>Ga0129299_1001617_pt1 | contig 15024 bp, 10 predicted proteins | sample ConPoolayeCmetaG_FD_94477 | JGI IMG/M metagenome (GOLD analysis project Ga0129299, IMG submission 94477) | Hot spring microbial mat communities from California, USA to study Microbial Dark Matter (Phase II) - Cone Pool mat layer C metaG ... | reverse complement strand
TCGCATGCCTCCGGCGCCGGGGCGGATGCAGCGGCGCGCCCTTCCCCGCCCTGGGCCGGCGGGCCGAACTGGATCTCGATCTCCGCCCGCTCGGGCGTGCGGTCATCGGGCAACACCACCGTCGCGGCGTCGAACAACGGCCAGGGCCGGCCGTTGACCCGCACCGCGGTGACCGGCCCGGTGCCGACGGTGGAGAGGTACAGGCGTTTGCGGCCGAAGCGGATGGGGAACTTCTGTCGCAGGGAGATGATGCCCGGCGGAAGGTGCGGAAGGAGGGTCAGGCTGTCGGCAGCATAGCGATACTCGAACAGGCCGCGAATCATCGCCGCCGGCGGGCCGAAGGCGTCGTAGGTGATGTGGATCGGCTCGTCGGGCTGGTAGACGTCGCTGCCGGACTTCGTCAGCGGGTTGTCCAGGCGGAAACGGGCGGCGAACCCGAGCATGCGCCGCATCGACCGGGCCGCGGCGGCGTGTTCGCCCAGCCGGTAGTACGCCATGATCATGCGGGCCTCGCAGGTCGACCAGTGCCCGCCGTTGACCCAGGTGCCGTAGGCCCAGATCCCCTCGGACTTCTCGTACATGTCGTCATAGGAGGGGTGATTGGGCAGGATCAGGTCGTGCGGGCGGAGGCCGGGGATCGAGGCGATCATGTCGTAGATGCGCCGCGCCTGGGCGTCATCGACCACGCGGAAGCAGATGGCGTCGTGATTGGGAGGGGACTCGAAGTAGCCGTGAACCGGCGCTCCCCAGACGCCGTGCTTCGTGCCGTCCGGATCGATCGAGCGGACCAGGTAGCCCTCGGGTGTGGTCAACGCGGCCAGCCCCCGGCGGGCGCGGTCGCGGCGGCCGGCGTACAGGTCCGCCCCGGCGGCGTCGCCGGCCAGCTTCTCCAGTTCGATCAGACGGTCCAGGGCCGCGATGGTCGTGACCGACAGGCCCGCCAGCCAGGCCTGGCCGTATGAACCGTCGGGCTTTTTCCAGCCGGCGTAACTGGGAGCCAGCAGGTTGCCGGCCGGTCCGGCCAGGAAGAGGTCATTGGCCGGATCGCGCCGGGATTCGATGAAGTCCGCGCACCTTCTGAGTTTCGGAAGGTACCGGGCGATCCGCTCCGGGTCGCGATCGATCAGCAGGGCCTCGGCCTGCATCAGCAGCCCGGCGGCGGTGAACTCCATGCCCCAGTCGTGAATGTCCACGCGGCCGTCGCCCTGCTTGGCGACGAACCATCCCGGGGCGGCCGCGTCGCACAGGCAGCCGTCGGGCGGCACCCAGTCGTACCGCTCGTGGGGCGAACGGACATACGGCCGCACGGTCCGCCCGTCGCCCATCTGATCGAACCACAGGTCGTGAGCGTTCATCAGGAAGGTGGTCAGCGGTTCGGTGTAGAACGGCAGGGCACAGTACGTCGTCCCGTAGCTGTTCTGGATCCACCAGGCATTCCAGGTGGGGCCCTCCACGAAGCCGTTCCACGCCGGCGTATACAGCATGCTGACGTTCTGATATTCAGGGTCCGGCGCGAACATCCGCCGCGAGATATCCAGCAGCTGCAGGTACTCTACGTCGCCCGTGCCGTCGAAGAAGCTGCCGGAGAACGAAGGAGCGATACCGGCCGTCGAAGCCGGGGCCGGCGGCACTGCCGCCGGGGCCTGGACCGACGCCGGAAGACTGAGAACATGCAGGAGGATATGCAGGACGCTCATGAAACAGCCTCTTCACAACGGACGCGCGCCGGCGAATGGACGATTCCCGGCCGCGCCGTCGCCCGGCACGCGGCCCGGCAGCCTCACCCGTACACCCGTACCTCGAACACCTTCGCCGCAGGATCGCCGTGGGTCGCCAGAATCTCGATCCGGATCCCCGAGGCCGTCACGGGCTCCAGGGCGTGCACCCGCCTGCGCTGGTGATTGCCCCGCACCTCGGCGACCGTCCAGGCACTTTCGCCGTCCAGCAGCTTCACGTCGTAGTCGCGGACGCACTCGGGCTGCGGGCCGCGCACCATCTTGCCGGTGTACCACGGATTGTGCGAAAAGCTCAGCGGGCGCACCAGCCCGGTGTCGAAGACCAGATGAACGGCACGCACCCGCCGGGGGCCGGGAAAGCGCAGTTCGATCCACTGCGGCAGCGGCCGGGCAGGGTCGGACATCCAGCGGTTGGCGGCCGTGCCCACGCCGCGATGCACGCCGTTGATCACGCTGGCGGCCGGTCCTTCGGCGGTTTCGCTGGAGGCCCGGACGTCCGCCCCGCGGGCCAGATCCGCCGGGTCGGCGTTGCGGACCCCGATGATGTAGGCGTCGTCCCGCAGAAGGCGCTGCTGCAGCTCCCCGACGCCGGTCCGGGCCAGTTCCCGGGGGCCGACCCCCGCCTCCACGCACATCGCCGCCGCCGCGCCGACGGCCTGGCCCATCGCCGCGCAGGTGCCCATGACCCGCGTGCTGCCGAAAGCCACATGCGAGGCGCTGATGTTGCGGCCGGCGAACATCAGGTTGGCGATGTTCCGCGAATACAGGCAGCGCAGCGGAATGTTGTACAGCGGCACCGGGATCTGGATGGCGGGCCGCTCGGGACTGTCGATGCCCGCCGGAGGGTGCAGGTCGATCGGCCAGCCGCCGTAGGCGACGCCGTCCTCGAAGACCTCGCCGCCGCGGACCTCCGGCTCGATCAGCAGATGATCGCCGATGAACCGGCGGCTCTCGCGCCGGCCGGGCAGGAAACCCAGCCATTCCAGGGCCCAGTTGGCGCTCTCGGGGTGGGCGCCGCTGTTCTTGATGTGGTCCCAGACGCCCAGGGCCGCGGCCAGCAGCTCGTCCCGGATCACGTCCTGGTCGGCGATGGTGTCCAGCTCCCCGCCCCACTCCACCCACCAGTAGCCGTAGGACCACTCGTCGTGCGGCCGGTAGGGCAGATCCGCGCAGGTGGGGAACCGGCGGATCCAGGCCGGGGGCACGAACGGCATCGGCCGTTCGTGGGGCCGGGTGACGAACAGCAGCGTGCTGCCCAGAACCCGCCGGTCCGCCACCTCGGGCGCCAGCGACTCGCCGAACTCGCTTTGGGCCTCCCGTCCGACGCGGAAATGCGCCCCGGCCTCGGCTCCGAGCCTCCCGTCGCCGCTGCAGTCGATGAACATCCGGCCGGACACCTCGAACGACCGCTCCCGCGAGGTGCTCTCGGCCAGCACGGCGGCGATGCGGTCCTCGGCGGCCATGCGCACGCCCGTGCAGGCGGCCTCCAGCAGCAGGCGGATGCCCGGCTCGCGGCGCACGCGGTCGTACAGCAGCAGGTCCCACATGACGGCGGATCGCTGAGGGTTCAGCACCGCCTCGTCCAGGCACAGTTCCTCCAGGATGCCCGTTTCGCGGGCGTCGGTGTCGGTGCGGTGCCCCGAGCAGGTCGCTCCGACAATGTGCATCCGGATTTCGCTGGAGGAGTTGCCTCCCAGCACCGGCCGGTCCTGGATCAGAACCACCGTGGCCCTGTTGCGGGCCGCGCTCAGGGCCGCACAGACGCCGGCCATGCCGCCGCCGACCACCACCACGTCCGCGGCCAGCCGTTCCGCCGGGCGGCGCCCGGCCGGAGGGTCGGCGCCCGGACGCGCCGGGGCCGACGCCGAGCCGCGGCTCGTGCCGGCCGACAGTCCGTATCCGGCGGCGGCCAGCACCGCCGACATCGCCTCGCGCCGCGAGCAACCGCGATGGTCTCTGCTTCGTGCCATGGCCGGTCTTCCCGTGCGGAGAAAGGGTGGTTCACGCGGAAGGATGTTACACTGCCGGCCGGCGCCCCTCCAGAAGGCCTGCTCCCGCCGGGCGGCGTGCCGTCAGGAGGGGCAAGCGGCCTCAAGTTGCGCCTGGATGCCGGTCAGCGTATCCAGGTGGACCTGGTGACGCCCGGCGATGCGGGTCAGGACTTCATCGACGCGGTGATCCCCTCCGGCCGTCAGGTCGGCACACGCCCGGTAGCGCTGCAGCAGCCGCGAGGTGCTCTCGATCAGGCGGGGCAGGAGCGTCCGCAGGTCGAGATAGTGCAGGTGCCCGCTGCCGGCCTGCGCGGGCGCCGGCGGGAGCCCCGCGCCGCAGGCCTCGGCGGCCTCGGCCAGCCAGTCCAGGTGCTCTCGAGCCTCCCGGGCCATCTGCCGCACCGTCCGCAGGTGAACGGCCTCGTGGCGATCGGCGTAGGCGGCGATCTCAGGGACGCGCAGCAGCAGGTGCCCGCGCTCGGCCGCGTACAACGCCTCCAGGAGCCCGGCGATCCGGCGGTCGTCGCTCATGGCCGCTGCGCCTCGATGCCGCGGTCACCTGCGGGGCTGACGCCCCGGGCGAGAGGGTCTCCGGCGGGAAGGACGTCGGCCGGCGGCCCGGCCGCCAGGCAGGCGGCATAGGCCTGGGAACGGTCGCGCATCAGCCCGAACGCCACGGTGCCCAGCAGCAGAAGCAGGACGGCGCAGCCGTTGGCCAGGGCCAGCCCGCCGACGGGCACCGCCGGCCGCTCCAGCCTCGCGTCGTCCGCCAGGAACATCTGTCGGATCACCCGCACGTAGTAGTACAGACTGATCGCCGTGTTGATCACCGCCACGAGCACCAGCCACCACAGCCACGGATACCGCTCCGTGCCCTGCCCCAGGGCCGCCAGCAGCCACCACTTGGCCGCGAACCCCGCCAGCGGCGGCAGGCCGACCAGCGAGAACAGGCAGACGCTCATCGGCACCGCCAGCCAGGGCGCCCGCCGGCCCAGTCCCGTGAAGGCCGCCAGACGGTCGCTGCCCTGCGACCAGGCGACCATGGCCGTGACCCCGAAGGCCCCCAGGTTCATCAGCAGGTACACGAACAGGTACGAAACGATCGCAGCCATCGCCGGACGGATGCCCCCATGCCCCGCCTCCCCGGGCGGCAGGGCCGCGGCCATCATCATGTAGCCGGCGTGGGCGATGGACGAGTAGGCCAGCATCCTCTTGACGCTGTCCTGCCGCAGGGCCGCCAGGTTGCCCAGCGTGCAGGTCACCGCGGCCACCAGACCGATGCCCCAGGCCAGCGGAAGGGCGATCGTATCGGGGACGCCTCCGCCGAAGGCCGCCACGATGCGCAGCAACAGACCCAGCCCGGCGGCCTTGCTGGCCACGCTCAGCCAGGTGGCGACCTCCACCGGCGCGCCCTCGAAGACGTCCGGGCACCAGAAGTGCAGCGGCACGGCCGAGATCTTGAACGCCACGCCCGTCAGAAAGGCGGCCATCGCGATCCAGCCCAGCGCCGGCATGCCGCCGGAGGCTGCGGCGGCGATGGCCGTAAGGTCCAGCGAGCCGAACAGGCCGAACAGCAGCGACAGGCCGTAGGCCATGACCGCCGCGGTCGTGGCGCCGAACAGCACGTACTTGAGGGCCGCCTCCGCCCCGGCCCGCGACCGCCGGTCCGAGGCCGCCAGGACATAGCTCGGCAGCGAGGCCGTCTCCACCGCGATCATCATCACCAGCAGGTTCGGGGTGGCGAGCATCAGCGACATGCCCAGCATGCTGGTCAGCAGCAGCACGAAGAACTCCGGCCCGGCGGGAACCGGTCGGGCCCCGCCGCGCTCCGGACGGCAGGCGGCGGTGCCGGTCATCCACAGCCAGACGATCGTCGCCAGGAAGAGAGCCAGCAGCAGCTTGAAGAACACCGTGAACCGGTCGGCGATGAGCATCGGCGCCGCCCCGGGCGGCGTCAGGCCCGTCCGGGCCGCGGTATCCACCAGGCCGGCCGTGTCGCGGCAGAAGAAGATCACCGCCACGGCCGCGGCCAGGGCGACGCCGGCCCCCAGCCGTTCAGACCGGCCGAAAAGCATGGACAGGACCAGCAGGGCGACGATCGCCGCGACAAGGCTCAGCTCGGCGCCGAACAGCCGCAGGTCCGGCGGGGAAGGCATCCAGATCTCGGCCAGGGGTGCCAGCATGGTCATGGTCGGGCCTCCCGGCTGCGTCGGTCAGCGTCCCAGGCACATCCGGGCGACGAAAGCCATCATCGAGGCCCCGTCGCCGTACAGGTCGCAGATCTGCCCCAGCGTCCCGTTCATGAAGTTGAACAGCGTCTGCTGGGGCAGAATCCCCAGGGCGACGGCCAGGACGGCCATCGGAGTGAGGATGAAGACCTCACGGCCGGTGGCCTCGGGGAACTCCGCGTGCTCGGGCCGCGCCGGCCCGAGGTAGACCCGCTGCAGCATCCAGAGGATGTAGCCGGCGGTCAGCACCACGCCGGCGGCGGCGAGCACGGCCATCGGGCGGGCCCAGGCGAACGGAGCCGAGAAGGTCGCCACCAGCACCCAGAACTCCCCGATGAAGCCGCACAGGCCCGGCAGCCCCAGCGAGGCGAAGAAGCCCACCGTGGCCAGCGAGCCGTACACCGGCATGGTCAGCCACAGCCCGCCGAAGCGGTCGATCTCGCGGTGGTGGGCCCGGTCGTAGAGCACGCCGACCAGGAAGAAGCACATCGGGCTGGAAATGCCGTGGGCGATGACCTGGAACATGGCTCCCTGCAGACCGCCGACGGTCATGATCGCGATGCCCAGCAGGACGTAGCCCATGTGGCTGATGGAGCTGTAGGCCACCAGGCGCTTGAAATCCGTCTGGGCCATGGCGCACAAGGCCCCGTAGAGGATGTTGATCACCCCCAGCACCGCCAGGGCGTAGGCGAAGTGCTCGCCCGCCGCCGGCAGGATCGGATAGCTGATCCGCAGCAGCCCGTAGGCCCCCATCTTCAGCAGAATGCCCGCCAGGATCATGCTGATCGGCGTCGGGGCCTCCACGTGGGCGTCCGGAAGCCAGGTGTGGAACGGGAACACCGGGATCTTGATGGCAAAGCCGACAAACAGGAACAGGAACATCACCGTGGCGAACTTCCAGCCCAGGAAGGTGGTGGTCCCGGCGTTGAAGACCGCCGCGATCCGGTCGTTGACCGCCATCTCGATGAGATCGAACGTGCGGACCGGGGCGTAGAAGTAGAAGGCCAGCAGCACCACCAGCATCAGCACCGAGCCGGCCAGGGTGTACAGGAAGAACTTGATCGCGGCGTACTCGCGGCGCGGACCGCCCCAGACGCCGATGAGAAAGTACATCGGCAGCAGCATCACTTCCCAGAAGACGTAGAACAGGAAGAAATCCAGGGCGCAGAACACGCCGATCATGCCGGTTTCCAGCAGCAGAAACAGGGCGAAATAGCCCCGCACCCCGCGGCTGATCTTCCAGCTCTCGATGTTCCAGCTGGCCAGGCAGGCCAGGAAGGTGATCAGCGTGGTCAGGATGACCAGCGGGAAACTCAGGCCGTCGATGCCGACGAAGTACTGGATGGTCGCCCCGTCCAGGCGGATCCAGTCGAGCCGCGTGACCTCGTAGAGCCGCTCTCCGTACGAGCCGCCGAAGATGGCCTCCTGCCAGCCGTCGCCCCGGCCCCACCACGCGAAATGCCGGAACAGCCCCAGCGACAGCAGCATCACCACGGCGGTGGTCGCCACCGCGACGACCTTCACGGTGCGCGTGCCGGGCACGATCAGGCACAGCACCGCCCCGACGGCGGGCAGAAAGATCAGCAGATTCAGCAGGTTGCCGTGTTCCACCGCAGGATCCCTCGATCCGGCCCCCGAGTCTCCGTTGCGCGCCGCGGCCGGGACCCGGCCGAAGACGCACATTCCGATCGCCGGCCGCTCAGCCCGCCGCGGCCAGCGCCAGCCACACCATCGCGGTCACGCCTCCGGCCGCCAGCAGGATGTACAGCCGGATCCGCCCGGTCTGCAGCGACCCGGCCGCCCCGCCGAGCTCCCAGGCCGTCCGTCCGACGCCGTGGACCGCCCCGTCGACGATCCGTCCGTCCACATCCCGGCCGCTGAAACCCGCCAGCCGCACCGTCGCGGCGGACAGCGCGTCGACGATCCCGTCCACCACCACCCGGTCGAACAGCCCGCAGAGATTCCTGAGCAGATGCGTCCCGCCCACCAGGACCAGCCCGTAGAGCTCGTCGAAGTAGAACTTGTGCTCCAGCAGGCGGTGCAGAGGCCGCAGCCGGCGGGCGATGGCCGCCGCCGTGCGCAGCCCACGGGCGTAAACCGCGACCGCGACGGCGAATCCGGCCAGGAACGCGCCGCCGACGATCGGCATCAGGGCGTGATGGGCCTCGTGCAGGCTGCGCCCGTCGACGGTCGGGACCAGCAGCCCCGCCGGAGCGACCTCGGCCACCAGCGGCCGGAACAGCACCTGTCCGCAGACCAGCGTGCCGGCCGCCAGCACCACCAGCGGCACGACCATCAGCGCCGACTCGCCGGCGTGGGCGTGCACGTGGGCGTCGCGCGGCCGGCCCATGAAGGTCAGCCACCAGCACCGCATCATATAGAACGGCGTGATGTAGGCCACGATCACCGGCACCCAGAACAGCACCGCCGGCAGCGGGTCCGGAGCCTGCCCGTGAGCCGCACCCGCCCCCGTGTCCGCCAGCGCCGCCCGCGGGCCGCTTTCGGCCATGGCCCACGGACCGGCCGCCGTCACCGCCGATCCGTGCCCGCAGTCGCCGTGCGTTTCGCCCCCGTACACCCGGCTGTACGCGACCGCGAGGATCTCGTCCTTGCTGAAGAATCCGCCCAGTCCGACGGCGGTGCCGGGGATGCCCGCGCCGGCGATGGCCAGCACCCCGACCAGGAAGGTCGCGCAGGTCGCCGGCATGCGCCGCCACAGCCCGCCCATCCGGCGGATGTCCTGCTCGTGATGACAGCCCTCGATGACCTGCCCGGAACCCAGGAACAGCAGCGCCTTGAAGAAGGCGTGGGTCAGCAGGTGGAACAGCGCCCCGATCCAGGCCCCCACCCCCAGGCCCAGGATCATGTAGCCCAGCTGCGAGATCGTCGAGTAGGCCAGGACCTTCTTGATGTCGGTCTGCACGATCGCCACCAGGGCCCCCAGCGTCAGGGTCACGCAGCCCACCACCGCCACGATCAGCAGCGCCTGCGGGGTCATGAGCACGAAGATGCGGGCCACCAGGTAGACGCCCGCGGCGACCATCGTGGCCGCGTGGATCAGGGCGCTGACCGGCGTCGGACCCTCCATCGCATCCGGCAGCCACACGTGCAGCGGAAACTGGGCGCTCTTGCCCACCGCCCCGCAGAACAGCAGCAGCCCCAGCCAGGTGGCCAGGTCCAGCCCCAGCGGACCGACCTGCCGCAGGGGCGACTGCGGATCCGCCCAGGCCTCGGCGAACCGCCGGGACGCCCCGGCCAGCGACAGGTCCCCCAGGAGCCAGTACGCCATGCCCAGCCCGAGAATGAAGCCCATGTCGCCGACGCGGTTGACCACGAAGGCCTTGATCGCCGCGCGCGAAGCGCCGGGCCTGTGGAAATAGAAGCCGATCAGCAGGTAGGAGCACAGGCCGACCAGCTCCCAGAACACGAACATCAGTACCAGGCTGTCGGCGATCACCAGGCCCAGCATGCTGAAGCAGAACAGCGACAGAAAGGCGAAGAAGCGGTGGAACTTGCTGCGGCCGTCGATCTCGTCGGAGTGCCCGGCCATGTAGCCGATGCTGAACACGTGGATCCAGGTGGAGACGAACGTGACCATGAAGAACACGGCCACCGTCAGGCCGTCGAGGTTGATTCCGACCTCCAGCGGCACGTCGCCCAGAAACGTCCACAACCGCGGGGCACTGCCCGCCGCGGCCCGGGTCCCCGGGTCCATCCCGCTCCAGCCGGCCAGCACCACCCCCGAAAGCACGCAGCTGGCGGCGATGGCCGCCGTGGCCACCCAGCCGGCCAGCGGTTTGCCCAGCCGGGCCCCGGCCAGGGCCAGCAGCAGGAAGCTGCCCAGCGGGATCACCGTCGCGGCCAGAAGCATGAGTTCAAGGCTGGACATCGACGGTCTCTATCCCCGCAGCAGGTCGCCGCGATCCACGTCCACGGTGGTCAGGTGACGGTAGAAGTTCATGAAGATCGCGATGGCCACGGCGGCCTCGGCCGCGGCCAGCACGATCACGAACAGGGCGGCCGCCTGGCCGTCGATGCCGCCGCCCCGGTAACGCCCGAAGGCCACGAGGTTCAGGTTCGCGGCGTTGAGCACCAGCTCCACGCCGATCAGGATCCCGACGGCATTGCGCTTCACCGCCATGGTCACCAGCCCGCAGCAGAACAGGAAGGCCGCCAGGACCAGGTAGTGCATCAGCGTGATCGATCCCATCCGCACGCACTCCTCCGCCGCCAGGCCCGGACACCCCGGATCCGCCGGCATCACCTGCGGCCGCTTCCGGCCAGCCAGGCCGCCCCGATCATCACCGCCAGCAGCAGCACGCTGGACAGCTCGAACGGCACCAGGTACGTCGTCAGCAGCGCCCGGCCGAACTCCAGGACCGTCGGGGCGGACGGCACCGCCGCGATTCGCCCGGACCAGTCGATCCGCCCCACCGCGGTCACCAGCCCCGCCAGCAGCAGCAGCCCCACGACCGCGCCGGCGGCCTTTTCCGCCGGCCGGGCCTGGTACCGCGCCGCCGCCGAGGCACTGCTGAGCATGATACCGAAGATGATCACCACCAGCGTTCCGCCGGCGTAGACGATCAGCTGCACCGCGGCCAGGAAGTTCGCGTGCAGCAGCAGGTACAGGCCCGCGACCGCCCCCAGGGCCCCGAACAGAAAAAGGGCCATCCGCACGACCCGCGACGACATCACGCAGCCGACGGCGCAGGCCGCGGCCAGGCCGCCCAGCAGGTAGAACATCAGCGCCTCGAGGTCGATGCCGACCGTCTCCGCCGTACCGGCGGTCTGGGGGCCGCGGGCCCAGGCCGGCCCGGCCCAGGCGAGCCCGGCCAGCACGGCCGCGACGGTCGATCGACGCCACGAAGCGGTCATCCTCGAAGCTCGCTCCTTCCGGCGGCCGGGGCCGTTGCCCGCCGCCGCGCCGGACTCACGATCCGGGCAGGTGATCCACGGCCAGCGGTCCGACCAGCCGCCGCCGGTGGAGAAGGCCCCAGGCGGCCGTGCCGACAAAGGCCGCCACGACCGCCGCCCCGGCCAATGTGCAGACAACGTTGGCCACCCGCGCCGCCGGCCCGTCCGGCGGCACCAGCAGCTGCCACAGCATCTGCCCCAGCAGCAGCAGCATGGTCATCGGCAGCATGACCTGCACGCAGGCGTACATCACCTGGTCGATCCGGATGCGGGGCAGCGTCCACCGCAGCCAGATGTGCACGAACAGCAGGGCGTAGGTCTTGGCGATGAACCAGGCCGGCCCGCTGAACAGCAGCGCATACAGGCCCCGCTGCCACCACGACCCGCCGGCCAGGGACTCGCCCCACGAGGCCGGCAGCGGCGAATGCCAGGCGCCCAGGAACAGCAGCACCGCCAGACCGCAGACCACGAACATGGCCGCGTACTCGCCGAAGAAGAACACCGCCCAGCGAAAGCCGCTGTACTCGGTGTGGAACCCGCCGGTCAGCTCGCTTTCGGCCTCCGGCAGGTCGAAGGGGGCCCGCTTGCACGCCGCCAGCGAGGCCACGAAGTAGACGCCGGCGGCCGCGAAGAGGAACGGGCTGGAAAACGCCAGCCAGGTATGGAAGCCGCCGTCCTGCAGGGCCCCGATCGCCCCGGGACGCAGCGTGCCGGCGGCCATGACCGGCAGCAGCAGGGCCATGCCCATCGGCACCTCGTAGGAGACCATCTGTGCGGCCACGCGCATGGCCCCGTACATGCTCCACTTGTTGTGCGAGGCCCACCCGGCCAGGATCACGCCGATCACGTCGATGCCCAGCAGCCCCAGCACCAGCACCAGCCCGACCTCCAGGTCGCGCAGGACCCAGCGGTCGCTGAACGGCAGGGCCAGGAAGGCCGTCAGCACGGGGATGAACACCAGGTAAGGCGCCAGGCGGAAGACCGGTCCGTCGGCCCGGCCCGGGATGATGTCCTCCTTCTGCACCAGCTTGAGCCCGTCGGCGATGCCCTGCGCCCAGCCGTGCCAGCCGCCGACGCGCATCGGCCCCAGGCGGCTCTGAATGCGGCCGGCCACCTTCCGCTCCCACCAGATCGCGAAGCTGGCGGTGACCGACACGAATCCCAGGATCACGAAGGCCAGGATCAGGTCGCGCAGGATCCGGAACTGGAAGGGCCACAACAGGTAGGCCACGACCTCCAGCGCCGGAGGCGCCTCCAGCCCGCGGGGATCGTCCGGGCTGGCGGCGAAGAACAGCACGATCTCGTCGGTGGTCAGTTCGCCGCCGAAGATGGTCTGGGCGATGGGGTCCGGCCGGGCGGCCAGGATGCGGTCCACCAGCCCGAACAGCAGCGAGGCCCCCCAGGCGGCGCCGGCGATTCCCGCCAGCGAGCCGAGAAACAGGACGAACGCCAGCCGCCTCAGCAGCCGGCCGAGCAGAGCATGGGAGGTGATGGCAAACACCACGAACAGGGCGCCGAACGCCAGCAGAGAAGGCAGCACGATGCCCACCGTCAGCCACAGCGGGCTGAGGCTGCGGCCCAGGAGCTCCAGGCACACCGCGGCCACCCCGGTGCCGATCATGATGATCAGCCCGGCGAACATGAAGCGGCGGACGGCCCGGGCCCGCAGGGCGGGGCTCCAGCGCGGCCGGATGGCATCCTGTGCGGTGAACTCGGTCATGGCTGCCCGGCAGTCCCGCGGCCCGGTCCGGCTCGCGCGCGCCCGCGCGCCGGCCCGGCCGCAACCTGATTCTATCCGCCCGCGCGCCGGCCCGGAAGCACCGCGACGGCGGTCAGCGGTCCACCTCGCCGAGCACGATGTCGATGCTGCCGATGATCGCCGGCACGTCCGCCAGGAGCACCCCCCGGCAGACGTGGCTGGTGATCGACAGGTTGCAGAAAGACGGCCCGCGGGCCTTGACCCGCCAGGGGATCGGCGAACCGTCGCCGACGACCAGAAAACCCAGCTGCCCGCGGGGATTCTCGCCCTCGAAGTAGACCTCGTCGGCCGGCAGCTTGACGTTCTTGGGCACCTTGGCCCGGACCTCGCCGGCCGGAATCCCGGCGATGCACTGCCGCAGGATCCGCACCGACTCGCGCATCTCCTGCATGCGGACGAAGTAGCGGTTCCAGCAGTCGCCGACCACCACGCCCCGGGGAATGTCGCCCCCGCCCGGCCGGCCGACCGGAATGTAGAAGTCCAGGCGGACGTAGAGCTCGTACGGCATGCCCCGCCGCAGGTCCCATTTCACCCCGCTGGCCCGCAGGCACGGCCCGGTCAGCCCCCAGGCGATCGCATCCTCGGCGGAGATCACCCCCACCCCGGCCGTGCGCTTGACGAAGATGTGGTTGTAGCTCAGCAGCCTGTCGTACTCGTCGATCTTGGGCTCGAAGTAGTCCAGAAACTCCGTCAGCCGTTCCAGGAACCGGTCCGGAAGATCGAAGGTCACCCCGCCGATGGTGATGTAGCTGTAGGTCAGCCGCGCCCCGCAGGCCGCCTCGAACAGATCCAGGATGTACTCCCGCTCGCGGAAGGCATAGAGCACCGCGGTGAACGCCCCCATGTCCAGCCCGTAGGTGCCGAACGCCACCAGATGCGAGGCGATGCGGTTCAGCTCGGCCATGATCACCCGGATGTAGCCGGCCCGCTCCGGCACCTCGACGCCCAGCAGCTTCTCGACCGCCAGACTGAACACGTGGTTGTTGTTCATCGCCGCCAGATAGTCCATCCGGTCGGTCTTGGGGATGAACTGGTACGGCTGGACGTTCTCGCCGATCTTCTCGGCGCAGCGGTGCAGGTAGCCGATGTGCGGAACCGCCTCGACCACCATCTCCCCGTCGGTCCGCAGCAGAAGCCGCAGCACCCCGTGCGTGCTGGGGTGCTGGGGCCCCATGTTGATGAGCATCTCCTCGGTGCGCAGGCCGGAAGACCCGTCGCGCGTCGCGTCGAACAGCAGGTCCGGCTCCGCGGTGAACATGGCGTCCGGCATGCCCGTCGTCCCCGCCGCGGCCGCTCAGTGCCGCGGACTCCTCTGGCCGAACTCGGTCGAGCCCGGAATCCCGTGGTACTCGACCGGAAAAACGTAGTCCTTGCGCAGCGGATGCCCGACCCAGTCGTCCGGGCACAGGATCCGCCGCAGATCCGGGTGACCGCTGAACGATACCCCCAGCAGATCGTAAACCTCGCGCTCGTGCCACTCGGCCGCCGGCCAGACGTCGGCCACGCTGGGGAGCGATCCGCCGTCCCGGGGCACGCCGATGCGCACCGCCGCCTGCACGCCGCAGGACCACGCTTCGCCCTCGCCCCCCGGCCGGATCGACATCAGGTCGTAGACCAGCTCGATCCGGCCCTCGGCGATGCGGTCCACGCCGCTGAGGCAGCGCAGCAGGTTCAGCCGCAGGCGCGGGTCGTCGCGCAGAAACAGCGCCACCTCGTGCCAGCGGCCGGCAACCACGCCGACCGCCGGATGCAGCGTGTCCATCGGCGCATCCGCCAGGGCGTCGGGGAAGGCCGAACCGATCAGACCGGCGGTTTCCTCAGGCGTCATCCGTCGTTACGCTCCGGGGCCTCAGGCGATGTCGGCCGAACCGGGCCGGCGGGCGATCGTCCGGCCCCGGATCTTGTCCTGCAGCCGCATCAGTCCCTCCAGCAGCGACTCCGGCCGCGGGGGACAACCGGGCACGTAGACGTCCACCGGCACCACCAGGTCGATGCCCTTGACCACGTGGTAGCCGTGCTTGAAATACGGACCCCCGCCCACCGTGCAGGCCCCCATGGCGATCACGTACTTGGGGTCGGCCATCTGGTTGTACAGCCGCCGCACCCGCGAGGCCATCTTGTAGGTGACCGTGCCCGCGACGATCATCAGGTCGGCCTGCCGCGGCGTGGGACGGAACGCCCCCATGCCGAAGCGGTCCAGGTCGAACCGCGACATGCCCGTGGCCATCATCTCGATGGCACAGCAGGCCAGCCCGAAGGTCAGCGGCCAGAGGCTGTTGAGCCGCGACCAGTTGAGCACCCAGTCCAGCGAGGTGACCACCAGCCCCTCTTCGAAACGGTTCTCGATCCAGCTCATCGTCCGTCCCGCCCGGCCGAAGCCGGCCTCAGGCCTCGCC
>Ga0129299_1001614_pt1 | contig 15041 bp, 12 predicted proteins | sample ConPoolayeCmetaG_FD_94477 | JGI IMG/M metagenome (GOLD analysis project Ga0129299, IMG submission 94477) | Hot spring microbial mat communities from California, USA to study Microbial Dark Matter (Phase II) - Cone Pool mat layer C metaG ... | reverse complement strand
TTAAAACCGCTCTGGCCGGGGGATCCGCACCCCTTTTTTTCCGCGCAGCTTCTGTCCCTCCCACCTTATCCGTCCTCTCCGGCCCTTCCCCGATCCCAAATCTCCCTTCGCTAAAGATCAGGGTGATGAACGAAAAAGTGCAATCCGAAATTGACCTCGCTCGTCAATTTGTAATAGCATAACGCTCTCTTTTTTTTTCGGCCTAAGGCACGGTCAGGATGAGTTCTGTACTTATACTTGGTGGCGGCATTACCGGGGTAACTGCAGCAACATGTCTCGCGCGTCACGGCGTAGAAGTTCACCTTGTGGAACGCAGTGCACGCCTCGGTGGCCATGCCGTTCGGTTCGGGTGCAAAGCCACAAACGTGTGCTTGCGGTGCAACGTATGCGTCGCCCATGCGGCTTTCCGGGCTGTCCGCACGTTTCCCAATCTCCATGTTCATCTGCAGTCCAGACTGGAAGAGGTGCAAATGTTCAAAGGCGGCCGTAAATTGCGCGTCAAGGTGGTTCCGAACACCAACAGGCACGCCGATTCCGCTGCAACCGCCGCCCCAAGCACCGCGCCAGCTCAGGTGCCACAGCATCTCGATGTCGACGCGGTGATCGTTGCCACCGGTTTCGCGGCTTTCGATCCACGCGAAAGCAGCGTATACGGGTACGGACGTGTCATGAATGTCATCACCGGGCTGGAGGCTGAAGAACAGTTGGCGCGGCAACAAGTCATCACGCGTCCCTCGGACGGCCAGATTCCAAAAAAAATCGCCTGCATTCAGTGCGTAGGTTCGCGGACCGAGGAGGTTTTCCGACGTCCGGAAGACACCAACTATTGCTCAACTGTCTGTTGCGCCTATGCCCTGCGGATGGCAAGGCATGTGTTCCATGCCGCACCCAACTCAGCCGTAACAGTTTTTTACATGGATATTCAACATTTTGGGCAGGATTTTGACAGTTTTTGGCGCGACTGCCGTCAACAAATCCGTTTCGTGCGCTCGCGACCTTCTGAGATCTTTCAGGGACCGAATGATACGGTTCTCGTGCGTTACGCGGCTGAGGCAACACCCGACAAGCTGACGGGAGTGAGCGAAGAAAGTTTCGACCTTGCTGTCCTCGCGGTAGGATTGCGACCCGCAGCGGACGCCCGCACGGTTGCAGATCACCTGGGGTTGTTCACCGACCCCTGCGGCTTTTTTGGCAACAAGGCCGAAACCGCTTTTGCGGACACCGGCTGCGATCGCATTTTTGTCGCGGGCGCCTGCGAAGCGCCCAAGGATATTGCCAGTTGCATTGCTCAGGCCGAGGCCGTAGCCGCCCGCGTATTGACCACATTGTGAAAAGTCCATGCAGTCATCAGGCAAAACAAAAGATGTTGGCATCATCCTGTGCGAGTGCCCTGACCGGCTCGGTCAACGCCTCGATTTCGTAAAAATCGAGCGAGAACTCCGCCGCATGCCGGAAGTCGCCGATGTGCAGCGTTGCACCGACTTATGCAACCGCCGCCTGGCCGAGCTCGCCGTCGGAAATCTCCTCCAAAACGGCGCGACCCGCATTGTGGTGGGAGCATGTTTGCCCGACCATATTCGCCGTGTTCTCGATGATGTCTTGTTGAAAAAAGCGCATGTCAATGAAGCTCTGTGCTGGGCGGTGAATCTGAACGAACAATGCGCGCGGGCCATTGCCGAACGAGCTGCCGCCACTGAGAAAATCGTGCAACAACTGGCCGTAGGGGTTCGGCGTGTGCGGCTCGCGACCCCTGTCCGCAGGCACCGGCGTCGCATTTCGACGGATGTGGCCGTTATCGGTGGCACGCTGGCCGCAGCTCAGGCAGCGATTGGGCTCGCAAATCTCGGGCACCGCGTGCATGTTATCAATTGCGACGACGCCTCAGAGCTGTTCGCTGTCAGTCCGGAATATCTCGCCTATCTTGCCGAAAATCGGGAGAGCGCCGACGAGTTGGCCCGGCGCGCCGGAAAGGAGATCGCCGAGCAAACCAGCGGCAACCGGCGGATTAGATTTTACACGGTCGACCAATTTCCGCTTGTAACCGGCGAACTGGGCAACTTTCGGGTCTCGCTTCCGTCTGTCAAGCCCGGCCAGCCGCTGCGGGTAGGCGCCGTAGTGATAGCCACGGAAGCACCGACACAGCCTGTCCCTGTTGATATTCAGGGAGCGTCGCCAGGTACGACCACAAATCTCGACGGACTGCTGCACATCCTGCGCTCCAAAGGCACATTGCCGCGAAAGATCGCCATTCTTATGGATCAAGGGATTCAACAGGATGCAGTCCGTTCCGCACAGGTCTTGTCCGTAGCCGACCGGCTGGCACGGCACGGGACGCGAGTAAGCATCTTTTGCGAGCATGTGCGCGTGGCCGCCTGGGGGCTGGAAGCGCTTTATCGCCGCGTTCGCGAAGCGGGCGTGCTCGTATTGCGTGGTGTGACCCCACAGACGCGCGCCGACACCAGCGGGGGACCGCTGATCGAGTTTACAGACCCGATAACTGGCGCACGATGCATCGAACAGTTTGACCTTATAGTTTCCGCGGATCACCAGCCCGACCTCGCGGCAATGGCGGCTGTCACCACGCGAATCGCCGGGTTGCGGTCCGGGCCGGCTGCCTCATTCCAGCCGAACAACGTGTGGCTTACGCCGGTTCTGACCAATCGACCAGGCATCTTCGCGGTTGGCGCGGCGCGTGCGCGCGCCGAACACCGCGAGGCCTTGACCGACGGCTGGGCAGCGGCGGCTGAAGTCCACGCCTTGCTACCATCACCCACCCTTGAAGTCGTGGGTGACGCGGCAGCAGTCGACCCCGAAAAATGCGTGTTGTGTTTGACATGTCTTCGGATTTGCCCTCACGGTGCGGTCGCCATAGACCACGACCGCGGCGCGGCTGTCATTTCAGAAATCTCTTGTCAGCGTTGCGGAACATGCGTCGCCGAATGTCCGGCCTTGGCCATTCATTTGCCCCGCTATACCGACCAGGAAACCGCGGTTGATATTGGTCCAGCGCCCAAGGTGGTGGTGTTTGCGTGCGTAAACTCGGCAATTCCCGCGGCGGACCTGGCCGCAGAGCTGGGCATGGCATACTCCCCGGATGTGACCATTGTGCGGGTGCCGTGCGCAGGCCAGGTAGATCCACGTGCCGTCGTCCAGGCGCTCAACGCCGGCGCTCGCCGCGTGTTGCTGCTGGGATGTCATCCCGAAAGCTGCCGTTATCTGAGCGGCGCAACCAGGGCTTCCAAGCGTGCCGAACGTCTCACCCTTGCGCTCAAGGAGGCGGGGCTTGATCCGGCGCTGGTCAGCTTTGCCGGCCTCGCCGCCAATGAGGCCCATAGATTTCTAAACCTTATTGAAACTGCGACAGAAGGGACAACTACATGATCATTGCCGAACGTAAACCAATCACGGAGATCAAGGGCTATCTGACCGGCCACCGCCGCGTTCTCGTGCTCGGCTGCGGGGGCTGCGTAACCGTTTGTCTGGCCGGCGGAGCTCGCGAGGTGGCCGTTCTCGCGGGACTGCTCAGAATCGCTGGCGAAGCGACGATCAGTGAGGCGACGATTGAACGTCAATGTGATGCCGAATTTTTCGAATCCGTGAAGAAAGAGGCCGAAGCGTGCGACGCTATCCTTTCCATGGCGTGCGGGGTCGGTGTCCAAATGGCAGCGCAAATCTTTTCGAGCAAGCCGGTATATCCCGCCTTGAATACAAAATTCATGGGCACCAACGACGGCCCCGGGCAATGGTCCGAAAACTGCCTCGCGTGCGGCGACTGCAAACTGGGGATATTTGGCGGGATCTGCCCTGTCACGCGCTGTTCGAAATCACTTTTGAACGGGCCGTGCGGAGGATCCTCCAAGGGGAAATGCGAGGTGGATCCTGAACATATCGAATGCGGCTGGCAGTTGATTTATGACCGCCTGCGGACCTTGGGGCGGTTGGATGTCTTGGAAAAAATTGAACCACCCCGCGACTGGAGCAAGACGCACGCCGGCGGACCGCGTCGGCTTCTCCGCACCGATGTGGCAAACTTGATTTGAACCATGACGAACGCGCAGTACAAGTCAGGCAGCAATCTCGAAAAGAAGCTTACTGCCGGCCATTTTGTTGTCACGGCTGAACTGGGACCTCCCAAAAGCGCCGACGCTGACCTTATCCGCAAGAAAGCCACCCTTCTCGCCGGCAATGTGGATGCCGTCAACATTACCGACAACCAGACCGCCATTGTGCGCGTCTGCAGCTTGGGCGTGGCAAAGCTTATTCTGGACCTTGGCCTAGAGCCGATAATGCAGATGACTTGTCGCGACCGCAACCGTCTGGCAATGCAGGCCGATATTCTGGGCGCTTACCTTCTGGGGATCCGGAATCTGGTTTGTCTGACCGGCGACCACCAAAGCTTCGGTAACCATCCGACGGCGCGGTGCGTATACGATTTGGACTCCGTACAGCTGATTCGCATGGTCAAGGATATGCGGGATCGCAAGGTGTTTGCGTGCGGTGAGGACATCCGCAACAGCAAAAAATCGGAGATAAAGGAGCCGCGGATGTTCATCGGCGCTGCCGAGAACCCATTTGCCGATCCCTTTGAGTTCCGCGTCATGCGTCTGCAGAAAAAAATCGAAGCCGGGGTAGATTTTATTCAAACGCAATGCATATACGACATGCAACGCTTCGCGCGCTGGATGGAGTTGGCGCGCGACCGCGGTTTGCATGAACGCTGTTACATTCTCGCCGGCGTCACGCCGCTCAAGTCCGTCGGGATGGCGCGGCATATGCGTGACCAGGTGGCAGGTGTGATTCTACCGGACAGCATTGTGAAACGCATGGAGACGGCTGCCGATCCCAAAGCCGAAGGGGTTAGAATCTGCGTCGAGCAGATTCACCAGCTGCGGGAAATCAAAGGTATAGCGGGCGTACACATAATGGCGGTCGAATGGGAGGAGAAAGTCCCCGAGATCGTGAAAGAATCCGGCCTCAGGGCGGAACGTTGAACACGACCAGTGCTGTGACATGACGCGGGGCTTGAAAGTTTCGGCGCCAGGGCAGAACACTCTGACTAAATGCGAGGAAGTAAGAACGATGACAACGGAAACATTTGATGCCAATCAGCGCGACGCGCGTTTCAAGTACGAAGTGGTCAGGCAACCTGGGGGGGAAAACTTGTTGCTATGCTATGCGTGCGGTACTTGCACGGCTGGCTGCCCCGTCTCGCAGATTGACCCTGAATTCAATCCCCGCAAGATTATTCGCCAGATCCTCCTGGGAATGCGGCGCGAAGTCTTATCGTCGCCGGTTATCTGGCGCTGCGCCCAATGTCATGCATGTACAGCAAAATGCCCTCAGAATGTCCGCTTCCGCGAGATCATGCGCGCGCTGTGGCAGTTGGCGGTCGCCCATGGATTCGCGCCCCCGCACATGCTCGAACGAATAGACGAACTGGCGCGCCTCACCCATAAGGCCCGGCGCGACTTGGTGGCTGAGTTTGTCAGAAACCCTGAGGCCTTCGAACTGCTGAAAGAAAAGTGCGAACATCTGACGCAAACGACCGACCAGGCATAATGAAGACTACCCAGCAAACTCCCAAAGGGTCAAAAGTGGGGGCTGCGCTGGTCATCGGCGGCGGAATCGCTGGTATCCAGGCAGCTCTCGACCTTGCGGATTCCGGCCAAAAGGTCTATCTGCTGGAACGGGCCCCATCCATTGGCGGCAACATGGCGCGCCTCGATAAGACTTTCCCTACGAACGACTGCTCGATGTGCATTCTTTCCCCAAAAGTAGTCGAGTGCGGACGGCACCTTAATATCGAGACGATTGCCTGGGCCGAGTTGGAAGGTGTTACCGGCACCGTGGGAAATTTCACGGCCAGAATTCGCCGCCGAGCTCGGTACGTCGACTCCGAGAAATGCACCGGATGCGGGGAATGCGCTACGGTCTGTCCTGTCCAGATGCCGAGTGAATTTGACGCCCAGTTGGGAACCCGCAAAGCGATATTCCGGCCCTGTCCCCAGGCATATCCAAACACATTCGTAATCGACAAACGCGGACGCGCTCCGTGCCGCGTCGGCTGTCCGGCTGGAATCAATATTAACGGCTACGTTGCCCTTACGGCCATGGGCAAGTTCGACGAGGCGCTGGATCTGATCCTCGACACAGTGCCCTTGCCCGGCGTGCTTGGCCGCGTATGTGATCATCCTTGCGAAAGTGTCTGTCACCTAGGGACTTTGGATGCCGAGCCGGTAGCGATCTGTGCCATTAAACGTTTCCTTGCAGACCGGCGGCGTCTTGGCGGTCAGCGGCGGATGCCTCAGCCTTCCCAACCGAAGGAAAAACGCCAGAAGGTAGCCATTATCGGAGCAGGGCCGGCCGGACTGACGGCAGCCCGTGAACTTGCAAGGAAGGGTTATCAGCCCACGATTTTTGAAGCGGAATCCCAGCCGGGCGGTATGCTATCCTGGGGCATACCAGCCTATCGCCTGCCGCGCGAGGTGTTGCACCACGAAATCGAGGATATCCTGGCCGAAGGAGTGGAGTTGCAGCTTAACTGCCGGTTCGGCAGCGATATCACGCGAGACGAACTCACGCGACGTGGCTATAAAGCGCTGATTCTCGCCATTGGGGCCCAAGCCGGCGCCCCGCTGGGCATTGAAAATGAAAATCTCGAAGGCGTTTACGACAGCATTCGCTTCTTGCGCCAGGTGAACGCCGGCCGTCCAGTGGCCGTCGGTCGGCGTGTAACCGTCATCGGCGGGGGCAATTCAGCCATTGACGCGGCCCGCACAGCTTTGCGGCTTGGCGCGGAACAGGTCACCATCGTCTATCGCCGGACACGAACAGAGATGCCGGCCATTCCTCTAGAAATCAAGGCTGCAGAGGAAGAAGGCGTTCGCTTGGAACTCCTGGCGGCGCCCGTGCGCCTGCACGGCATTGAAGGTCGGGTCTCGCGTCTCGAGTGTATCCGAATGCGGCCCGGCGCCCCCGACGCCAGTGGCCGGCGCGCACCCGTGCCGGTTCCCCGATCAGAGTTTTTCATTGAAACCGACACGGTTATTTCCGCCATCGGCCAGAAGGTCGTCATGCCGGACGATCCAGAGTTCCAAAAGCTGCAACGCCGTCACGGCGGCACTATCCAAGCCCGCCCGGAAACCTGCGCCACCGACATCCCCGGCGTCTTCGCAATTGGCGACGCCGTTACCGGACCGCGGAGCGTTATTGAGGCCATCGCCGAAGGACGCAAAGCCGCTCACGCGGTTGATTGTTATCTCCGCGGTGTTCCCTTTGAACCGCTTCCAAGGGTGACTCGCGACCAAATCGTTGATCATCCGCCACGTGCGGACCAGTCAGAGCGCCCAGCCCCCCGGCGCTCGGCGCCCGAGCTGCCGGTGGAGGAGCGTCGGCGAGGGTTTACGGAGGTCGAGGCTACCCTGAGCGAGGAAGACGCCGTTGCCGAGGCACAGCGTTGTCTGCGATGCGCAGTCTGCTCGGAGTGTCTGGCATGTGTCCGCTTTTGCAAAGCTCAAGCCATCCGACACGACCAGGAGGATGTAATCGAAGAAATCAATGTCGGCTCAATTGTGGTCGTGCCTGGATTTGAGGAATACCACAGCACGCTCAAGTATGATTTCGGATACAGCCGTTTCCCTGACGTCGTAAGTAGTCTGGAATTCGAGCGAATTCTGTCCGCCTCAGGTCCTTTCGGTGGTCACGTCCAGCGGCCATCCGACGGACGCGAACCCGGGAGAATCGCCTTCCTGCAGTGTGTAGGATCGCGCGATCTGGCGTGCCGGAACGACTACTGCTCGTCCGTCTGCTGCATGTACGCCATCAAAGAGGCCGTGATCGCGAAAGAACACAGTCGCGGTCTGGACGTCACCATCTTTTTCATGGACATGCGGGCCTTCGGCAAGGATTTCGACAAATACTATGAGCGCGCGCGTTCGGAGTACGGTGTTCGCTTTGTCCGCGCGCGGGTGAGCGATGTGCGCCAGCAAAACGGCCAACTCATACTCCGGTATGCGCCCGACACCGGCGGCACGTGCGAGGAGCCATTCGATATGGTTGTGCTTTCCGTCGGCTTGCAGCCGCCCACAGGCGTTCGAGAACTGGCCAGCAAACTCGGGGTGCGCACTGACAAGCATGGCTTCATGTTGACCGACCCATTGAACCCGTTGCATACATCGCGACCGGGCATTTTTGTCGGCGGACCGGCTTCAGCGCCCAAGGACATTCCGGAAACTGTGGTTCAAGCCAGCGGGGCAGCAGCCGAAGTGGCCCGTCTCCTCAGCGAGGTGCGCAACACATTGACGGTTAAAGCCCAATTTCCGCCCGAGCGGGACGTCAGCTCGGTCCCGCCGCGCATCGGCGTTTTCGTTTGCCATTGCGGCATCAATATCGGCGGAGTCGTCAATGTGCCCGCTGTTGCCGAGTACGCTCTGACGCTCCCTCACGTAGTGCACGCCGAACATAACCTTTACACTTGCTCTCAGGATACTCAAGACCACATTCGTGCTGTGATTCTTGAGAAAAACATTAACCGTGTGGTTGTAGCCTCGTGTTCGCCGCGCACCCATGAGCCTTTGTTCCAGCAGACGCTGCGCCAAGCCGGACTGAATCCTCACCTTTTTGTTATGGCCAACATTCGTGATCAGTGCTCCTGGGCGCATCTCCATGAGCCCGAAGCGGCAACTCAGAAGGCGCGAGACCTCGTCCGCATGGCGGCTGCCAAGGCCGCTTTGACTGTGCCCCTGCGATCATCGACCGTGCCTGTCATACGGCAAGCGCTGGTAATCGGCGGAGGCACGGCTGGCATGACGGCGGCCCTGGCGATTGCTGATCAGGGCTATCATGTTTGTCTGGTGGAGCGCGACGCCCGGCTCGGCGGTAATCTGCGCGATCTTCCGACTGGTTTTGAGGATCAAGACCTGCGCGCGATGTTGAAGAACCTTATTGCCAAAGTAAAAGCGCATGCGAACATTCGCGTCCTGACGGAAACCACAGTAGTCGAGGTTCAGGGTTTCGTAGGCAATTTCACGTCAAAACTGAGCAACGGTGAAGAGTACCGACACGGCGTAGCCATCATTGCCACGGGCGCCAGCGAGTACCAGCCCCGCGAGTATCTCTACGGCGAGGACCGGCGCATCATTACTCAGCGGCAGCTTTCCCAGCAGCTGGCCGCAGGCAACTTCCCGGGACTGCCGCCCGCCTGTGTCGTCATGATTCAATGCGTCGGATCGCGTACGGCCGAACACCCCTATTGCAGCCGCGTCTGCTGTACACGTGCTGTCAAGAATGCCGCGCAGATAAAGGAACACCATCCCGAAACCGAGGTGATAATCCTATACCGCGATATGCGCACCTACGGCTTTCAGGAACGGCACTACCAGCGCGCGCGTGAACTGGGCGTACTCTTCATAAGATTCGACGCCGACCGGCCCCCGATTCTGACCGGAGGTCCCCGACTCGACCTGAGCGTGTTCGAACCGCTCCTGCAAACCGAGCTTCATTTCCATCCGGACCTCGTGGTGCTCAGCACCGGCATAGTCAGTTCGGCTGAGGACAATGACCGCCTTGCAAAACTCTTCAAGGTGCCCTTAAACGACGACGGTTTCTTTTTGGAGGCCCACGCGAAACTTCGTCCGGTCGAGTTTGCCACCGAGGGGGTCTACCTTGCAGGCCTCGCTCATGGTCCGAAGAACCTCAGCGAATGCATAGCGCAGGCCCTGGCGGCAGCCGCGAGGGCCGGAACGGTGCTGGCAAAGGACGAAATCGAAACTTCCGCCACAATTGCGGAAGTGCTTCCCGACCGCTGCGTAGCGTGCGGTCTGTGTACGCAGATTTGCGCTTACAACGCTATCAGCCTCGAACTGCAGCGGATCGGCAAGGAAGAACGCGTTTTCGCGAAGGTAAATCCGGCTCTTTGCAAGGGTTGCGGCGCATGCGTGGCTGGGTGTCGCTCAGGCGCCCTTAATCTGGCGGGCTTTTCCGACAAGCAGATTCTGGCGGAGATTGCTCAATTGTGACGCGGACTGTAGTTTGCAGCGAAGAAGCCCTGCGACGGTTGACCTCCCGTCGCAGATGATGGCTACGGCCGTGTTTAGGAGGACGCACGATGTCAGACGACAAAGCAGGAGCAAAAGAGTTCAACCCGAAAATTCTAGCTTTTCTCTGCAATTGGTGCTCATACGCCGGCGCAGACCTGGCTGGCGTCAGTCGCATCCAGTATCCGCCAAATGTGCGCGTCATCCGCGTGCCCTGTTCGGGGCGGGTCAACCCGCTTTTTATTCTGCGCGCCTTGCAGCAAGGACTCGACGGGGTGCTCGTTTCCGGCTGCCATCCCGGCGATTGTCACTACCTGACGGGCAACTACTTCGCACGCCGCAGGTTCGCTGTTCTGGCGCGTTTGCTGGAATTCTGCGGACTCGAACCAGGCCGCGTACAGTTTTCGTGGGTCTCAGCATCAGAGGGACAAAAGTTTGCAGAGGTCGTGCGAAAAGTGACGGAAGATGTGAGAAAACTGGGACCCGCTCGTCGGCTCGTAAAAAGAATCTGGACCGTTCCCGAAACCGTCCTGAATGCGCTGGAAGCCGACGTGCATGCTGAAATGAACCCAGATTTTGCGATTGACCAAAACAGGCAAGATGCAAGGCGCGGGAGGTGAAGGTGTATGCGCATACTGCGAACCTCTCGCAACGCCGCAGATTGCCAGTTTTCGACAATCCCGAAGGGTTTGAGAATAGGCTGCTTTTCTCTTCAGATGTGGCTTTTTTCACATTTCGGTGCAGAAGATGGGCAACTGCATTGCATTTCAACTTGTTTGCGCGCAGCACGATACAAATACCTGCCAATTCTCAAGCGCAAAATCTGGGATGAATACTATGGGCAGGAAAACGCCCGCCTAAAAGAGGTTCGTCAATGAGTGGTGAAAGAAAAGAGCTTCGCGAAATTGCCCGGCACTTGCTCGAATCGGCACAAGTGGAAGTGGTGATTGGGTATACTGCCGGCCCCACGCGGTTTCAGGCTGCGCCTTTTTTTGCCCGGCGGCCGGAACAAGCCGCATATTTGATTTTCGACCGCACTTGTGAATTCAACTTGTGCAAGTTCCTCCACCGGTTCAAGGGACGCAAAGTGGCCATAGTCGTGAAAGGTTGCGACGAACGCTCGGTAATCGGCCTAATCCAAGAGCGGCAAATCAAAAGAGAAGACGTCATTCTTTTGGGCGCGCCATGTTCCGGCATTGTGGATCCCGAAGCCGCCGCTCAAACCGACGGAGAACCGCCGTTTTACTCTATGTGCCGAATTTGCTCGGTCCACAACCCGCGTTTTGCCGATTATCTGATCGCAGATCCGGTGGAGCAACCGCCTGCTCCCGAGTTTGCGCCAGAAATGGAAAATCTTGCCGAGTCTTCAATCAATCGGCGCTGGGCCGCATTCCGCAAGGAAATGTCGAAATGCATCCTTTGTATGGCGTGCCGCAACCTTTGCCCGGCCTGTTACTGTACCGTGTGCTTCGCGGATGCCTCACAGCCGAAGTGGATGGGCAAGACTGACGACTTGAGTGACATCATGTTCTTTCATCTGGGACGGTTTCTCCATCTCGCGGGCCGTTGCACCGGGTGCGGGGCCTGCGAGCGCGGTTGTCCCATGAACGTTAATCTGCGCCTTTACAATGATCGTGTTCGTAAGGATGTTAAGGAGCTTTTCGGCTTCGAAGCTGGAGTGGACCCCCAGGCTGAATCGCCGATGGCATGTTTTCGCGCTGATGATCCCAATAACTTCATAATGTAAAATCCGAGGTATGCACATGCAGGCAAAACTGCTCGACCGTGAGCAAATCAAAGCGTGGGTTGACAGACTCCTGGGCCATTACCGCGTCACAGCGCCCGTCATGCGCGACGGAATCATGATTTTCGACTGGCTTGAAACTGCTGGTGACCTGCAACTTCCGCGGGGAGCGATTACGAAGGTTTCTGCAAAACACGCGCTTCTGTCGCGCACTGAGGTTCTTTTTTACTACCGGACAAAAAGCGGACGGGCGACCACAGCCCCGCCTCCCCCACCCCAGCCCCAGGTAATTTTCGGCATCCATCCTTGCGACGTCCAGGCTGTCAAAGTGCTCGATGCCGTATTCAGAGCGCCGCCATACCCTGACACACTCTACTTGGCCAGGCGGGAGGTTACCACCCTGGTCGGACTTGGCGCCTTGCCATCCGAAGTCCCGAACCACTGCTTTTTTGAAAGCCTGGGCATAAGCGCCATGGATAACCGTGACTGCGATCTCTTCCTCGCCCCCCTGGGCGGAGATAAGTACGTGCTTGAACTGCTCACCGAAAAAGGCGCCGCTATCGCGGCGTCACTCCCATCGTCCGCGGAACCCGACCCCGGCGAGCTTAACACCCTGAAACAATTGCGCGCCGAGGCTGCCGCGAGAGTGAACAACTGCTTTGCTTCGCCAGAGTTTCACGCTGCCGTGGCACGGTTTTTCGATTCGCCTCTGTGGGATAACCTGGCGGAAACGTGCATTGCCTGTGCCGCCTGCACGTACCTTTGCCCAACATGCCATTGTTTCGACATCCAGGATGAAACTCACGGCGATTTGGGATGTCGCGTGCGCAACTGGGATACGTGTCAATTCGACATTTTCACGCTGCATGCTTCCGGACATAATCCGCGGCCAGCTCAAAAACAAAGGGCGCGCCAACGCATCTTTCATAAATTCGACTACGGGCTGAAAAACTTCGGTCTCCCTTTCTGCGTCGGCTGTGGGCGCTGCGCGCTTGCTTGTCCCCTCCACAACAATCTATTGACAATTTTGCGGAAGATTGCTGCTGAGAAAAGCCAGGAGACAAAGCCATGAGCGTGATGGTGAACACAAAGAGCACAGCCACCGGTTTGCCAAATCCATACCTACCATACCCCGTTCTCATAGAGCACATCACGGTGGAGAATGAGGCCGCTGATATCCGGACTTTTCGGTTGCGATTTCTGAATCCTGAGGACCGTTCCAGATTCGACTTCCGCGTGGGCCAGTTTGCCGAGCTCTCTGTGCTTGGTATCGGCGAGGCGCCTATCGGCATAGCTTCTTCGCCGCTCGATAAAGATTACGTCGAGTTCACGGTCAAACGCTATCCAACCGGAGTGGTCAGCACGGCCCTGCATCAAAGCGAGCCAGGCCAGCAGGTGGGACTCCGTGGGCCCCTTGGCAACGGGTACCCGCTGGAGCGCATGCATGGGAAAAACATCGTTCTCATCAGCGGCGGTTTTGCGGTCACTACCATTAGAGCCACAATCCGTTATCTCTTGCATCCCAGTGTTCGCCCAACCGTACGGAACATCACGGTCATTTACGGCGCCCGGTCTCCCGGAGAGCTGTGCTACAAAAAAGAGTTTCTCGAATGGACGCATCGCCGCGATATCGAAGTCCACCTTACAGTCGACAAAGCCGATGCCGGCTGGAAAGGACGCGAGGGATTTGTGCCGACCGTAGTCGGCGAAGTAAAACCATCTGCCCAAAACGCGATTTGTCTGATCTGCGGACCGCCGATCATGCTGAAATTCACTATCCCGGTGCTTCAAAAATTGGGGTTCCGTCGGGAGGACACCTATCTCTCGCTCGAGATGCGCATGAAATGTGGTATCGGCAAATGCGGGCGGTGCAACATTGGTCCCAAATACGTCTGCATTCATGGACCGGTTTTTTCTCTGGCGGAGCTCGAACAACTGCCACAGGAGTATTAGCGAATTTCAAACCGCGCTTGGATTGTACGAAGTACCGCATCGGCTTTGTTGCTGGCTGCCGGTAAACCATGTACAGCAGTCCGTCGGCCGCACTTGGGCCCACTCGTAAAAGCAGGAATGAACGCCGCATGTGTATCGCCTTTCGCTGAGACAGTGACAGTCATAACGCGCAACTTGGCAGGGTCTCATGCCCATACCCATGTTCGCATCTCCTTACCTTGCAGGCGATTATGCTTTTTTGGAAGAGCCTTATTGAGCGTGCTGGCACGAATCTGGCTTCCGTTAGAAAACATAGCGACCAGTGAGCTAAACCGTTGTAGTAAGCCGGAGAATTAAGAATGCGGGACAAGATATTTATAGAGATACTCACGCCAAGGCAGAATGATCCGAATTTCGAAGCCGCGCTTGCGGCCTTCGCAGAGCGTTACCAGACCGTGCTTGATCATGGACATGTGGTCAGCGTTCCGGACAACCCGATGGGCAATCTCCATTTCCAGCTGACTGAGATACTGACGGAGATGGATCTCCCGGTTGTGCCTGATCAGTTGCTTCTGCATCTTAACACGTTTCATCGCAAGGACGACCTGGACCAGATTCTTAAGACCGCGGCCGATTTAGGCATCAGCAACTTGTTAGTCATTTCCGGGGACGGTGGCGAGCGATTGTCCAGACTTAAACCAGAAAGCCTGGGCATCAGTGGCAGCACGGTGACTTCGGTGGAATTGCTGCAGTATGTCCACCAGCACTACCCGGGCAAGTTTAGCTGCGGCGTCGCCTTCAACCAGTACGAACCGCGCGACCATGAGCTGGAAAAGCTGAAACGCAAAATTGACGCCGGCGCCAGTTTCGTAATTACCCAGCCGGCAATGGCCACGGACCAGGGTATAGAGATTTTGCAAACATTTCACGTCCCTGTAGCCATTGGAGCATGGATGTCAAAAAAAATCCAACTGCTCTCGGACTGCATAGGTTATCCGATACACGTCAACGGCACCTATGATCCACTCGAGAACCTGAAGGGTCTGCGCTCGCGCTTCCCGGAGTATGGACTCTACCTGGCACTCGTCAGCTTCAAGACGCAGCTTCCCATCCTCACCAGTCTGCTCGGATGACGCGGCTCTGTTTCTGGCACACCGAATCCTTGGTGCAACTGGGGAAATGAAGCTTGAGCGCCGGCGAAGCAGGATTTCCCCTGATCTTTAGCGAAGGGAGATTTGGGATCGGGGAAGGGGCCGGAGAGGACGGATAAGGTGGGAGGGACAGAAGCTGCGCGGAAAAAAGGGGAGCGGATCCCCCGGCCGGAGCGGTTT
>Ga0129299_1001613_pt1 | contig 15041 bp, 14 predicted proteins | sample ConPoolayeCmetaG_FD_94477 | JGI IMG/M metagenome (GOLD analysis project Ga0129299, IMG submission 94477) | Hot spring microbial mat communities from California, USA to study Microbial Dark Matter (Phase II) - Cone Pool mat layer C metaG ... | reverse complement strand
GGACGGACAGATCCGTGCCCCACGGCGGAGCTGCGCCCGCCCCCACCGCATTGGCTTGCCTTCCTGCCCTCAACACAACACTCTACCCCCACAACCAGCAACACGAAGAGCAACTGCCCGGCAGCCAGCAGCCAGTGTTGCACTGGCTGCTGGATGAGAGACCCTGAAGCGCGGTGGCAAAATTCAGGTTAACCGCCCTGAGCCTTGAGAAGCGCCGCCAGACCGGCGCGAATGTCGTACTGCGGATTGTAACCAAGCATTTGTCGTGCCTTGGTTATGTCTGCCACAGAATGGCGAACGTCCCCCTTGCGCGCCTCCCGAAATTGCACCGTGAACTGGCTGCCCGTCAATTCCTTCAGGATAGCGAGTAAGTCCAAAAGTGAAATTTGGCGGCCTGTTCCGACGTTGAAGACTTCGCCATGCCCAAGCAGGGGCGCGCGCATTGCCAGTAGGTTGGCGCGCACAACGTCAGCCACAAAAACGAAATCCCGAGTCTGGCATCCGTCGCCGTAAACCGTGGGATTCTGGCCCGATCGAATTACATCCGTGAACTTTGAAATCACGCCGGAGTACATCGAGGCCGGGTCTTGACGCGGCCCATAAACATTGAAGTACCGCAGGCTTACGGTCTCGACACCGTACAACTGCGCAAAAACGGAGAGGTAATATTCGTCGCAAATCTTCGCCAAAGCGTAAGGCGAAGCCGGTTCAGGCCGCATATCTTCCGTCTTGGGAAGCTGAGGATTGTTTCCATAGACGGCGGCTGAGCTCGCCAAAATTACCCTTCTGACACCCTGTTCCCGCGACGCCATGAGCACGTTCAAAGTGCCCGTGATGTTGATGTCATGGTTCTCACGAGGCCTTTCAACAGAATCGAAAACCGATACCAGCGCCGCCTCATGGAATACACACTCCACTCCGCGCATGGCTGCCCTGAGAGCATCCGGATCGCGCACATCACCGATAATAACCTCCACGCGGTCACGAAAACCGTCTATATTCCGCTCGTGACCAGATGAGAGGTTGTCGTAAATCCGCACGGCGTGCCCTTCCTCCACCAGGCACTCGGCCAGATGCGAGCCGATGAACCCACAACCACCGGTTACCAAGCATCTCATTATCATGCTCTCCTGCCGAGCTGTCGAAACTCAGCCCACTCCGGTTCGTTCTGAAAGATCCAGCGGTAGTAGTCTTTTTCCACAAGTTCTGCCGCCGCTGCCTCATCCACCACAACACAACACGATGGATGGAGTTGCAGGGCCGAAGCTGAAATCATGGCTGTCATAGGGCCCTCCACAGCCCGGGCCACGACTTTGGCCTTCTCTTCCCCCGTAGCAAGCAGAAGACAAGTGCGGCTTTCCAGTATCGTGCCGACTCCCATGGTAATTCCCCTTTTGGGCACACGGCGCGGTGACCCGAAGAAAGGCGCGTACTGACGAATGGTCGCAGGGGTAAGTGCCTTTTCGCGCGTGCGCGACATGAGTGCTGAGAGTGGCTCGTTGAAGCCGATATGGCCGTCCACGCCGATCCCAAGGAGCTGCAGATCAATGCCACCGCAGGTCCGGATTTGACGCTCGTACGCTTCGCATTCGGCATGCAAGTCCTGAGCGAGCCCGTTCAGAAAATGGATATTCCGCGAATCCAGATTGACCTTGGAAAACAAGCGCGTTTCCATAAACCGCCGGAATGAATGCGGATCGTCCGGCCCCAGCCCAACAAACTCATCCAAATTGAAAGTGTGGCAGTGCGAAAAATCCAGTCCTTCCTCTCTGTGAAACCGGACAAGCTCCTCGTAAACTCGCTCCATCGTGCGTCCCGTCGCCAGCCCCAGCACCAAATGCGGTTTGGCTCGGATTGCCCGGGCGACTAGCCTGGCCGCCAAGCAAGCGGCGGCCTCAGCATCTGGCTGAATGATCACCTGCATTCGCTACTCCTGATTTTTTCGCCCTTCCAGTCACGGCTGCAAACAGTCCCGGCGTGACCATGGAGGACTGAACTGATTAGACCATCGGCCTGGTTTGGCGTTTTGATTGAACCGGCGGTGCTTGATCAAGCACCTACCCGCCGTATTCCCTGGCATTGGCGGCAGTGGAAGCCAAAACTTTGCTACCGCCAATCTTTCTTTGAAGCGCCTTCAATTCGTCGCCGCCTTCGGTCAGCGGCAAAGCGATCTGTCCGCCAAATGCAGCCGCCCGGCATAATGCCATCATGATTTCAAATCCCTTATAAGCGCTCCCGAAATTGCAGGGATGAACCTTGCTGTCGTCATCAAGCCAGTTCGCAATGTCTTGAACGTATGGCGGCATATCCAGGTCATAATTCATGCAGCCCGGTCCTGACCATGTTCCCGCCTTGGTAACGGCGCGCCAACCCGCTCCTGTCAGCACCTCGGCAAACCCGTCTGTCCCCTGTGCCCCGATACGGCACTTGCGCCACCAGTAGTCCACCTCCGGCACATCGGGCGCGCCGGCTCCACACTCCACGATGCCGCGGACTCCATTAGCGAAATGAATAAATCCGGCTATGTAGTCGGGCGAAGCGTGCACGTCCCCGAATTTTCCCCCGCCGGCCGCTGAGGCTAATACCCACCCCGCTTCGGCCTCCCCATTGTACCAGCGCATGTAGTCAATCAAATGGCTGAGCATGTGCATCATCCAGCCCGTGGCGGTCCCATACACCGTGTGGACCCGCCCCAACGTGCCACTGGCAATGATCTCCTTTACCTTTCGATAGTGCTCGCCATACCGGTGCTGGTGGCTAACCACCGCCTTCACACTGCTCCGCTCAAGCATTTGCTTGATCTTCATGCCTTCGCGGCTAGAAAGCGCCACCGGCTTCTCAAAAGCAATCAAGCGCGCCTTGGCCTGAATGCCAATTTTAATCATGGCGGCTCTCAGATCGGGGAGCGTACAAAAACAAAACACGTCAGGCTTCAACGCCTTGGCCAACGCCGCTGCATCCGTGCTTTTTTCTGGATTGCCCAATGCCGGCGCTGCTGCCTCCAATCTGGCCTGATCAATATCGCAAATGCCGACAACCTTGAAGCGCGGATTGGCGTGAAAAGCGGCAGCATGGTGTTTGCCACGCTTGCCCATGCCGACAACTACAACAGTGTAAACGTCCTTCATATTTTCAACCTTGGGCCTTGTCCCATTCCCTGACCGCCTGAATCACCCAGTCAACTTCGGACTCCGTGAGTTCCGGATACATGGGCAAACTTACGCACGAAGCTGCGTTTTTCTCGGCATTAGCGACAGAACCTACAATTCGATACGGCTTGCCCCACGGGAATCCCTCTTGTTTGTGAATCGGAATCGAATAATGCGTTTTAGCATCTATCCCTTTGTCCTGCAAAAAATTCAAAAGTCCGTCCCGCTTGGTCGGATCCTTCGTCTCTATCTCGTACAGGTGGTAGACATGGCGGTAGCCCGGCCGGTTGCAGGGCAAATCAATGTGCCGGCAAGCCATCAAGCCATCGTCGTACCGGCGAGCCCACCTGATCCGCTGATCCGTCCATTCCCTGATGTGCTTGAGCTTGGCGCTCAAAACGCCAGCCTGCAGATCATCCAGCCGGCTGTTGAAGCCAAAGCTGTGATGGTCGCGCTGGCTCGACCCATGATTACGCAGTTTACGCACCTTCTCGTTGACGTCATCGCGATTGGTGAAAATCATGCCGCCGTCACCAAAACAGCCCAGATTCTTCTGGATGATGAAGCTGGTGGTGACAGCGTCGCTGTGCTCGCCCTGCCGGAAAGTATCCCCCCGCCCGTCAATTCCCTGGGCATTATCTTCGATCACCAGCAGGTTATGACGCCGGGCAATTTCCCAAATGGCCGGCATATCTGCACACTGGCCATACAGATGGACCGGGATAATGGCCTTCGTTCTGGGAGTTATAGCCGCCTCGATGCGCGCGGGGTCAATGCACCTGGTGCGAGTGTCGCAATCTACCATGACCGCCGTTGCCCCCGCGATCCAAATGGCTTCCACAGTCGCAAAAAAAGTGTTGGGATGAGTAATGACCTCGTCGCCCGGCCCCACTCCCAACGCCATGAGAGTCAACCAGATCGCGTCCGTACCGTTGCCTACGCCAATGGCGTGTTTGCAACCAAAATACGTCGCCGCCTCCGCTTCGAATTTCTTCAACATCGGACCAAGCACGTACTGGCCACTCTCCAATACCTCCTGTATCTTGGCGTCAATTTCTTGTTTGATGTTGTGATACTGCCGAACGTGTCCGTAGAAACCAACCTTCATTCCTAGGCTCCTCCGTGTTAACTGTCCACTGCAACTTCGCTAAAGCTACAAAGGATGCGCGCCTTTTGCAAGCTCTCCCCCGACAGCCCTGCTCCAAAGGCCGCGCCGGGCAAAATGCCAACCGTCGGTGTGCAATCAGTCCCTGAAAAACTTACCTAACTCCTGCGCAACCGCCGCGCGGAATTCATCAATGAACCCCACGACGTAAGCCACAACATCGGCGCTCCTGTCCTTCACCAGCGGCGTAAGGTCCAGAGCGTACGATGCCAACTCCAGTTTGTCCACCGAATGCGATTCGAACATTGTGGCGTTCGCGCGCAGACGTCCGAAAGTGGCGCTGTCATAACATTTGCCACCCGCGATCTGTGAATCGTACACGCCCATGAGCGCCGCAAGCAGATTGTCCCGCCCGCCAACATTCAGAACCGCCTTGCGGTCGTCTGGTAACCAATCAAGCCCCCGCCAGGATTCGAAGCCGTACACCTTCTCGGGCAGCATTTCAGTCGGCAGCCGCCGTAATGCTTTCAAAGCCGCAGCGCCCACCGCCACGTGCGTGGCATGCTTGTCGGCGGGATTGTGTATGTAAACAATGCGTGGGCGTGTCACCTGCAAAATCGACAGCAAATCTTCCTCGAGCCGCCTGTCACGGGAATCTTTCACCTCGCGACTCGTGTAGCCTAGTTGCACGATCGCCGCATAACGCCCAATCATCGCCGCCGTTCGCTGTTCGAAGAAACGAACTTTGGTCATTTCTGCATCGCTGTAATTGGCGTAAACCCCCACCCGGGCGCTACCAGCGCCGTCCGTGCAGGTCACGCCCGTGAACCATTTGTTCTGCTGCCCGAAACATTCCAGAATCCCGTGCAGCGCCCCAAATTCGAGATCATCAGGATGAGCTCCAATGCCCAAATGAGTGGTGCGGCGCAATGCCGCATCCACCGTCAGTCCATCGGGCACAAAAATGTCAGCCTGTGCTTTGTGCAGTTGCAGTTGCATGTTCGTGCTCCTATCGCAAATTTCCCAGTGACTGCCCAATTTCCTATTTCAGTTTTTCCGCCACTGTCAGCCACGCGCGCCACAACAGATCCAGCATCGTCCGCCGCCGCCTTCCAGCGCAAAACCGCCGCGCTCCTCTAAGTACGAGAATTCAACTTCGGCAGGCTGGCGGCCGCTACGGCTTGACCAACGCGCCGACTCTTTTCATCCGGCATGTGCAGCGTAATCCGCTCGTTAAGTTCCGGAAATTCACCACGCAGCACCTCCCGCGCTTTTTCCAGAATGACTTCGCCCCCCCGACCTGAGGTCACCCGCCCTAGCATCAGCACGTGCTCAATATCATAGTACTCCGCGTAGTGCGCCACTTCATACCCGAAATAAACGCCGATGGTTGCAAAAATCTCCAAGGCGCGGGCGTCACCCGCCGCGGCCTTGCTTTGTACCATCTTCAGCCGTTCCGGCAGCGGCATCTCCTCCGCAAACTCGAAGCCGGCCGCCAATGCCAGCCGATTCACGGCCTGCTGCGAAAAGTACATCGCCCCCGTTCCCCGATCGCCCGACCACGGGTCAACCGCCGCATCCGGATTGAAATCCACCGGCGTGAAAGCCAGCTCGTTCAGTTGTCCGGTGATGCACCCTTTGCGGTTCAAATATCCAGCCGCCTCGCTCGAACCCATGGCAATCCCTAACAATGCGTTTTTTTTGAGCGTCATGGCTCCCGCCAACGCCGACACATCACCATCATTGGCCACCACCAGCGGCACGCCCCATTCCCGTTGAATACGCAAAAACATCGGCTTGACCTCGCGCGCGAATACCTCCGCCGGCACGGCGCGGAACAACGAAGCGATCTTCACCTGATTCTCCACCCAAATTCCCGCAGCACTGCCGCCGATAGCGTCCACCCGCGGGAGATGCGCCGCGGCTTTCTTCAGCCCCGACGTGATGTGCTCGTAATGATACCGAGGATCTTTTTCCACCGACGGATTCCACGGGATCTCCTCGCTGTATACCGGCTCGCCTTCCACCACAGCCGCCAGCTTGTAATCGCTCGCGCCCAAGTCGAAGCCGATCCGACACCCGTCCAGATGCCCACCAATGGCCTGCGCGCTTTCAGAGGCCTCCGGAACTTTGTCAGCCTCAGTAATACGCACCTCAAACGCACGATCATAGGCTCTGGCCATAACGTCCAAATCAAATCGGCGTGAACCGCCCGGGGCAAATTCATGTCGGATAAAGTCGCAAATCGGTTCCGGACCACTCACCACCAGTCGCCAGCCTCCGACCGCCCATAATAGAAATTTGATATGGCGTTCGACAATTTGCAGACTCTCCTGGTCGTAACCGCTGCCCGGCGGAAAAACGTCCATGTCCCCGCGGCCCACCGCCCCCCCTTCCCGCTCCAGCGCAATATGCAGACGGCAGGACTTGCCCGCCTCCCTCAAAGCCTCTCCGTAGGCGCGATTCACCAGCGCCGCCGGCTTGAACTGCGGGTCTAACGGCGCCGGAATCGCCGCCCGCACCCGCTCGAAAATGCCCGTCTTCCTCATCGCCAACCTACCCTCGCTTTCTTGACTTCCAATGCTTGGCCACAATCGCGTCCATCGCCGCTTCATTCGCCCTGATGCTGCGCACGAGAGCAAACTGCGTGCGGCACCGATCCAAATTTTCACCCGGTCGATGTGTCTTGAAATATACGTCGCCCTGCAGGAAATCCGTGAGGAAACGAATGCCGATCGTGAACGTGATCAGCAGCCCAGAAAAGGGCAACAGCTCAATTTCGGTCTCGTTGAGGAAATCCACCGCCTCTTCCAGATACCCGGCCACTAAACTGTCAAAGCAGTCCAGGTCCACAAATACCTTGCTGAGATCACGCTCGTTCTCCTGAAAATGGCCGACGGTCGTGCGCACTTGGTCGCCGAAGTCATATAAGACCGAACCAGGCATGACGGAATCGAGATCAATTACGCAAACCGCTTCCCCAGTAACATCATCTAGCATAACGTTGTTGATTTTCGTGTCGTTATGCGTCACCCTCCAAGGCACATCACCGCAGGCCAGGGCTTTCACAATCGTTTCGCAGATGGATTTCAAACTCATCGCAAACTCAATCTCCGGGCCGCATTCCCGCACCCTGCCGGCCACGTCCGCCTTGATCGCTTCCTCGAGCTTTGCAAAGCGCTTCACGGTATTGTGAAAGTCAGGAAGAATCTCGTACAGCGGAGGCGGGGGTAGATCCGCAAGCATTCTCTGGAACCTCGCAAAAGCCTTCGCCGCCTCGTACGCCTGCCGGCGATTTTCGATCACGTCGTAGGTGCGCGCGCCTTCGATGAAAATATAGGCCCGCCAATACTCACCCGCCGCTGTCTGAAGGAACAACCCCTCTTGCCTGGTGGGAATGATGGTCAGTGTCTCACGGTCCGGATTGTGCCCCGGCAGAGCCGCAAGCTTACTGCGAAGATGCGCGGTAACACGATAAATATTGTTCATCAAAGCGGGGATGTTGTTGAAAATACGCTTGTTCACCCGCTGCAGAATATAACGCCGCCGTTCGCCGCCCTGGTCATAAGTGGCGGCGAATGTGTCATTGATGTGCCCCGTACCCCAGGGCTCTACGTGCACCGCGTGCCCGCGTATTTGGAAAGCGTCGGTTACCTTGCAAGCCTCTTGCAAAAGTGTCTCGCGGTTTGTCATGACTGTGCCACCCGTGGAAAAACCTTGCGTTGCGGGCCGGGACGTAACCCCAGGAACCGCTCCAAATTAGCGCCGAAAACCTTGTTCGCAACCGCAGCCGGTTGTTCCAGCTCCTCGAGAATTGCCCGGTCACGCGCGACCCACTCGCGCACCCACTCGCTGTTGTAAGCCGCCGTGTTGCAGTCGGAGCCGAAAATAACGTTGTCCTGGACGTCATATCCGATTCCGAACAGCTTGGTCAGCGCCTCGCGCCGGTAAATGGGCGGCGTGCCCGGCGTGATGTCTATGAACATTTCCGGCGCCTGAGGCCGCCTTGCGGCAGCGTTCAACAGTTTGCCGTACACCGCCAAAAGCTCGTCGCACCACGGCCAGCCAATATGCGCCAAAGCGAACCTCAGGCCGTCAACCTGCAACAGTTCCTCGAAGCCGACCGGCCGACTGTTGGCCGACGAGGGTTTGCCGTCCCATAAAATGCCGCAGTGGAAAAGAACCGGCCGTTTTGTGCAGGCAATGGCCCGGAAAACTTCCAGCGCCCGCGGATGGTTGGGCGCGAAATGGTCGCAAATCACCTTGAACCCCATCACGCCCCGATCCACGGCCAGAGCCACTTGCCCAATGGCATTGTCCTCAGTTGGATCTAGCCAGTAGAAAGGTTGGAAACCAGGTCCCGCTTCGCACCACGCCAATAGATTGTCAAGCCGCGCCTCGGGCGCAAAAATCGTTCCTTCTCGCACCATCGAAGCGGGCGGTAACGAGATCAGTACGCCGCCTTCTACCTCCGCCGCGCGGGTCTGCCGCAGAAAGTCCGCACTGTCAACCCGCCCCGGAGCGATGTGGATATGTCCATCCAGTATCACCTTGCTCCTCCTGTCTGGCTGGTCATGCCGGACGCGATCAGCCCGGCTACTTCTCCGCCGTGCCCCCCTCAACCACCCGAGTATAATCCCAGCCCTGCTGCCGACATACCGCCCGCACGTGCGCGTCCCAGGTGGGTTCGTCCTGTGCGCGGGCGCCTCCAAAACAATCCACCGCCAAATAACGCAACGTCGTACCGCCATCACTGCGAATCGTGTGCCACGTAGACGGAGGGATTCTCACCACATCTCCAGGTCGGACTGCGTGCTTTTCGCCGTCGCGCCCAATGAACAACGTTCCTTCTCCCTCCAGCACGTAAAAGATTTGTTCCGTGTCATCGTGTTTATGAAGGGGTGCTGCCTTGCCAGGCTCCACCACAACCACAAACACCTCCGAATTCTTGGCTTCAGAACGATCCAACACCAAATCGTTAATGTGCGTCGGGAAACGGTACCGCTTTACTTTTGAAGTGCTGAATACGTAACGCATTCTGACTCCTTTCTTAACCTCCCAGTCATCTTCAGATCCACGTGCCTTTCACGTAGTCGCCCAGGGCGATCACTTGCTCAATATCGCCGTTAGGCGGCAAAATGTCGCCCACGTTAAGAATACCACGCCCCTTCAAAGCTGCCATGATGCGGTCGGCAAATTGAAGAATCACCCGTGTCGGGAGATGCTGGCAGAATAACGTCGCCGGCACGCCACAAAAAGCGTACATGCCCTCCGGCAACGCCGCCGCCAGCTCCTCAACCTCGTAATTGAACATCGGCGCCGACGTACACCCGTCCAGCAGATCGAAACCCGGCTGATTAAGAAAAGCAAAAAATCCCTTGAAGTTGCCATCCAAATGCGTTGAGACAAATTTCCCGGCGGCGTGCAGAATCTCCGTGGCCTGGCGGTAGAAGGGCACACAGTACTCGCGCCACTGCGCCGGCGAAATCAAGTTTTCGTCTGCACGGTCGGAAATTATGACCAACCGCTCGGGCGCCCTCGTCGCCAGACGAATAAGTTCCAGATCCTTCTGTTCCTGGATTTTCATGAATTCCTGCATTTCTCGCGGATTGTCCGTCAAGGCATAGACCACCCGCTCAAAGCCCATATACTCGTGCACCAGCTTGCCGAACGGCGAACGACCGATAACAATGTCGCCTTGCCCCCACTGTCCAAGCTCACGCCTGATCGCTGGCACATTGTCGTAAGCCGGGTGAAAACGGGCGTTTTCCACTACATACCGCATGATTTGCAGATCGTCCAAATTTTTGACATAGAACTCGCGCCGCGTCCACGTACCGTCGGAAGCATGCAAATCCACGCGTGTCAGTCTGCCCTTAGGCGTGTGTAGCCGATGATACAGTCGCCCGCCCAACACCGTCTCTTCCAAACACACCCCGCCAGTAAAAGTAGTCGTGTGCCAGTTGGCGATATGTACATGAAATCTCCAATCAAACTCACGATAAAAATCGAACTGCGTCATCCCCCGATATTTCGCCGGCATGGTTTCACTCAACTTGTGGATCGGATCGTCATCCGGGATAAATTCCCCCGGACCATACGTGCGCTGCGCACCGTCTGGTATCCGATTGGCTACGTACCAGTCGGTCATATCCGGAAAAAACGGCATATTCTCCGGGTGCTGCCCCTCCAAAACCGACAAAAAATGCTCACGATGATTGCCCATAAATCCAGATTAAGCACTTGACCCGACCACGGGACCGATGCGGGTACCAGATTTCGCCGCCGACGTCAGAATCCATCAGCTCCCCAAAACCTCCAAATCAACGTTCGTAAATATACTAACATTTTTCCCCTGGCCCAATCCTCCCTCTGGTGCAATTACCTTCTCCCCGAGCCTTAATCTCTCCTCTGTGTAGTTACGTTCTCCCCGAGCGAAGCGAGTGGAAACGTAGCTCTTCAGGAAAAACTCACGACCCTCGCCGGCATTCCCCCCTCCGCCCACAACGTTCCCCCGCCTGCGGCGCGGAGAACGTCACTACACCACCGCACCACCACACGCACACTTACCGTCGTCCCCAACATTCCCACCGCCGTTCTATTTGTCCTGCTTTTCTCCCAGCCCACTTTCACCCCGTGTAGTTACGTTCTCCCCGAGCGAAGCGACGGGGGAAAATTGTTCTCCACCGTTTGCCAATTACAAAAGCCCAAATAAATAAAAACCACGTTCTCTGACGGCACGGAATAATGCTTCCCTTGCTCCCGCCTTGGCTAGAAGAAAACGCCGTTTAGTCTAGCCACACAGCCGTGCCGAGGGCAAATACCGGTCAGATTACCTCGCCGGCGCTTAAACCCTGATTTTGCGTTTTAACAACGGCCTTCTGTTCTCTCCATCCGTCTTCCCGCCTTTGTTCTTCATACCCGATTTTGCGCTTTGCCCAAGTACGGTAGTTGCGCGGCGTGCCTCGCCTCTGCCGTCAACGGCATGTTCATGCTGCCCGTCCGATACCCTGCCAAATCAACCGCCGCATACGCAAACCCAGCCGCTTTCACCATCTTCAAGACGCGCGTCCGAATCGCTGGCCGCATTAGTCGCGCAATTTCCTCCGGCCCCACCTCAATCCGCGCAATTTGGCCATGATGCCGCACCCGCACTTGCCGAAAGCCTAGCGCCCGAAGAGCATCTTCTACTCTGTCCACCGCTTCCAGCTTGCGCCGCGTGATCCTGGTTCCGTACGGAATTCGCGTGGCCAGACATGCCATGGCCGGCTTGTCGGCCGTCGGCAGTCCCATGCGCCGCGAAAGGATCCGAATGTCCGCCTTGGTCATGCCGACTTCCAGCAGCGGACTTATCACCCCGCTTTCTTTCGCCGCTTTGTGCCCCGGCCTGAAGTCCTCGACGTCATCGGCATTCGTCCCGTCAGCTATCGCTTCAAAACCATGCCGCCACGCAATTGCCCTTAGACGTCGGAATACTTCGCGTTTACAATAGTAACAACGCTCCGGCAGATTGCGGCTCACCTCCGGAAGACTGAGCTGAGCCGTACGCACCGCAAAATGCTTTATACCCAGCCGCGCCGCCAGCTTGGCAGCGTCCGCCTGCTCGCTGGCCGGATAAATAGGCGCAATGGCCGTCACAGCTATGACGCGGTCTCCCAGCTCCTCGCGCGCCACTGCTGCCAGAAATGTGCTGTCCACACCTCCTGAAAACGCCACCACCACGCCGCCCGTCGCGCGCAGCTTGCTTCGCAATCTCGCCAGTTTCGCTTTTCGATTCGTGGCCACCTCCGTTTTCCTGACTTGCACTTCAATCCCATTTGTCTTTTATCATACTGACACCGCTCGCAAAAGCGTCGTCTTACAGGACAACAAAATGACAACTGAAATTTCTGTCGTGGTACCAATCTACAACGAGACCGACTGCATCCCGATGCTGACGGAACGGCTGCACACCGTGCTCTCGGGCCTCGGCCGGTCTTATGAAGTGCTCCTGATTGACGACGGCAGTACGGATGATTCCTGGTCAAAGCTTCTCGCGGCAGCGCAAATGTATCCGCACATCAAATTGATCCGCTTCCGCCGCAACTTTGGTCAAACGGCCGCCATCAACGCCGGGTTTCGCCATGCTCAGGGGAAAATAATCGTCACACTCGATGCGGATCTGCAAAATCAGCCGGAAGATATCCCCTCGCTCATCACCAAGATCGAGGAAGGCTACGATGTGGTCAGCGGCTGGCGCCAGAAGCGCAAGGACCCTTTCTTCAGCCGCCGCTTACCCTCCATCCTCGCCAACGCGCTGATCAGCAAGATAACGGGCGTACGCCTCCACGACTACGGATGCACATTAAAAGCCTACCGCCGCGAGGTGATCCAGGATCTCCACCTGTACGGCGAAATGCACCGCTTCATTCCCGCCCTCGCAAGCTGGGTCGGGGGCACCATCGCGGAAGTCGTAGTCACGCATCATCCCCGACGGTTTGGAACTTCTAAGTACGGAATTTCGCGCACATTGCGCGTGCTGCTGGATCTGATCACGGTCAAGTTTCTGCTCCGTTACAGCACACATCCCATCCAAATTTTCGGTAAAATTGGCATGCTTTTCGGCATCCCCGGTGTCCTGATGCTCACAGTGACGTTGCTCGGTCACCTTAGCTTTCGACTGTTTGGAACAGAATTCGCCGCTGTGCTTATCAAACGCCCGTTTTGGGTCATTACGCCCTTCATGCTCATTCTGTTCTGCATGCAGTTCATCAGCATGGGCCTGTTGGCCGAAATTCAGATTCGCACCTATCACGAGTCGCAAAATAAACCGCCGTACGTTATCCGCGAGATCGTTGAGTCGGGCGCGCAGTAATAACACCCCCAAGCCCACGGTGCGGTGCAAGCCCACAAGACACGGAGGATCAAGCTATAATCCCAGATTTTGCGATTGGCCCGATTGTCCCGCGTGCGCGGCATCTGCGAAGGGCGCCGCGCAGATGCCGCGCGCCGGCAAATCGCGGGCAGTCAGACAAAGGGCCCCTTTTCCGCCTCTCTCCGTATTCACTTTTTTGCGTTTACCCCGGAAGCCGCTTTGTAGTTTTATCGTCGTTTTTTAGAAGATGTTATACAACCACACCATTTCTCAAATGCAAAATCTGGGATAAAGACGAATTCGTTACGCCATGCACGGCCCAACCGCCAAACCTGGAATGATTATCGCCGCTGGCGTACTCCTCACCGTAATGCTGGCCGGCATTGCGCTGGATATCACCCTTTTTTTCCGCTTACGCCGCCGACTGCCTGCCCTCCGCCGCCGACTGCGATTCCTTCAGGAGCGGCCATGGCAGTGGCTCGACGCCGGCGTGATCCTCTTCTTGATGATCTGGCTGCATACCCTCCTGCTCTTCGCTTCCAGCGTCGTCCACCACGTCGGTTGGCTGCCCGACGTGCCATTGATCGCAATCTCGATCTTCTGTCAAACCCTGCTCTTCCCACTCATCGGCTTCACACTGATCATCGCCTTTATGCGGCTGCGAATGCTCTCCTGGAAGCAAGCGTTTGGTCTTGAGTTAGGCGAGATTTGGCAGCGCACGCGACAGGGCGCCATTCTCTACCTTGCCGTCATGCCGCCCGTCATGCTCTCCGGCCTGGCTTACTCCGCCCTCCTGGGCCGCCTGAACTATCCGATTCAGAGCCAGGAGGTCGTGCAAGTCTTGGTTGATCCCCGCTACCCCGTGTGGCTCCAGGTATACGTGGTCATACTGGCCGTCACGGCCGCACCAATCGGCGAGGAACTGTTCTTCAGAGGCATCGCCCTGCCGGCCCTAGCACGGTATGCGGGCCCAACCCGCGCCATCCTGGCTGTCTCTCTGCTCTTCGCGCTCATGCACTTCCACGTGCCATCAGTTGTTCCTCTTTTCCTGCTGGGAGTCGCCCTTTCGCTCGGCTACTCGCTGACGGGCTCAATCGTGGTTCCGATCACAATCCATGCCCTGTTCAACGCAGTCAGTATCGCCATCCTGCTTCTGGCCAGGGATTTTCTGCCGTTTGTCCGCTAGCTCAACTTTCGCAAGAGATGGGCAACTGCATTGCATTTCAACTTGTTTGTGCGCAGCACGATACAAATACCTGCCAATTCTCAAACGCAAAATCTGGGTTGAATGGCATTCCGTTGTGACTCCTTGGTTCGCGCGAAAGTTGTTTTTGGATGTGGGTACAATATGAACCCCAGATTTCGCGCTTGGTCCGAGTGCCGCAGGTCAGCAGCCCATCCCACACCGGTCTGGGGCTTGAGTCTCAACAAAATCTGCGTATCAGATTTCCGGCAGGGACGCCAGACTCCGTCGGCTGCCCGAACCCTCCAAAGACCAGCGATCAATAGTTGTAGCAACCTTGCCCCAAGGCGCCAGCATCACCGGGCTTAGCAACGTCCTCCTCCAAGTCCAATCCTTCCCCCACTGTGTAACCTTCGCCCCTAACCCCATCTCTCTCCTAGTGTGATTACCATCGCCCTGAACGCCAATCTCCCCCTGATGTAATAACTTCTCCCCCAGTATCATCTCTCCCTGTGCAGTTACGTTCTCCCCCAGGACCACTCTTCTCCCTTGTGTAGTTACGTTCTCCACGAGCGAAGCGAGGGGGAACGTAGCTCCCCGCTCATTCCTCAAACCCAAAATCCAGGACAGGACTGTGTCTCGGATAGTGAGAAGAAGATGGTAGAGAGGAGGTTGTAGGTTGGGGCTGGACAGTCCCTCGCCTTTCTGCTATCACGGGGGCATGAAAACAGAAGCTTGGAAACATTATGC
>Ga0129299_1001612_pt1 | contig 15049 bp, 11 predicted proteins | sample ConPoolayeCmetaG_FD_94477 | JGI IMG/M metagenome (GOLD analysis project Ga0129299, IMG submission 94477) | Hot spring microbial mat communities from California, USA to study Microbial Dark Matter (Phase II) - Cone Pool mat layer C metaG ... | reverse complement strand
CGCGCGCCGGCGCGCGGTGGTTCGTCAACCTCACCAACGACGCGTGGTACGAGCCCTACAGCGGATCGCGGCAGCACCTCGCGCAGGCGGTCTTCCGCTGCATCGAGACGCGCCGCCCGATGGCCCGCTCCGCCAACACCGGCGTCACGGGCTGGATTGACGCCGCCGGCCGCATCCGGGCGCAGTTGCCCACGCGCACGCCGGACGGCGGCCTCGCCGCGGGTTTTCTGAGCGCCGAGATCCCGCTGCCGCCGGCCGACGCGCCCGCGACGTTTTATGTCCGCCGCGGCGACGTCTTCGCCGGCAACGCGTGCGCGGTTGCGCTGGGAATGCTGGTCCTGGCGCTGCGACGGCGAACCTGACCCGCGCGGGCACCCTGGAATACGGGCGCCGCGCGGATGCAACAAGACGCGGCGCCCCAAACCCATCCGACGCGGATTTCGCGGATTGACGCGGATTGGGGTTCGGGAATCTGCGTTCATCTGCGTCTGTTTCTGTTCTCTCCGCGATCTCAGCGCCTCCGCGTCGGTTTTTTCGGCGCGGAGCGGGCGGAGAAGAAAGACCGGCGCGCAGCGCGACCCGCACCGCCGCACGCCGGGTTCCGCATTGGGGGCGGAGAGGGCACCGGGCTGCGGGAAGGGTCCCCTGGCCGCCCCGGATGGACGGTCAGGGTGAAGGTCGGCGGCGACGATATTGAACGGCGAAGCCGCGCCCAGCGGGTCGGGCCGCTTCAAGGGCTCGTCGGCCGGAAGGTCGAACTCGCCGCTGGCGGGAATGCCGTAGGCGGAGATGGGCGCGACCACCTGAAGCGCAACCAGAAACAGCAGTTTTTGAGGAAAACATTGGGCGCCTCGGATTCATCAGACCAACTCCAGGCAGCCGGCCTCGGGATCGGCGGCAAAGCGCCGAATCAGGTCAAGATTCTCCCGAAGCCTGCGTTCATGATCGTCGGTCGGCTGGTTCCCGCATCGAAACCAGATCACCTTCGGCGGGTGCCCCAGATAGCAGCTCAGATCGTAGAAGTCGGAGTCGAGCGTAACGACGATGAAATCGTTTTCCCGAGCGAAAGTCCAAATGTCCCGGTCGGCGCGATCCTTCAATCCCGTCAACCGCACATGCGAGGAGCCGGGGAAAATATCAGCGAATCCGGCCACCAGCTTGTGGCTGAGATTCGCGTCAAACAGCCGCTTCATGTTTCACCGGCGAGACGATGAAGCGCCGTTCCCGCTCGGCGGCGTAGGCCAGACAGGCCCGAATATCCGGCTCCGTCAGGTCCGGGTAGTCCTCGATAATCTCGGAGATTGACATTCCCGACGCCAGCCAGCCCAAAACGTCGCCCACGGTGATACGTAAGCCCCGGATGCAAGGCTTGCCGCCCCGTTTTCCTGGCTCAACGGTGATGATGTCGCGATAGCTCATGTCCGGCCCTCTCGCTGGACATATTACATCGCCCCCGGGTTGACAGCAATCTTTCCGCCTGAGAAGTGTAAGGTGAAATGCCGCAGATGCAAAAGAGGGTGTTCCATGATCGGGAACGCCCGGCGGCGATCGAGGCCGGACGGCGCACGATCTGAGCGGGATTGCGCAGCGGGCGCGCATTCAATAGCGGATTTCGAAGGCGCGAAACTCGCCCGTGTACGGGGCCTCGACCACGGTCCGGTGTCGGATGTGGCGGCCGACCGCCGACTGCCCGATGGCATCCAGAAAGGCCGCCAGATCGCGCGCCGCGCCCTCCGCAACCAGGGACACCGACCCGTCGGGCTCGTTGCGGACATATCCGGTCACCGGATAGCCCGCCGCCAGGCGCGCCACGGTCCATCGAAAGCCGACGCCCTGCACGCGACCCTCGAAGCGGACTTCAACGCGACGCAACTCGTCCACAGCGCTATCCCCCCTTCCCCGCCCCGCGCGGCGCCGGCACATACGCCACTCGCGCAACCGGGATGCGTCCCGACTTCACTTGGATAAATGGCTTTCCGCGCCGCACGCCGACGGTGCCGAAGCCGGTGGCGGTGCAGAGGAATGCGCGGAAGTCGCCCGCCACCGCCGGACGGAGATGCAGCGTGCGGTCCACGGCGTCGTAGCGCGCGCCGCTGAACGCCTGCAGCAGGCTGTAAGAGGAAAGGGCGCGCGCGTACCAGTGGCCGCACTCGTACTCGTCGAACGGATTGCGCCAGCGTCCGTCGTAACGGCGGCGCGCCGCCCGCACGATCGCCAGCCCCCGCGCCGTCTGCCCCGTCATGATCAGGTGCGCCGCCGCCTGGTATTCGACACCCGTCCAGACCTCATCGCTGTACGGGAAGGGCAGTGCCGGCTTGTCTCCGCGCGGCCAGGAGCACAACAGCAGTCCGCCTTCCCGCGGAAAGGCGAAGCCGGGGCGTTGCGGATTGGCATGGTCGCGCAGCGAACGCCGGAAGTTGTGGCGGAACACCGATGCCAGATGGCGCGCCACCCGGGACTCATCCAGCACGGCTTCCAGACCGCAGCATCGGGCGAGCCAGTCGCCGAGCACGCCGTCGGAGAGGCACCCGGTTCCGTACTGATACTTCGGTCCTTCCCGACGCAGGATCTCCAGCGCTTCCGGCGTGACGGCGGCGCGATTGACCGCCGGCGCAAACGCCACGGGATCCCCGGCGCGCAGGCCCTCCCACTGCACGCGCTGGAAAAAGTACGCGCCGTTCCATAGCGTCTCATGCATCGCAAGCTGCCCGCGCGCGAGCAGCGTTTCGTATTCCGCGACATCCTCGCCCAGCGCGCGGCCCATGGCGACGGCGGCGGCGAGCGCGCCGAGGTAGAATCCCGTGCACATCCCGTTCGGGCCCCAGAACTCGATGTCGTACGTGTTGTGGTGCGGCTCGACCAGCGTGCCGGTCCGGTCCGGGTCCCAGGTCGCAATGGCGTAGTCGAGGCTCCGCTGAGCCGCCGGCCAGAGCGCGCGGAGCCAATCCGTGTCGCCGCTGATCCGCCACTCGCGGTGGAGTTTCATCAAACCGCCGAGCTGGCCGTCGGCGGCGGCCGGGAACGTGTGCGCCGTCGGCCGGATCGGCAAGCTGGCCCGGAAGTCCTGGTGACCGTGTTCGTTCTGTCCGACGCGGAATTCCGTTTCGCGCAGACTGCGCTCGAGGTCCGGGAAGAGGTGCGGGAGCGCCTGCGCGTAATTCCAGACATGCGTGCAACTCCCGGCGCAGCAGCCGGCGCCGGCGTGACAGCCCTCCCACGCCCAGAACCGACCGTCGGCTTGCCGGAGGCAGGTCGGCGACTTCAGGATCGCGAGGTTGGCGGCCACGGCCTCGACCGCCGCGGCGGGCAGGGTTGTGTCGTAGAAACAGTCGGCGAATTTTCCGCTCGCGGCGCGCAAACGGCCATAGCGGGCCTTCCAGTACGCCAGTACCTCGTCCAGACCGGCGAAGCGCGCCGCGTACCACGGCCGATAGCATTCCGACCGTTCGCCGGCCCCCGGCAAATCCGCGCCCGCATGCACGGCGCTGCGCGGCACGTACCAGGCCAGACGCAGTCGGATCGTCTTCGATCCGCGGGGCTGAAGCCGAAGCGGCACGTAGAGGCTCCCGCCGCCGGAGGCCGCGCCCTCCGCGTGCGGCGGTTGCGCGACGACGTCGCCGTTCGCGACGCGGTTCCAGACCACGGTCAGCGCGTCCCACCAGCCGCCCCGAAACCACGCGACATCGGTCGCAACCGCGGGATCATCCGCGCAAACGGCGAAGGCGCCCTCGGCCTCGGGCCGGTTCGGCAGCGGGGGCTGGCGCAGCGCGAAGCCGCCCTCGACGGGGATCACGTCGGCGCCCTCGCCGAGTTTCATGAAGTTGGCCGCATGGAACGAAAACACCGCCCGCACCGGCTTCGCGGTCCGGTTCGTCAAACGGTATTCCAGCGCGGCCACCGGCAGACACGAATCGTCGGTCGCGCCGGGCGTGAACGGGCTCCAGCCGGTGAGTTCGACGCGAACGGGCATGGCCGGGTCGTCGAGCGTCACCGTCGCGAAGGGGAACCGCGCGGTGAAGGATGCGCGGGCGAAGCGCGGCAGGCCGTAGGTGCGGCCCGTCAGCCCGTTGCCGGGTTCGCTGTAGGCGCCGCGCGCCACGCTGCCGAACGCCTTCCACATCGGCGCGGGGCCCTCGATCACGCGCGCGGTCTTCGCGCCTTTTACGTGCAACGCCGCGAAAACCTGGGGCTCGTGGTGGACGTCGGGCTGATGCCGGACCGAGACCTGCGCCAGCGATCCGACGCCCTCGAGCGCGACCATGCCCGCACCGATCCCGCCCAGCGGAAACGCAACACGGTTCAGCCGCTCGCCCCGGAGAACTCCCGGCCTCATGCGCAATCCTTCCCCCGTCTACCGGTCGCCGCGGCCCGTCGGAGCGGGCTCGTTCACCCGGATGCGAAACTCGCGGGACGCGCCGTCCAGGCTCCAGCGAACGCGGTACGCGCCCGGCGGCAGCGGCCCGCCCCCGGCGTTCCGCGGCTTCCATCGGACGATCCGGACCCCGGCGTGCCCATCCATCCCGCCCTCGACCTGCGCGCGGTCCAGCTCCGCCAGGCGCTGTCCCTCTTCCGAGAGCAGTTCGGTGACCAGCTCGCCGCCGACCGATACCTTGCTCACGATCCACGCCTCGGCATCGGGCGCCAGGGTCGAAGGCAGCACGCAGCGCACGACGATCGCCGCGGCCTCGCCGTCGGCAAAACCGCCCAATTCCGACGGCCGCAGTTCCCGAACGCGCCGGCGATCGAAACTGACCGGGGCGGTCAACACGACCTTCTCCAGATATGCGCGTTCGACGGCGGCGCGCGGCGAGTCGCCCGCCGGCGCCAGCGTTTGCGCCAGCCGCCGGATCGTCTCGTCGAAGTCCGCCAGCGAGGTCCAGAGGCAGCCGGCGCGGGTCGGATATTCCCGCGACGGCGGCGCCTCGACATAGCCCGGCAGCCGGACATTCGAGTTGCGGAAGGCCGGCCGTTCGAAATCGCCGTTGAACATGACCTTCAGGTTCGTGTTCAGGATGGCGCGCAGGTCGGTCTCGTCGAACACGATGCCGTAGTGATACGCCTCGACGATCTCCGCGACCTCGCCGGCCTGGTAATTGCGATAGGGGTGCGTGTTCATCCAGTGGCGGGCCCGCGCGCCGTCCGGCTCGATGTCGAACGGACCGAGCGGCTCCCAATAGCACCAGGTGACGTGGCCGTCGTGGAAATGAAACCGGCTGCGGAGGAAGGCGAAGATCTTCCGGGCCCGGTCGCGCAGCGGCTTCTGGCCGGTGATGCGGGAAATGCGCAGCATCGCGATGGCCATGGCGTTCTGCTTGTTGAAGGGCAGCGAAAGGCCGCTGCCGCGCGCGTCGGGTTTCTGCTGCCAGGCGCGGCGGTTGTCCGCGGTCAGAAAACGGTCCCATGCGCGATAACCGCCGAACTCGCCGTCCTCGTACCACGTCCCGCGCGCGTGCCACTTCTCGATCAGATGCTTGTTCGCGAGGTTCACGTACTCGACGGCTTTCGGGCCGTACCGCTCGACCAGTTGCGGGGACTCGTTGACGAGCACGGCGAACTCCAACATCCCGTTGAACAGGATCGCGTCGCCGATGTGGACGTCCGCGTGGAGGGCCGCGTCCGCCAGGTACGGGCCGATCCAGCCGCGGTAGCCGTCCGGCCCCTCGGCCATCCGCGCGATCAGCGCGTCATAGTACTTCACCCCGTAGTCCAGCCAGGCCGTGTCCCCGAAGGCGCGGTAGCCCTTCACGAAGTGGCCGATGTTGAACGCGGCGCGCCAGCACCAGCCCTCGCCGGTGACGCCGTCCTTCACCTCGTCCACGATCCGGATGGCGTCGTCGTAATATCGCTTCGCGAGCTCGGACGAGTCCTGCGCCCGCGCCAGAGTCAATCCCAGCAAGGCCATGCCGATCCCTCCCGCCCATGTCGTTCGTTTCATGTCCCTTCTTCCCTCCGCTCACCGAACGCGAACCGTGCGATCCTCCGCCGCGGCCCGGCGCACGGCGTCCATCAGCCGCGCCAATCGCAACCCCGATTCCGCCGGGCACGGATTCTCCGCGGAACCGGCCCGCACCCGCAGGAAAACGCTCCAGATATCCGGTCGCCGCCGGGCCGGCGCCGCCGACCGCCACTCCGGCCTGCTCGCCGTGCGCCAACGCAGCGACGCGCCCCACGCATCCGTCTCGATCGCGCCCCGGTCGCCGACGATCCGCAAGCGCCCATCCCAGCCGTGCGCGTCGCCATTGACATGCCACGCGAATCGCGCGCCGCCGCGGAACCGGCCCGACACGTCGCCGATCACGTCCACGGGCGTGCCCGCGTTGTCGAACGCCGCCCGCACCTCGACCACCTCGTCTCCGATCAGGTCGAGCGTGGCGTTCATCAGGTGCGTGCCGGTATCGAACAGGTAACCTCCGCCCGACAGCGCCGGGTTCTGGCGCCACGTGCCGAGGTTCCGCTTCCGCCAAGCCTCTTCGAGATATCCGTGCACCGAGGTCACGCGGCCGACGAGACCCGCGCGGATCCAGTCGCGGGCCCGGCGCCGGAAGGGAGAGAAATTGCCGGGAAACGCGACGACGATCGTCCGGCCGCTTCGGTCGCGGGCGCGGATCAGGCGCCGGGCGTCCGCCGCGGTCATGACCATCGGCTTTTCCAGCAGCACGTCCATGCCCGCCGCGAAACACTCGAGGGTCTGCGGCAGGTGCAGGTTGTGCGGGGTGACGATCAGGGCCGTGTCGGCCCGGCCGCCGGCGGCCCGGAACTCGCCGATGCTCCCGAAGAACGGCGGGCACGGCGCGTTCCGCGCGGCGAACAGCGCGCGCGTCTGCCGGCGCTGTTCCTCGTCAATCTCGACCAGCCCGGCGATCCGGGAGCGCCGGGCGCCGATGAGGCTGCGCTCCATGTGCCGCCGGGCGAACTGGCCGGCGCCGACGATCAGCACCGAGGCGCTCATGGAATCTCCCCGTATTCCGCGGCCGGCGCGTCGTCAATGCAGCGGCCCGCCTGCAGCTTCGCTTCGCCGCCGGGCCGGATCAGGTCGTGCGCGTGGTTGATCAGGTTGACCAGCAGCGATTCCGCGATCGGCGCGTCGTTATCCAGCAGCCGCAGGCCGCAGGACAGGATATGCCCGCGGCCCAACGGAAGTACATCCAGCCACGAGCCCCAGAAATAGATGTCCGGCTGCGTCCACATGTGCGCGTTGAGCGCCCCGCCGATGACGCGGCCGCCGTTGGCGATCGCGTCGGAGGCCCTCAAAATCTTCCTCGGTTCGACGTCGTCATAGGCGTGACCGAGCACGCCGCGGCCCGGCAAACCCGCGAAGACCGGGTGATCGTGCGCATAGAGCACATGGCGCATCATCGGCTGATATCGGATCGGGCGCGGGACCAGATGCCACCAGAACAGCGGCCAGTCCTGTTCGAGGAACACGGCCGCGCCGCCGGCCTGCACGATGCGCCGCACCGCGCCCAGGTACTCCGGCACGAGCACGGGATGCGAATCGGCGTTCATGCGGAACACGACGACCCGGTCCTTGCGGCGGTAGTTGTTGCCCGCCCGCTCCACGCGGTACCCGCGCGACTCGAAGAACCCGCCGCCGGCCGTCGTGAGATCGAACAGCGCGATCGCGTCCGTCCGGCGCTCGGGCTCGGGCAGCACGGTGAACGTCATGTCGTTCTCGCAGACGATCCGGCGGCCGGACCGCGCGACGACGCGCAATCGGTACGCGCCGGGCGTCCGGGGCCCCGCGACCGACTCGTCCAACAACAACTGCGACCAATCCCGCGCCCGCGCGTTCGCTTCGAACCGCTCGATCGCGCGGCCGGCGGCGTTTTCGACGCGGATGGCGATGTCGTATCGTTCGCCGCGCCGGTCTTCGTTGACGAGCCATGCCCGCAACCGCAGACGCCCGCCGGTCCGGACGACGCGCGGTTCGACGAACGGCGTCACCCATGGGGTGCGGCCGGCCGCGGCGAGACCATGAAATATCCGCTTCGGATTCCGCCACAGATCGGTCGCGCCGAAAATCTCGCCCGATGCGTCCGCGAGCTGGCAGAAGGCGTAGCCCTGCCATTGCGGATTGACGCGCAAGTGGGACACCTGCAAGCGGGCATCCTCTTCGCGCAATCGGTCCACCGCGTCGTTCAGCGCGTCCGGGTCCCGCCAGAGGCGGCCCAGCCGGCCCCGGCGGAAGATGGCGCGCAGGGAATCGTAATAGCTCTTATACTGCGCATAGTCCTCCAGCCCGGCGCGCCGCTGCGCCGGGGTGTAGCGCGCAAGCACCCGGCGGTAGGGCATCAACGTCTCGGCGGCGCTGAACTCGGAGATCAGCGCCGCGCGCCCGCGGTGGTTCTCCTCGCGAAAGCGCGTCAGGCCGCGCTGTCCGGGCCCGTAGTACGCGCCGGTGACGATCATGTCGGCGGCCTTGAACGAGCCGGGCGGGAGATATTCCGTGTAGCCGCCCGCGCCCCAGGCGCCGGCGTTGCCGATGACCGGGCGGGTCGGATCCAGCCGCCGCGCCAGCCGCATCAGCGCGCGCCGCCGCAATCGGACGGTCGCCGCGTCGGTCAGCTCGTTGAACAGGCACCACAACACGATGCACGGATGGTTTCGGTCGCGCAGCACCATCTCGCGCACCTCGCGTTCCGACCGCGCCGCGGCGGCGGGGGTCGGGGCGATCCACGCCATCGGCGGCTCGCACATGAACAGAAGCCCCATCTCGTCGGCCAGGTCCAGTGTCGCGGGCGGCGCGGGTTTCAGGGTATAGCGGACAAAGTTGAAACCGTGCCGCCGGAGCAGGCGCAGTTCCCGGGCCGCCATCTCCCGGTCGTGCGGAAAGGCCAGCGTGACGGGGTAATGGCCCTGGTGCAGGAAACCCTTGAGCACTACGCGGCGGCCGTTGAGTAGGAAAAGTCCGTCCCGAACCTCGAAATCGCGGATGCCGAAGCGGATCGTTTCGCGATGGCGCGCGCCGTCCTCGCCCGCGATTTCGACCCGCAAGACATACAGGAACGGGTGTTCACAATCCCACGGCGTGAAATCGCCGAGCGCCCGATCCAAGCGAAGGACGTTCAGGCCGGGCTTCAATCGTACGGCGCGCCGCTCCTCGAACAGCGCGCGGCCGCCCCCGCGGAGCGGCCGCGCGACCACGGTCAACAGCGCTTTCCGCGCCGCGCCCCGGTTGACGACGCGGCATTCCACAACCGCCGACCGACGGAGGCAGGAGGCCGCCACGAAGACGTCCTCGATGAAAACGTCGCCGGAAATCAGCAGGTCCACGTCCTGCCAGATGCCGCCGAAGTTGTTGTACCAGCCGGCCTTCCCCGTCGGCAGGTCGGTCTGGCGCAGCGGCGCGCTGGAGACGAATCCGTCCGCCGCGCGGTCGCGCGGCGGATCCACGACGCGCACGACCAACTCGTTGCGGCCCGGTTTCACCGCGCCCGTGACATCGAGAACGAACGGCGTATAGCCGCCTTCGTGGCCGCCGGCGGATTCGCCGTTGACCCAGACCTGACACGCGTAGTTCACCGCGCCGAATCGCAACCGGAAGGTCTTGCCGGAAAGGTCGCCCGGAAGCTCGAACGACCGCCCGTACCAGCCGACGCCGTCATACCCGGGCTTCGCCAATTCCCAAACGCCGGGCACGGGCACGCCCACGCCGCGCGGCAACCGTTCCGGATATCCCCGGGCCCGCCCGCGGTTCTCCGGATCGAACACCACATTCCACCGACCGTTCAAACGGATCGAATCGTTCATCGCAGAGGGACTCCGTCTTCCCGACGACGGTCCGGCGTTGTCCATGCCAGACGCGGGCCGCGCCGTCAATACCGCCGCGACGCCCCAAATCCTCGCCTAAGCCTATTGCATCCGCAACGGATTCCTGCTCAACCCGCGGTCACGGCTCGGCGGGCGTGCCGCGGCGAAGTCGAACTTCATCTCCCGTTTCGGCGCGGCGGGCCGCCGCGCCCGACCCGGCCGCCTCTTCCACGGCGGCAGAAGATTTGCGGCGGGGGGCGGCGTTTGCTACGATGGGCGGGTCATACCGAGGCAAACTATGGCCATGAAAAAGCGACGGAGTCCGCTGGTGGGCGTCGTGATGGGCAGCCGGTCGGACTGGGACACCATGAAGCATGCCGCGGAGGAGCTCCGGCGCTTCGACGTGCCCTACGAGACCGGCATCGTTTCCGCCCACCGGACCCCCCTGCGACTGGCGGAATATGCGGCGGCGGCGGAGCAGCGCGGACTACGGGTCATCATCGCGGGCGCGGGCGGCGCGGCGCACTTGCCGGGCATGCTCGCGGCGCAGACGATCGTGCCGGTGCTCGGCGTGCCGGTGCAAAGCCGCGCGCTGAATGGCTTGGATTCGCTGCTGTCCATTGTCCAGATGCCGGGCGGCGTGCCGGTCGGCACGCTGGCGATCGGCGAGGCCGGCGCGCGCAATGCCGGTCTGCTCGCGGTGGCGATTCTGGCGCGATGGGACGACGCGCTCGCCACCCGCCTGCGGGCGTTTCGCGCCGAACAAACGCGGTCGGTGATGGAGACTTCGCTGCCCGAATGAGCGCCTCCGCGTTGCTGCCCGGCGCGACCCTGGGCGTGGTCGGCGGCGGACAACTGGGCCGCATGTTCGCCCTGGCCGCCGCGCGGCTGGGGTATCGCGTTCACGTGCTGGCGCCGGAAGCCGACCCGCCCGCGGCGCAGGTGGCCGCCGCCCACACGCGGGCGGCGTACGACGACGGCCGCGCGGTCGAGCGCTTCGCGGCCGCGGTCGGAGCCGTCACCTACGAGTTCGAGAATATCCCCCCGCAGACCCTGCGCGCCATCGCGGCCTGCCGGCCGGTGCGCCCCAGCCCCGAGATCCTGGAAATCGCGCGACATCGCCGGAAGGAGAAAACGTTCCTGCGCGATCGCGGAATCCCCGTGACCCCTTTCCTGCCCGCCGCGAAACCCGCGGACCTGCCGGCGGCCGCGCGCGCGCTGGGCGGCGTCGCCGTGCTGAAGACCTCCGAATGGGGCTATGACGGCAAGGGGCAAACGGTCTTCCGCGCCGACGACGACCCGGAAGCCGCCTGGGCGGCGCTGGGGAGACCGGACGAGTGCATCGTGGAGCGCCGTATCGAGCTCGCCGGGGAGTTCTCCGTCATCGTCGCGCGCGACGCGGCGGGCGGCGTCGTCTTCTACGGCCCCTTCCACAACGAGCATCGCAACCACATCCTCGACGTGACGGTCTGGGAGGCGGAGCCGAAGGAGGCGGCGGCGCGGCCGGCGCGCGAGATCGGCGGGGCCGTGGCCGACGCGTTCGGGCTGGTCGGATTGATCTGCGTCGAGTGTTTCGTCGCGGCGAACGGCGAAATCATGGTCAATGAAATCGCCCCCCGGCCCCACAATTCGGGCCATCTGACGATCGAGGCCTGTTCGATCGGCCAGTTCGAGCAGCAGGCGCGGGTGACCGCGGGACTTGCGGCGGTCCCGCCGGTCCCGCGCGCGCCGGCGGCGGCCATGGCGAATCTGCTGGGCGATCTCTGGGCCGGCGGGGAGCCCGACTGGAGCGCCGTCCTGAACGATCCGGCGATCGCGCTGCACCTGTACGGCAAGCGCGAGGCGCGGCCGGGCCGCAAGATGGGTCACTTGACCGCGCTGGCCGACACGCGCGCCGCGGCGCGCGCGCGCGTGGTGGCCGCGCGACAGGGACTGATGCGCGGCGGGGCCCGCGCGGCCGCGGTGTCCTGAACTTCGCCATTGAATTCCGGCCTGTTTAGCGCTAGAAAAGGACGCTTTGGCGCAGGACACCCGCTTTCAGGCGTAGGAAGCGGCGCCCGCCGCGTCAGGGGAGCGAATTGACGACATGAAAGATATGCCGGTCGCCCAGGTCAGGAATTTCGCGCTGTTCGGTCATACGGGGAGCGGCAAGACCACGCTACTGGACGCGCTGTTGTTCAAACTGGGCGTCAACGACCGCCGCGGCAGCCCGGAAGCCGGCACCAGCGCCGCGGACTGGACGGAAGAGGAGCGCGAGCGGAAGATTTCGATCTGGGCCAAGCCGTTCGACGCGCGCTACACGCCCGCGGGCGGCGCGCCGCATCGCCTGGTGATGATGGACACGCCGGGGTACGCGGATTTCGTCGGCCAGACGATTTCCGCCGCCGCCGTTGCCGACGCGGGGCTGATCGTGATTGACGCCGTCGCCGGCATTCAGGTCGGGACGTACCGCGCCTGGCGTCTCTGCGAGCAGCGCCGGATACCGCGCGCGATCGTGATCAACGGCCTCGACCGCGAGAACGCGGACTTCGACGCCGTGGCCGGCGCGGCCGCGCAGCTCTGGGGCGCGCGGTGCGTTCCGGTCGCGTTTCCCAACGCCGCCCGAACCGCGGTGGCCGACGCGCTCGGCGACGCGCCGCCCGCCGACCTGGCCGAGCGCGCCGCCGAATTGAAGAACCGGCTCGTCGAGGCGGCCGCCGAGAGCGACGACGCGCTGCTCGAGAAATATCTCGGCGGCGAGCCGCTCACGGCGGACGAAATCGCGCGCGGGCTGCGCGGCGCCGTCGGGTCGGGAAAACTGATTCCGGTATTCGCGGTCTCCGCGAAGACGGACCTCGGCCTGCCGGAACTGCTGAACGGGATTGTCCGGCTGCTCCCCTCCCCGCTGGATCGCCCGGCGCTCGACGCGGCCGGCGCGGCCGTGGATCCGAAGCCGGGCGCGCCGTTCGCGGGATTCGTGTGGCGCTCGATCATGGATCCCTTCGTGGGCCAGCTGTCGCTGGTGCGCGTCTATGGCGGCACGCTGAAACCCGACGCGGAGATCCTCAACGCGACCAAGGACCAAAAAGAGCGCATCGGCGCCTTCTACCTGATCAACGGCAAAAAGCAGGAGACCCCCGCCGAGGTCCATGCCGGCGACATCATCGCCATCCCCAAGTTGAAGCATACGGGGTTGAACGATTCGCTCTGCGCGGTCGGCGCCGCCGTGCGCTTCGCGCCGGTCGCCTTCCCCAACCCGGTGATGACCTACGCGGTGACCTGCAAGACGCAGGGCGACGAGGACAAGCTCTCGGTCGGCCTTCGCCGCGCGGCGGACGAAGACCCGACGCTGCGCGTCGAGCGCAACACGGAAACGCACGAGCTGACGCTCTCCGGCATGGGCGACGTTCAATTGCAGGTGGCCGTCGAGAACATGCGCAAGCACAACAAGGTCGAGGTCGAGCTTCACACCCCGAAAGTCGCGTACAAGGAAACGATCACCGGGCGCGGCGAGGGGCACTACAAGCACAAGAAGCAGTCGGGCGGGCGCGGCCAGTACGGCGAGGTGTACCTGCGGGTCGAACCGCGGGCGCCGGGCGACGAGGAATGGTTCGTGGACGCGATCGTGGGCGGCGCCATCCCCGGCAACTTCGTGCCGGCGGTGCAAAAGGGCGTCGTCGAGGGCCTGCAGCGCGGCGCAGTCGCCGGCTATCCGGTGACCGGCGTGAAGGTCACGGTGTACGACGGCTCCTACCACGAAGTGGATTCCTCGGAAGTCGCCTTCAAAATCGCCGCGGCGCGCGCCCTGCGCGACGCGCTCGGCAAGGCGAAGCCGGTGCTGCTGGAGCCGATCATGAAACTGACCGTCCAGATCCCCGATCAATGCATGGGCGACGTCACCGGCGACCTGAACCATCGCCGCGGACGGATTCTCGGCATGGACTCCCAGGACGGCCTGCAGGTGATCATCGCCGAAGTGCCGCAAGCGGAAACGTTTCAGTACTCCTCGCAATTGCGCAGCATGACGGGCGGGCGCGGCTCGTTCGACATGGAATTCTCGCGCATGGAGACGGTGCCGTCCAGCATCGCGCAGCGGATCATCGCCGAGGCGCAGAAACAGAAACAGGAAGAAGAGGAATAGCGCGCGGAGCCGCGCGCTCCGGCCGCGGCGCTCCCCGGGGAACAGACTATGAGCGGTCACAGCAAATGGGCCAACATCAAGCACAAGAAGGCGGCGTCCGACGCCAGGAAGGGCAAGATCTTCAGCAAGATCGCCCGCGAGATCATGATCGCGGCGCGGTCCGGCGGCGACCCGGCCAGCAACATCACGCTCCGATCCCTCATCCAAAAGGCCCGCGCGGCCAATATGCCGGCCGATAATGTCGAGCGGGCCATCAAGAAAGGCACCGGCGAACTCGCCGCGGAAGCCCTCGAGGAAAAAATGTTCGAAGGATTCGGCCCGGGCGGCATCTCCGTCATCGTCCACGCCCTGACGGACAACCACAACCGCACCACCGCGGACGTCCGCCTCATTTTCAACCGGCATGGCGCCAACCTCGCGCAGCTCGGCAGCGTGAGCCGTTCCTTCCGCCGCAAGGGGCAGATCGTCGTGGACGCGGCCAAGGTCGAGGAAGACCGCCTGATGGAGGTGGTGCTCGACGCCGGCGCCGAAGATCTGGCGCGGGAAGGCGACCGTTTTGTGGTGACCTCGGAACCGTCCGCCCACAACAACGTGGTCGAGGCGCTGGCGAAGGCGAATATTCCGACCGAGAGCGCCGAGATCACGATGGTGCCGGATCTCTACGTCTCCATCGCCGACAAGGCCCAGGCGCAAACGATCCTGAAGTTCATCGAGGCGCTGGAGGATCTGGACGACGTGCAAAACGTGTACACGAACCTCGATCTCGACGACGCGTTGATGGAGCAGATTCAATCGGAGGGCTGACCGTGCGGCCGGAACCGCAGCGCATCCTCGGCGTGGATCCCTCGCTGCGGGCATCGGGCATAGCGGTGATCGAGACGGCGGGCGGCGCCGCGTCCGTCCGGCACTGGGAGACCGTCCGGAATCCGCCGGCGCTGCGCCATTCCGAGTGCCTGCGGCGGTTGCGCGACGCGATCGAGGCGCGGCTCGCGGCCGACCGGCCGGCCGCGGCGGCCATCGAAAGCCTTTTTTTCAGCCGGAACGCGCGAACCGCCATCGCGCTGGGCGAAGCGCGGGGCGTGATTCTGGCCTGCTGCGCCGCCGCGGGCGTGCCGGTGTTCGAATACGCGCCCCGCGACGTGAAGCGCGCGGTCACCGGGCGCGGCGAGGCGTCGAAGG
>Ga0129299_1001611_pt1 | contig 15051 bp, 12 predicted proteins | sample ConPoolayeCmetaG_FD_94477 | JGI IMG/M metagenome (GOLD analysis project Ga0129299, IMG submission 94477) | Hot spring microbial mat communities from California, USA to study Microbial Dark Matter (Phase II) - Cone Pool mat layer C metaG ... | reverse complement strand
GTGGTGGCATTGAACAGACCGCCGGCACGGTGAGCAATTGCGTGTTTACCCTGAACCACATGGAGGGATACGGCGGGGTCGTCAGCATTTCCGGCGGGCTGATGACTCATTGCATGGTTACAAATGCTGAGTCCGGTTATCCGCGAGATATCGTCAAGCTGAGCGGTTCAGGCGTTCTGCAGGACAATGAAATTGTGTGGAGCGCATCCAATGAGAGATACCCCCTTGCGATCAGCGGAGGAACTGCCCGCCGCTGCCGGATTCATCACAACAGCGGGAAGAACAACGGGTACGTTTACATGTCGGGCGGTCTGCTGGAGAACAGTCTTGTGTACTCAAACTCAGGAGGAAGCGCCGGTGGCGTGTATCTCGACAATGCAGCGGCAAGGATGGTGAACTGCACGGTGGCAGGAAACTCATCGCCGGGAGTGCGGTTGGGCGGCGGCGCAATCACCAACTGCGTTATCCACTGCAACGGTCAGGGTGCGCCGGGGGACAACTACTCTGGGGATGTGGGGGCGTGCTGGTATTCGTGCGCTCCCGAGCTTACGGTCGGCCACTAGGGAAACGTCAATGCGGATCCCAGGTTCGCTGATCCTGCGGCCGGCGACTTCCGGCTGAAACCGGGCTCTGTGTGCATCAACGCTGGAATTGTGCTGTCGAATATGGCGGGAGTCAGAGACCTTGACGGCAGATCCCGTGTGCAGGGGGGACGCGTGGACATGGGAGCGTACGAGGCGCCGCCAGCCGGAACGGTTTTTGCCCTGAGATGACGCCGCTGGCCGGGCCGCCGTTTGTGAGGAGGATGACGAAGGGACGGTGCGCGGGCAGGGAGGGATGAAGGGAATTTGGAGATGCTGTCGGTCAGTGTGTTGAGTGATGATCAGATTGAGCGGATACATTCGGCTTCGCTTGCAATCCTTTCTGAAACGGGAGTGGAGGTTCCCCATCCTGACTTGCTCGGACGTTTTGCGGATGCGGGAGCTTCGGTTAACATTTCCGCCAGGCGGGTCAGGATTCCGCCGGATCTCGTCGAACGCTGTCTTGCCTCGGCCGGCAGGAGTTTCACGCTGTACGGACGAGACCCTGCAAGGCGGGCGGCGTTCGGCCGGGGACGGCGCAATTACAACAGCATTGCCGGGGAGGCCATGTGGGTTGACGAGCCGGGCGGCGCGAGGCGGTATGCTGCGCTGCCGGATGTCGGGACAGCCGCCAGGCTCGGCGACGCGCTGGACGGAATCACGATCGTGGGCGCCATGGCGGATCCTCACGATCTGCCTGCGGACTGGCGGTGGAGGAGGTCGCTGCTGTCGGCCCCGGCGGAACGTTCATTAATCGCGAGCATAGTGTGGAGCATTTCCGGAGCGAGCTGTGGCAGCCTCGACTGCTCGACCGCCGCTTTTACGAGGCATGGCGCGAGACTGGAGCTGCGGACATGGAAAAGCGGTGCCGGGAACTCCGGGCGGAGATCTGTGAATCCCACATGCCTGAGCCTATGGACGAAATGCTGGCCCGGGAGATTGATTCCATTGTGGAGTCCGCCCGCAGGGAGCTTGGCCGGGATCGGACGTAAAGGATGGAATCAGGTTTTGAGAAAGGGCCGGATTGCATGATCCGGCGGAAAGACAAGGCGGGATGCCAATAAAGAGAAAGGCTGTAGAAATGAAATACAGGGACAGGGCGAGGGAGCTGTTGAACGGTCGCATGGTTTGTTTCAGCAACTGCGAGGGACAATCGGCGCGCGAAAACCGCGAAGGTTTCAGAAGACTGGTGCGGCTTGCCGCGGAGTTCGGGGGCACGCATGTTGCGGTTGGCGAGATCCCGTTCAGATACGGGAGCTGGGTCCTGCCGGACAACACCGATCCATACGCATCATGGTGCAATCACGCTGCGGGGCTTTTCCGGGTATGTCCGCCGCCTGAACTGCGCAAATGGGTTTCGCGTGACCATGCCGTGAAACTGCAGGCGTACATTCGGTGGCAATTGGACGTGATGAAGCCATACGGATTGAAGGGCACATGCTATGCGGTCGAGCCCATGTGGCTGCCGGAGGGCGTTTACAGGGAGCATCCAAGGTGGCGCGGCGCACAGTGTGAACTGGGCCGCATTGCCAGGCGCCCGTACTTTGCGCCATGCATTGACGACGAGGAGGTGCTGGACCTTTATCGTCGGGCAATGCGCGAGTTCTGCACGATGTTTCCGGAAGTGGATCACTACAGTTTCATGACGAACGATTCGGGCGGCGGAGCGGAATGGACTCCCAACGTGTACCCGGGGATGAACGGCCAGTTGCGAACCCGCGGCAGGGACGGCGGAGCGAGACTGGCCAACTGGCTCAAGGCCATGCGTGAGGGCGCGCAGCAGGCGGGGGTGGACATGCGGCTCAATCTGCACAGCAGCGGTTTTCCGCCCGAACTTAACACCTCGGCGCAGTTGCAGTGCGTCCCCGGTACGTTTGTGCAGTGGCGCAACAACCGGGGGGAAATCCTGAACGGCCCGTGCGCGGTGCTTGGCGGCGGACTGTGGTCCGTTCCGTATCCGGCGGTCGGCATGGGCTGCATCCCGGATTTTGTGGCCGGCCTGCAGTGCATATACAACAAGCCGAAAAAACCCGAGGGTCTGGCCAGGATCGCATTTCTGGACGATGACGCGGAAATTGTGCGGACGGTCATCGAGACCGTGCTGGAAGATCCCGGCCAGGGCAGCGAGGCGCATGCCCGCCTGGTTCTGAAGTGTGCCGGGAAGTTCTGCGGATCGAAGGATGGCGCCCAGACCCTGGTCGGAGCGTGGCGCGCCGTGGATTGTGCGACACATGCTGTGAGACAGGTGCGCCAGAAAGGGTTCGGCCAGGTGCTTGCGTTCTGCGGTGTCAGCATGCGGTGGCTCACAAGGCCTCTGGTTCCAGAGCCGGAAAAGCTCAGCGCCCGGGAGCTCAAGTACGCGGCGCCGTTCCTGTTCAGTGCCGATCCGGAACGGGACCTGAAGTCGTTCGGCTATGTTCTTGGCAAAGGAGTTTTCCGGGGGGAGTCTGTGGTGTGGATGGCGCGCTGGTGCCTTCAGGAGGCTTATGACACCCTCAAGAGCGCGGAGTCGGCTGTTCGTTCGCTGGCTTTGGGCAAGGAGCGCTCTCCGGAGGCCAGGAAAAGGCTCGATCTTTACGCATCGCGCATCGGAGTTTATGCGTGCCTTGTGGCCAACGCGCGCAATGTCATCATGTATCAGTATGCCCTGGACCCCAGGGACCAGCCCCAGTATGCGCCCAACCCCATGGATTACGACGACAATATCATCTACGATTACCGCGGCTTGATTTTCCGCAAACTGGCCCGCGCTGAGTTGGACAACATGACCGACCTCATCGGTTATCTGGAGTCGGCGGGGGGGAAGGTGATCGAACACGCCCGCAGGAAATCGGAGGAGAGCGTGTTCATGCTGGACGCGGATCTTGTTGCCGCGCTGCGCCACAAGTGCGCGGTGATGTTAGACCACTGGCAGGACTATGAGAGACTCTATCCAGCGACAAAGGTGTGGGATTTTGAGCCGCCCCATGCAGGTAACATTCTTCCGGACGAAAAAGAGAAGAGAGCCCTCGATACCCCTGGGTGAGAGCGCCCGCGCGAAGAGGCCAAAGGCCTTGACCGGAGCATGCTGTCAGGCTTAGATGTGAAAGGCCGCGTGGACGCCGGAAAAGTCCGCGCGATCCACAGGGAGGGCATCCGCATGAAAGAGAGTCTGATTGTCCGGATCGTCGCATTGGCGGGTTTTTCCGCAGGGCTTTGTCTGGGCGCGTTTGCGGCGGATAAACCGGAGACGGTCATAGCCGTCATACCCAAGGGGACGACCCACGAGTTCTGGAAATCCATTCACGCCGGAGCCGTGAAAGCCGAACGCGAGCTGAATGTGAAGACGATTTGGAAGGGGCCGCTGAAGGAGGATGACCGCGAGCAGCAGATTAGGGTGGTTGAGAATTTCATCAGCCAGCGGGTATCGGGAATAGTGCTGGCCCCGCTCGATGATGTCGCGTTGAGAGGGCCGGTCAGCGCGGCGATGAAAGCGGGCATTCCGGTTGTGATCATGGATTCCGGCCTGAAGAGCGAAGACTACGTGAGTTTTGTGGCCACGGACAATTACAAGGGAGGCATGATGGCCGGGGAGCATCTGGCTTCTCTGCTCAACGGAGAGGGAAAGGTGGTCATGTTGCGCTATCAGGAGGGGTCTGCGAGCACGATGGAAAGGGAGAAAGGCTTTCTCGATGCCATTGCAAAATTCCAGGGCATCAGGGTCGTGAGCGCAAATCAGTACGGCGGCGCCACGACCGAGTCCGCATACAAGGCCAGCGAGAACCTTCTGAACCCCCTGAAGCAGGGCGGCAAGTTGACTATAGACGGCATTTTCTGTCCGAACGAGTCAACAACGTTCGGCATGCTTCGCGCTCTCCAGGATGGAGGGCTTGCCGGCGCTGTCAAGTTCGTGGGGTTCGACAGCTCGGAGAAGCTCGTTGAAGCTCTCAGGAATGGCTCGATACACGGCCTGATACTTCAGAATCCGATGAAGATGGGGTATCTGGGCGTCAAGACTCTTGTGTCGCATCTTCGCGGCGAGAAGGTCGAGAAGAGAATAGACACCGGAGTGACGCTTGTAACCAGGGAGAACATGGACCAGCCCCAGATCAGGGAACTGCTCGTGCCCGATCTGAGTCAGTGGCTGGAGTAGCGGAAAATCCGAGCGATGGTTTCCAAATCGAGCCCCGCCGATTCGACGCCTCTCCTGGTGATGAGGGGTATCCGAAAATTTTTCGGCGCCACGGCGGCGCTCGATGGAGTGGACTTCGACGTGCGCGCCGGCGAGGTTCACGCGCTGGTCGGAGAGAACGGCAGCGGCAAGAGCACCCTCATGAAGATCGTGTCCGGCGCCGAAAAACCGGACGCTGGCGCGATGCTGCTTGATGGTTTGCCGTACAGGCCGAGGTCTCCGCTGGAGGCGAGACGCAGCGGCGTGGGAATGATATATCAGGAACTTTCGCTCGCTCCCCATCTGACGGTCGAGGAGAATATCTCGCTCGGTGTGGAGGAAACCAGATGGGGAATCGTTTCCCGCGAAAAGGCGCGCGCAAGAGCCCGCGCCGCGCTGGAACGGCTGGGCCACGCCGATCTGCCTCTGGACGAGCCCGTCAGGAATCTCGGCGTTTCGGGACGGCAGATTGTCGAGATCGCCCGGGCGGTCGCTTCAGGGTGCCGGGTGCTGGTGCTTGACGAGCCCACCAGCAGCCTTGGCGGGGAGGACGTCAGGCGGCTTTTCGACCTCGTGCGGGCATTAAAGCGGAACGGACATGCGATAGTTTACATTTCGCACGCTCTGGAGGAGATCAAGGAGACTGCCGACCGTGTAACGGTGCTGAGAGACGGACGCGTCGCCGGTGGTGGAAGGGTCGCAGACCTGTCGCTGGATGAGATAGTTCGCCTCATGATCGGCAGACGTGTTGAACAGTTGTATCCCCGTTCGCACCGCAGGCCGGGGGAGATCATTCTTGAACTGAAGGGCCTGGTAGGCGCCGGCAAGCCGAGGGAAGCCTCCCTCGAGCTCAGAAGGGGAGAAATCCTGGGAGTTGCTGGCCTTCTCGGCTCAGGCCGGACCGAACTGGTCAGGACGATATTCGGACTGGCTCCTGTGCGCGCCGGAACCATCCGCGCAGGGGCGTATGTCGGGCCGGCCTCGCCTGTCCTGAGATGGGCGCAGGGCGTCGGACTCGTGAGCGAGGACAGGGCTGGAGAGGGTGTGGCGCTCAAGCTGGACGTGGGGGCGAATATCACCCTTTCGCGCCTTGAGCGGCTCGGACCTGCGGGCATCGTTCTGCCGCGCCGCCAGGCTGAGGAAGCGGCGGCGTGGATCGAGAGACTCGGCATTCGGTGCCGAGGACCGTTTCAGCGGGTGGGGAGGCTTTCCGGCGGTAACCAGCAGAAAGTGGCCTTGGCAAGATTGCTGTATCATGATGTGGATGTGCTCCTCCTGGACGAGCCGACGCGCGGCATTGACGTGGCCAGCAAGGCGCAGATATACGAGCTTGTTGATCAACTGGCGGCCGGCGCGGGCGCGGCAGGCGGCAGGCAGAGGGCGGTTCTCATGGTGAGCAGCTATTTTCCTGAGCTGCTGGGGGTGTGCGACAGGATAGCGGTTATGAGCAGGGGAACGCTTGGACCGGCCCGTCCCGTGGGCGAGTGGAACGAAGCTTCGCTGATGCTGGCGGCCGCAGGCGTCGAACCGCGCTGAGAGGCAGCAGATGGAACGGACTTTGCGGAGAGGGGATTTCTGGTTCGAGGTCTGGAACAGGCTCGGACCGGTGGCCGCGCTCGCGGCGGTGTTCGCCATTTTTGCCTTCAAGGTTCCTGAGAGTTTCTTGACGCTGACCAACATGGAGACGATTGCCCGGCAGACGACGATTGTCGGCATTGCGGCGCTCGGCATGACTGTGGTCATTCTGGCCGGAGGAATTGACCTTTCGGCGGGCTCGATCGTGGCCTTCAGCAGCGTGGTGGTGGCGACTGCGCTGCGCGCCGGCCGGCCGGCATGGGAGGCGGTGGCTGCCGGAATCGGGGCAGGGATGATCTGCGGGATTGTCAACGGCCTTCTGATTACAAGGTTGAAAGTGGTTCCTTTCATAGTGACTCTCGGCATGATGCTTGTGGTGAGGGGCGCCGCAAAGGGGATAGCAGCGGAACAGAAGGTGGATCCGAACGTGACCTCCTGGATTCCGGCTTTGACCGCGTCCCTGGACCCCGAGAGAAAATGGATGCTTGTCCCGCCGGCTGTGTGGGTGATGGTCGCGCTGGCGGTTGTCACAGCCTGCATCCTCAGATACACCAGGTTTGGCCGGCACGTCGTGGCGGTGGGGTCCAACGAGCATACCGCCCGGTTGTGCGGGGTCCGTGTTGATCGGGTGAAAGTGGCGGTTTATGCCATGGGAGCGGCTTGCGCGGGGCTTGCAGGTGTGATGCAGTTCTCCCGCCTGACAGTTGGAGATCCAACAGTTGCCATAGGTCTGGAACTCGACGTGATAGCGGCTGTGGTCATAGGCGGCGGAAGTCTTTCGGGCGGGGAAGGATCGGTGCTCGGCACGCTGGTTGGAGCATTGATAATGACCGTGATCGAAGCCGGCTGTTCGCATCTCGACCTGAGGAATTGGATCCAGGAGATAGTGACAGGCTGCATAATTGTGCTGGCCGTGGCAGTGGACAGATTGAGGCAGCGGAGAAACTGCTGATAAATGCCCGCGTTTGCCTTGTGACAAATGACAATGATATCCGACAGGTTTCCCCGATACACCAAGTATGATCCGAAGATGCCCGTGTGGTGTCCGTGCAGCGAGGTCGTGATGAGTGTGGATGCGCATCCGGCATGGGACAGGTCGTGGCGCTATGTCACGTTCAACGCTTTTGTCGGCGGCACGCGGCGTGTGTTCGTGGCGGACATGGGATGTCTGATCGGTCAGCAGCGAACAGGCGGCCTGGAGGGGACGGGATGAAATACCTGATTATTGGAGCTGGCGTGGCTGGAGTCTCAGCATGTCAGGCCATTCGCGAAAAGGACGCCGGCGCGGAACTGCTTGTCCTGACAGAGGAGCAATTTCCCTTCTACACGCGCCTCAGGCTTCCGGACCTTGTGGCAGGGCGAATCGAGCCAGCGAAACTTGTGCTCAAGGATGCTGGCTGGTTTGACAGGCTCGGCATTGAACTGCGATTGAACACCAGGGCCGAAGCGATTCGGCCAGATCCGCTGAGGGTCATTGCCGGTTCGGAGGAGTTCGTAGCCGAAAAGGTGCTGATCGCCACAGGAGCAGACAGTTTCCTGCCGCCTGTGGAAGGCTCGGATCTGGGGAATGTTTTTACGCTGCGCAGGATGAACGACGCCCTTGCCATTCGCGCGCGCGCCGCTGTGGCGTCCGGATGCGTGATTATCGGCGGCGGGGTTCTGGGATTTGAGATAGGAGAGGCGCTCAGGAGCCGGGGGCTTGAGGTGACTGTGGTCGAAATCGCTGAAAGACTCCTTCCAAGACAGACAGATGCCAGCGCGGCGGGCGTGATAAGGTCGCTGATGGAGAGGCGTGGGTTCGAAGTTGTATTGGGAGTCAAGCCTGTTCGGTTCATTCAATCGGGCGGTGAGGCAGAGGCGATTGCGCTTTCGGACGGTCGCAGCATCGCAGCCGACCTGTTCATAATCTCGGCAGGCGTGAAGCCCCGTGTGGATGTGGCGACAGCGTCCGGAATCAAGACGCGGCGCGGCATAGTGATTGACGATTCCCTCCAGACATCTCTGAGCCGCGTTTTTGCAGCCGGCGACTGCACGGAACACAAAGGGATTCTGTACGGGATCTGGCGGGCATCGGAGGAACAGGGCAGGTTCGCGGGGCTGGCAATGGCCGGGGAGAGGATAGCGTATTCCGGCACCGTCAGGAGCTACAGGTTGAATCTCCTGGGCACCACGCTGCTGACCGCCGGCATGATTGAGCCATCCGGGAACATGACGTCTGAGATCACGGTGGATGAGGAGCACGGCATTTATCGCAGGATTATCCGGGATGGCGGGCGGGTGGTCGGGATGATACTTCTCGGCGATCTGTCAGGTTACAGGGAGCTGCTGGCTGAAATCCAGGACGCAGGGCGCTCAAACGGACAGCCGGCCGGCTGAGGAGAATGATGGTAGGGACATGGAAACCGCCGTTTATCATGTGAACAGGGTGTTACGGAAACCTTCTCTTTCGGCTTCCATTCGTGAAGATGTGTGGCAGGCGGCGGAGGAGTGCAGGCTGGAAAATTTCCGGCCTGAAAGCTCAAATCACAGGCCGGTCGTGTCTGCAAGGCTTGTTCACGACGGAAGCTGGCTCTACGGGCTTTTTTCAGTCCAGGACCGATATGTCCGGTCCGTGCAGACAGCTTATGGATCGGCTGTGTGCACGGACAGTTGCGTGGAGTTCTTTGTGAAGCCGAAAGCCGACAGAGGCTACTTCAACTTCGAGTTCAACGCCGGAGGAACATTGCACTGCAGCTACATTACCGATCCGCGGCGCTCGCCGGCCGGGGGGTTCAGGGCTTTCACTCTTCTGCCGGAGGAGCAGGGCAGAATGGTGAAAGTTCGCTCAACGCTGCCCGCGTGGTCGAACCGGAGATACAGTCGCCGATCGAGTGGATGCTGGAATTTCACATTCCGATCAAGCTTCTGGAAAAACACGCGGGGCCGGTGGGCGATCCGGCGGGGCAGACCTGGCGCGCGAATTTCTACAAGTGCGGAGACAGGACATCGCATCCACACTGGGCGTCATGGTCGAATGTTGACGAGCTGAACTTTCACCTGCCGCGCTGTTTCGGCGCGCTGATTTTCATGTGACATGGCTTCTCACGGCGTCCGGAGATGCATCAGAACCTGGGAGCGGGTATTTCAAGCGCTTCGAACTTCTTGCGCCAGTTTCTGATAAGTGCGCGGTCCACCCGCTCATTGGGAAGGTACTCGCGCGGCAGAATGCCGGTATCGAGCATCGAATCGAAAATGGCGTCTGCAATGATCCGGTGCGCAATCTCGCTGGGATGGGGATCGGCCAGCGGGATGTCCACGTTCCGGATTGGAGCCGTGTATCGGAAGTATTCGAGGGTGTCTGTGCACGGAATGCCGAGTTCGGAGCACACGCTCGATATTATGCGATGCTTGTCCTCGAAGGGATAATGGCCGGGTCTGGCGTCCCAGCTCAGCAGAGGCTGGATAATTGCAAACAGGACCACTCCCTGCTCGCGGCACATGTCGCGGTACTGGGCGAGGGCTCCCTTGAACCTGGCCAGTCCAGTGTAGGAAGCATCGTAGAGGATGTCATAGTACTGTTTTGCGAGCTTCAACTGCCTGTGCTCCTGCCACCGCTTCCACGCGACCTTCAGGAGGGCGGATTTTCGCAGCAGAGGCCTGAGGAATCGGGGCGCGGCTCGGTCGCTCATGAGCCTGCGGAGCCCCACGAACGGAGCGGCGTTCGACCAGTCTTCCGTGTCGTTGAGATGTATGGACAGAATGAGAATGCGCGGAGACCACGCAAGAGCCTTGCGCACCAGTTTCTCCTGCTGATACGTGGCCGTCGGCTTGGCGAAAACCTCCACCTCTGCCGGCGGAGTTGAATCGTTCAGATTCAGGAGCCACTCGAGCCGAGAGGAAAACCGGTCGAGCCTGTGATTGCCGGAACCGAATGTGGCAGAATCGCCGACTATGGCGATCTTCCATGCGTTCGTCGCGCCTCGGGAATGCGGATGTTCCCGCGAGCCTTCGGCCGCGTAAATGGCAGTGGGCCGGTCCATGGGGATGGGAGCGAGAGCTTCGGGCGTCAGGAACCTTATGCCCAGTTCCAGCACGGCCGCGGCGAGAAGGAGAAGGCAGAGCAGCGCGAGAGACAGTCGCAGGACGATTTTCACGAACTTCAGCAGGGCATGGATCTCGCCTGCTTCATTGTTGACTGGATCCTCTCTCATAATGACCCCTTTCCGATATGGGCGGCTTTGTCTGCCTCCACAAACAGGTCAGGCCTGTTGGCGTCGCCGCAGAAAGTGACCTGAAAATAACGGCCGCTCGGGATATGGTAAACGAACACGTTCTCCTGACCCTTGCCCTCGGTCCGCAGCGCAATCCAGTCGGGATGGTTGGACCATGTGACATTGTCGATCTGGAAATCTCCCGGAGCCGCTATTTCATGGACTTCATTCAGGTCCGACCAGCGCCGGATCGTGAGGCGGCGATGGCCCCCGTTGTTGTGGAGAAAGAGCTCCGCGTCCGGAGACAGGCTTATCGAGCATCCGCGCGCCGCCTGTCTGAACCTGCCTCCTGGCATGTTCGCGGCATATATCACTCGGCCGCGTGCGGAAACGAGCAGTCTGTCGCCGGATTCGTTGATGTCCGTACCGGCAAATGTCATGCCGTTTGTAACTTCCCGTACCAGGCGGGTGGGAATATCCACCGACATGATTTTCTCGCCGGTTGTGAAAAGAATCTCCCTTCCGTTCGGATGGTAAGCTATGGTCCTGGCTCCTGCATCGGGCGCCAGTTCCCGCAAATCGGTCCCGTCCCTGTTCATCAGCATTACGCTGCCTCTCCTGATGAAAGCGATTTTTGATCCGTCTGGTGACCAGCGGGGATAGCGGCCATCTTTCGCGAGCAGCACCTGTCCTCGCGAACCGATTTCAGTTCGGTAAATGCTTTCAACAAGAGTCTCGCTTTCTCGCTGGTACACGACAGAGCCTGAAATCATGGACGCCGCTTCTTCCAGTGACGCTGGAATTTTGTCGGCAAAATTCTGGTGGGAAGCCTGCCGTAAAACTGAAAGAACCGCTGCGCCGGCAAGAATAACCGCTGCTGCGAAAAGTATCGCAAGTATGACAAGAATGCTCTTTTGGCAGCCAGAAGACGTCATGCTGTCCAGGACGCTAACACAGGAGGCGGCAGGCGTTCCATATCAAAGCGCATGCCGTCGGATTTTGTGCTTTGCTCGAGTGCGGCAGATGCTCAGGCCCGCAGTGTTGTGACCATATTGCCAGTCTGCCGAAGCCAGTACCGAAACTTGACGATGGCCTGTCGGTAAAGCGGAGGGAGTTCGGCAGGAACCTCGGTCTGGAGCACAGACTCCCAGTCGTCGAAACCCATTGTCGTCCCTCTCATGGTAAGTTTCGTGAAGTAGTCTTTATGCGGTGAGAATGGCGCCACAAACGCCCCCTGCCGCATAAGGACTACTTCGCCATGGTGCGGAAAGACGACTTCAGCGCCAAGCAGCATGTCCAGCCGCAGGCCCAATCTTTTCTTGCGCAAGCGCCTGTGCTGCTGATACCATACCACATGATGTTGAACTCGTAACACTGACGGGGTACGAGGTGGCCCCGGAACCGAAGTACGTACAATAAAACTGTTGGCTGGAAGAACAAATGAAGAGAAACATTGTCCTGATTGGCGTCGGCTGCTTTGTGGTGGGCGCAATCGTCCTCGCCGGTGATGACCGCCCGGCACCTCGCCGCCAGATACCGATTGTTGTCTCAGCCAAGGTTGACAGTGCCGCAATAAGGGAAGGCGACGCAATCCCGTTGACTATCACCATCTCAAACGGATTGCCGGGACGAATCTATCACAGCACATTCTCCGTCACCCCCACCGACTGGAACGGAGAGACGATAGGGGTCAGCCTGGTGGACATTTACCGGGACAGGCCATTCAACCTCTACCTCTCTCGGCCGGAGGCCAAGTGTCCGGACAACATTTCCGGAATGGGAAGCCGCGCGATTGAACCCGGCGATTCGCTCGCGGTGAAGACCGACGCGAAGAAATGGACGCTGCGCGACGGATGGAAACGCGGGCACTACACGATCACGGTTCGCGTGGACAACTTGAGGATAGACGATTACTCCAAGGTGTCCGTGCTGAGTGATCCGTTTGAGTTTGAGATCAAGTGAACGGACATTAGGACAGCCAACAACGCGTCGCTCCCTATTCGCAGCCCGCGGCGGGCTGCTCAAGGGAGAACGCTGACGTTGGGCGCGGTTCTCCAAAGTGAGGCTTTGTGGTATAAACAGGATTATGGCTAATCGTACACTGGTAAGCGAACAACGAAAGTACCTCGTCCTTAATGTTCAAGCAGCTCGACAAATCGCGCGAGTTTGGCTGGAGCGTGCCCACCTTGAGAATGCTGTGGGATTTGGGTTACCCGAAGTAGATGACCGTTATCACATTTGGCGTGTATCACTGATTAGCAAAGTCAGTCAGGAGAAAGTGGGTGAGGTGGCGATTGATGCCTATACGTCGCTAATCCTTGAAGATAAATCCACCTCACCGGAAATTTTGGAAGCAAGGCTTCTGGGGCGGACAGAGAAAGATCGGAAGACTCTAGGCCGTCCCAGGGACACCTATATGCTTTCTTCTTTGCGAAATACCATTGCACAAGGAGATGCTGAAGAAATCCTACAAGAGTTGCCTGCTGAAAGCGTTAATTTGATTTTCACTTCCCCGCCTTACTACAATGCTCGTCCTGAATACACGGATTACATCAGTTACGAGGAGTATCTGCTAAAAATACGCAAAATTCTCCATCATTGCCATCGTGTGCTCGCAGAAGGTTGTTTCTTTGTAATGAATGTCTCACCCGTGCTTATTCGCCGTGCCAATCGCAACCAAGCATCTAAACGAATTGCCGTGCCGTTCGATATGCACCGCCTTTTTATTGATGAAGGTTATGATTTTATAGATGACATCATTTGGGAAAAGCCGGAAGGCGCAGGTTGGGCTACCGGGCGCGGACGGCGCTTTGCTGCTGACCGTAATCCTTTGCAGTATAAGCCTGTGCCGGTGACAGAGTATGTGTTGGTCTACCGCAAACATACTGATAAGCTGATTGATTGGAATATTCGCGCTCATCCCAACAGGAAACTGGTCGAAGAATCAAGAATCGGGGATGACTATGAACGTACGAACATCTGGCGTATCAAACCGGCCCACGATCCACGTCACCCAGCGATATTCCCCCTGGAACTGGCCGAAAGAGTGATACGCTATTATTCCTTCAAGGGTGATGTTGTTCTCGATCCCTTCGCAGGGATTGGTACTGTTGGAAAAGCGGCGGTGATGCTCGGTCGGCGATTTGTGCTCATTGAACAAAATCCAGAATATGTATCCATCATCCGCGAGGAAGCCAAATTGTGGCTAGGGAGAGAGGCGCGCACTGTGTTGACCATCAATTGCCCGTCCATTGAAATAGATGACGTCTTGCTGTGAGGGGAAATGACAAAAAAAGTTGTAATACACGGCTTGAGTGATTTGCTTGCCCCATCGGCTTTGAAACTTCTTTCCGCCAGCGGCAGTGAACTCGTTCAGCAAATTGGGTTAGACGTTGTACGGGGTGTGGTTCTAGACATTTTACGTGGCCGAAATCTGCGCGATTCAACCGAGGTATTAACACGTCGGCGCATCGCTGCCCTGAATCTCGCAACGCTTACCCTTTTTCTCAAGGGTTCCTCTCTGTCCGATGACTTTGTCGCCAATCTTCCTGTCCTTTCGCAAGAAATCCTCTCCCGCAAGCGGATAAACAAGACCGAACGCTGGTTGGCACAATGGATGCTTGGTTTAACCGATAAGGCATTTCAAAATGTTCTGCGAGATGAGCCCAAAGCATTGCAGAACTACCGCGAAAGCTACATCCGCACCTGCCGTGAGGTTGTTGCGGCGTACACCAACGAACAAGGGGAGCTGCAAGGACAAATCCAACTGAGCGATGAACTCAAGGCACAGATCAATTGGCTCTGGATGACTTATCTCCTCAACGCCATTGGAGCACAAACTCTCGCCATTCGCGGTTCGGAGAAGTCGGCTTATGGAAAACTGTTTGAAAAGCTGGTTTTGGGATCCCTCCTGCATATTCTAGGATTCAAGCATATCTTGCCTCCTCCGCAGGAATTTGGAGGCGTTTTTTGGCTTTCGTCACGAGGTGAACGGCGCGAAAGCGACGCAACCCTGCTCTACGAACCAGGCAAAGGTGTGCGCTTTGACATTGGCTTCATCGGGCGGGGTAACCCTGAAATTTCGCTAGATAAGGTCACTCGATTTGAGCGCGAAATTTCTCTAGGCCACTCAACTTACTATATGGCAACCATCATTCTGGTTGACCGCATCGGTGCAAACAGCCGTATTGAAACCCTGGCTCAGGAAGTGGGCGGCACGATTATCCAGATGAGCGCAAGTTATTGGCCGAAGCAGGTTGCGCGTATACTGCAGAAGTCACTTGGTTTCAAACATCCCATTCTCACAATGGATAATGGGCAGGTTGAGGTATTTCTGAAAGAGCAAATGCCAGGCGTGCCTTTACAAGATTTCATTGGGCTTTCACAAGACTTTTCGGCGCACTATGTGCGCGAGAGAGGCGAAGACTATATTGTAGGGGAATCGAATGAGGGGTGACAAGCGAGGAGCGAACCGTGCTTGGAACACGGAAGGGACATGGTAACCCCCTTAAGGGGATTCGTTGTTTAGGTAGGATGGGTATTAATGGATTACTTG
>Ga0129299_1001609_pt1 | contig 15075 bp, 9 predicted proteins | sample ConPoolayeCmetaG_FD_94477 | JGI IMG/M metagenome (GOLD analysis project Ga0129299, IMG submission 94477) | Hot spring microbial mat communities from California, USA to study Microbial Dark Matter (Phase II) - Cone Pool mat layer C metaG ... | reverse complement strand
TTTAGGATTAGAAAAGACAGCATTTCTTGCAAATTTTAATTATTCTGACTTCGGTGATCTGCCCGGTGGTGGAGCCATCGGCATACAGAGTCCAAGCGGTTATGCCCAAAACGGAGTTGATTTGAAATTCAGAACAGCAATTATCAAAAATCTGGATATAGTTCTAAATTATAACTTTCTGAAACAAAAAGATGTTCCGGTCTATCATAAAGTTAAGCTTGAAAATTATGAGTTTAATAAAATGGCTCGTCAAGCAAGAAATTTATCATATATATCAATGGATTATAAAGTTAGTGAATCATTACTAAAAAATATAAGATTTAAAGCAGGTAATAGTTTTTCAAATGAGAAAAGAAGCAGAAAAACTAATGGTAAAATCATACAAACTGATGAAGACGACAGAATAAATACATATTTCGGAATATTGGATTTTATTACCGTTTTGAGCGATGAATTATCCTTAAATTACGGTGGGGAAATTTATTTCGATAAAGTAAATAGCAAAAGAGAAGATATAGATTTGACAAATAATTCCTCAAAAGAATCAAGGGGACTTTATCCGGATAACTCAGAATATCTTAATTCTGCTATATATATGCTCGGTAATTTCAGGATTGATAGATTAATATTCGATCTGGGTCTGAGGTATAATGCTTTTAAGATAAATGTGCCGGATAATATTCTCGGCATGGTGGAGATAAAGCCTTCAGCCTTCGTTTATAATGCAGGTGTTTTATTCAGGATAAACGAGAAACATTCTGTTTATGGTTCAATAAATACAGCATTCAGGGCACCAAATATTGATGATATGGGAACAATAGGAATAGTTGATTTCAGATACGAAATAGCTTCGAACAACTTAAAACCCGAAAAATCAATAAATTATGAAATAGGATACAAGCTATCGGAGGATATGTTTCAGGGTTCGGTTTCGATTTTCCATTCGGATCTCTCAGATTTCATAACAAGAGTGAAGTCAAAATATAATGGGCAGGATAGTGTTAATGGATATCAGGTCTATACAAAGAAAAATGTTGCTAATTCTGTTATTTATGGAGCGGAGTTTGACTTCATTCTAAACCTCAATAGTTTTTTAATTCAGGGTAATGCAACTTATACTTATGGGCAGAATTTAACAGCAGATGAACCAATGAGAAGAATACCACCATTGTTTGGCTCGTTAGAACTTGTATATAATTTCGATAGGAATTTTAACATAAACTTACAAAATTTATTTGCCGGGCGTCAGGACAGACTTGCTTCCGGGGATAAATCGGATAACAGAATAAATCCGAATGGGACGCCCGGATGGTATGTTATGAATTTATTTGCAAAATTTCGGTGGCAAAATTTCAATATTACTGCTGGTATAAATAATATTTTTAATGCGGCATATAGATATCATGGTTCAGGAATTGATGCTGTCGGTAGAAGTGGATTGATTTCTGTAATGTATTATTTTAATTTTTAATTAGAAAAAGAATTATGAGCTATTCGAACATTAAAGGAGTTATAGTTGATTGGGCAGGAACATCAATTGATTACGGTTCATTTGCTCCGGTGGCTGCCTTCATAGATGCTTTCAGACAATCTGGAATTGAAGTTCCTGCAATTGATATAAGAAAGTTTATGGGTTATGGTAAAAGAGACCATACACGTGAAATTTTGAAACTGGAGAATGTCAGTAATGACTGGTTTGAAAAATACAAAAGAAGACCAACGGAAGATGATGTTGAAAAAATTTTCTATTCCCTCTCATTATCTCTGGAAAAGGCTATTCTGGATTATTCCGAACCAATAGAAGGGGCAATTGATTTTTTGGAAAAGATGAGAACTGCCGGAATAAAAGTTGGTTCAACAACAGGTTACGTTAGAGAAATGATGAATTTAATCATTCCAATATCTGAGAAAAAAGGTTTTAAACCTGATGTTATAGTATGCCCTGACGATGTTCTTTCTGGCAGACCTTATCCATGGATGTGCTATTTGAATGCAATAAAAATGGAAACATATCCATTCTGGGAAATGGTTAAATTCGGAGATACTGTTGCCGATATTAACGAAGGTAGGAATGCAGGAATGTGGACTGTTGGAATAACAAAAAGTGGGAACGAAGTTGGTTTGACTTTAGCCGAAACCGAAAGACTTAGTGATAATGAATTATACAGTCTAATTAAAGCAGCAGAAACGAAGCTATCAGAGGCAGGTGCCCATTTTATTATTAATGGAATCTGGGAAGCAGAAAAAGTGCTGGAACAGATTAATGAAAATATCGGCAAAGGGCTTAAGCCTTGATTAATTTATCTGCCGAATTGAATTTCGTATAATTTCTTGTATATACCATTTAAGTTTAGCAGTTCAATATGAGAGCCTTTCTCAATAATCCTACCGTTATCAAGGACATAGATTGTATCACAATCCATTATTGTTGATAATCTATGGGCAACGATAACAGCAGTTCTTAATTTCATTGATTGATTTATAGCCTCCTGAACAACCTTTTCGGATTCAGCATCGAGTGAAGAAGTAGCTTCATCAAAAACCAGAATATATGGATCTCTTAGAAGAGCACGTGCAATTGCAATCCGTTGGCGTTCACCACCTGAGAGCATAATTCCCCTATCACCAATCTTTGTATTGAAAGTATCGGGCAGTTTCATTATAAAATCATAAGAATTGGAGATTTTAGCTGCCTCAATTATTTTGTCATCAGAAACATTTTTTAAACCAAAAGTGATGTTATTTGCAATTGTGTCATTGAATAGTATTGTTTCCTGTGATACAATGCCGAACAAAGCCCGATAATCTTCAATTTTGAGCTCTTTGATATCTATGCCATCAATTAAAATTTTCCCGAAAGTTGGGTCATAGAACCTGACCAACAAATCGAGTAAAGTGGATTTTCCGCTACCACTCTGACCAACAATGGCAATTTTGCTCCCTTTTTTAATTTTTAGTTCAACTCCTTCCAGAACGGGAACTGTGTCATAGGAAAAATTAATATTATCGAAGAAAATCTCATTTTTGAATTCTTTGATACTTTTCGAGCCAGAAATAATATTTAAAGGATAATCCAGAATGTCAAATACTCTTTCAGTGGCAACTGCCCCCCTTTGGAATTGTGAGATACTGTGTAAAATTGTTGTTACAGGGGACATTATAGCAAAAAGTGAGGCAAGGAATAGCATTAATTCGTCGCCCGGCATCTCACCAGAAACTACCTTAGAGCCTCCAACAAAGAATACGACACTAAGAGCAAGAATAGCGAAAATTTCGTTTATTGATGGTATCAAGCTGATAATTTTATTATACTTTACTGCTGAGCGGACATATTTTGATGTTTGACCTGAAAATTTCTCATTAATTATATTTTCGGCATTATATCCTTTAATAATTCTAATGCCGGATAAAGATTCCTGAAGAACAGTAGTGTAATCAGCCATAGCGGTTTGCATACGTGATGCATAACGCCTCAGGTATTTCATTCCGATTCTAATCAATATCAAACTTATAACGCTTGTGCTGAAAGCTATCAAGGTTAATTCAGTCGAGACGGAAAGTAGAAGAATAAGTAATAAAATCACCTGAATGCTTTCCCTAAGGAATCCGTTGAAAACCGCAACTGTCGAGCTATTCAGGACGGCAACATCGTTGGTGAGAACTGACATTACATTTCCGCTCTGCTTTTTAACAAAAAATTCTAAGGACAGGGAAGTAATTTTTTTGAAAAGTTCATCACGTATATGCTTGATTACCCCTTCTTCTAACTTAACGCTTGCAATCGAGGAAATGTATTTAAAAAAGTTCTTTAGCAAAAATATGACAAGAATGAAAAAGCATAGATTGATGATTGTTGAATACATATCATCGGGGTTCAGAATGATATTTCTTACAAATTGAAAGAAATAGTTCTTCAGGGCTTCTAATGGATTAGCTGCGGGGACAGTCTCTGCTCCTGATGTAAGGTTCGAGCCGGTAATAATTTCAATTATTGGCTTTATTACAGTGATTGAAATAGCCGTGAAAAAAGAAAAAATAATATTAAAAAGGATTGCAACTATAAGTAGCCCGATGAATGGTTTGACAAAAACTGCAATACGTTTCAGCAGTTTTAACTGGTCGGAAGCTTTAAAAGATTTATCTGTTTTTTCCAAATTATTTATAAATTTCGATTTATTGCCGAAAATTAAATTGTCCGAAAAAAAAAGTTTCACGAATAATTTCGGGAACAATAAGCAAAATAAGTCATTTTGAGATTTTATCAAAAACTTAGATTAGAGAATAATATGAAGAACAGAAATATTGATAAAAGAATTACTGAAAAACTGCTGGATGACCTTATCGAGGGAATAATAATATTGAAAGCCGATCCATTAAGAATTATTTATACCAATGACTATATTGAGCAAATAATAGGATACAAAGCCGATGAACTCATTGGTAAAAACTCTGAGGAAATAATTGAAATATTTTTTCCAGAAAACAGAGAATTTCATTTGAAGAGGATTCAGGATAGCATTTCAAATAAGCAAGCTCCTCAAAGATATGAATTTAAGTGTAAGGCAAAGGATGGTTCTGTCAGGTGGCTCTATGCCTCATCAAATCTGATAATTTACGAAAATGAGCCGGCAATAATGATGATACTGGTTGATATAACTCAAAAGAAAGCAACGGAGGAGTTGATATATAACAAACTGAAAAAATTCAAAGAGATATCAGAAAATCAGGCTGACTGGGTTTGGGAAATTGACCAGAATCTGAGATTTACTTTTTCCAGCCTCGGAATAAAAGATATTCTTGGTTATAATCCTGAGGAAATTCTTGGGAATACATTATTTGATTTTATGATACAGGAAGAAGCACCGGTTAAATATAAAGAATTTATGGAATATTATCGTCAGGCAGTTACTATTCGCAATTTCGATAGCTATTGCATTGACTCACACGGGAAAAAAGTTCTCATCGAAACAAATGCGGTGCCATTTTTCAATGGCGATAATCAATTGATGGGATACAGGGGAGTTAGCAGGGATATTTCCTCCCGACAGAATCTGCTGCTCGGACAGATGGGATTGAATAAAAATATACATAATTCAGAAAAACAATATAAGGTGTTGATAGCTGAAGACCATAATCTAACAGCCAAATTACTGAAAGTGATGCTTCTGAATTCAATGATTGTTGATGTTGTGGGAGTGGTTACCAACGGTATTGATTTATTCGAAAAATTATTAGAACAAAAAGCCGAGATATTATTGCTTGACCTTGTTATGCCTGAATTTGACGGAATACATTCAATCGAAAAAATATGCGAACAATTTCCAAGACTGAAAATTATTATTCTTTCTGCACACACTGAGCCATGGTTAATTCAAAAGGCTCTAAGTTCAGGGGCATTGGGCTATCTTACAAAATATGCTGATTCAGACGAAGTGATTGAAGCTATCAAAACTGTAAGTCAGGGGAGGAATTATCTTTGCAAAACAACTTTGAACTCGATTACAAATAATTTTATAACAAACCTTGCCCCAGATAGTAAATTCATTAAAGTAAATATAAATAAAAATCTTACAGTTCGAGAGCAGGAAATACTTGACTTAATTGCAAAGGAATATACAACACCAGAAATTGCCAAAATGCTTGCTATTAGCACCAGAACTGCTGAAACTCATAGGAAAAACATACTGAAAAAACTCGGTACAAAAACCACAGCAGGGTTAATAAAAATTGCAATGGAAACAGGATTGCTCAAAATTTGATAAATCAAATATAGTTCGTTAAACAGCCATACCCGGAAAAAATTTGAACTAAAACTAAATAAAAATCATTAAAATATAAAAATTACAGCTTTAATTTTTTGAATATGCTTTCTGGTATGACTTTAACAATAAACATAATATATTTCCAGAACCATGGAAGATAAACTACATCTTTTCCAGACTTTATTGCGTCGTAAATACCTTTGCCAACAGTTTCTGCTGAGGCAAAGAGTGCATTTTTGGGAAGATGGGCAGTCATAGGAGTATCAACAAGACCGGGTTTTATAGTTATAACCTTAACATTAGAAAGAAACATTCTGTTTCGAAGACCTTGCAGAAAAGTAGAGATACCACCTTTTGCAGCTCCATAGATATAATTGCTCTGTCTGCCTCTGTCCCCGGCGACAGATGATATAACGGCAAGAGTTCCCTTCTTTTTCTCCTCAAAATAATTTGCGACAATCGAAGAAAGCGAAATAACGCTGACGCAATTGATATTGAATTCTCTAATAATTGCCTCGTAATCTTTTTGAATGGCAGATTGATCGGGAAGGGTCCCATAAGCGATAAGGACGATATCAATACCTTTCATTGCATTAGAGGCATTTTCAATTAACACTTTATGCTTATCAAAATCAAGAGCATCGAATTCTTCAGTAAAGACTTGTGTTTTATATCTTGCAAAAATATCTGACCTGACAGATTCAAGCCTTCCTTGATTCAAGTCAGCAAGGTAGAGTAAAGCATCATCTTTAGCAAAAAATTTAGCAGTGTGCTGGGCAATTGCCGAACAAGCCCCAATAATTAAAACCTTTTCCATACATTAATATTTTCAAGTTTAAATTAACTAAATTAATCAAAAAGATATATTCATACAAAGAGAAATCTTAATAACCGAAATACTGAGGTATATTTTTCGTCTCTTAATAATCAATATTTAAAGGAAATAATTATGTTCAATTTTTTGAAAAAGTTAGTTGGGACAAAGCATGACAGAGATAGGAAGCTGATGGAGCCTATTGTAGCCGAGATTAATAGGATTTATAAAGAATTGGATTCCCTGACTGACGACGAACTAAGAGCGAAAACTGATGAGTTTAAAAGAACTATCAAAGAAAGAACTCAGGAACTCGAAGAGGAAAAAGAAACTTTAAAGGCAAGATTGATTAACGAAGTACTTGATGTCAATCAAACTTTAGATATCAAGGATAGAATCAAAGAAATAGATGATGAGTTGTTTTCAACAATCAATGACACACTTGACGAACTTCTGCCAGAAGCTTTCGCAGTAGTTAAACAAGCTTGTAAGCGATTAACAGAAGCCCAATACAGATATGAATATATGGGGCAGTCCTACACATGGGATATGATACCCTATGATGTTCAGTTAATGGGTGGAATAGTCCTTCATCAGGGGAAAATAGCCGAAATGGCAACTGGTGAGGGAAAAACACTTGTAGCCGTTCTACCTCTTTACCTTAACTCCCTTGCTGGCAAAGGAGTGCACCTGGTAACAGTCAATGATTATCTCGCACGGCGTGACTCGGAATGGATGAAACCTGTTTTTGAATTTCTTGGAGTATCTGTTGGTGCTATTCAGTCGAATATGGATAGTGAGGTCAGAAAGAAATTCTATAACCTTGATATAACTTATGGAACCAATAACGAGTTCGGTTTTGATTATTTAAGAGATAACATGGTTATAGACAAAGACCAGATGGTTCAGCGAGAGCACTGGTATGCAATAGTTGACGAGGTTGACTCTGTTTTGATAGACGAAGCAAGAACACCATTGATTATATCTGGTCCGGTTGGTCAGGCTTCAGACCAGAAATTTGATGAAATGAACCCAAGGGTCAAACGGCTTGTAGAGGCACAAAACAAGCTAATTAACCAGATAACCTCCGAAATCCCTAAATATCTGGAATCATCATCAAAGGAAGATAGAGAAAAAGCCGGGATTTTGCTCCTGAGATGTTATAGGGGTTTGCCCAAGCATAAAAAACTCTCAAAACTACTTCAGGAAGCAGAAAACCAGAAACTGATGAAAGAAACCGAGCTTTTTTTTATGAGGGATCAGGGTGTAAGAATGCACGAAATAGATGATGAGCTTTATTATACAATCGACGAGAAAAATCATCAGATAGATATTACTGAAAAGGGGAGAAACCTTCTAATAATTGGTCAGGAAGATCCGGATATGTTTGTTATACCTGACATTGCAGCTATTATGAGTGCAATCGAGGGGGATGCAACATTAACACCCGAGGAAAAGCAAAGGAAAATTGATGAAGCAAATTTGCTTTATGCCGAAAGAAGTGATAGAATACATACAATTCATCAACTTCTGCGTGCATATTCACTTTACGAAAAAGATGTGGAATATGTGGTTCAGGATGGGAAAGTTCAGATTGTTGATGAATTCACTGGAAGAATTTTAGAAGGCAGAAGGTATTCCGAAGGGCTGCATCAGGCAATTGAAGCAAAGGAAAATGTTACGGTTGAACGGGACACACAAACACTGGCAACTGTTACACTTCAGAATTATTTCAGACTCTACAGAAAATTAGCCGGTATGACAGGAACAGCGGAAACCGAAGCAGCAGAGTTCGAAAAAATTTACAAATTAGATGTTGTAGTTATCCCAACGAATAAACCTATTATTCGTGAAGACAGAGATGATTTGATTTTCAAGACCAAACGAGAAAAATATAATGCAATAATAAATGAAATTGAAAAAGAGCTAAAAAATAACCGAGCAATTCTCGTCGGAACTACAAGCGTTGAAGTTTCAGAGATTTTAAGCAAAATGCTCACCCGTAGGAAAATCCATCATAATGTTCTAAATGCAAAGCAACATCAACGGGAAGCTGAAATTATAGCCAATGCCGGGAAAAAAGGGAGCGTTACTATTGCCACAAATATGGCAGGTAGAGGAACGGACATCAAGTTAGACCACGAGGTTAGAAAGAATGGGGGTTTGGCAATCATTGGTTCAGAAAGACACGATGCCAGAAGGATTGACAGACAGTTAAGAGGAAGAGCTGGAAGGCAGGGCGATCCGGGGTCATCTCAATTTTTTATTTCGCTTGAAGATGACCTTATGAGACTTTTTGGTGGCGAAAGAGTTGCCAATGTTATGAGTGGTTTGAAAATAGCAGATGGTGAAGCAATCCAGCACTCAATGCTAACAAAAAATGTTGAAAGGGCACAGAAAAAAGTAGAAGAAAATAACTTTGGAATACGTAAAAGACTTCTCGAATACGACAACGTGATGAATCAACAAAGAGAGGTTATCTATTCAAGAAGGAGGTTTGCTCTATTCGGTGAAAGACTCCGTGGCGAAATAATTGATTCAATCGAAGAATTGGTTGAAGAATGGTATGATGAATATCATCCCGATCTTGATGTAAATGGTTTGTTGAACACTGTCAGAGCAAATCTGTTATCGGACGTAAAGCTAACTGCAGAAGAATTTGAAAAATTAAGCAAAGATGAAGTTGTCAAGCGGATTATGACAGCGGTAATAGATTTCTATAATAGAAAAGAAGAAATGCTCGGTTCTGAATTTATGGCAAATCTGGAAAGAATTGCTGTTTTGCAGACAATAGATGAAAAATGGAGAGAACACTTAAGAGAGATGGATGAGCTCAAAGAGGGTATTCATCTAAGGAGTTACGGGCAAAAAGATCCATTATTAGAATACAAGTCCGAAGCCTATCATCTTTTTGTTCAGTTAATCAAAGATATTAACAGAGAATCTGTTAATCTTGTGTTGAAATATTTCCCGAGGGTTGTCGAAAGAAGAGTTCCCGGCGGATTTAGAGGAGCAAAGGAAGAGAAAGGTCCAGATGGATTGCCCAGAATGCGAAGAACTGTTACCGACTCAAGCTCAATGAGATTTACTCATTCTTCACAGATTCCTTCTTATTTGATGGGCGGTGGAGGCGGCGGAGATCAAAGCCAGCCGGAAGTTAAAGTTTCAACTTACAGAAAGACCGAGAAAACTGTAGGAAGAAATGATCCATGTCCTTGCGGAAGCGGCAAGAAATACAAACATTGTCACGGAAAAAATGTTAGTGTAAGCTAAGAAAATTAAATTATTTTACGTCTTTTCTTCCGATTGAATAGTATTCAAAATTGAGCTCTCGCATCTCATCAAGCGAGAAAAGATTTCGACCATCGAAAATAATGTTTTTCTTCATCAGACTTTTTAATTTTGTAAAGTCAGGATTTCTGAAGACAGTCCATTCGGTTGCAATTATCAATGCATCTGAATCGGCAAGGCAATGATACATATTTTTTGCATAAGAAATTTTGTTGCCATATTTCATTTCAGTATTTGGCATAGCTTCGGGGTCGTAAACATCAATTCTGGCACCACCGGAAAGTAATCTGTCAATAATTCTGAAAGCAGGAGCTTCTCTAACGTCATCGGTGTCTGGTTTAAAGGATAAGCCCCATAAAGCAAATTTTAAGTCAAAGATATTTCCGTTGAATCTATCAAAAATTCTGTCAATAAACCTTGAAATCTGCTTTTCATTAACTTTTTGAGCTGCTTTGATGATATCAAGCGAGACATTTTCCATATCAGAGGAATGAATCAAAGCCCTGACATCTTTTGGAAAGCAAGACCCTCCATAACCAATACCAGCAAAAAGGAATCTTTTCCCGATACGGCTGTCTGAGCCGATTCCGAGCCTCACTTTGTCAATATCAGCACCGACTTTTTCGCAATAAGCGGATATGTCATTCATAAATGATATTTTTACGGCGAGGAAAGAGTTAGCAGCATACTTAACAACCTCTGCACTTTTTTCATCGAATATAAAAATTGGATTACCACTACGGACAAACGGTACATAAAGGTCTTTTAAGATAATTTCAGCATCTTTATCATCAGTGCCTATAACAATTCTTTCAGGTTTAAGGGCATCTTCGAGTGCAAAGCCTTCCCTGAGAAATTCAGGATTGCTACAAACGGCAAATTCTTTATCAGGAATGATTTCTTTGATAATTTCCCTGATTTTTGAAGTTGTACCAACCGGAACAGTGCTTTTATTAACAATTATTTTCTTTTCGGTTAGATTTTTATTCTTGATAATATTTGCTATCTCGGCGGCAACTCTCAACACGTGTTGCAGGTCAGCTGAACCATCCTCATTGGGAGGAGTAGGCAAACAGAGGAAGATAATTTTACAGTTTTCAACTGCATCATTCAAATCGGTTGAGAAATGAAGTCTTTCCTCTCTGATATTTCTTTGTAATAAAGTTTCAAGACCGGGTTCGTAAATGGGGGATATTCCCTGTTTTAATTTTTCAATTTTTTCAGGGACAATATCAATGCAATAAACATTATTACCGGTTGCAGCAAAACAAGTACCAGTAACAAGACCTACATAACCGGTGCCGATAATTCCAACATTATAAGACATAGAATTTTCTTAAAATTAATTATTATAAATTACAAAATTATGAATTTAACTTCAATCGATTTCAAATTTTCTTTAGATTAGTTAGGAAATGAGTTAAAAATTTAAAGTCAGGATTGAACTTTTAATTTGGTTAGTTCCTTAATAATTTTTTCGGGATAATTGGTTACGATGGCTTTTATTTTGAACTGAAGTGCTTTCATAAGGTCTTCCTTGTTGTCAATTGAATAAACCCCGAGATAGATATTATTTTCAATGGCATCAATAGCAATATCATTATTGATTTCTGATATAGAGCAAACAAAGGCATCGCAGCAAATTTCTCTTGCAATTTCCGAAGGAAGTCTATTATCTTTGGGTATTTTAATGGCTGCAGTTGCGACCTCAGGATATGCTTTCTTTATAAAATTAATAGAATCATAGTAAAATGAAGAAATCAGAACCTTGTCCAGATAATTATAATTATTAAGAATACTGAGTATTTTTTTTAAATTATCGAGATAATGGTTGTTATTAACGTTCTTGATTTCAAGATTTAGATATGCTTTATTCTGGATTAGATCCAAAACCTCTGTGAGCAAAGGAACTCTCTCGCCTGAAAACTTTTTGTCAAACCATGATCCGGCGTCCAAACTTTTAATATCAGAAAGATTTTGATTCCTGGTAAAGCCAACTCCATCGGTAGTTCGGCTAAGGCCTTTATCATGAAAAACAACAATCTCTCTGTCTGAAGTAACCTGAATATCGGCTTCAATCATATTTGCCCCAGCTTCTAAAGCTTCCCTGAAAGCAGAAAGGGTATTTTCGGGAGCGGTCCCCGAAGAGCCTCTATGAGCCACTATGATTAGTTCATTATTTTTAGCAAAATCTTTTAAAGATACCATTAAGAAAATAAATTAAACATTCTCAAAAAACACAAATTACTTTAAGAAACAAAATTATTTGTTTTTTATTGTTGTAAAATTTTATAAGTTACATTATTATTCTTATGAGATTTATGGAGGTTAAAATGCCAACTTTAGTTAAGATAGCAGATATTATGACTAAAGATGTTTTTACTGTCAATATTGATGATACAATTCACAAAGCAGACGAAATAATGCGTGACGAAAGTATCAGACAAGTTCCCGTTGTTGATGGTAAGAAGTTTATCGGTCTTATTACCGAAAGGACGCTTATGGAATATTCGTTAAGAAGGCTTTATGACTTTGAAGATGAGTTTGGAGAAATTGGGTACAACAAAATCAATGATTTCAAGAAGGTTATGACAACCGAAGTCTATCTTATTTATCCTGAAGACAGCATAAAAAAGGCAATAGAACTGATGATTAAGAAAAAAGTTGATTGCCTGCCGGTGGTTGACTGGGAAAATAATCTCGTTGGGATTGTAACATATTACGATATGCTTCTCTATGTAAATAAGATTTTAAATGAACAATTAAGCAAATCCTGAGTAATAAAATGTATTCGAATGTTAAATCAGCCTCAATATTAGGGATTAATGCCTATGTTATAGAAATTGAGTGCCACATTGAAAATGCAATTCCTAATTTTGTTATTGTTGGATTGCCTGACTCTGCAGTGAAAGAGTCCCGAGAACGAGTAACCGCCGCAATTAAGAATTCTGATCTGTTATTCCCACAAAAGAAGATTACAATTAATCTGGCACCAGCGGACATTCGCAAAGAAGGCAGTGCTTTCGATTTACCGATTGCACTTGGTGTATTAAGTGCAATGGAAAATGTCCAGCAGGATTTAATCCCGGATACATTGTTTTTGGGAGAATTATCACTGGATGGGACACTTCGAACTGTTCACGGCGTTCTTTCAATTGCTCTGGAAGCCAGAAATTCAGGGTTTAAAAGAATTGTTTTGCCTGCTGATAATGCCGATGAAGCGGCTCTTGTTAATGAGATTGAAGTCATCCCCGTTAACAACCTCAAAGAAGCAGTAGATTTTCTTAATAAAGAAATAGAAATTCAACCAAGGAAGGTAAACATTCAGGAAATTTTCGATGGCAATCAATCAAAAAATATATTGGATATATCAGATGTAAAGGGGCAGGAAAATGTAAAACGTGCTTTGGAGGTTGCCGCTGCCGGTGGGCATAACATTTTGATGATAGGACCCCCGGGCTCAGGCAAAACAATGCTTGCGAAAAGAATTCCAACAATTCTTCCACCACTAACAATTGATGAATCGCTCGAGACAACAAAAATACATTCAGTTGCCGGGGCTTTACCAGAAAAAGAAGCATTGGTAACCGTTAGACCATTCCGCTCGCCACATCATACAATTTCAGACGCAGCTCTGGTTGGGGGAGGAATGAATAAAATAAAACCGGGGGAAATATCATTGGCTCATCATGGAGTTCTCTTTCTTGACGAATTGCCGGAATTTGCAAGAAATGTTCTGGAAGTTTTGCGTCAACCGCTCGAAGACAAACATATAAATATTTCCAGAACGAAAATGTCAATTGAGTATCCTGCAAATTTTATGCTGGTTTGCTCGATGAATCCCTGCCCCTGCGGTAATTTTGGAAATCCCAGTCAGGAATGCACCTGCACTCCCACTATGATTAAGAAATATCTTTCGAAAGTATCAGGACCGCTACTTGACAGAATAGATATACACGTCGAAGTCCCTGCGGTAAAATATCAGGATTTAAGTTCGAAACGAAGAGGAGAACCCTCAGAAGAAGTTAGGAAAAGAGTTGTCAATGCAAGACTAATTCAACAGGAAAGATTTAAAAAATCCAAAAATAAATTCAAAAATGCAGATATGACTTCAAAAGATTTGCATAAATACTGTATTTTAGACGAAAGTTCTCAATCTCTTCTGAAAATTGCAATGACAAAGCTTGGTTTTTCTGCCAGAGCTTACGACAGGATATTAAAAGTAGCAAGGACAATAGCGGACTTGGCTGAGGAAGAAAACATCAGAACCGAACATATAAGCGAGGCAATACAATATAGAAGCCTTGACCGTGAATATTGGAAATAAGTATGTCTAATAATAGATTTAAAAGTAAAAATGAGTTTATTAACTGAAACGAAAGTCTGGAAAGAATTAAATAGTCATTATAATGAGATGAAATCGGTTAAAATGTTTGATTTATTTCAATCTGATAATGAGAGATTTAATAAGTTCTCAACCGAATTCGAGGATATTTTTTTCGATTATTCAAAAAATATTATTACCGAAAAGACTTTAGAGTTGCTGATTAAGCTTGCCGAACAGACTGATTTGAAGATATGGATAGAAAAAATGTTTACTGGTGCAAAAATCAATATAACTGAGAACCGAGCTGTTCTTCATACTGCTTTAAGGCAAAAAGATGGTGATTCCATTTATGTAGATGGCTGGGATGTGCTTCCAAAGATTAAAGCTGTCCAGAAAAAAATGAAGGAATTTTGTCATAAGGTTCATTCTGGAATTTGGTCGGGCTATTCGGGGAAAAAAGTTACTGATATTGTTAATATAGGTATAGGAGGCTCTGATTTAGGACCATCAATGGTTTGTGATGCTCTGAAATATTATGCTGTGAAGGGGATAAATGTTCATTTTGTTTCTAACGTTGATGGCACACATATTTCCGAAACCATAAAGAAGTTGAATCCTGAAACTGTTCTTTTTGTTGTAGCTTCAAAAACTTTTACAACTCAGGAAACAATTACAAATGCAACAACTGCAAAGAAATGGTTTCTTGAAAAAACAGGCAACGATGAGAACTTAATCGAAAAACATTTTATTGCCTTATCAACTAATGAGGAAGCTGTCAAGCAATTCGGCATTAATACAGATAATATGTTTGAATTCTGGAATTGGGTAGGTGGACGTTATTCCTTATGGTCTGCTATTGGCTTGCCGATAGCACTCTATCT
>Ga0129299_1001608_pt1 | contig 15081 bp, 10 predicted proteins | sample ConPoolayeCmetaG_FD_94477 | JGI IMG/M metagenome (GOLD analysis project Ga0129299, IMG submission 94477) | Hot spring microbial mat communities from California, USA to study Microbial Dark Matter (Phase II) - Cone Pool mat layer C metaG ... | reverse complement strand
CGCCGACATGAGGAACGCCGGCCAGTAGACGGCGTGGAAGCGCAGGATGTCCTTACCGATGATGTGTAGGTCGGCGGGCCAGTAGGTCTTGTATTTCTTGGAGCGGATCGAGGGATAGCCGGCCCCTGTCAGATAGTTGGTCAGCGCGTCCACCCACACATAGACGATATGGCCGGGCGCATCGGGCACGGGGATGCCCCAATCGAAGGTGGTGCGGGAGATGGAGAGATCCTGCAGCCCGCCCCTGACGAAGCTGACGATCTCGTTGCGCCGCTCCGGCGGCAGGATGAAATCGGGATTGTCCTCGTAGTGCTTCAGCAGCTTCTTCTGATATTTGGAGAGGCGGAAGAAGTAGGTTTCCTCCTCCGTCCAGGTCACCGGCGTGCCGAGCGGGCCGATGCGCACGCCGTCGGCGCCGAGCACCGTTTCGCTCTCGGCGTAATAGGCTTCGTCGCGCACCGAATACCAGCCCTTGTAGCCGCTCAAGTAAATATCCCCGGCCTTCTCCATGCGCCGCCAGATGTCCTTGACCGCCTCGTGGTGGCGCGCCTCGCTCGTGCGGATGAAATCGTCGTGCGATACGCCAAGCGCCTTCAGCATCTCGGCAAAGCGGGGCGTGTTGCGGTCGGCCAGTTCGGCCGGGCTCAACCCTTCGCGCGCCGCCGTCTGCTTCATCTTGAGGCCGTGCTCGTCCACGCCGGTGAGGAACAGCACGTCATGGCCGTCGAACCGCTTGAACCGCGCCAAGGCGTCGGTTGCGATCGCTTCGTAGGCGTGACCGATGTGCGGCTCGCCATTGGGGTAGGAAATGGCTGTGGTGATGTAAAAGGCCGGCTTTTGCGCCATGATGGTTACGTTCAGGTTCGGCTGTGGTCCCGATGGGCGCGCGACGATGCGGACTGAAGATCGGCGAAAACGGTCAGCAATACAGCGGAACGATCGAGGTTCAGTCTTTCGGCTTCGGCGCGAGAACGGTTCATTCTTTCCCACACACCAGCCAAAAGTGCAAGATTGGATGGATGTGCGAGACCGGATGAGACGTTGAGGCCGATCCGCGCGGCTGTATGCGAAGTTTTTCCCGATGCCTGCCAGCACACGTCCTGAAGGCAGCGCTCCATCATGTCGAGCACGCTCGCGGTTCGCTCCGGCTGCCCGGCGGCCTTGTCGATCAGCTCCAGGACTGCCTCATGGTCGAGCCGCGGAAGAGCGTTGATGATGCGGATGGTCAGGGCGAAGAGCTCGGCTGTCTTGGCGTCCAGCATCTCCAGCACGCGGCGCGGGCTGCCCTGCGCCAGCCAGGCAAGGGATTCGAAGTCCGCTGCTGCGGGCGGCTCGCGCTGCATATCCGCGCACAAGCAATCAACGGTGCGGCGCAGCTCCCCAGCGGCGAGCGGTTGCAGCGCAAGGCGCAGGCAGCGCGAGCGGATGGTCGCCGGCAGCCGCGCCGGTGCCGAAGAGAGCAGCAGGAACAGGCTGCGCGGCGGGGGTTCCTCGAGCAGCTTCAGGAGCGCGTTCGCCGCGCTGGCATTGAGGTGGTTGGCCTCGTCGATAATGACGACGCGCCAGGGGCTTGCCGCTGTCGTTTCGAAGAAATGCTTGAGGCGCCGGATCTCCTCGACCGGGATGACCTGCGCGGCCTTGCCGCCCGACTGCAGCGCCCGCCTGAGGGCGAAAAGGCCGGGATGGGCGAGCGATGCGATCTGTCGGAACAGCGGCGTGTCGGCCTCGAAATGCACGGCGCCGCCCGCGGCTGCGGGGAAATCGCCGCCGAGGATGCCCCGTGCCAGCGCATAGGCGAAGGTGGCCTTGCCGATGCCCGGCGGTCCGCACACGAGCCAGGCATGGTGCAGCCGCCCGGATGCTGCGGTTTCGGCAAAACGGGCATAGGCCCCGGCATGGCCGAACAGGCGTGGCGTCTCGCGCGGCTGCGGCCAGCCGGGCAGACTGTCCGGATCGGCTGCGGCCGTCAAGCCATCCGTGCCTTGCCTTGAGCTTTTGCTCATGCCAAGTTGAATTTCTGTTTCACCGCCACCCAGACATCGAGCGCAACCTTGTCCTCGGGCCGGCTGGCGTCGATCACCACGCAACGCTGCGGCTCGGCGCGGGCAATGTCGAGAAATTCCTGCCGCAGGCTTTCATGGAATGACATGTTCATGCTTTCGAAGCGGTCGGGCTGCGGCTTGCCCTCGCCGCTGCGCGCGGCGATGCGGCGCAGCCCCTCCGCGGCGGGCAGATCGAGGATGACGGTCAGATCCGGGCGGGTGTTGCCCACGATGATGCGTTCGAGCGCGTCGAGAATGGTGAGGGATACGCCGCCCCCTGCGCCCTGATAGGCGCGGGTGGAGTCGAAGAAGCGATCCGAGATCACCCATGCGCCCCGGTTGAGCGCCGGCCGTATCGTCAGCTCCAGATGCGAATCGCGCGCCACATAGAACAGCACGGTTTCGGCCAGCGGCCCGAACCGCTTGGCCTTGCCCGAGAGGAGAACCGCGCGGATCTCCTCGGCGCGGGGGCTCCCGCCCGGCTCGCGCGTCAGTACCACATCAAGCCCCAGCTTGACGAGGCGGTCGCGCAGCAGGCGGGCCTGGGTGGACTTGCCCGCCCCTTCCCCGCCCTCGAAGGTGATGAACTTGCCCTGCGCCACGCCCTGGCTCCGTTACGTAGCGTTCACCAGCCAGCCAAAGGCAAGGATCAGGATCGAATCGACCCCCCGTGTGATGATGCCGCCTTTTCCCACATCTTCAGCAGCATAGAGCGGCACGCGATTGCTCACTCCATTTTCCGCCGTCACCACCAGTTCGGCCACCCGGTCGCCTGCCTTGATCGGCGGTTTCAGAGGCCATTGATAAACAATCTCGGCTTTGATCTTGCGATCGCGCATCACGATCGGCAGAAACACGCGCAACGGACCCTCGCTCTTCAGGTTGACATAGCGCTTCTCTCCGCCCCACACGCGCGCATCGCCCACAATCTCATCCTTTTCGAACAGGCTGACCTGGCGGAAGCTGTTGAAGCCCCAGTTGATGAGCTTCACCGCTTCTTCCTTGCGCTCATTGGCATCCGCCAGCCCGTTGATGACGAGGATCAGGCGGCGTTCGCCGTTGGTGGCGGAGGCAACAATGCCATAGCCGGACTCCTGCGTGTGCCCGGTCTTGAGCCCATCTGCGCCGATGTTGAGATAAACAAGCGGGTTGCGGTTGAAGAAGTTGTGCTTGCGGTATTTGAATTCGCGCTGCTTGAAATAGTCGTAATACTCGGGATATTCGTAAATCAGGTGCCGGGCCAGGATGGCCAGATCGCGCACCGTGGTCAGATGTCCTGGCTCCGGCAAGCCGGTTGCGTTCACGAAGTTGGAGCGCGTCATGCCTATCTTGCGGGCGTAATCGTTCATGATCTGCGCAAACCCTTGCTCGGTCCCCGCGATGCCCTCCGCCACGATGATGCAGGCGTCGTTACCGGACTGCACGATGATGCCTTGCAGCAGGTCGGCGAGCTTGATCGGCGTATTGACAGGGGCGAACATCGCCGCCGTGCCGGAGGGTGCCCCGCCCTTGCGCCAGGCGTTCACGCTCACGATGAACTCGCTGTCGAGCGTGAGGCGCTTGTCCTTGAGCTGCCGGAACAGCACCGCCAGCGTCATCAGCTTGCTCATGCTGGCCGGCACCATCTGCTGGTCGGCATCCTTCTCGAACAGGATCGCCCCGGTTTCGGCGTCCATCAGAATGGCGTATGGCGCTTTCGTCGTGAACTGCGCGAAAGCCTGTCCTGACGCCGCGAACCCGACGAGCAGAACGAAACAGACCGCGGAAAGGATCCGGCGTCGCATGATGATCGCTCCGTGGTTGCGATGGAGAGGACCAAGCCCCGTTTGATGCGACTATTCTGGCTTGGCCTGCAAAAATCAACCCGCTTCAATCCGATTTGCGATCAAACGCCATGCAAATTCGCGTCAATCGAAGCTCAGACGCGCATCGCTCACGCCTCCAAGCCGGGCTGCTTCGAGAGCGGAAAGGGCCGCCTCGCGGTCGTTGAAGGGGCCAAGGCGAACCGCGATGAGCCCGGCCTCACCATGGGCGGCATCAAGGCGTGCCGGGGCGATCCGCGACAGCCTCCCGGCTAGCGCGCGCGCATTCGTCTCGTTGCGGAAAAGTCCTGCCTGCACGTAAACACGGCCCGTTCCGGCCATGGGCGGCGCCGGGCGAGGATGCGTTGCCGCTGCTATCGTGGCATCTGTGGGCTGGGCCGGGGCCCGCATCCAGGGCTGGCTGGCGAGCACCATGCGCTCGTAGCTGTCATCCCCGTTGAGCGGGGCCGGACCGAGATACTGCACGCGCACCAGCGCCGTGCCCTTGTGCTTGAAGTCGAGCAACTCCGCCGCCCGCTGCGACAGGTCGATGATGCGGTCTTTCTTGTATGGCCCGCGATCGTTGATGCGCACCACCAGCGAGCGGTTGTTCTCCAGATTGGTGACGCGCGCATAGACCGGCATCGGAAGCGTCGGGTGGGCGGCGGTGAGGGCATTCATGTCATACACCTCGCCGTTGGACGTCTTGCGGCCGTGGAACATGACCCCATACCAGGAGGCGATGCCGGTCCTGTCGTAGCCGGGCTCGTGGCGCGGGAAATAGGTCACACCCGCAATGGTGTAGGGCGAGCCGACCTTCCACTCCCCGCCCCCCTTGGGGACCGGTTCACCAATCTCGACGACGCGCGGACTGAACGTGAGCGCTTCGTCCTTGACGCGGCTCTGCTTGACGCCGGAGCCGACGCCGCATCCCGCCAGCGCCAGCGACACCGCAAGCGCGAAGGGCACGGCTGGAACAGCGCGGCATCGGCCAGGGCGGCGATGCGTTGCAATTGATGGCCGGTGAGAGCGGGGAAACGATGACACGGGGGGACCTTGCTCAGGAGTGATTGCCGCACAATGTCAGGGTGCATTCTGCAGGAGTGCCCCCAAAGGTTGGTAAACGCGACACCGCAAACTCGACATGATCGTCGTGTCAAGATCGATTCGGGTCGGATTGCGGCACGATTGCGCCCGATTTAATGTCGGAGCGGCGAAGCGGGAGGGTGACGGGGCTTGCGTTCGGGTCTGGAAAACAGTGCGTTCGCCGCAAGGCTGCGGCGCGAGATCGAGGGCGAGGTTTTCTTCGATGCCCTGACCCGCGCCCGCTACGCCACCGACGCCTCCATCTATCAGATCATGCCGGTGGGCGTCGCCTTTCCGAAATCGGAAAGCGATGTGGGCGTCATCGCCCGGCTCGCTGCCGAGGAGAAGATCCCGCTCATTGCCCGCGGCGGCGGCACCTCCACCGCCGGGCAGACCGTCGGCGAGGGGCTCATCCTCGATTTCTCGAAATATCTGCACCGCCTCACCTTCTACGATCTGCGCTCGATGACCTGCGTGGTGCAGCCGGGCATGACGCTCAATGCGCTCAACGCCGAACTGATGCAGCATGGCGTTTGGTTTCCCGTCGATATCTGGTCCGGCAGCCAGGCAACCATCGGGGGCATGTGCGGCAACAATGCCATCGGCATGCGCTCGCTGCGCTACGGCACCATGCGCGACAACGTCACCGCCATCGACGCCGTGCTGGTCGATGGCAGCGAGGCCCTCTTCGGCGAAGTGAAGGACGAGACCTTCGAAATGGTCTCCGCCTATGCCAAGCGCGACTTGACATTCGAGCTGCTGCAACTGGGCGAGAGCTATGAAAGCCTGATCCGGCAGGCGGCGAAAGCGCTGCCGCCCACGGCCGGCGGCTATCACCTGCCGGCGCTGCTGCCGCGCGAAGGCCCGCACAATCTGGCGAGCCTGCTGGTCGGCTCGGAAGGAACGCTCGCCCTCTCTAAGCGCATCGAGCTGAAACTGCAGCCGCTGCCGCGCAACTGGGCGCTCGGCGTGTGCCTGTTTCCGAGCCTCAGGCGCGCGCTCGCAGCCATCGCCGACATCGCTGCGCTGAAGCCATCGGCGATCGACGTGCTGGACAGCAGCCTGTTTGCCGAGGCTGCGCTCAACCCCGCTCATGTGAGAACCGTCGAACGCTATGTGCGCGATGCCGCCGGAGCCCTGGTGATTGTCGAATTCGCCGATGACAATCAAGTCGAAAACATAAGACGAATCAAAGTCTTGAGCGATATGGTGGCACAGCGCGGGTCGGGCGCGCGCGTCATCGAGGCGGTCGGCACCGAGTTGCAGCGCGCGGTTTGGGACGCGCGCGATGCCGCCCTCAACGCCCAGTTCAGCGCCCAGGCCGGGCGCAACCTGCCCTTCCTGGAAGACTGCGCCGTGTCCTTTGCCGAGGCCGTCAATTTCACCGACCGCATCGGCGATCTTCTTGCCCGCAACGGCATTTCTTACCGCTGGCATGGTTTCGCCGTCGAAGGCGGCGTATCGCTGCGTCCGCTCTATTCGACGGGCGGCCTCGCCGAGCGAGCGCGCATCCGCGCCCTTGCAGAAGAGATCACCGCCGCCACCCGCAGCATGAAGGGCGCGCTCAGCGCCGGTCAGGGCAGCGGCCTTGCGCGGTCGGAATTCGCCGACGCCATCTTCGGCCGCAGCGCAACAGCCATCTTCGAGGATGTAAAGCTGCTGCTCGATCCCGATTTGCGGCTCAATCCCGGCAAGATTGTCTTCGCGCCCCGCATCGACGACCCCATGCTGATCCGGCGCCGCTCGAACGGCGCTGCGGCCGCTGTGGCCGGAAGCGACTTGGCGCCCCCCATCTCCCGGGCCGGGCTGCTTGCGGCGGCGGAGGCGTGCAACGGCCTGGGCGTGTGCCGCAAGCTCGAGGGCGGCGGCATGTGCCCGACGTTCCGCGTCACGCGCGATGAGCGCCACACGCCGCGCGGCATCGCCAACGCCCTGCGCGTTGCCCTCACCGGTGAAGCCGGTGCAGCCCTAGATCACCCGGATGTGGACGAAGCGCTGCGCTATTGTGTTTCCTGCAAGGCCTGCAAGAGCGAATGCCCCATGGGCGTCGATGTTGCGCATATGAAGATCGGCGTTCTGGCCGAGCGGGCGAAGTCGCGCGCGCTGCCGCTCACAGACAGGATATATGCCTACCTGCCCCGCTATGCGGCAACCGCGCGGCGCTGGCGCTGGGCGCTGCAGGCGCGCGACTATGTCCCGGCGCTTGCGCGATTCGCGGAGAAGCGGATCGGCTATGCGGCCGATCGTCCCCTGCCGCGCTGGCTGGGCCGCCGCTTCCGCCCGAACGGCGCCTTCGGCCCGCAGGAGGGCCGCGAGGTCATCGTCTTCGCCGACACCTTCAACCGGCACTTCGAGCCCGACACCGTGCGCGCCGCCCTCGATGTGCTCGCTGCCGCGGGCTACCGTGCGTCAACCCTCGAGCCTGCCGATGGCGAGCGGCCGCTGTGCTGCGGGCGCACCTTCCTCAATGCGGGCCTCATGGACGAGGCGAAAGTAGAAGCAGAGCGGATGCTGGCAGCCGCCCGGCCCCACATCGAACGCGGCACGCCGATCCTGACGCTCGAGCCGGCCTGCCAGTCTGCGCTGCGCGATGATTGCGCCCTGGTGCTGGCGGTGCCGGACGCCTCGCTGCTGGCCGGCGCGGTGCGGCCGTTCGAGGATTTCATCGCGGCGGAACATCAGGCGGGCCGGTTTTCGCCCTCGCTACGACCGATCGAGGCGCAGGCGCTTCTGCATGGCCATTGCCATCGCAAGGCGCTGGGCGGTCTTGCGGGCATGAAGCAAGCCCTGGCGATGATCCCGGGGCTCGGCCTGCGCGAGATCGACACGGCCTGCTGCGGCATGGCGGGTTCGTTTGGCCTGCGGCCGGAGACATTCGAGATGTCGCTCGCCATGGGTGAACTGACCTTGTTTCCGGCGGTGCGCGCCGCACCGGCCGACACGCTGCTGATTGCCGACGGCTTCTCCTGCCGCCAGCAGATCCGCGACGGAACCGGGCGCACTCCCCGCCATGCTGCGATCCTCTTCAAGCTTGCGCTCAATGTCAGGGAACCGGAAATCCTCTAGCGCCGCTTGGAGCATTTGTTGTTATAATACGATCATGAATACACTTACCGGATGCTGTTGATGCAAAATCATACCCCTATCTCCCGCCGTTCGCTGCATGACGAACTGCTGGTGCGGTTGCGCACGCTCGTCATAGACGGCGCGCTCCCGCCGGGGGCGAAGATCCCCGAAAAGATATTGTGCGAGCGTTTCGGCGTGTCGCGCACGCCCTTGCGCGAGGCCCTCAAAGTTCTCGCCGCCGAAGGGCTGGTCGAATTGTCCCCCAATCGCGGGGCGAGCGTGGCGCAGATTTCGCTCAACGATCTGGAGGAATGGTTCCCCGTTATGGCCGCTCTCGAACAACTTTCGGGCGAATTGAGCTGCAAATCCATCACCGATGAGGAAATTGCTCAGATCCGTCGCCATCACGAAGCCATGCGCGAGGAGCACCGGCGGCGCAATCTGAACGCCTATTTCGCCCTCAACCGCAAAATCCACGACGGCATTCTGGCCGGAGCGCGCAACGCCGTGCTGAGCACGCATTACCACCAGATCTCCCAGCAGATCCGCCGCGCACGGCTCGCCGCCAACCTGTCGTACGAGCAGTGGGACCGCTCCATGGCCGAGCACGAGGACATCATCCAGCGGCTGGAGGCACGCGACGGCGAAGGGCTGGGGCAGACGCTGCGCGAGCACATCCTGCATCTGCTCGACCACTATCGGGTCGTGCTCGGACCGAAAACCTGAGCGGCGCTGCTCTTCGTTCCGCAGGCTTGCGCGGAGTCAATCGCCGATGTCGTCCTCATAGCCGACGAGGGACAGCGCCTGCGCCTTGAGCCCCATGAGCCGCGCCTGATGCACCAGCGCCTCGTCCCGCCCGTGGGTCACCCAGAGTTCCGCAGCGCCGGTGTCCACGATGCTCTGCAGCAATTCGCCCCAGTCGCAATGATCCGAGATGACAAGCGGCAGTTCCACCCGCGCCTGCTTGGCCCGCGCGCGGATCTGCATCCACCCCGATGCCGCGCACGCGAGCGCCTCCGGCAGGCCGCGCGACCAGCGGTCGGCGATGGCGCTCGGCGGGGCGAGCACGATCTCGCCCGCGAGCCGGCGCTTGTCCATGTGGCCGATGGGTTGCCACGGCCCGAGATCGAGCCCGAGCGCGCCGTAGAGTTCCGTCAGCTTCACCAGCGCGCCGTGAAGAAAAATCGGCCTGTCATACCCCCTGTCGCGCAGCGCCAGCATCAGCCGTTGGCACTTGCCGAGCGAATAGACGCCGACGACGTGGCAGCGCTCGGGGAAAAGCGCGAGCGACTGGAGCAGCTTGTCGATTTCGCCTGCAATGGGGGGATGCCGGAACACCGGCAGGGCGAAGGTCGCCTCGGTGATGAACACATCGCAGGGGATCGGCTCGAAGGGCCGGCAGGTGGGGTCGAAGCGGCGCTTGTAGTCGCCAGAGACGACGACGCGGGCGCCCCCATACTCCATGGCGATTTGCGCGCTGCCGGTGATGTGGCCGGCGGGATGCAGCGTGACACGCACCTCTCCGATCTCGACGGTCTCGCCATAGGCGAGCGGCTTGCGCTGCAAGGTGAAATTTTCGCCGTAGCGGCAGGCCATGATGGCGAGCGTCTCGGGCGTGGCGATGACGGCCCCGTGCCCGGCGCGCGCATGGTCGGCATGGCCGTGGGTCACGACGGCTTGATCCACGGGACGAACCGGGTCGATATAGAAGCCGCCTGGAATGCACAAAAGCCCCTCGGGGCGAGCGGCAAGCCAGGTGCTGGGGTGCTTGATCATTGCCTTCAAAGGACACTCGGAACGTCATGCAACCGGACGCCGGGGAAACATCGCCCCGGACGAATGCCCGGCACGAGCCGCTGCCCGGCTATGTGCTGGACTGGTTCGCGGCTCGCGGCTGGCAACCGCACTCCTATCAGATAGCGATGGTCGAGGCGTTTGGCGAGGGCCGCCCGACGCTGCTCATCGCCCCCACCGGCGGCGGCAAGACGCTTTCCGGCTTCCTGCCCAGCATCATCGACATCGCCGAGACGAACCCTGCCGCGCTGCACACGCTCTACATCTCCCCGCTCAAGGCGCTCACAAACGACATCGAGCGTAACCTCGCCACGCCGTTGCGCGAGATGGGCCTCGGCATCCGCGTCGAGACGCGCACCGGGGATACGCCCACGGCCAAGCGCCAGCGCCAGCGCCGCACCCCCCCGCAAATCCTGCTGACCACGCCGGAAAGCCTGATGCTAATGCTCTCTTACGCGGATGCGGGGCGCATCTTCGGCGGCTTGCGCGCGGTGATCGTCGATGAGGTGCACAGCTTCGCCCACACCAAGCGGGGAGATTTCACCGCGCTTGCCCTCGCCAGGCTGAGGACGCTGGCGCCGGACCATCTCCGCTTCGGGCTCTCCGCCACGGTTGCCGAACCGCAGCGGCTGGCGGAATGGCTCGGCGGCAGCGGCACGCCGGCCGCTCTCCTCGATGCGAAGCTGCCGATGCGGCCCGAGATCGGCATCGTCGCGAGCGCCGCGCGCATGCCCTATGGCGGCTTCATGGCACGCTACGCCGTGGCGGAAATCTATGAGGCAATCCGGTCCGCGCGCACCGCCATTGTGTTCGTGAACACCCGGGCGCAGGCCGAACTTATCCTGCAGCTCCTGTGGGAGGTCAACGCGGACGGCCTGCCCATCACCATCTATCACGGCAGCCTGGCGCGCGAGCAGCGGCGCAAGACCGAGGCGATGATGGCAGCCGGCAAGCTTCGCGCCGTGGTGGCGACCGCCGCGCTCGAACTCGGCATCGACTGGGGCGATGTGGATCTGGTGATCCAGGTGGGAGCGCCGAAGGGAGTCAGCCGCCTCCTGCAGCGCATCGGCCGCTCCAATCACCGGCTCGACGTCCCGAGCCGCGCGCTGATGGTGCCGGCCAACCGTTTCGAGGCGCTGGAATGCATGGCCGCGCTGGCGGCAATCGACGCGGGACGGCTGGATGGAGACGAATTGCTGCCCGGCGCACTCGATGTGGTGGCGCAATACATCGTCAATTGCGCGTGCTCCGGCCCGGTTGCGCCGGATGAGCTGTTCGCCGAGATCCGCACCGCCCTTCCATACCGCGCCCTGACCCGCGAAAGCTTCGAGCGCATCTTCCGCTTTGCCATAGATGGCGGCTACGTGCTGCGCAATTACCCGCGCTATCACCGGCTGACGCAGGAGAACGGGCGCTGGCGGCTCTCCCATCCAAGCGTTGCGCGGCGGCACAGGCAGAATGTGGGCACCATCGTCGAGGCGGCCCGGCTCAAGGTGAAGCGCGGAGGCGTGAAAGGGCGCGGCGGGCAGATCATCGGCGAGGTGGAGGAATATTTCGCGCAAGGGCTCACCCCCGGCGACACCTTCCTTTTTGCAGGCGAAGTGCTGGAATTCGTCGGCATCCGCGAGATGACGCTGGAGGCCAGCCCTGCACTCAAGACCACGGAGCCCAAAATCCCTTCCTATGTCGGCGGGCAGATGCCGCTTTCCACCTTCCTGGCCGACGGCGTGCGGCAGCTCCTCGCCGAACCGGTGCGCTGGGCAAGCCTGCCCGCCGACGTGCTCGACTGGCTCGACCTGCAACGCCGCTTCTCGGCCATCCCGGCGCCGCACACCCTGCTCATCGAACATTTTCCCTGGCGGCGCTTCAACTACACGGTGTTCTACAGTTTCGAGGGACGCAAGGCCAACCAGACGCTCGGCATGCTCATCACGAGGCGCATGGAGACGATGGGGCTGAAGCCGATGAGCTTTCTCATCAACGATTACGCGCTGGCGGTTGCCTCGCTTGAAACCGTCGCAGCGCAGCATATGCCCGGTTTCCTCTCGCCGGACATCCTCGGCGACGACCTGGAGGAATGGATCGTCGCCTCGCCCATGCTGAAGCGCGCCTTCCGGCACGTGGCAACCGTTGCCGGTCTTGTGGAGCAGCAAAATTCAGGCGTGCAAAAATCCATGCGGCAGATGACGCTCTCAACCGACCTGATTTACGATGTGCTCCTGAAGCACGAACCCGATCATATACTCCTGAGCGTCGCCCGGCGCGATGCCGAACGCGAGTTGCTCGATCTCAAACGGCTGTCCGCCATGCTGAACCGCTTTCACAACCGCTGGCAGTTCCTGCCGCTCGACCGCGCCTCGCCCTTCTCGATCCCGGTGCTCATGGAGGTGCGCAGCGAACAGGTGCGCGGCTCCGGCGTGGAGGCCGTGCTCGGCCAAGCCGCGTTGCAGGAGGAGGCGGAAATCCTGATGGAGGGCGTGCGTGCGGCCCTTGCCTGACGCCGGCGCTCACGACCGCGCAAGCACCCACATCGTGCTCGGCGGCGAGGCGGTGATCCTCGACGGGCGGGGCGTCGCTTACCTGCCGGACCGCGCAACCTTGGTCGTCGCCGATCTCCATCTCGAGAAGGGCTCGCGCATCGGCGGGAGGTCGGCGCCGATCCCGCCGTTCGATACGCTCGACACGCTGGTGCGCCTTGAGGCGTGCATCGCGGCTTACGCTCCCGAAACGGTGGTCTGCCTCGGCGACAGTTTCCATGATGGCGGGGCGCTCACCCGCATCGACGCGCGCGACCGCCTGCGGCTCGACCGCCTGTGCGCGCGGCCCCGCCGCTGGGTCTGGATCAGCGGCAACCACGACCCGGCGCCGGCGGGCGGACTGCCGGGGGAGCCGCTGTCCCATCTGGCGATCGGGCCCTTCACGCTCAAGCATATCCCCGACGCCGTGCGCGCTCAGCCGCAAATCGCAGGGCATTTTCACCCCAAGACGCTGCTGCGCGCCCGTGGCGTGAAGGTCGCGGGCCGCTGTTTCCTGGCGGGCAGCGATCTGCTCATTCTGCCGGCGTTCGGGGCCTATACCGGCGGACTGAGTTGCACGGCGGCAACCCTGCGCGATCTGTTCGCGCCGGAAAAGCCGAGCACATTTATGCTTTTCAAGGACAAGATCTGGGCTGTAACCTGAAGTCAATAGCTCACGTGCCGGTTTGGCCACAGCGAGCTTAATTTCTCCATATTGGACGAGTAATGATGGGAAAGGTTTAACGGCCTATCCCTTAAATCTCGAGTTGCAGAAAGTTTTTCGCCCATGGACAGCCGGGAACTCCTTCTCGTTGCGATTTTTCTCGCCATAGCGGCGTTTGTCGCTCCCCTTGCGCGCCGCTTCAAGCTCGGCCTCATTCTTGGCTATCTCCTGGGCGGCATCACGCTGCGGCAGTTCGAGCAGTCGCTCGGCATCTATAAGCCGGAAGATATCCTGCACATCGCCGAATTCGGCATCGCGCTGTTTCTGTTCCTTATCGGTCTCGAACTGAAGCCGCGGCGGCTGTGGTCGTTCCGGCAAAGCGTTATCGGAGCGGGCGGCGCGCAGGTTGCGCTGACGGCGCTGGCGTTGACGGCGATCGGTGTTTTCCTCGGCTACGCCCTGTCGTCCTGGCTGCTCGTCGGCCTGGCGGTGGCGCTGTCCTCCACTGCGTTCGCCCTGCAAATCCTCGTGGAACGCGGCGAACTGCAAGCCAAGCACGGGCGCCTGGCGTTCTCCATCCTGCTGTTTCAGGACATCGCCGCCATTCCCATCATTGCGCTGGTGCCGGTCTTTGCCAGCGGCGTTGAGCTGGAGGGAACCTCAAGGGATATTCTGCTGACGGCAGTAAAGGTATTCGGAGCCATCGCAGCGCTCATCATCCTCGGACGCTACGCGCTTGACAAGCTCTACCGGCTGGTCGCGGCAACCGGCGTGCGCGAGGCGATGACGGCGAGCGCGCTTCTCACCGTGATCGCCGCGGTGATGCTGATGCAGTGGATCGGCTTCTCGCCCGCGCTCGGTGCATTCGTGGCGGGGGTGCTGCTTGCCGATTCCGAATATCGGCATCAGCTCGCCTCCGACATCGCCCCGTTCGAGGCGCTGTTGCTCGGCCTCTTCTTCACCGCCATCGGCATGACGCTCGATGTGCGCGTCATCCTGCAGGAACCGGCGCTGATTGCCGTCGGTCTCATCGGCCTGATCCTCATCAAGGTCATCATCCTCTACGGGATCGGGCGCTGGCAGGGGCTGGATCATCCCTCCTCGCGCCGCCTGGCCCTGTTGCTCTCGCAAGGCGGGGAGTTTGCCTTCGTCGTCTTCACGGCTGCCGGACGATCCAATGTGGTGACACCTGAGGAAGCCAACATCCTGTCGGTGGTGGTGACCCTGTCGATGCTGCTGACGCCGCTGCTCATCCTCCTTGACGACATGCTGGCGCGCCCCAAGGACAAGATGCCTACTGAAAGCGATGAGATGCCGAAGAACGAAGGCCATGTGGTGATCGCCGGCTTCGGGCGCTTTGGACAAATCCCGGCGCGCATCCTCAGGGCCAAGCACATCCCGTTCACCGCGCTCGACCTCGATGCCGAGCAGGTGAACTTCGTCAGCCAGTTCGGCAACAAGATTTATTACGGCGATGCCAGCCGGCTCAGCATCCTCGAAGCCGCCGATCTTGCCAACGCGCGCGCCTTCGTGCTCGCCATCGACGATGTGGAGGCATCGCTTGCAACCGCCCAGGTGGTGAAGCGCTATTTCCCGCATGTGCCCATCTATGCGCGGGCGCGCAACCGCCAGCACGCCTACCGCCTGATGGACATCGGCGTGGAGCACATCGAGCGCGAGGTTTATCTCGGCTCGCTCGAATTGACCAAGGCGCTGCTCAAAGGGCTCGGCATGAAGGAGGCGCAGGTGAACTACATCATCAAGACCTTCCGCGAGAACGACGAGAAGCGTCTGTTCGAGGACTATAAGCACTATACCGACACCGAAAAGCTCCGCATCCAGGCGTTGAAGCAGTCGGAAGAACTCGAGGAGCTGTTCGCCAAGGATATCGAAACCCTGCCCGACATCCCCGACGAGCCGGCGAAGGGAAAACCAACCAAGGGCGATGCCAGCAAATCGAAGACCGCTGCCCCGTCGCGGCCGGAAAGCGTTGCGCACAAGGCTGACCCGCAGCCTGTCCCGTGACGCTGAAACGGCGGCTCGCTCCGCCGTTGCGCTTCGCGCCGCCGCACCGAACCGGGGATCTCGCCTTGACCTCAGCCGTGCAGATT
>Ga0129299_1001607_pt1 | contig 15087 bp, 19 predicted proteins | sample ConPoolayeCmetaG_FD_94477 | JGI IMG/M metagenome (GOLD analysis project Ga0129299, IMG submission 94477) | Hot spring microbial mat communities from California, USA to study Microbial Dark Matter (Phase II) - Cone Pool mat layer C metaG ... | reverse complement strand
GTATGACATTTATATATTTCTAAGTGCTTCATGCCCTAAGCACTAGTAACGGTTCACAAACTAGCACATAAACATTAAAGTTCGTCTTTAATCTCTTTGCATTTCCAAGCTAAACTTCTAGGCAATGGCCCCGTAACGACTTTGGAAAAACCAGGGAGTGGCTATGTCTTTTCGCGTAGGTTTACAACCTTTTGCCTTCGCTTTGCTAACAGCGCTGTTTGTCAATGCGGGGCCGGCCCGTGCCGATCTGCCAGGAACGGCGGATCCGCCGGGGCTCAAGCGCTTTGCCGGCTCTAGCATTGTGTTTCAATCGCGGGCCGACCACGACCGCCTCAAGTTTGCCCTTGAGAAAATCGTCTTCAGTGGCGCGATGGGAGCTGTGCAGCCCTATCGGTCTCAAACTGTCGAAGGGCGCCGCATCACAACCTATTACCGACTGCCGGAGCGGGTCGCCCCCCTAGAGGCGCTGCGCAATTACGAGACCGAATTGAAAGAGTCTGGTTTTGAGATCCTCTTCTCCGGCTTGGGGGAGGAGATCGAGACCCTCGGCTACAACAACCAGATTGCCCACGAGATCCTCGATATGAAGGGCACCTACGGCACACCGGAAGAACGGGCCCAGTGGCCGTTCCAGAACGCGAGAGAAAACACTGCTGCCTATTTAGCCGCACGTGGCAAGTCGCCCGAAGGCGATGAGCGATTCGTGAGCGCCTACTTTGTGGTCAATACCGATGACTGGGAGGTCACGCGCGGCAGTGGACGGATCCCGACCGGGATTACCCTGGGGCGGGTGGATGTCATCGATGTCAAGACTCGCCAGCAGCGCCTGGAACTGGTGACCAGCAGCGAGCTGGATCAAGCCATCAGCCGCGATGGCCGGATCGCCCTCTACGGCATTCTCTTCGCCCATGACTCGGATCAAATCGAGGCGGCTGCCGAGCCCACCCTTGCCGAGATCGCCAAGCTGATGCGCGAGCGCGCCGACCTCAGCATCCTTGTGGTCGGCCATACCGACGCAACTGGCGGCTTCGACTACAACCTCGGCCTCTCGCGACGCCGGGCCGAAGCCGTGGTCAACCGGCTGGTTCAGCTTGGCATCGAGCAGCGCCGACTTTATCCGGTTGGTGTGGGGTTCTCAGCTCCTGTAGCCAGCAACGCTACTGACGAGGGCCGGGCGAAGAACCGCCGCGTGGAGTTGGTGGATCTGGCCGGCGGCAGGATCCCCTAGGGGGGAGTTTCCGAGTGGTGGGGCAGGACGGGTATTGCCGAAAGTCTGGACACTGCGGCTGTGGCGAACTAGCTTAGAGGCAACTCTTTTTTCAAGCTAGTTCGTGGGGTGGGATCCATGCTGAGGCCCAGTCTTTTGTTCTCTGGATCGGCGCTTCTGGGTTTGCTGTCTTGGCTGTGTTTGAGCGGCGAATGTGGCTGGTTGATCTCGTCTCGTCAAGGGCGGGGTTCTGCCACTGAAGTGTCTCTAGAAGCTGGGGAGCTCTCTCTATCCTCTGCCCAGGTGGATGTTCGCCATGAGCTGGCGTGGCTAACCCAATCCATTGAACAGGAGCCGGGGAACGCGCAGCTCTATCTGCAGCGGGCTCAGTACTTCTGGGATCAGTCTCAAGCGGATCCCTGGACGTTGCCAGAGGCAGGGCAGGCTGCTGCCCTTGACCGTCTGATGCGCTCCGCTTTGCGGGATCTGGACATTGCCATTGCTTTGGATCCCTATTTGCCTGAGGCTTATTTGCTCAAGGCCAGGATACAACACGAGTATTTTGGGGAGCTGGAGCAGGCTTTGGCAACGTTGTCCCCCCTGGATCGCATTGCCTATCGCAACCCCCAACTCCACTTGTTGCGCTCGCGCATCTGGGCGGAACAGGGACATCTGGAATCGGCGTTTGATGTGTCGCACCTGGCTATTGAACTGGCCAAACAAAATCAAAATCTTGCCGATCTTTTCGATGCTTATGTCCATCGCGGCCTGATGTGGGCCGGCATTTGCGACTTCAACTTGGCCGTTCAGGATTTCAGCCGAGCTATCGAGGTGCAGCCGCAGCAAGCCGAGGGCTACTACCACCGCGGCATGGCGCGCGCCTATCAGGGAGAGGATAGGGCCGGTGCCGCTGCCGATCTGGGCCGTGCTTTGACGCTGTGGCAGGCTGCAGGCAGAGGATCCCCAGAACTGCTGGAATATGTAGAAGCAGTACGGATGGAACTGTTGCGGTAACTCCACTGCTGGCTGGTTTTCTGCTGCAGATCTTTGTCTGGGCTATTGGGTAGAGAGGTTGCGGGTTTGGCGTCTCTGGGCAAGGGGCGTTTGGCAAGTTCAGCCAAGCCAGGCCAGGATGGTAGAGCCGTCTGTTACCCAGGGGGACTGGAACGCCCCCTTTGAAGAGAACCCAGCCAGATGATGAGCCGAAGACAGCTGACTATTTCCGTCTCCTCCATAGCCCTGGTGGTGGCTACAGGGATGCTGCTGTTGCTGTTGTGGCAACTGCGAAGCCTGGTACTCACGGTGATGATCGCGGTGGTGGTGGCGGCGGCGCTGGCTCCCTTGGTGGATCTGGCGGAGCGGCTGCGTATCCCCCGTTGGCTGGGGGTGGTGGTGGTTTATCTGAGTTTCATTGCCGGGATTGCCGGTTTGGCTCTGCTCATTGGCCCGACGGTGGCGACCCAGACCCAGCGGCTGCTGGCAAGGTCGCCCTCTTACCTGGAGCGGCTCCAACTGTTAATAGACACCTGGATTGCCGATCTGGCAGGGGTGGATCCGGCGGCGCTGGACTACTTGAACCAGTTGCTGGATCCGCAGTCGCTGATGAACTGGGCGGTTCGCTCAGGACAACAGTTGCTGGTGCAGTCCTTCGATTTCACCCGCGGTCTGCTGGGCGGCCTGTTGACCGTAGTGCTGACTCTCTTCATTTCCGGTTATATGCTGGTGAGCGGCTCTGACGTGGTGCAGGGCCTGGTGGAGTTGTTTCCCTACCCTTGGAATGATCGGCTGGCCCAGCAGATACACCCGATGGCCCAGCGGATGGGGGGCTATATCCAGGGGCGGGTGCTGGTCTCTGCCATTTTGGGGGTGATGATCACCGTCTCGCTCCCCTTTTTGGGCCTGTCGGAGTTTGCGCTGGCGCTGGGGGTAATCGCCGGCTTTACCAACCTGATCCCCTTTATCGGGCCAGTCCTGGGATCCTTACCGGCTTTGGTGGTGGCCATCGTCCAAGGGGGCTGGACGTTTTTGTGGGTGCTGATCCTGTACGTTGCCGTTCAAAACCTGGAAACCTATGTGTTGGATCCCTTGCTGGTGGGATCCTCGGTGCGGGTGAAGCCCTTGTATCAATTGCTGGCGGTGCTAGGGGGCACTCAGTTGTTGGGCATTGTTGGGGCGGTGATCGCGCCCCCCTGGGTAGCGGGTATGGCGGTGCTGCTGGAGAACCTTTATCTCAAGCCGAAGCAAGAGGCAGAAGTTCGAGCCAGGCTATGTGCTCGGGCCACTGAAGCTGCTGGTTCTTTGGCTTTGAGAGGGATGGATCCTGACGATGTGGCCAACAGCCCAGATCCATCTTTTCCTTCTCATCCCAACGACTCTGCAGACAAGCTGGAAGAGTTGTCACAGGAGGAAAGTCTCTCGGCTGCCGATCCTGTAGCTGGACGAAGTCCTCACTAGCAAGCCTCTTGTTCATTTGCTCACTTTCAACGGCGACGGGCATCGAGGACAAACAGAGCACTGCCCACCACAAACAGGAGGCTGGCGCTTACCCCAAGCAGAGCTTGGACAACCTTTGGGTTGAGAAGGGTTGGAGCTGCTGGATCCCACAGAGATGGGTCACTGCCCAGGTTCATCACCTCGCCCAGCGCAAACAGGCTGCTCCCCAGCAAAAACAACCAACTGGCCAGCTCGTAGGGGTGGTTGCCTCTCATGTCTCCTCCGACTGCAAGCGCCCGTAGGCTTGAGCAGCGGCAGCCATTTCCGCAGTTTTTTTTGAGCGACCTTCACCGCGGCCCCAGCACCGTCCTTGCCCCCAGACTTCCATGGTGAACTGGGGCGGATGCTCCTGGGCGGCCACCAGGCGATACTCCGGCAGACTGCCCCAAAGGCGTTGGGTGAGTTCTTGTAAGGCTGCTTTGGGGTTGCGTCGAGTGGGGTCTTGAAACCATTGCTCCACTCGCCGGCGCAAATAGGGATCCAGCCAGGGATGCAGCCTGGGCAGTGTGTAAGTACCCCAACTGAGATAAAAAGCCCCCAGCAAAGCCTCGAAGGCATCCGCCAGCCGCCGACCTCGTCCGACCAGGTCGTTTTGGGAGCTGGATCCCACCTCCAGGTAACGATCTAGGCCGTGCAGATCTGCCAGTTCCGCCAGGTGAGCATCGCTGATCAAGTCGGAGCGAATTGCGGTTAGCTCTCCCACCGACAAGTGGGGATAGGACTGAAACAGGAATTCTGTGGCCAGAATCCGCAGGACAGAATCCCCCAACAACTCCAACCGATCGTTGTTCCGCCGGCTGTCCAGAGAAGGGTGGATCAGAGCCTGATCCAGCAGATCCCAGCGCAGTTGTGCCAACAAAGCAGGATCCCTAAATCCAAGACGAGCCAGTAGGTGCTCCAAGGCACGGCGACGGGACGGGATCAGCTCATCCATACAATTCAGATTCAGAATAATTCAGATTCAGAATGCTGCCGTTGGGCCCACAACCCTTTTGACCGGGATCATCCTGCTCAGGCAGGAAGCTGGCTATACTACAAAAGTAGTATAGATCTTGCGAGGGAGGATCCCTACATGCCCATCCGCGCCAATTCCCCCATTGCCACGACCCAGATGGAGGTAACCAGCATTCGGCTAGAGCGTGAGCTGAAGCAGCGACTGAAGGCGCTGGCCGGAAATCAGGGCTACCAGGCCCTCATACGGGAAATTCTTTGGAGTTATGTCCTGCGTCATTCTCAGGGAGCTGCCACCCTTAGCCCTGAGGATATTCGGGCCAGCTTCCCGGCCACAGCCCACCAAGCCCAATGCTGCGCTCTCACGGGCCAGGCCATTCAACCCCAGGAGCCGATGCTGCTGGGGTGGACCAGCGATGGAAAGCTGGTCGCCCTCAGCTCTTCCTGCTTTTAATCTTCTTTTGGGAGTGTCTCTCAAGCTGGCAGAGGGATCCGCCCCTTCAAGTGCCACGAATTTCTCGATATTTTCTGGCCCGTTCTTCGAAGGGATCAGGGGCTTGAGCTTTGGCAACTGCCTCCTCCAGTTGGGCCATCACTGTCTCTGCCGGCTCAGCAGAGCGGACGACATAAAACATGAGGTTGATGGCTTCGTTGGCCGTTAGTTTGAGGGCTTCTTTTCCCTTGGGCACCAGCGCGATCTTGCCATCTGTGGTCGGGATAGCGGTATGGGATCCCTTGGCCAGAATTTCACCAGCTTTTTCCAGAGTAACCAGCATATCCGTAGCTCACCGCAGCGGGACACCTACTATCCTATCGAATGTCTTGGGGCAAGCGTTCCAGAAGGGCCTAAGCCATTTGGCGGATTAGGTGTGTTCCCATGAGTTGCCCTGCTCGGCCAACCAAGCGTACAAGTGAGGAAACAACTTTTGATTGGCTCCTGGAAAGGGAAATTCCGATAGGTCGGCCGGGCTGACCCAGCGCACTTCACTACATTGCAGGGCTTGGGCTTCTCCGCCCAAGTAGCGACAGATAAAAGCGATCAAAGTAATGGTGAAATGGGTGTAGGCATGTTCGATGGTAGCCAAGGGCGCAACCACTTCAATATCGATACCGATTTCTTCTTTTACTTCTCGGACCACACACTCGGCAGCCGTTTCTCCCGGCTCAATTTTTCCTCCGGGAAACTCCCACAGCCCACTGAGCATGGAGCTTTCCAGCCGTCGATCGATGAGGATTTCTGTTCCCCGCAGAACAATGGCAACGGCGATTTGCTTGTGAGGACGAGGCGGACGGGGTGCAGACATAGGCAATTGCTGGTGTTGACCTCGATTGTAGGCGGCGCAATCTCCTTGCCAAGGGCATTGGCCACAGCGAGGCTTTTGGGGACGACAGACGGTAGCTCCCAAATCCATCAGGGCCTGGTTAAAAGTCCGCGGCTGCACGGGATCCAACAATTGCTCAGAAAGCTGCCACAACAGGGGCAGACACCGGGCCGGAGGCTGCTGCAAAGCCAGCAAGCGAGCCAACACCCGCTTGACGTTGCCATCCAAAATCGGCAACGGCTGATCGAAGGCAGCGCTGAGAATGCCGCCAGCCGTGGTGCGCCCGATCCCCGGCAGCGCCAGCACCTGCTCCAGATCCCTGGGAAACTCGCCGTTGCCTTCCTGCACCAACATTTGGGCGGCTTTGTGCAAGTTCAGGGCCCGGCGGTAATAGCCCAGGCCCTCCCATAGCTTCAACACCTGCTGCTGGGGGGCTGCCGCCAAGTCCGGGATCTTGGGCAAGGCCTGCATCCAGCGCTGAAAGTAGGGGATGACCGTCGCCACCTGGGTCTGCTGTAACATCACCTCCGCAACCCAAATGGCATAGGGATCCCGACTGCGACGCCAAGGCAAATCCCGCCCGTGGTCGCGGTACCAGTGCTGCAGAGACTGCCGCAAGCGCTGCACGACAGCCTCATCCCAACCTTCTACCTCATTGGGAAGGCTGCCAGTGCAGGAAAGACTGCCCTTGGCTTGCGGAATGAGCTGAGATCTCAAGCCACGTAAGCAAAGTGCAGAGCCCACCAGATCAAGGCCGAGACCACCCCGGCCACAATTCCTGCCGAGATCAAAACAACAATTGGGCTGTCTGCCCCATTGAACTTCATGATGCCGCGATTGTAGTCAGCCATCTGCGCCTCCCACCAGCTTTGGCGTTCGGGTTGTTATGGATGTCGATCGGGATCCGGGTCTGCCAGCTCTATCTCTAGAATAGCCAATCTGTTTGGGATCCGATCGGCTCGCAAAATCAGGGTTATTTCAAATCGGGAGCAAACTTCAAGAATCCCTCGCCTTTTTCCCCTTCCCGACCCACCTCACACAGCCTTGAGCGGGCGATCCCTGCCTCGGAAGAAGGCCTCCACCTCAGTGGGGAAGCTGGCCTACGGTCGCTCCCCTCCCTGGTTGCGGATCAAGAAGCGGATTTCTTCAAGGAGAACCTCAAAACGTTGATCCGATTCAGCCTGACGCTGCCTCAGTTCTCTCAGCTCCTGCCTCAGTTCCAAGACAACTTCGGCAAGACGCCCTGAGAGGGTCTGCAAGGCAAGCTGGGCATCGGTAACCTTGGCAACTGTGTCGGCCACTCTGGTTACAGCTTCGGCCAACTGGACAAACCGCGTCTCGATCTCTTCATTCGTCATAGCCGGATCCGTCTAGCGGTGGCTAACCGATCGTAACTTTGGATCAGAGCGGGCTGTAATCCGGAAGAACTGGCCGGCCAAGGTGAGTTGTCAACCCAGGGATCCAGCCTTGCAAGCTAGCCGGTCAGCGCCAGCAACGTGGTGTAGATCCCCTGCAGCGAGGCGAGGGCTTGATGCCAGGGCGCCCACCTGTCCAGACCCATAGCCCCACACAGCAGCAGCAAATAGAGGTTGGCGAAGGTGAAAAGGGAGGCCGCCCGCTCCCGATTGTGGGGCTCCTGCAGCAACTGCACTGCCTTCCAAACCAAGAGGGAGCCCAGCAACGCCGCTGTGCCCAAGTAGAAGGATCCCAGCACCCGCAAGGGGTAAACCAGCAACAAGCTGACCGGAAGTATCAGCAGCGCATAGAGGAGAATCTGGGCAGCAGTCAACTTTTCTCCGGCTACCACCGGCAGCATCGGCACCCCGGCGCGGGCGTAGTCTTCCCGCTTCAGAATGGCCAAAGCCCAAAAGTGGGGCGGGGTCCACAAGAAGATGATGGCAAACATCACCCAAGCAGCCCAGCTCAGCTCGCCCGTGGCCGCCGCCCAGCCCACCAAGGGTGGGATCGCTCCTGCCGCTCCCCCGATGACGATGTTCTGGGTGCTGGAACGCTTTAGCCAGTGGGTATAGACTCCCACATACACCAGGATCCCCAACATGGCCAAGCTGGCGGCCAGCAGGTTGGTGAAATAGGCCAGCAAACCAAAGGAAGTCACGGCTAGGATCCCGGCGAAGATCAGAGCCTGCCGCGCCTGAATGCGACCGGAAGGCAAAGGGCGATGGCGAGTTCGCTCCATCATCCGATCGATATCGGCGTCATACACCATGTTGATGACGTTGGCTGCTGCCGCTGCCATCCCTCCCCCCAAGAGGGTAATGCCAAACTTCAGGGGATCGCTGTTGCCTGCCATCCACATGGCCCCGGCCGTGGTCATCAGCAAGAGGGCAATGATCTTCGGCTTCACCAACTGGCTGTAGCTGCGCAAAACCTGGGATACCGTTCGGTGATGGCGGACTTGGGAAGGGATCCGTGTCGGTGCGGCTTGGTAACGGTCTTGGAAAACATCCTGCATGGAAATCACTCACCGGTCATTATCTGCGGTCATGGCCATCCACCGGGCTTCTTCCCGCTGAGTTCGCATTTGCCAGGCCAGAACCGTAAAGCTCAGCAAACAGGCCAGCAAAGCTGCCCCTATCATCTGGTGGGCCACCGTCAGCGGCTCCACCTGCAGCCGGTAGCGATAGGTCAAGATGCCAATTCCCACCTGGGCCAACAGCAGGCCGACAGACCCATAGCCCAAGAACTTGAGGAGCCGCGGGATCCGCTTGCGCCTTAGCCCGGTGGCCACCGCCACTGCCAACACCCCAAGGGTGGCCGGAGCGACGCCCAGCAAGTGGCTGTTCATCACCCCGCACAGCTCGCCAGCAGCAAAGCATTGGTGCAAAGCCCATTGGGAAGCCACCAAGGCCCCAAGAAGGCTCTGGACATACACCAGCAGCACCGCCCCCAAGCCCAGCCAAGGCAGGTAGCCGATAGAAAATGGCCCTTCACCTGGCCGCCCCCGCAGGACGGAGCCCTCAGAACCGGCTCTTGTCAAGGCCAGCAATCCCAGGGTGAGCAGCGTGGCAAAGAACAGCAGGCCCGTGCCCAAGTGAGCCGTTACAATGTCAAAACGCAACAGCTCCGTCACCGTCAGCCCGCCCAGGATCCCTTGCACCAAGACCAGAACAAAAGCCCAGCTCAAACCCCAGGGCAGCCAAGTAGGCAATGCCCGGCGCTTCAGCAAAGCAAACCCTGTCAGCAGCAAGGTAGCTAGGCCTATCCCAGAAGCCACCATGCGGTGAAACCATTCCAAAAAGACTCGTAGGTTCATCTGCTGAACAGGCACAAGCTCTCCGTAGCAAAGGGGCCAATCCGGACAAGACAGCCCAGCGTTCATAACCCGGGTGGCACTGCCCAGCCCCATCAACAGCCAAGTGGCCACTGCCAGCCCCAGCAGAGCTTGCCCCATGCGCAGGGAAAGCCTGCCAGAAGCAACGGGATCCCGCCGGGAAGAAGGCTGGAATTGAGAGATCGAAGAATCCATCGCAGTTGAAGGCAAAAGATCGAGACAACAGTGCCAGCAGGCTGTACCGAAGGAGTGGGTCGAGCCGACAAAACCTGGCCGGTTCGGTACTGAGAGCGCCAGTCATTCGGCATCCAACCCTAGTCACGAATCCTAAATGCGGTTTTGCGGCCGGCGAAGGCTTTTTAAGAATTTCTTTCTGGGCGCGCACGTATTTCAGGCCAATTCAGTCTTTTGCCCCTGCCATCCAGTCTCTGGGCCGGGACGGCTCCCCAGAAGGTTTGCCAAACGTGCCCGTATGTCACCTGCTCGGCCAAGACCTCTGTTAAGGTGCATGAAGGTTGAGTTCCTCTGCACAAGCATTCGTGAGGTTAAGCTCATGTCTTCTGTGCTGTGGCAAGCCATTGGGTATGCCGGCGGGATCTCGTTGGGGATCCTGGGACTGGTTGCCCTCATTAACTTTCTCTGGCAGCGCCTGGAGCAGCAGGCCGAGAAAGCTACGGCCCAGCCAGCCGAGCCGCCAGCAGCTCCAGAACCCCGCAGTACCTCAGAGGGATCGGCATCAACATGAGCGACAGGGTTCGCGTTCACGTTTGGGTACGCGGGCGAGTGCAGGGGGTGGGGTTCCGGGCTTACACGGAAGCAATGGCCCGCAACGCCGGTGTTGGCGGCTGGGTGCGCAACTTGCGGGATGGGCGCGTCGAGGCCGTTTTTGAGGGATCCCCTGCCGCTGTGGAGGCGATGTTGCGCTGGTGCCAACAAGGCAGTCCTGGCTCGCGGGTGGAGGCTGTCGAACAGCGTTGCGAGCTGCCGGAAGGCCTGTCCGCCTTCGAGATCCGCCCCACCGTTTGAGAAGGAAACCGGCGACATCCCACTAGAATGGGAAAACCGCATTCTCTTTCCGAAGCCATGACAGTTGCTGCTCCTGCCAAAGTGGAATACGAAGCTGTCATTGGGCTGGAGGTGCACTGCCAGCTCAGCACCCGCTCCAAGATCTTCTCCAGCAGCGCGACGGCCTTTGGCGCTCCCCCGAATACTCAAATTGATCCCATCTGCATGGGCCTGCCCGGAACCCTGCCGGTACTCAACGAGAAGGTGCTGGAATACGCGGTCAAGGCCGGCCTGGCCCTCAATTGCACCATCGCCCCCTACAGCAAGTTCGACCGCAAGCAGTACTTCTACCCCGACCTGCCCAAAAACTACCAGATCTCCCAGTACGACCTGCCCATTGCCACCCGCGGCTGGGTCGAGATCCAGCTCAGCGACGGTCGCAGCAAGCGCATTGGCATCACCCGTCTGCACATGGAAGAAGATGCGGGCAAATTGGTGCATGCCGGCAGCGATCGGCTCTCAGGATCCAGCTATTCCTTGGTGGACTTCAACCGCGCCGGCGTCCCCCTCATCGAGATCGTCAGCGAGCCGGATATCCGCACTGGGGAAGAAGCAGCCGAGTATGTGCAGGAGTTGCGCCGCATCCTGCGCTACGCCGGCCTGTGCGACGGCAACCTGCAAGAGGGATCCCTGCGCTGCGACGTGAACATCTCGGTGCGCCCGCTGGGGAGCCAAACCTTTGGCACGAAGGTGGAAATCAAAAACATGAACTCCTTCAACGCCATCCAGCGGGCCATCGAGTACGAGTTCAACCGCCAAGTTAAGGCCGTGGAAGCGGGCGAGCCCATCGTGCAGGAAACTCGCCTCTGGGAAGAAAACAGCCAGCGCACCATCAGCATGCGCAAGAAAGAGGGATCCAGCGACTACCGCTATTTTCCTGAGCCGGATCTGCCGCCTATTCGCGTTACGGAAGCCCAAAAAGCCCGCTGGCAGGGGGAGCTGCCGGAATTGCCCAGTGTGAAGCGGCGGCGCTACCAAGAGGTGTATGGTCTTTCAGTGTACGACTCCCGCTACCTCAGCGACGAACGCAACACCGCCGAGTACTTTGAGGCCGTGGTTGCCGCCGGCGCCGACCCGAAAGCAGCCGCCAACTGGATGATGAGCGACATCGCCAGCTACCTCAACACCCACAAGCTGGACTACCCGGACATCGCCCTGAAGCCGGAAACCCTGGCCGAGCTAATCGGCCTCATCGAGCAAGGGACTATTTCCAGCAAAATTGCCAAGGAGATCCTGCCGGAGCTGCTGGAAAAAGGTGGTTCGGCCCGCGCTCTGGTGGAGGCCAAGGGGCTGACCCAAATCTCCGATAGCAACCTCTTGGAGCAGATGATCGCCGAGGTGCTGGCCGAGAACCCCGAGCAACTTGAGCAGTATCGGGGGGGCAAAACCAAGCTCTTCGGCTACTTTGTCGGGCAATTGATGAAAAAAACCGAGGGGCGGGCGGATCCCAAGCTGGCCAACGAGCTGCTCCGGCAGCACCTGGACGCCTAGCCCCAAGCCTCGGTGAGGGAATAGCCCAGCTCCTGCATCATTCGCCGCAGCAAGGGTAGACTCAGCCCAATCACGTTGGCAGGGCACCCCTCGATCCGCTCCACGAACAGGCTGCCCCGACCGTCGATGGCAAAGCAGCCAGCACAATTGAGCGGCTCGCCGGTGGCCACGTAGGCGCGGATCTCCTCGTCGCTGGGCTTGGCAAAAAACACCCGCGTGACCGCATAGTGGACGAGGCGGTGGTTCTGCTTCGTGTCAATCAAGGCATGGCCCGTGTAGAGCTCTCCCACTTCGCCCCGCATTTGCCGCAGGCGCCGTTCCGCCTCTAGGGCATTGGCCGGCTTGCCCAGGATCTCCCCCCCTAGGTAGAGCAGGGAGTCGGCCCCGATAACCAAGACGGGCTCCCGCTGCTGGGCTGCCACCGCTTCGGCTTTGGCCAAGGCCAGCTTCTGCACCAGCTCCACCGGATCCGGGCTCTGGATTTGGCTTTCGTCAAAATAGCTGGGTTGAACGCGAAAAGGGATCCGGGCAGCTTCCAACAGTTGGCGGCGGGCAGGAGATTGCGAAGCCAGGACAATGGGAGGCAACATCGATTCAATACTCAAGCCTAGAGGTTTGCAGGAGCGAAGTTCGCTCTACTCCTAGCCTAGTCAAGGTACGCCCGATAGGCGCTGAAAGGAAACTCTCTCGATCTCTTCTCAACTGGATCCCGTTTGTGACCACCCTACCCTCCCAGGCCCCCCAAGCTGAGCTTGTCCCTGCTGGCCTCCTCCAACGCTATTGGGGGGATGAAGACACGCCCGAAAGCCGCTGGGTGAACTGGCTGGTGGCGGGGTTGGTTCTTTGTTCGTCTGCCTTTTTTGTGGTGCAGACCTACCCCATTCCGCCACAGGTGCGCCTTGGGCTGGAGCGGCTAGATCACCTCATCCTCGGCCTGTTTGTGGTGGAGTACCTGCTGCGCTGGGCAGCGGCTCCGCAGAAGCTGCGCTACGTCTTCAGCCTCTATTCGCTCATTGACTTGCTGGCGATTTTGCCTTTTTTTGCCGGGCTGACGGATATCCGTTTTATCCGCCTCTTGCGCTGGTTCCGCATCCTGCGGCTGCTGCGCCTGGTAGAGGGCAAGACTCTGTTTGGTCAGGTAATCTCCGCTGACACCCGCATCCTGTTGCGCATCCTTTTTACTCTCTTTGCGATTGTTTTTGTCTACTCTGGCCTCATCTACCAGGTGGAACATCCGGCCAATCCCGGCGCTTTTGCCACCTTTTTGGATGCTTTCTACTTTTCTGTTGTCACCATGACCACGGTGGGGTTTGGGGATCTCACCCCCACCTCTGAGCTGGGCCGGCTGCTGACGGTGCTGATGATCCTGACGGGCGTGGCTCTGATCCCTTGGCAGGTGGGGGAGCTGATTAAGCAACTGGTGAAAAGCGGCACCTCGCTGCAGTGGGCCTGCCCGGGATGCGGCCTCTCCCAACACGATGAGGATGCCCAGTTTTGCAAGCGCTGCGGCACGCCGCTTTATCCCAGGGATTGAGGCTGTTGGCCAATGGGGGACATAGACAGGCTAGGCTAGGACGGGTTGGAGGGAGGATCTGCGATGTTGGTTCACCCCGAGCTCAGCATCCCCGGCAAGTTGAACGTGAAGGCGGGAGTGGCGATGCTTGTCGCCGCCATTGCTCTCGGCTGGATCCTCAGTCAGGTTCAGCCGCTGCTGCCCGCTCCGCAAGATTCGCCAGGGATCCCTGCCGAGCCTCTTTCCTGGCAGGAGGTGCCCAAACAAAAGTACGCCTGGCACATTTGCTACGCCTTTTTGGGCAATATGGGGCTGGTCAACATCGGCGGCGGGCTGGCCCTGGTGACGCTGGGATCCCGCTTCACAGCCGGGCACCTGTTTTCCCGGATTCTTCTTTTGGGGGGAATGCTGCACCCTGCCTCTTGGGCCTTGGTGGCCCTGACGGGGTTGGAGGGATGGGGCTGGCTGGGCAACGTTGGGGCGGCGGCAGTGGCGATGGTGGTGCTGGCCCTGTTCGTTCACCTGATCTGGGCCACCTATCGCGCGGCAAAAGCCATCCAAAGGCTGACTCGATCCCGCACCCACCGTTAGTCCAATTAGTGATGTTGGGAAGGTCGCGGTGACGGGAGAATGTCACTTTTGTTGTGAATTGGGCTTAACTTGGCCGCGGCCATCTGTCTGGCGCATCCACTGAATCCGCAGAAGGGTGATGCAAAAAATGGCGCCCCAGATAGGATGCCGGGTGCTCAGAGGCATTAGGCAAAAGTTAAAGGGATTCTTGCGGCACTTCTGCACCTTGATCGGCTCCAGCAGCCCCAGGCCGGCCCTTGCGGATCCCTTGCACCACGGTCACTGTGAGCAGATGGGAGAGCAAACCTACTGGCCCAGCAAATAAGCACAGAAGCAGAGAATGAGTTGTCCACACTCGCTTTTCCCACCCTTCCAAAAAGATCCAGCGGCCCACAAATAGATCCATCACAATATAGTGAACCCACCCCGTCGCCATGACCGAGGGCTGGCTAAATAGAGAAGTCAGGCTGCTCAGAGATAGCTGAGGATTGGAAAACTCCTGGAGAGTATTGGCGTTAAATCCGGTAACCAGAAGATAGAGATAAACCGTCGCCAAAAGGGCAATGGGCAAAAGCGATTCCATCACTCTGCGGGTCACTGTCCAGCCCGGTAGCAGGATCATCAAAGCCCAAAAAGGCAAAGCAAACCAATTGGCCGCGTTGAAGAGGGTCTCCAGCATACCCAGCAACTCCTGACGCTACTAGTTCATTATCGGCTATCGCCCAACGCCGCTCAGGGATCCCCATGAGGGATAAAAACTCTTCTGGCTATGGGCATTTCAAACAGCCATAAAACGACTTGTTGAGCTTATCTCTAACTCCCTGGGAGTGAGGGACAGCAGTGCAGAGCGTTTGGAAAATATCTTCACAGGTTTGCAACGATGGTATTGCCGAGCTTCATTTTGGAAACCCAGGCTCTGGAGCGGATAAAAAAGCGGGGCACTCTTGAACCTTGCCTTGAGCCCAGACGGGTCACAGCCGGGCAGACGCTGCTTTCCCCAAAGGGATCCCAGCTTCTATTCCGGCTGGCGCAGTCTGGCAGTTGCAATGGCACTGACCGCACGGCCGCTGTCGGTGGCGGAAGCAATGCGGGAAACCCGGGATCCCGTATCGGCCATGGCCCAGAAGCTGCCGATGCTTTTGGCCGTAGAGGTGCCCAGGGGAGATTCGACTGCCTCAGAGTC
>Ga0129299_1001605_pt1 | contig 15097 bp, 15 predicted proteins | sample ConPoolayeCmetaG_FD_94477 | JGI IMG/M metagenome (GOLD analysis project Ga0129299, IMG submission 94477) | Hot spring microbial mat communities from California, USA to study Microbial Dark Matter (Phase II) - Cone Pool mat layer C metaG ... | reverse complement strand
GTTTACTATCGGGTTATCAATTTGTCTTAATTAAATCCGTCATAAAAAAGTAAACTCCATTTACTTAAAAGAGAGGAAAATTCAAATCAATTTGAAAAATCTTAATAAGACATAATCACAAGGATTGTTTTTTTGTTTTGCTTTTTTTTAAGTGAAGCTTTTTCTTTATCTATCAATACAATATCAATACAAGTAAAAAAGTCTTTTTAAAAAAGTTTTATATTTGAAAATTTTGATTTTGACACTGTTCGAAAACTCTTCACATTTTCTTAAAATGAGCCAGGGATCGATCTTGATAAACGTTTCTCTTGTGAGATCGACAGAGATTAATCCCCAGCTCTTACTAAAGTTAGCAGCTTCTTTATACAGTGAAATAGGAAAAGATAGATATTCTACTGGAAAACCAAGAGAGTACTCCGATGAACTAATCTTAACTTTAGCCACTCTTCAGATTCTACAGAATCCCTCCTTTAGAAGTACTTGTGCGAAACAAAGACTTTATTTAGATAAAGGATTTGTGTCTCAACGTTTCACTACAGAATAGAAAAGTTGAAGAAGAAAGTAATCCAACTCTTCATTGAGTTTCTCAGTAGGATTATCTTGAAAGTTCTAAAGATAACAAACTTCTTTAGAATAGCAGCTGATGCTTCTGGGTTATCATTCAATGATCTTTATCCTATGAAATTCCTTAGAGGACAAGAGGTAAGAAAGGTTGAGTCACATACGAAAGTAGAAGTTGTTACTGCAATTCTTTCAAAGAAAAAGAAGAGGTTTATCTTAACAGTAAATGCTTCAAAACCTTACTCTAGTGAGATAAAGATGTTACTTCCTCTTCTGGAGAGAATGAACATAAGAGCTCGGTACTTTCTTGGAGATAGGGGATATGATTCTGTAAAACTTATGACAAAACTTCAGGGTATTGGAATTTCTTCTGTGATTCAAATCAGGGAGGCTTTCAGGTTTCAAGCTAAAAATCCTCTTAGAATTCTCTCAAGAGATCTTTCAAACAACAAGGACTTATACAAACCAAGATATCTCACTGAAAGCTTATTTGGAAACATAAAACAGAAACACACCTCTCACATCTTTGTTAAGTCTCTCAAGATGGCTGAGAAGTATGCTCTTTTAAGACTTATAGCATTCAACATCTCATTCTTCTTTGAGAGTTTAAAGAGCTTTTTGTGTTTATTCATTCTTACACTGTTTGACTATGGAATTGAGACAACTTAGAGAACTAGTATTTAGAAAGATGGCTATCTGTCAAGGTTGAGGTGAGTTTTCGAACAGTGTCATTTTTGATTTTTTACTTTCAAACTAAGAATGATACTTTTTTATAAACATACAGACTGTTTCAAAAAGTCAACCTCATCTAAGTAGTTAAGTCTAAGTAATATATTTTGCAAGAAAGCCTTATAACTACAAAAAAGCAAAAAAAGATAAAAAATAATGCAATGGATGAATTGACTAGACTCACTTTAAAAAACATATTCTAAAAAACACATTCTGATAAAATTCTATGACAAACGATATCTAATCTCAAAACCTGAATACTTTTCCGCAAATTGAATGTGCAGCAAAGGATCTTTCTTATTTGAATCTATAAAAACATTTTTTCCTTCTTTTTTTCTAATCAATTCTAAGCTTGCCATATCTATAGCAACAGGATTGGTGCTAAAAAGTGTTCCAATATCAGAAGCAATGATATCGCCTGAGTCTGTATCGCAATCACATCTTTTAGTAATATTTTTTATCACATTAAAGTAAATTGTATTTTTTGGCATAAGATTTATTGCTGCAACCGCTCCCATTGCAAGCAATTCATCAAAAGTTCTGTTTTTTGGATTAAGAGCGTTGTACGGACAAGACAGCTCGCATATTGAACACCCCCAACATTTTCCCCAATCTGGTTTTGATTTTCCTTCAAAAATTTCTATTGCACCAGCAGGACATACACTTGCACAAATTCCACATCCAATACATTTTGATTTGTCTAAAATAGGCTTGGACTCATCGTGAATTAATTTTTTGCTTTTTGAAGACAAAGCACCCATTCCAAGATTTTTAATAGCACCACCAAAGCCAGCGCACTCGTGACCTTTTACATGGGAAATCACGATTACATTCTTCGCTGTAGCAAGCTCTTTTGCTACTTCAAACACAATTCCGCCTACATTGGAATTTACATATTCATCTGAGATTATGTACTTACCCAGTTTACCATATCCTCTTTCTTCAACAACTTTCATATAACCTTCTTTTGTGCTTCTTGGTGAATAATATGCAACCGGTGTATCAATCATTACAAAGTCAAAGCCAAGTTCAGAGATAGCTTCCGTGTACGGTTTTATATCTTCAGGGGAAAATGCTGTTTTGTTGCCGGGTTCACCAAAATGAAGCTTAACTACAACTAGTTCTTTTGGGGTAAGATGATTTTTAATCAAATCAATTATTTGATTTTTGCTTAATGTTGTCTCACTTTTGAAAACTACGTTTGCCATATTTTTCACTTTTAATTACTTAATTGTAAACGAACTGTTTTTATCTTAATTCTCATATTTTTCTTTGCGGATCTGCTGTAGAAAAAAGTCTATTGCATCTAAAAGCCATAGCAAAAGAAATTAAACACAACTTCGCCAGTTAGTTTTTACTAACTTTTGCAAAAACATAAAATCTAGATTTCAAAATCCCCTTTTCTTTAACGCCTCCTTTATTTTATCTTCCAGTGATAAATTCCCGTCAATTTTTTTCTCAAGTTCGACAATCTCAGTATCAGAAAACCCTAATGATTTCATCGCGGGGAAAAATTCGTCTTGCTGAAAGCTTGCTTTTGACAAAAATTCCAAATTCCCAGAAAGTTCAAAAATTATCTTTCTTGCTGTCTTTTCCCCAATTCCGGAAGCTCTTCTAAAGTATGAAATATCAGAGTTTAAAATAGCCTTTTCCAAATCAGAGATTTCAGATATCGAAATAATTGAAAGAGCTGACTTTGGACCAACACCAGAAACCGAAATAAGCCTTTTAAAAATTTCTCTTTCTTCAATTGTTTCAAATCCAAAAAGTTTTATTTCTTCGGACCAGTGAGTAAATATAAAAAGAGATGTTTCTTTCCCTTGTTCCAAATTTTCTAGAGTTCTGTCTGACAAAATTACTTCGTATCCAACCCCGCCAGTATCAAGAATCACTGCTTCTTTAGTTTTTGCAACGATCTTTCCTTTTAAAAATCCAATCATTCAAACAAATTTAACAAAATCACCGGCTTTTATCCCATACTTTGCCGTTAACCCTTGATTTATTTCAAGCACGTAAAGTGCAGGTAAATCAGAGCTAAAAGTTTCGCAAGGGTCGGTTAAACAAGGATTTGCAGCTACTATTTTTATAATTTTTCCGTTTTTATCAATAAAAATTATATCGAGAGGAATCAACGTATTTTTCATCCAAAATTTTAAGACTCTCTCTTCACCAAAAATAAATAACATTCCATAGTCTTTGTCTAAACTTTTTCTATTCATAAGTCCAATTCTTCTTTCTTCATCATTGTCAGCAATTTCCACAATAAACCTTGCTTTTGGCTCTTTTTCCCTCCCATAAAAATCTATTTCAAACACTTCAACAAAAAGAACCTTATCTTTGTTTTGGTTGTCAAAATTTCTTTTTTCTCCCTTGTAATCCAAAAAAATAAAAAACAACAAAGAAAATAAACTCAAGAAAACAAACACGAGAAAAGTTTTTTTAAACTTCATGTGCCGAGGGAGAGAATCGAACTCTCGACGCCAGGATTTTCAGTCCTGCGCTCTACCACTGAGCTACCTCGGCTTGAACTTTAACCTTTTTGCTTCTAGGGTTTTTTAAACTTAAATCAAGGTTATGTTTTTTAATATTTGCTTTTCTTTCCTGATTGTAACAGCCCATATGGTTTTTCGTTTTTATGGCTAGGATAACTTTAGAAGTTGATGCTGATTTTATAAACAGGCACATCGAAATTTCCTAGAATGGATCACCTTGCTCCATTTTTTACTGAAGGAAGTGAAAAACAAAAATTAGATGAAAATTAAGTTTATTTTTATTTTATTCACTCGCTTTTTTCTTAAATGAGCTTTCTATACTCTTAAAATTATAGCTATAAAAACAAAACTATAAAAAAACAAATTTGATTGATATTTTTTTTCTTTTAGAAGTATTTAGGGCAATTAGCTCAGTTGGTTAGAGCGTCTGGCTTACATCCAGAAGGTGGGGGGTTCGAATCCCTCATTGCCCACAATTACCAGCATCAATGTAACAAATCCGCAATTTTGCTTGTCTAAGATGAAAAGTTTACTTTACAAGAAACAAAAACTTTCTCATGTTTGTTCAATTACATTATCATTATGTTGTTGAAAAAACACACAAATGTCTTAGAAAGAATATGAATAATGGGCATGTGGCGGAACTGGCAGACGCGCAGGACTTAGAATCCTGTGGAGAAATCCGTGGAGGTTCGATTCCTCTCATGCCCACAAAGGCAATTAAAAAATCTCATTTTAATTTAATTTTTGTAAAAACATATCACTTTAAGCTTTTTTAGCACTCTATAAAAAATATTATGCAGGATTTCAAAAATTCATACTATTCAATCTTCTGTTCTAATAGCACTTAAGTCCTGAGAAAACAACAAGAATTAAATCAATTAATATTAATACAAACTAAGTTTCAGATTATATTTTGTACAAAAAGCAAAAAAGCCAGCAAAAGCAATTGCGGAATTTTTTATCCCTTGATAAAATAAAAACCACAAAATTCAAAATTACTAAACAACTAATCAAACAACTAACTAACAGCTAATAAATGCTTCTTTCTGTATAGTGTGGACCATACAGAATTTTCTCAATTATAAGCGTATACGTCATTATCTCATTATCATTGAACCAAATTTTTATCTCCTTTTCTGCTTCCTCTTTATTTCCAGAAGCATGCACCAGATTTCTTATTGGTCTTTCTTCTACATCAGAAAGCCTATAAGTATCAAGAGCTAAATCACCCCTTATAGACCCCATCTCAGCAGAAAGTGGTTCAGTATTACCTACAATTTTTCTGACAATGGCTATTGCATTATCTCCTTCCCATACCATCACAACAACCGGACCAGAAACGAGGTATTCAACTAAGTTTCTCTTTACCCTTAAGCCAATATCCAATGGCGATTCCTTAATTTCTATTCCCTGTTTCTTATAGCTATCAATGGATTTTTCCCCAACAGCCAAAAGCCACTCTTTACCACCAACACTATAGTGATCTTCTGCCTGCTTAGGCTCAGGCCATACCATTTTGCAAGCAACCATCTTTACACCCACTTTTTCAAAACGAGAAATTATCTCCCCTATAAGCCCTCTTTGAACACCATCTGGCTTAACTATTACTAAAGTTCTTTCTTTGAAAGTTGTTACTCTCCTAACCATAAAGAAAAATTATCCTCAACAAAACTAAATTTTTTATCACTTTTTACAATTCATTTTGGGTAAAATTTGTGGTAAAAGACTATGTATAACATCAAAAGCTGCTGAATAAAAGCAAAAAACTTTTAAAGATCTACTATCTACAAAAACTCTTCTTTCAATAACCAAAAAATATCGAAAAACTATTTTATCATCCCAAAAACTCCGTTAAAAACTTTTCTTATTCTTATTCTTAAAATAAGGTGAGCAGAAACAGATAGAATTTTTTAAACTCTCTTTACTGACCATTTTTTAGTGTAAAAATCGTCTTCATGCTCGTTTGGAGAAATAGACTATTCGATTATAAAATTATTTTCAGCACTGCTTTTTACAACCAAGTTTTCCGTACAATCAGCATTTGAATTTGAAAAGATGCTTACTTGGACAATCTAAAAAGATAAGCAATTTCTTCTTTTTTTTGACGAAAGAATGCTTTGATACCTTTTATACTCTTTCTCTTTCATATTGCCGTGCCGCTGCTAATGACCACAATAGCATCAAACTCGATGCCTTCAACTTTATCTGTTCCAGAAACAATCTAATCTATACAACAAAAACATAAGCCCAAAAATAAAAAACAAGATGGAAAAAGAAAAAACATCGCGTTAATTCTCAATTTTTTTGATAGTGATTCTTTTCTTACCTCTTGGGCTTTCATATTCAACCTCGTCCCCAACCTTCCGACCTAAAATCGCTTTCCCAAGACTCGACGCAACACTATACTTTTTAGCTATTGGATCTACTTCAGTTGAACCAACCAAAGTAAATGTATCTTCTTCTCCGGTATCATTAAAGACAATTGTTACCCTTGAATGCAGACGTATACCATCTTTTTTACCCAGAGATTTAACTACCTTTGCTATACTTAACTTCTCCCTAATCTCTGCAATCCTACTTTCTAAAATTTGCATTTCTTCCTTAGCTTCTGAATACTGCTGATTTTCCGAAATATCACCTAACTTAACTGCTTCTTTTATCTTTTCGGAAACTCTAGTTCTTTCTACTTCATCAAGCCTTTTTAATTCCTCTTCAAGTGCTAGTTTTTCTTCTTCTGTTATTACAAAATCTGAATCGTTATTCTTTGGCATAAAAAAAATTAACTTTCTAAAACCCTTTGCCTATATTGAAGGCTTTCTGCAATATGATTTAGTGTTATATCTTCAGATTTGTCAAGATCAGCAATTGTTCTTGCCATCCTAATAACTTTAAAATAAGTTCTAGCAGAAAGCGAAAGAGAGCTAACTGCTTGTTTTAAAAGATTTTCTGACTTTTCATCAAGTTTTATGAATTTTTTGATTTCTTTGCCGGTCATTTCTGAGTTATATTTTATTCTTGTTTCCGCAAATCTTTTTTCTTGAATTTCTCTGGCAATTAAAACTCTTTCGAGTATTTTCTCGGAAGGTTCTCCATCGTTAAGAAGTTTCAATTTTTCATATTCAACCCTTGGAACTTCGCAAAACATATCAATTCTATCAAGTAAAGGACCAGAGATTCTTTTTCTGTATTTTATTATTGAAGAAGCGGAACATGTGCAATTTTTCTTTGGATCAGTGGAATAACCACAAGGGCAAGGATTCATTGCAGAAATAAGTGAAAAATTAGCAGGAAATGTTACACTTCCCTGACTTCTTGAAATTGTTACAATTTTATCCTCCAAAGGTTGCCTTAAAGCTTCCAGAACTTGCCTTGGAAACTCTGGAAGTTCATCTAAAAACAAAACTCCTCTGTGGGCAAGCGAAATTTCACCAGGCTTTGGAATTTTCCCACCACCAACCATTGCAGCATAAGAAATTGTATGATGTGGAGACCTAAACGGCCTTTTTCCAACAAAAGGATTTTTTTCGTCAAGCATTCCGGAAATCGAATAAATTTTAGTTACCTCAATCATTTCATCTACCGAGAGAGGTGGTAAAATTGACGGAAATGTTCTGGAAAGTAAAGTTTTTCCACTTCCAGGCGGACCAGAAAATAAAACATTGTGTCCGCCCGCCGCTGCTATTTCTAAACACCTTTTTGCGTTTTCCTGACCTTTGATATAAGAAAAATCAAGATCGTATTTCGTGATTCTGCCGTACTCCAAGTCATTAAAACCTTTTGTTTCTATTACATCTAGATTTTTCACACCATTTAAAGACAAAACTAGATCTGACAAATTCTCGTATACTAAAACTTTTAATCCAGGAATTAAATTTATTTCGGAGAAATTTTCCTTCGGAACTACCAAATATTCCATTCCAATCTCTTTTGCAAGAATAGCATGCGATATTAAGCCAGAGACCGGTCTTATATTTCCATCCAAGGACAACTCGCCAAAAACCATAGAACTTTTTAAAATATTACTTTCCACTTGACCACTTGCAGCAAGAATTCCCAAAGATATAGGCAAATCAAAACCAGGTCCTTCTTTTACCAGATCTGCTGGAGCAAGGTTTATTGTTATTTTTTTGTTTGGAAATTCTAAACCAGAATTTTTTATAGCAGATTTAACCCTGTCTTTTGCTTCATCAACAGCTTTTGAAGCAAGTCCAACTATTGTAATTCCCGGGATCCCAAAAGAAATATCTACTTCAACATCAACAAGTTCTGAGTTCATCCCAAAATTTAGAGCTGATTTTATTTTTGAAAGCAAATAAAAACCTTTAGCAGCTTTTTATTAGAATAATCTAAAAACAAAAAAAGGATTTGTGAAAGAAATTTAAAGTTATAATTTTGTTGCGGAGTTATGCTTTTTGCCATGGTCTATAGCCTGAAAGACTTTGATTATTCTCTGCCAAAAGAAAAAATTGCAAAATATCCACCAAGAGTAAGAGGTAAAGCAAAACTACTTGTTATTGATAGGAAGAGTGGAAAATTTGAAGATAAAAATTACGAGGATTTTATTGATTATTTGAATCCGGGGGATGTAGTTGTTTTGAATAAAACTAAAGTTATCAAGTCTAGAATTTTTGCAAAGAAAGAATCTGGAAAAGACATTGAGATATTCTTTCAAAAAGAGCTTGGAGAAAAAAATGGCAATTTCATATTTGAGGCTCTTATTGGAGGAAGGGTTGGAAAAGAAAAAAAACTTAAATTTCAAGACAAATTTTTTGAGATTATTAAAAAAGTAGAGACAAGCCTTTTTAAAGTTTCTTTTTCTGGCAACAAAAAAGAGTTTTTTAACCTTTTAGATAAGTTTGGAAAAGTACCTATACCAAAATATTTGGAAAGAAAGGTAGAAAAAGTAGATGAAAAAAGATACCAAACAGTTTTTGGCAAAATAAATGGCTCTATTGCATCACCTACAGCATCTTTGAATATTACAAAAAAAACTTTAGAAAGATTAGAAGAAAAAGATGTTGTAATTTCCTTTGTAAACCTTGATATTGGTTGGGATACTTTCAAGCCGGTAACTGAAGAAAAAATTGATGAACATAAAATTCATTCTGAAACTTTTTTCATAGATGAAAAAGCATCAAACGAAATAAATTCAGCAAAAATATCGGGCAAAAAAATTCTAGCTGTAGGAACAACAGTTATGAGAGTTTTGGAATCTGTTTCTGATGAGAGTGGTCTTGTTAAACCTTTTTCTGGAAAAACTAGCATATTCATTTACCCGCCGTACAGATTCAAAGTTGCTAACATGATGATAACAAACTTTCATGCTCCCAAAACTACAGTTATTATGATGGTAAGTGCTTTTTGCGGTAAAGATCTTTTGTTTAGAGCATATGAGCATGCTCTAAAAAACGATTATAAATTTCTAAGTTATGGAGATAGCATGCTGATAATTTAGCTACACGAGCAAAAAATCTGCTTAAAAACACTTATAATTTATAATTGTGATTCTTAAAGATTCCTAAAAACATATGTAGTTCTGCAGTTTGCATTAAACAAAACACATATGCATCATAAATTATCTCCAACCTGTTTAATAAGTTTTACAAAAACTTGAAAATCAGATTTCAAAAAAAGAAAGAAAAAACTTTACTTAACTAAAAAAACTGGTAGGTAAGCAAGCAAGAAAAAAGAATAAAATGATAATAATCAAATAAAAAACAAGAATAAAGTTCAAGAATAAAGTTTTTGTTCTTTTATGAGTTTTTTACAATCTTACATCGGTAAATTTTAAACTAGCAAAAATAATAATTAAAGACACATGATTAAAATTGGCAAATATGCAAAACATCAAAATATTTGATACAACATTGCGTGACGGAGAACAATCTCCAGGTGCATCTTTAAATAGATCAGAGAAGTTAATAATTGCAAAACAGTTAGAAAGGTTAGGGGTTGATATAATTGAAGCAGGTTTTCCAATTGCAAGCGAAGATGACTTTCAAGCAGTAAAAGAAATTGCAAAAGAGGTCAAAAGACCAATAATTTGCGCACTTGCCAGATCATTAGAAAAAGATATTGACCGAGCATGGGAAGCTTTAAAATATTCAAAAAAGCCAAGAATCCATACTTTTATTGCAACATCTTCTATCCATCTCAAAAGTAAGCTCAAAATGAGCAAAGAAGAAGTTCTTAAAGTAGCAGAAAATGCTGTAAGATATGCAAAATCAAAATGCAAAGATATAGAATTTTCGCCCGAAGATGCCGCTAGAACAGATATAAACTATATGTGCGATGTTATTAGAGCAGCAATTACTGCCGGCGCAACAACAATAAACATACCAGATACGGTTGGATACTCCGAGCCAGAAGAATTTGGAGAAAGAGTAAGATACGTTTTTCAAACACTTGGAGATCTAATCACAAAAAACAATGTAACAATTAGTGTTCATTGCCACAATGATCTAGGATTAGCTGTTGCAAATTCTCTTGCTGGGGTAAAAAATGGAGCAACGCAAGTTGAATGTACAATCAACGGAATTGGAGAAAGAGCAGGCAACTGCTCGCTTGAAGAAGTTGTAATGAATTTGCACGTAAGAAGTGATTATTTCAAAAATTTAAAAACAAACATAGATACAAAAGAGCTTTTCAGAACAAGTAAACTCGTTTCGAGTTTAACAGGATTACCAGTGCAAAGAAACAAAGCCATAGTTGGAAAGAACGCCTTTGCTCATGAGGCCGGGATTCATCAGCAGGGCGTTTTGGCTGATAGAAGCACATACGAAATTATGAAACCAGAAGACGTTGGGTGGGAGGGTGAAAGCTTTGTTATCGGTAAACACTCTGGTACTTCAGCCATCAAAAGTGTTTTGAAAAATCTTAATTACAACATCCTAAGCGAACAACAAATTGTGCAAATTACTCAAAAAGTTAAAGATTTGGCGGATAAAAAGAAATTTATTTCAGATGAAGATATTGTTGCGATTGCTGATGATGTAGCTGGAAGCTTGTCTGAAGAAGAGCAAGCGGTTAAGATAGATGAAATAATTGTTTTAACTGGGAACAAAATCACACCTACAGCAACAGTTAAACTTTTCGTAGACGGAAAAGAAAGGTTGGGTAGTGCTTCTGGAGTTGGTCCAGTTGATGCTTTGAGTAAAGTAATTCGTGAAATTGTTGACCCAACTTTAACACTTGCTGAATATAGTTTAAAAGCTATTACAGGAGGAACTGACGCTCTTGCTGATGTGACTGCGGTCATTTGTAACAAAAAAGGAGAAAAATTTAAAGCCCGCGCTGTAAATGAAGATATTGTTATGGCCAGCGCTTTAGCAATAGTTCATGGAGTAAACAAAGCTTTAAAAAACAAGGTTTGAAGAATTCTTTAACAAAGTAAATTTTTACAATGAAAGAGCCAAAAACGCTTTTTGACAAAATTTGGGAAAGTCATGTTGTGCATAAAGAAGAAGGATTCCCTTCTGTATTGTATATTGACTCTCACTATGTTCACGAAGTTACAAGCCCACAAGCATTCAACAGATTGAGAAAAAGAAAAATTATGGTAAGAAGGCCCGATAAAACTTGGTTGACTATTGACCACAATATTCCAACCAATAATCAAAATCTGCCAATCAAAGATGAAGTTTCAAGAAATCAAGTAGAAACACTTGAAAGAAATGCAAATGAGTTTGGGTTAAACATTTTCAGCATCGGACATCCAAATAACGGAATTGTACATGTTATCGGACCAGAACTTGGAATTACAAAACCCGGAATGACTATTGTTTGTGGAGATAGTCATACTTCAACACATGGCGCATTTGGAGCAATAGCCTTTGGAATTGGAACCAGCGAAGTAGAAGAAGTCCTAGCAACACAGTGTATTCTACAATACAAACCAAAGCTCATGAGAATTACTGTTAATGGAAAACTTGGTAAATGTGTAACAGCAAAAGATTTAGCTCTCTTTTTGATTTCAAAGTTAAAAACTGATGGGTGCACTGGATACTTCATCGAATATAGCGGGCCAGTAGTGGAAAATCTTTCAATGGAAGAAAGAATGACCCTTTGCAATATGAGCATAGAAATGGGTGCTAGAGGAGCTTTAATTTCTCCAGATGAAAAAACGTTTGAATACATAAAAGGAAGAAAATATGCGCCGATCGGAAAAGATTTTGACGATGCATTATCTTTTTGGAAAACATTAAAAACTGATCCTAAAGCAAAGTTTGACAAGGAAGTGTCATTTGATGTAAGTAATATCGAGCCAATGATTACTTATGGAACAAATCCTGGAATGGTTATAAAAATCACTGAGTCAATTCCAAGAATAGAAAACTTTACAGAAGAAGCCGAGAAAATTTCTTTTAGAAAAGCAATTGATTACATGGGTTTAAAAGAAGGTCAAAAAATTGAAGGACAAAAAATAGATTATGTTTTTATAGGAAGTTGCACAAATGGAAGAATAGAAGACTTTAGAGCAGCTGCATCAATTATAAAAGGAAGAAAAAAGTCTGAAAATGTTACTGTTTGGGCTGTTCCGGGGTCAAGAATGGTTCTGGAAGAAATAAAAAAAGAAAAGTTAGATAAAATTTTCAATGAAGCAGGTATTGAAATCAGAGAACCCGGATGTTCAGCTTGTCTTGCAATGAATGAGGATAAAATTCCAGCAGGAAAGTACGCTGTTTCAACAACAAATCGAAACTTTGAAGGGAGGCAGGGGCCAGGATCTAGAACATTCTTAGCAAGTCCACTTACCGCAGCAGCTGCTGCAATTACTGGAAGAATAACCGATCCAAGAAAGTTTATATGATACATCAAAAGTCGGGAAAGTGGCCTAAAGGTTGATTGTTGTTGATTATTGAAAAATAAAGGATGGTGCGCAAAGAGTAGAAATCAATAAAAAGCAAAAAGTTTTTTAACATTTTCAAAGATAGAGAATTTGAATAATGATATATTAAATTAATTTTTTGCATATGGAAAGTTTGAAAGTTCTAAAATCAACATGTGTTCCACTGCCAATTGAAAACATTGACACAGATCAAATTGTTCCAGCAAGATACTTAAAAGCAACTGATAGAGATGGTTTTGGAGAAAAGCTTTTTTATGATTGGAGATTTGATGAAAGTGGAAATCCTATAAAAAGCTTTGTATTAAATAAATCTGAATATTCTGGCAAAATTCTTGTGGTAGGTAATAACTTTGGATGTGGAAGCAGTAGAGAGCATGCGGTATGGGCAATTTACGACTATGGATTTCGCGCAGTAATATCGAGCTTTTTTGCTGACATTTTTCGTAACAATGCACTAAACAATGGGCTTTTGGTTGTTCAAGTAAGCAAGGGCTTTCTTAAAAAACTCTTTGATGCAATCGAGAAAGATCCCAAAACAGAGGTTGTAATTGATTTAGAAAATCAAAATGTTAAGTTCCAAGATGTATCTGAAACTTTCGAAATAAATCCTTATAAAAAGCTTTGCATTATGAATGGATACGACGATGTTGATTACCTTCTTAGTATACAAGACAAAATTGAAGAGTTTGAGAAAAAAAGAAAAGAAGCTTACTAAATCATTTATAATTAAAATCCTAAAATGAAAAAACGAATATTAGTTATCCCAGGTGACGGAATTGGGCCAGAGGTAACCAAGTGGGGACAAAAAGTTTTGGAGTGTATTGGAGAAAAGTTTGGCCATGAATTTTCGTTTGATTATGGAATAATGGGGCATATTGCAATTGAAAAAACTGGAAAGCCACTACCAGAGGAAACACTTGAAAAGGCAAAAAATTCAGACGCCATACTTTTTGGGGCCATAGGGCATCCAAAATATGACAATGATCCAACAGCAAAAGTTAGGCCAGAACAAGGGTTGCTTGCAATAAGAAAAGAGCTTGGGCTTTTTGCAAATATTAGACCCATAAAACTTTTTGATGAACTCTTAAATGCTTCACCAATCAAGCCGGAAGTTTTAAAAGGAAGTGACATTCTTTTCTTTCGAGAATTAACGGGCGGAATTTATTTTGGAAAACCGCAAGAAAGAAGAGACAACGGAAACACAGCAGTTGATACTTGTATTTATACCAGAGAGGAAATTACAAGGATTGCAAAACTAGCTTTTGATTTTGCAATGAAAAGAAGAAAAAAATTAACTCTAGTTGACAAAGCAAATGTACTAGAAACATCAAGACTTTGGAGAGAAGTGGTCCAAGAAGTTGCAAAAAGCTATCCGGAAGTAGAAACAAGTTACATGTTTGTTGACGCAATGTCTATGGCTTTAATCAGAAGCCCTACAAAATTTGATGTTATTCTAACGGAAAATATGTTTGGCGATATTTTAACAGACGAAGCAAGTCAAATTGCAGGATCGATGGGGATGCTTGCCTCTGCTTCGATTGGATCAAAAGTTGGATTATACGAACCAATTCATGGTTCTGCCCCAGATATTGCAGGGAAAGGTATTGCAAACCCTATAGCATCAGTTCTTTCTGCTGCTCTTCTTTTGGAGATTGCCTTTGGAATGAAAAAAGAATCGGAGTCAATAGTAAATGCAATTGACAAGACACTTAAGAATGGATACAGAACAATTGATATTTCCGATATCAATACAGATACCAGTAAAATTTTGTCTACTGATGAGATCGGAGAAAAAATAATTGAAAGAATTTGATTGAAAAAATTTTACAGTAAAATTAAAAGCTCAATTATAATAGAAAATGAAAATTGGCATAGTAAGCGATACGCATGGTTTCTTTTAGGCTTGGAAAAATGCATTTGATTTGTATTTATCAAAGACAGATCTGATAATACACGCTGGTGACATACTTTGCTGCAGTCCAGGGTTCAACCTGCTTACAGATGATTTTAATCCAAAAGCTTTATCAGACTACTTAAACAGTATAGAAATTCCAATAATTTTTTGCAGGTGATATAATGACTCAGATGTTGACCAAAAAAGCTAAGATACCCAATTCTTTCCTAATTTGTCTTTTGTTACATAGAAGGAATTAAAATATTGGTGCATCAAGAAGAAAAACCTGAAAATGAATTTTTGTTTAAAAATCAACTTACCCCAGATGAAATGGAATCTTATAGCAAAAAATGGGGGCTGATATATTTATTATGGGAAGAACGCACAATCCTGTTATCGAAAAAAGGGTAATATTTACCATATAAATCCAGGAAGCCATGTTCCAACAGTTCACGATAATAAAAAAACCATCAGTTGGAATACTTGATACAAAAAAAGAACTGTTCAGATATTACCAACAATTACTCAAGGAAAAATCATTAATGAAGTAAAATTAGAATTAAATTTTTT
>Ga0129299_1001603_pt1 | contig 15101 bp, 4 predicted proteins | sample ConPoolayeCmetaG_FD_94477 | JGI IMG/M metagenome (GOLD analysis project Ga0129299, IMG submission 94477) | Hot spring microbial mat communities from California, USA to study Microbial Dark Matter (Phase II) - Cone Pool mat layer C metaG ... | reverse complement strand
TTTGGTAGCGGTATCGCAATCGAAATCGTCACGGATGACCGCAGCCCGGCGGGCTTATGCACGCGGGGAAAAAGGGCAACGAGGCCGTTGCCCCTCCGCGCCGATGTCGCTACTCGCCGGATTTAGGTTGAAGAGCGGCGGAGGAGGTATACAGCAAGGAGCGCGAGCGTGCAGGCGGCGGGCTCGGGGACAAACTTAAGTAAGACGGCGTTGCCGGATGTGAAAACTGTGGGTGGCTGGATGCCGGCCATGGAAGGATCGCTCATGTCGAAGAACAGGCGGTTGGTGGTGAGGGCATCGAAAGAGGTGTAAGTGAAGAGAGTGCGGGTGACGGGATAGACGACGGTGTCGAGGCGTTTGATAGAGACAGTGACGGAATTAGTGGCGCTGGGGAAGGAAAGGGCCTGAACGCCCACCCAGTCGGATGTGGTGCTATTGAATTCCCATGTGTAGCGGCTGCCGGCCTGCATGGTGAGGTTGCCGGTGCGGAGGATGCCGATGCTGAGGCCGGGATCGAGGCGGGCGTTGGAATTGAGCGTGACAGCGCAGGTGACGCCTGTGCCTCCGAGTGCGGCGCCGGGCACGACGGTAAGGCCGCTGCTGGCGCTGATGCTGCCGTTCACGCGGAGCAAGCCACCGGAGACGATGGTTGCGCCTGTGTAGGTGCTATTGGCGGCCAAGACGAGCGTGCCGGCGCCGAGTTTGACGAAGCCGCCGCCGGCGTTCAAGAGGGCTTTGCTGATGGTGCGGGCGAAGGGGCTGGTGACTTCGATGCGCGCGCCGCCGGTGCGGACCGTAATGGAATTATTGCCCTGAATCCAGTCGGCGCTGCCGGCCCAGCCGGCATCGGAGAGGGTACCGCCGTCGAAATTAAGCGCGCCATTGCCGCCGGACGACGAGATCAGGCCGGCGCGCAGCGTGCCGCCCGCGTTGAGATTGATGCTGCCAAAATTGAAGCCGTAGCCGTTGTAGCAGATGTTGTTGCTGACCACGCCGGCGCCGCCGATCGTGAGCGTGCCGCCGCCTGCGCCGTCGGCGATGCGGAGCTCGTTGTTGCAATGGAAGAGGCCGCCGGTGACGAGCAGGAGTGCGGCGCCGCGCAGGCCGGCATGGCCGGGGGTAGTGACGGTGCCTGATGCAATGCAGAGGGTGCCGGAGGCGGCGAGGAGGCCGTAGTTTGCGGCGGCGTTATCGAGAGTGAGGATACCGGAGGAACCGGTGCTTTGAATGTGTTTGACGCCCGCGCCCTGGGCATAGAAATAGGAGAGAGTCTGCCGCCATGTGCGCAGGTCAATGATGGCGGCGCCGGTGGTGTTGGCCCAGGAATTAAGCTGGGTTTTTGGCAGGCGCTGATGGCCGTAGAGGTTGAAGAGTGTGGCGCCGACATCAGCAGAGAAGTGAACCCACGCGCTGCTGAAGGTATTTGAGCCACGGAAATTGAAGACGTTGGGCGGATCGGCGGCGGCGGGGAGAGTGCCGTAGAAATCGGGCTCGCCGGTGCCGGAGATATCGCCCCACAAGGAAAGCGAGCCGTTGCGGTTGTACTGGCCGAAACGTGTGCGCGTGCCGAGATCGGAGGTGGCTGTGACGTTGGAAATAGAAGCGTGCAGACTATCGGAATAAATGAACAGGGCGCCGAAATTGGCGAAGGAGCCGGTGGAGAAGCCGAGGCCGGAGAGGCGGAAGGGGACGCGGTACGGGTAGGTGGTGGAGAGTGTTTCGGTGTGGAGGCGGGCGGCGCAATTGGGATTGGTAACCACGATGGCAGCGATGTTGGGGAGGGAGGCGCCGGCGTTGTCGAGGCGCAATTCACCTTCTTGGACGAGTATAGTGCCGCTTATGGAATTGGTGACGACGTCCTGCAGGGCGAGGCGGCCGGAGTTGCGTTTGAGGAAGCCTTGGGTGCCGGCCAAGGGGACTTGGATGGCGAGGACATTGGCGACGGTGACGGTGGGCTGGGCGGAAGCGGTTTGGAGGGTGAGGGGGCCGGAGCCGTTGCGGCGAAGATTCAAGCGAGCGGAGCCGGCGTGATTGAGCGTGCCGATCGTGTGAGCGAGGTCAACGGTGACGGAGATTTCGCTCGTGGGGTTAAAGGTGGCGGATTTGCCGGCGCCGTTGGCGACGGTATCGGCGACCCAGTGAGGTGCGCGGCTCCAGTTGCCGCCGATAGTAGCGCTGGCCCATGTGCCGTTGGCGTCGGCGGCGGGGTAGAAGGCGCCGGAGAAGGCCACGCCGAAGCGCGCGGGGTTATACGGGACGTTCAAGCCGCTGACGATGATCTGATAGGTGCCGGTGGCGGGAGAGGAGACGAGGACGCCTTCGACGGAGTTGATATGATCGCCGGTGGAGACGGAGCCGAGGGCGTGGAGCCAGAGATCGCCGGCGCCCCAGAATGTCCACGAGCCAGTGGAGCGATAATAGGTGCGGGGCGACGAGCAGTTATAATCGGACATCTGGCCGACGGTGGGACAGAGCAGCTGAAAACCGGAGAAAAAATTCGTGGTGGCAATAGTGACGGGGGTGCCGAGGGCGACGGTGTAGTATTTCCAGCCGGCCGAACCGGAGGCGAGGTGGTTGGTGCGGGCGAAGAGGGTGGCGCCGGGATTGCCGGCGGCGTCGGGCGCCCAGATGAAAGAGGCGAACATGCCGCCGGTGCCGACGGCATCGTAGAGGACGTGATAGAGATGAGTGATCGTCATGGGGAGGCCGGGCGCGGTGCATTTTTCGGCCTCGAACATGCCGAGGGGGCTGGAGTAATAACTGGCGGAGGAGTTGGTGTAGTAGAAGACATCGCAGCGCGTGTTCATGGCGGCGGGGAAGTTGGTCGTGCCGTTGGGGGCGACGACACGCAGGTCGAGATCGTTGAGCAAGCCGCCGCCGGAGACGCGCGAGCAGGATGTATCGGGCGCGACAGTGGAGCCGGCCATGTCAGTCCATGCGAGAAGAACGCGGAGGGGGACGGCCGGGTCAATCACGAAGACATTGGTAGAGAAGCTGCCGGGGCCGGAGAAGGCGTTGGTCCAGAGGCCCATGCGGTAGTACGAGCCGCGCGGGAGGAGGGGGGTAAGCGTGAGGCGGCCCCAGCCTTCGACATTGTTGGGCGCGGCGTTCATTTCCTTGTAGGAGCCGGTGCCGTACTGTCCGGGCTGCATGTCGAAAGCGGCGCAGAGGAGGGCGGCTTTGAGGAGCGCGGCAGGCGGATTGCGCCAGTTATACCTGACGCGGAGGAGCTCGCGCAGGAGGGCGGCGCCGCCGGAGACGATGGGCGTGGCCATGCTGGTGCCGCCGCTGTAGGCATAATTGGTGTTGCCGGGGACGTCGCCCCACAAGACGGCGGCCGTGGTGGCATGTGTTTTGGGGGAGATGATCATCGTGCCGGGGGCGGAGATGTCGGGCTTGAGGCGGCCGTCGCGGCAAGGGCCGCGGCTGGAGAAGGCGGCCATGCCGTTGGTGTTGTTGGCCAAGTAATCGGATTTGATTGGATCATAAGGGAATTTCGAAGGCCACCAGCCGCCGTAGGTGTTGACAATGGAAGGCCGGTCATTTTCCGACGCGCCGACAGTGAGGACATTTTTGGCGCTGGCGGGTGCGCCGATGCTGCCAAGTTCAACGACACCATAGGGGGTATTGGTGTCGGTGCCTTCGTTGCAGGCGGCGAAACAAATCAGCATGTCGGGATTGTTGAAGGAAAACAAATCGGCGTTGCGGGAATGGGTGTTGTAATCGCCGAAGAGGGCGCTGCCCCAGCTGTTTTGATGGATGCGCGCGCCGGCTTGGTAGGCTTGGCGGAAGAGGACATTGAGATCAGAAGGAACAATGATGCCGGTGAAGGCCGGGTTGTTGCTGCCGGCGGCTTGGAAGACGAGGGTGGCTTTGGGGGCCATACCGGCGTAGCAGGTGGAGGGGAAGGAATTGGCGCTGGGATTGGCGCCGGAGAGGTGGCCGTTGCCGAGGACGGAGCCGGCGACGTGGGTGCCGTGGCCCGACCAGGGATCATTTGCGCCGTCGCCGCATAAGTCGAACAGCGCGGCCAAGCGGGTTTGGCCGGTGCCGTTTTGGAAATCGAGATGCAGGCGGGAATCGTTGACACCGAGATCGAGGCCGGTATCGCACACGGCTACGGTTTCGCCGAGGCCGTGGTAGGAATAAGTGTCCCAGAGCGGGCGCGCGGCGGTGACAGTAGCGGCGACGTTGTTGCAGGGCTCGGGGAGGCCGGCGAAATCCACCGCGACAACATTGGGAAGGGCGGCGAGCGATTCGACGCGTTCGGCGTGGGCGAAGACGACGGCGACGGGGCCTTCGGCGTCATCATGCAGTTCGGTGATGGCAGCGAGCGGGATGAGGGCATTAGAGGCGGCCGTGGGGTGCACGCCGGGGGCAAAGAAGACGAGGAAGGCGAGTTGTTCGGCTGGGACGCGGCGCTGGAGGGCGAGGTGAGCGCGCTCGGAGATGCGGAAGAGCGGGGGGAAGGCGCCGGCCCAGCGGGTGCTGGGGCGCGCGCGGAGGGCGGCGAGGAGGCTGGGCGGCGCGTCGAGGATTGCGGCGTTGCCGGGGACGTGGCCGAGGATGCGCGCGCCGCGGGCGGCGAGCCATGCGGCGTCGGCGGGGGTGAGCTGGGAATTGAATTGCACGAGGATGATGTTGTCGCGGGCGGCGCGGGCGGCGGCGGCCAGGTTGATGCGCTGGCCGCGGCTGTCGCGCTGTGTCAGCGGATCAATGCGGCGCGCGGCGACGTGGATGAATTCAGATGGAGCGGCGGGGTCGGAGATTTGAAGGGAGAAGGGGCGGATGAAGGGTGGCACAGCTTGTGGCGGCGCGGGCACCGGGGAAGGCCGGGCGAGGCCGGGAAGGACATAAAGGACAAAAGGGACGAAAAGGGCGAACGGGAGATACGGTACAAAACGGGCGCGACTAAGGACATTTTGTGTCGTTTGCAGAGGGCGGAAAATGTTGAATGTGCGTGCGTGCATGGTGTCAGGCAGTGCGGGTGCGGCGGGCGAGGAGCAGCGCGAGGAAGAAGAGGCCGCAGGCGGCGGGCTCGGGGACGAGCTTAATTAGCACGGCGTTGCCGGAGATGGAAATAGTGGGCGGCTGGGCGCCATCCATGGAGGGATCGGAGAGATCGAAGAAGAGCCGGTTGGTTGTGGCCGGGTCGAAGGAAGTGTAGGTGAAAAGTGTGCGGGAGACGGGATAGACGACGGAGTCGAGGCGTGTGATAGAGACAGTGACGGAATTAGCGGCGCCGGGGAGGGAGAGCGTTTGCGCGCCCACCCAGTCGGATGTGGTGCTATTGAATTCCCATGTGTAGCGGCTGCCGGCCTGCATGGTGAGGTTGCCGGTGCGGAGGATGCCGATGCTGAGGCCGGGATCGAGGCGGCCGTTGGAGTTGAGCGTGACAGCGCAAGTGAGGCCGGTGCCGCCGAGGGCGGCGCCGGGGGCGACGATCAGGCCGCTGCTGGCGTTGATGAAGCCGTTGACGCGCAGCAAGCCGTTGGAGACGTGCGTGGCGCCGCTGTAGGTGTTGGAGGCGGAAAGTGTGAGCATGCCGGCGCCGAGTTTGACCAGCGTACCTGCGCCGCTGATGACGGCGTTGCAGGCGATGTCATCGGAACGGAAGAAGGTGAGTGTGCCGCTGTTGGCAATAGTTGCGGAAGCCAGGGCGCCGGCGGCGCCGTTGTTGCCGATTTGGAGGGCGCCGGCGCTGATGGTGGTGGCGCCGCCGTAGGTGTTGTTGCCGGAGAGGATGAGGGTGCCGTCGCCGGCTTTGGTGAGCGCGCCGGAGCCGGCGGCGATGCCGCCGTAGGTGAGCGTTTGGCCGGAGGCGACGTTAATCGTGCCCGCGCCGGTGAGCGCGATGCCGCGGTTGCTGTTGAGGGTGAAGGTTGCCGTGGCAGCGAGGGTACCGCCGTTGAAATCGAGATGACCGGGTGTGGCGGAGCCGGGCGCGGTTCCGAGATGATTGTCTTGAGCGATGGAGAGCGTGCCGCCGTTGATGGAGGTTTTGCCGGAGTAGGTGTTGGCAACGCCCATGGTGAGCGTGCCAGCGCCGTCTTTGGTAAGCGTGCCGGCGCCGATAGCGATGGCAGTAGTGTTGACGGTGACATTGCCGGCGCCGCCGATGGTGAGGCCGTAGGCGCCGCTGATGCCGCCGGAGAGGGTGAGTGTGCCGCTGTCCGAATTTATGAGGCTGGCGGAGCCCTGGGTGATGGCGCCGGCGTAGGAGTTGTTGCCGGAGACATTGCGGAGGGCGCCACCGCTGGAGATGCCGGAGCCGTTGAGCGAGAGGGCTTCGGCACCGACGGCGATGCCGCCGTTAAGTTCGAGGGCTGCGCCGGACGAGACGGAGGAACCAGCGGAGGTGGCGCCGAGGGCGTTGGCGTGTGCGGCGCGCAGGGCACCGGCGCTGATGGTCGTTGTGCCACTGTAGGTGTTATTACCGGAGAGGGTGAAGGTGCCTGCGCCGACTTTGGTGAGCGTGTTGGCGCCACTGATGACGCCGCTGAGGGTGGCATTGCCGGCGCCGCCGATGGAGCTGGCGCTGTTGAGCGAGATGGTACCGGTATGGCTGGCGGCCGTACCGCTGCTGTTGATGAGCGCGCCGCCGGAACCGACGCCGGTGCCGTTGAGCACGAGGGGTTCGGCTACGGAACTCTGGCCGTTGAGATCGAGAGTATAGCCGCTGTTAACAGTCGTATTGCCGGCAGTTGTGCCAAGGGCGCTGGCGTGACCGAGAATGAGCGTGCCGCCGTTGATGGTTGTTGCGCCGCTGTAGGTGTTGTTGCCGGAGAGTGTCAGTGAGCCGGCGCCTTGCTTAGTGACCGTACCGCTGCCGCTGATGACTCCGGCATAAGTGAGCGCGTCACTGCGGTTGAAGACCAGGGCGGCATTATCAACGATATTGCCAGCGATGCTGCCGCTGGTGCCACCGGCGCCGATTTGCAGAGTGCCGGCACTGATGGTCGTGCCGCCGCTGTAGGTATTGTTGGCGGAGAGGGTGAAGGTGCCTGCGCCGACTTTGGTGAGTGCGTTGGCGCCGCTAATGACGCCGCTGAGGGTGGCATTGCCGGCGCCGCCGATGGAGCTGGCGCTGTTGAGAGAGATTGCGCCGGAGTGGCTGGCCGCTGTGCCACTGCTGTTGATGAGCGCGCCGGCGGAACTGACGCCGGTGCCGTTGAGCACGAGGGGTTCAGCTACGGAACTCTGGCCATTGAGATCGAGGGTATAGCCGCTGTTGATAACGGTGCCTGCTGAACTAGCGCCCAGACCGTTGGCGTGGCCAAGGATAATCGTGCCACCGTTATTGGAGGTGATGCCGGAATAGGTATTGTTGCCGGAGAGGGTGAGGGTACCGCTGCCGACTTTGGTAAGCGGGAAGGCGCCGCCGACGGCGCCGCTGATGGTGAGCGTGCCGGCATCAACGCCGATAAACACGGGGCTGCCGAGGGTGACGACGCCGCTGTAAGTGTTGTTGCCGGAGGTGTTGCGGAGCGCGCCGGCGCTGGAGACGCCGGTGCCGTAGAGCCAGAGCGGGCGGCTGATGGTAATACTGCCGGGGAGAACGAGTTCGGCTTCCAAGGTGGGCTCGTTTGTCACGACGACATTACCGTTGCCGAGGGCGCTGTTATTGCCGGCTTGGAGTCGGCCGCGGCGCACGAGGACGCCGCCGGTGAAGGTGTTGGCGCCGTTGAGAATCCATGTGCCGGCGCCTTCTTTACGGAGGAAAATTTTGCCGCTGGAGCTATTGTCGGCGATCACGCCGGAGATGGTGGCGTTGCCGGTGCCTGCGCCGGTGAGGGCGAGGGTGCGGGTGGCGGTGACGGCGTTCACAGGGTAGTTGAAGGCGCTGGCAGAAAAGGTGAGCTCGCCGGAACCTTGGTTTTGGATGTAGATTTCGCCGGTAGCGGAAGGCTCGGAGCTTGTACCGAGTACTACACGCCGGTCGGTGCTGCCGACGGATGAGCTGTTGTAGCGAAACGTCATCGTCTTGCCGGTGGCTGGGTAGAGGTAAATATAGGGATCAGTGCTGCCGGTGCCGATGGAGCTGGCAGTGCCGGCATTAGCGAGGACGCGCGCCTCGAAAATGCCCTCACGGAGGTAGGTGGCGCCGCTGTAGGTGGAGGCGGCGGCGACGATTATAAGACCCGATCCGTCTTTGAAGAGATAGCCTGTGGAACTGCCCGAGATACCATTGTTGATAGTCAGGGTGCCGGCGCCGGCGACGGTAAGATTGGCGGCAGAGCTGCCGGCGTTTTGCATGTTCAGTTGCTGGATGGTGATAGCGCCGGGCCAGGGATAGATAGAGAGATTTTGGTAATTGGCCGAGGGGTAGTTGTTGACGGTATTGTTAAAGGTCAGCGAGTAGGTGCTATTAAGGTTTTGGATGAGGTTGCTCACTTGGAGGGTTTGGGAACCGGACCAGGACATGTTCTTAGTGGCAGAGCTCTCCATGGAGATGGTGGTCAAGGAGCGTGCGACGTCCTGATTGATGCTGGCATACGTACCGACAAGGCTTGACAGGTAAACACTATCCCAAAGAGCTGGGACGGCGCTATCGTACCAGTTGCCGGCGGTGTTGAAGTTGTTGTTCAGATTGCCGACCCACCATTTGTTGGCGGCGGACGCTGGCAGCGCAAGAGAAAAGAGAGTGAAGGAAGCCGCGCAAGCGAGGAGCAAGGCGTGACGTGGTGTGTTCATGTGTGCCTCTTGTTTTGTTAGTTATAAATGATAGGTGAAAAGATGCGACAAAATCAATACGAAAATGACCAGAATTATCAGAAAATGGCCACGGAGGGGTGGCGCATGATTCGATAAGAGTGTTTGCGCGCGGGTGATGGAGGGACGCGGGTCTCCGCGGCCACAAGCGGTGAGGAATCAGGTGCGCCGAAATCACGCACGCGCCTGTAGCCGTGATCGATGAACGCGGCAAAAGGGAAGGACGAAGTCAGACTGCAGAGCAGGAGAAGTAAGAAGTCAGAAGTGCTGCATAACGGGGCGTCGGCCTCGTCGGCCACTGTAGCAGCGATCGGTGATCGCGGCAAAAGAGCGGCGGCAGCTTGCCGACTGAGGAGCCAGGACGGCTCCTCTACGTTGGGAGAGGAATGATGGGACGGATGGGACCTATTGCGAATAGCGAACGGCGAATAGCGAATAGCGAATAGCGAATAGCGAATGGCGAATAGCGAATGGCGAATGGCGAATAGCGAATGGCGAATAGCGAATGGCGAATAGCGAATAGCGAATAGCGAATGGCGAATAGCGAATAGCGAATAGCGAATGGTAAATGGCGAATGGTGAATGGGTGGGCGGAGTGTGCGGGAGGTGTGGTGGAGCGGGAGGAAGAAGGAGCGGCGCCCGTGGCGGGCGCCGCTCGTGGGGTTAGTGAGAGAAGAGTGGGTTAGCGGCGGCGGAGGCCGAGGAAGGCCAGCGCGCCGAGCAGCAATGCAGCCGCCGGTTCGGGCACGAGGACGAGGCCGACATTGTTGCCGACCTGCACCAAATTGCCGTTGAAGCCTGGAGCGGACGAGAGATCGAGCTGCAGGTTGCTGAAGCCTGAGAGGGTTCCACTGACTTCAAAGACGGTGTTGGTGACAGATGGGCCATCCGGCGTAGCGCCGCCCAGCGGGAGGACTTTGATAGTCGTCGTACCGTTGATGGCGAGGCTGCCGTTGACGACGGTTTTGTCGGTGTTGTTGACGCCGGGACCTTTCTCCCACTCGTATTGGCTGCCACTTTCGGTGGCGAGGTTGCCGTTGATGGTGGTGGTGCCAACACTGGCGCCGGGAGCGAGTGTTGCGCCATTCTGGATATTCAGGTTGCCGACGACGAGGCCGCTGCCTTTGAGGGTTTGGCTAGCACCGAGATTGAAGGCGGCGATGGAGCTGACGTCGCACGTGGCGCCCTGATTGACTTGAATGACGGGCGAGGCGGCTGGGATGGCGCCTTGGGCGGTGATTTTGAGGGTGCCGGATTCAACGGTGGTGTTGCCGGTGTAGGCGTTGTTGGCGGTGAGAGTGAGGACACCGGAGCCGAGCACGGTGAGGCCGCCGCCACCGCCGCCGTCTAGCAGGACTTTCTGAAGGACGCGGCCGCTGGGGTGGTCAACTTGGATGCGGGCGCCGCCGGCTTTGACGATGACATTGATGTTTTCCTGAATCCAATCGGAAGAGCCGCCACCGCCCCAGTTGTTGTCATTCCAGTCGGAGAGAATGCCGCCGTTGAGGTTGATGGTACCGGGAGCACCGCTACTCAACCAAGCGGCGGCGATGGCCAAGCGGCCGCCGGGCTCGACGTTGAAGATACCGGGGTTGACGCTGCCGGCGCGCAAGACGAAGATGCGGGCGTAGCCGCCATCGGCAACGGTGGCGACACTGGAGCCGCTGCCAAATCCCTGCAACAATTCGAGGCCGCAGTAGAGATAGCCGTTATTGGTAACGATGATTTGGCTATCCTCGCGATTAACGATGTGGCCTGTTGAGACGACGTTGGCGCCGTCTATGATGAGGATATTCGTCTGGTTAAGGACCAGGGCGTAGCCGGGGCCGGCCGTGTAGTCGGCCCACCACGAGCCGCCGGGGGTGCTGCTGATGAAGCGCAGCGTGCCGCCGACGATGTGATTGTAGGTAGTTTCCTGCTGGAAGCCGTGGAGATCAATGACGCATTCGCCGCCGGGAGTGGGGCCGGGTGCCAAGGTAGGGAAGAAGAAGTTTTTCGGCAGGCGCTGCGGGCCGAGGATATTGAGCACTGTTTTCGAGGTGTTATTGGCCAGCGTGACGTAGGTGGTCTGCCCGTAGGTGTTGCTGCCGATGAAGTCATTGGTCTTGACGCCATTGATGTACAACTCCAAGTAGGAGCTGGCACCGCTCATGGCGCCGCGGAATTCGAGTTTGCCGCCGGAACCGTATTGGCCGATGCGGGAGATGGAGCTGAGGTAGGTATCAAGGATGACGTTGGAGATGGCGGCTTCAATTTTGTCGCCATAAGCGAAGAGGGGGCCGTAGCCGTTTAAGGCCGGTGGGTTGCCATTGACCAAGCCTTGTTGGCCGGAGATGCGGAAGGTGCAGGGATAAATGGACATGGGATCGCTTTGCGTCGTGTAATGCAAGCGCGCGGCAGAATCAGCGCTCGCGACGTAGATTTGGCCGATGCCGGGGATGGTGTGGCCAGCCGAATCAAGGCGCAGTTCGCCGCCGTTGACGCGGATGTTGCCGGTCATGGAGTGGACGGGGTTGGTGGCCAAGACAAGACGGCTGGCACCATATTTTGCGAAGGCTTGGCTCCCCCCCAGCGGCGCCTTGATGAAGGTGACGCCGGCGAGATTGGTGAAAGTGGGCTTGGTTGCATCCTGCAAGGTGAGCAGGTTGCCGCCGACGATGTGGAGTTGGCCGGCGCCGGAGGCCTTGTTGATATGGCCGTTGGTGCGCGGGGAATCAACGGTCACTTCGATATTGGCGGCGTTGTTAAACGTGGCGATTTGGTTGGAGCCGTCGGCGACGATGCCGCCGGCCCAATTGGCGGTGTCGCTCCAGTTGCCGGAGCCGCCAGTCCACGTGCCGCTTGTTGCCGCCAGCGGCAGGGCGGAGAGCAGACATACTGCGATGAAGATGCTGAGCATCTGAGAGAAGAGAGTGTTCATCGTGGGTCTCCTACGATGGGTTAAGATGGCGCGCCGGGCAGAGCGCACGGTGGCGCCGGTGAAATGAGCAGAATAGGACGTATAGGACATATAGGACCTATGACCTCTTTCTCGTAATAAAGCCGAGCGCAGTTGCGCAGAACAGGAGGGCGCCGGGCTCGGGGATGATGAGCTGGACGACGAGGTTGTTGCCGTCAATACTGGGGTGATCGGAGCCTTGGATGCCGGTGGTGCCGTAGTGGAAGAAGAGGCTGTTGGGATTGCCGGAGATTCCGCCGAGGGCGGAGGCGAGGGTGTAGGTATTAGTTTCGTCGGGGGCAGAGGCGATGGCGACGTGGACGGTGACGGCGTTTGGGGTAGCGGGGAGGGAGAGCGCGCCATCGAGGGCGAGGCGGTCGGCGGCGGCGGCGGGGCCGATGTCCCAAAGATACTGTGCGCCGGAGAGGAAGGTGACATTGCTGGTAACAGTGAAGGTGCCGATACTAGCGCCGGGGCTGAGGAAGCCGTTGGCCGCGAGGGAGAGGCTGCCGATGAGCGAGCCGCTGCCAGCGATGGTGCGGCCATCAGAGATAGAGAGGACACTGCCGGGGAGTAGTTCGAGATTGCAGGCGGCGTTGGCAGCGATGCTGAGCACTTTTGAGCCAGCAGGCAAGGCATCTGGTGTATCGAGGGCAAGGATGCCGTTCGAGATGACAGTGGGGCCGTTCCAAGTATTGGCGGCGGAGAGGTGCAGGGTGCCGGGGCCGGTCTTCATCAGGCCGCCGTCTTGTGCGGCGCCGAGAGCGGGATCATGTTTTAGTGGGCGGGCAATGGTACGCTCGCCGTTGACTTCAATGACGGCTCCGCAGGCTTGGACGAAGACATTGTCAAGGACTTGAATCCAGTTGGTGAAGCTGCCGTTCCACTCGGGCCAGTCGCCATCGGAGAGGGTGCCGCCGTTGAAAAAGAGGAAGCTGTCGGGGGTATTACCAGTGGAGTGAATAGCGGAGGTGCGGAGGACGGCGCCGGAGAGGAGATTGACGACGCCGGGCGATTCGGAGCCGATGCGTGTGACCCAGGCGCGGAGGATGCCGGAACCAGAGAGGTTGACGAAGCCGGGGCCGTCGGTAAAGGGAAAGCCAGGCATGAACTCGAGTGGGCACCAGAGTTCGCCGCCAACCATTTCGAAAGTGCCGCTGCTGACGACGGCGCAGTACTTGCGTGCGATGATGAGGCCGGATTCGACGCGGAAGGTGCCACCGCCGCCCCAGATAATCAAGGAATTATTGTTGGCGTCGAGATCGAGTGCGCTGCCGAAGTCGCCGCGGAGGATGACGGTGCCGGCGCCGGTGATGTCACTGGCAGTAACGTTGCCGAGGAAGGTTTGGACATTGGAGCCGAGGTCAACGATCAAGGTGGCGCCGGCGAACGCGTTGGGTGGGAACGCAGTTTGTGGGAGGCGCTGCGGGCCGAGGAGGTTAAAGATGCCGGTGCCGGACTCGACGGTGAAGTGAGTGGCGGCGGCGGAGTAGGTGTTGGAGCCGATGAAGTCGAAGGTTTTGATGCCGTCACGGGCGAAGAATTGTGGTTGGGACGTGCCGGAGATTGAGCCGCGGAGTTCGAGGCGGGAGGCGCCGGGACCAACTTGGCCGATGCGGGTGACGGCACCGATATCCATGACAATGTTGGAGACGGCGGCAAGGAGGCCATCGCCGGCGAGGAAGAGTGCGCCGGCGCCGGAATTGGAGCCTGAGGACGGCCCGTAGCCGTTGAGGCGGAAGGTGCACGGATAAACGGACATGGGATCGTTCGTGCCTGTGCGGTGGAGGCGTGCGCCGGCGCCGCTGGCAAACACGAAGACTTGGCCGACTTTAGGAATAGTATGGCCAGCGGAATCGAAGCGCAGTTCGCCTTCGTTGACGCGGATGTTGCCGGAGAGCATGGAATGAACGATGTTGCTGGGGATGACGAGTTCACCGAAACCGTACTTGGCGAAGGCCGTGGTACCGGTGAGTGGAACGTTGATGACGACCTGGCCTTCGTCGTTTGAAATGGTTGGTTTGACAGGATCGCTGAGAGTAAGGGGACCTGGGCTTTGCAAGGTGAGTTGTCCGAGCGCACCTTTATAAATATGGCCGATGGTGCGGGGGGAATCGACGGTGACGGCGATGTCGGTGGCGTTGCTGAAGGCAGCGAGTTCGTTGGCGCCGTCGGCGACGATGGCGACGTCCCAGTTGGCGGTATCGCTCCAATTGCCGGAGCCGCCGATCCACGTGCCGCTGGCGGCGAAGAGGGAGGCGGAGAAGAGCGCGCAGGCTGCGGGGCGCAGCGGGTGAGGAACGACAAGAGAGAGATTCATGAGAGCTCCTAGGATCACGTTATAACTGGCCGACAACAGGCCGGTGCACAGGTTACACAACCACTATAGTTAAGTTGGGATAAGAATTCAATAAGGAAATGGCCAGGAGTTAAAAGAAAATGGCCAAAAGACGAGGGAAGAAAAACAGGACGTATGGGACCCATGGGATGTATTGAAGGGCGCGTGAAGTGAGGAACTGTTGAGATCATGGGCGGCGCGAGGGGAGACGAAATGCCAGGAGGGTTAACACGAGCAGCAATGCGGCGGCGGGCTCGGGGATGATATCATCGCTGGTGAAAATGGTGATGACGTTGGTGCTGGAAGGATTTTCGGAGAGGCGGACGACAAGATTGTAATTAGTGGAAGGTTGCAGGGCGTTGAGTTGAGCGAGTTTGATGGCACCGTTGGCGCTGTCAATGGTAAAGGCGCCGCCGAAGGATTCGACGAGCGAGAAGGAGCAGGAGGCGCCGGGGTTTTCGGGATAGGCGCGGAGCTGGGCGATGACGGTGGAGAGGGTGGTGTTGCTGGTAACCTCGTGGGCTGGGAGGAGCATGGAAGAATTGGGGAAAGCGGCGTTGGCCCAGTGGACGCAGGCGGTTTGTGCGTTGGCTTGGCTCCAGGCGAAGGGAGCGCGGCGGGCTTCGGAGAGATCGCCTTTGTAGTAGAAACCGGAGATGCCGCCAAAGGTGCTGGAGGGATGGACGGTGCGCGAGCTTTGCAGGCCTGTTTTGACAAGGATGCCGTTGACGTAGAGGCGCGGAGTGCGATTAGAATAGACGACGGCGAGGTGGAGCCAATTAGTGAGGATGAGAGGGGAGCGCCAGACGAGCATGGCGTGGAAGTAGCTGTTGCCATGTTCAATGACGGTGATGCCGTTTGTGCCGACGGCGATGCCTGCGCCGGCGTGGAGGGTGTCATCGCCCCAGGCGCTGCCGTGATCGGGGAAGAGGGCGAAGGCGTTGGAGTGGCCGAGGGCGAAGGCGCCTTCTGGTGGGAGATAGGTTTCGAATTCGGGGCGTGCGAAGAAGGCGATGGTGAAGGAATTGGTAATGGAAGCGGGGGCGATGCCGGTGGATTTACTGGTGGCGCCGTTGAAGAAATGGCGGACGAGTTCGACGTCGGCGTAGGGGG
>Ga0129299_1001602_pt1 | contig 15104 bp, 9 predicted proteins | sample ConPoolayeCmetaG_FD_94477 | JGI IMG/M metagenome (GOLD analysis project Ga0129299, IMG submission 94477) | Hot spring microbial mat communities from California, USA to study Microbial Dark Matter (Phase II) - Cone Pool mat layer C metaG ... | reverse complement strand
GCCCGGTTGCTCGCCCTTCGTCTGGCAACCGGGCGGCGACAGCCGCGTGATGGGCGCGCCCATCCCTGATGGTGGGTCTTGAGCTCAGCAGCTCAGGGTAATCGAAAGCTGTAATACCGACGTCCATAATTTTTAGAGACTCTACAGCGCAAACAGCTCTTCGACCTATCCTGCCTTGAAAATTCCGCGCATTATGGCTGAATCACCACCCATGCATTCGCAGCAAGCGCCCGGCTGATTTCCTCCACCTGTCCGGCATCTAACAATAAAGACGGCAAATCAGCCTCTTGGCCTTGAGCAAGTATCAGGATTTCGCGTCGGCCATCCGCGGCAGCGCCCACCAAGCGCAGTTGTCCGGGCACTTCTTCGGTATCCCTTTCAGCAACGCGCCAATGCCCGAGCAACTGCGCTGGCAGTGTGCCGGCCGGCAAATTTATACCGATGTGGCGATAACGGCGGATATATTTGCCTTCGATACAGAGCCCCAAAAAGCGACGCGAAAGATAAACCACCGCATAGGCGTTTTCTATGGGGTGTGAAATTTCCTCTTTTTCCCAATCAACCTCCACCGTTTTTTTAGCTGAAAGCCGCGTCTCCTCAGCGGCTTTCGCCGGCATGAGGGAGGTTGCGCGTTCGGTCTCAAAATCGGCGACTGAGGTTTTGCCGTCAATTTCTTGGACAAAAGCAACCGGCGCTGTTTCTTCCAGGCGTTGTGGTTCTCCTTTACTGAGGGTGTGAGGGCATGAGACCGGCGCTTCCTTTTTAGGAACGTCGACAAAAGACGGCGAGGGCTTGAAAGGCGGCATGTTTGTCACAACTTGGCGCAGCGGCGTCCGCGGCCTGCTCAATCCCAGCGTGCCGCTTGCCATGCGCTCTGCTTTTGCAAAGCGACCGTTCGCCTCTTGCGCGCGCACCGTTGACGCTGTGGGCAGCGGCGGTCGCTCATCTGCGTGAGGCGCATCCTCCATCATAACAGTGCGAGGTTCCAGAAGCGTTGGCAGAGCACGGCTGTGTTGCCTCACAAGCTGCCAAAGGCCGGCGATAATAGCGATGAGGAGCAGGCTACGCGCGGCGCTGCGTGCCATGAGCGCAATGCCGGGAAAAATTGCGCTTTTTCTTTCTGTGCCAACAGCCATAACCTCTCCTCGGTCAATCAAGCAAAGGCAGGCTGCCCACCTGTTCAAAGAGAACGGTGGGTATCTCCCGCCAAATCATTTTTGCGTCTTCGGGGCCGTTTTCTTTTGAAAAAACATGGCGCCATTTGTTTTTGAACTTCAACCCGTTCTTCACCGTCAGGTACCGATAATTCAGCGCTGGCGTGCCGCCGGTGGTGACGTTTTCAAAATGGAAGACATGCACGCATGGATCGTACACCGCTATCCAGCCTGCCTGCCGCAAGCGATAACAGTAGTCGATATCTTCGAACTGCACGGGATGAAAGAGCATATCGAAGTCGCCGGTCTCATCCACTGCGCGGCGGGGCATAATCCAGAAAGCGCTGATCAACGCCTGTACCTCGGCGCGGTGTTGAAATTCAGGGGTGTCCCGTGGCTCGCCACGGCCGCGAAAACCCACGCGCCCGCCGCGGCCGACCACGCAGCCAGCGCACTGGATGAGATGCGGCGAAGCGGCAAAAAGTATCTGTGGCCCCAACACGCCGATGCGCTTGTCTTTCTCAAGACTCGCCAGCATGCGCTCTACCCATGTGCGCCTGCCAACCACCACGTCATTGTCCTGCATGACGACAAATTCGCCGCGCACTCGTCTGAGCGCGAGATTGCGGCCGGCGACGGCGCCTTTGTTCTCCTCACAGTGGATGATATCGACCTGCCAGCCGCGCGCCTCGGCAGCGACAGCAAAGCGCGCAAAGATTGCCGGTGTGTTGTCAGTGGAACCGTTGTCCACGAGAATGGCCTGGAGCGACGGCCATGAGGACTGCAGCAGCGTCGAGAGCGCTAACTCCGTGTAGCAGCTCTTATTGTGTGCTAGGAGAATGAGGGAGACGAGCGGCGCAGGCATGGCGATATTATGGCGTCGTCCTGAAAATGCCGCAATAGGTTTGCGTCGGCGGCCATGAATGCGTATAATGCATGCAGGATGCGCCTTTGCCTCCCTGGAGGGCAAACGGAGACTTCATGCCGCAAAAACGCCGGCTTCTGCTTGTACACCCGCGCAGCGATCGCGGACTGGCAGGAGGCATTTCGTCTTCCGGCAAAGCGGGTTTCGTGCGGTTGGCGCTGCCGACCGTGGCGGCGCTAACGCCGGCGCACTGGGAGGTCATTATCCACGATGCGCGGCGCTCGCCGCCGCCTTTTGCCGAGCGCTTCGACCTTGTCGGCATCACCGCCTTTACCGCCGAAGCGCCGAGCGCTTATGCCATCGCCGACGCCTTTCGCGCCGCTGGCACGCCGGTGGTCATGGGCGGAGTGCATGCCTCGGCGATGCCCGAGGAAGCGCTGCAGCATTGCGATGCGGTGGTCATCGGCGAAGCCGAGGCAGTGTGGCAGAATCTGCTGGCCGATCTGGAGGCCGGCGCGCTTAAACAGCGTTATCGCGCTGCAAATCTGGTGAAATTCGAAAACTGGCCGCAGCCTCGCCGCGATCTTCTTGAGGCTCGCGCCTATTATGATTTCAATACCCTCCAGGCTACGCGCGGCTGTCCCTTTGATTGCGACTATTGCGCTGTAACGCAATTTTTCGGCCGCGGCATCCGCTGCCGGCCTGTGGCAGAAGTGATAGCAGAGATCAAAACCTTCCGCAGCCGACGCTGCTTTTTTGTGGACGACAATCTGATCGGCAATCCGAGCTACGCCAAGGAGATGTTTCGCGCGCTGACGCCGCTCGATATGCGCTGGGGCGCGCAGGTATCGCTGACGCTGGCGCGCGATGAGGAGCTCCTCGCGCTTTATGCTGCCGCCGGCGGCCGCTATGCCTTTATCGGCTTTGAGAGCCTTTCGCCGGAAAATCTCGCTGCGGTAAACAAATCCTGGAACTCGCCAGATGCCTATGCCGAGGCGATCCGCAGACTGCATCGCGCCGGCATTGTGATCGTCGGCAGCTTTATCTTCGGACTAGATGACGACGATGTGCATGTCTTTGACCGCACTACGGCTTTTATCATGCGCCACCGGCTGGACGCCGCGCAATTTCATATACTCACGCCTTTTCCAGGCACGAGGCTCTTTGCCAAAATGGAGGCTGAGGGCCGCATCGTCGAACGCGATTGGTCGCGCTACACTACCAATGAGGTGGTCTTCCAGCCGCGGCACATGAGCGCCGAGGTTCTACGCGCTGGCTATCGCCGCGCCTGGGAGAAAACCTATCGCCTGTCAAATATCATCCGGCGATGCAACGCTGCCGGTCTGCGCCAGATGCCCATTAACCTCGCGGTCAATCTTTCTTATCGCCGCAAGGCTTATAAGGCACAGTGCGATTGCGGTCCTCATATAATTTGAGCTTCTTGCGCTGTAGAGTTTCTAAAAATTACGGACGTCGGTATTACAGCTTTCGATTACCCTGAGCTGCTGAGCGCAAGGCTCACCATCAGGGATGGGCGCGCCGTGGCGTGAGCGGATAGCGTGGGGTTTTACAGCTTTTTTTTTGGCCTTGCCCTGCGCGCCTTCAGCGGCTGCTCACCCTTACGTTGGCAGCCGCTGAAGGCAAGCAGGACATCGCGTTGCACCCCACATGCTTTGTGTATTGCCTGCGTATTGCGCGCAAACAAGCATTCGGCCGCCGGCATTGGCTACGGACTTTTTGGGGCCCTTTGGCCAATGCCGGCTGTGTAGTTAGGCGTATCGATAGCTGCCATGCAGCCGGTTTCCATCTCTTTGCCTGTTTTCCGCGGCCAGCGCCGCGCAAGGGTTTTCTGGTCAAAAAATCGCTTTTTTCCACCTTTGCCGCGCATTTATGCGGAATGTGCAAGATAAGCCTGGGGGAAAGCTGTTTTCTACCCAACCACAACCTCATTGCCATCAGACAGTTGCAAACAGCACAAACGGCTCATAACTTAAAGTTCGGCCTTGCGTTTTCCGATAGGATTCATAGAGTGGTTCGCATGAGCTTGCTCTTCCACCGGCGGTGGAAGAGCAGGCTGAATTATATCAGGAGAACATCAATGATTAAAAAAATAAAGGCATACTGCAGCATCCGTCAAACCACGGTGGATGCATTGGTTGAGGACAGCAAGGTGCGTGTAGGCAAAAGCACCGCCATCCGCCGTATCCCTCTTTCCTGTGGCAGAGTAGCGGAATGCCCGAAGACGACTTTTTGCCGCTTTGTTAATCCTCTTACCACCCGTAATCCTTTATCCCTCGCGGCCGGTGAGGGTGCGGCAGGTTGAAAATCACAGTCCTATATTGCAAATCTGCCGTCTTCTCATACACTGTAATATCGCGACAGCGGAGATGATTTTCGCTTTTGCGAAGGGTGAGGTTTTTATTTAGAGAAGAGGAATAACTGTCATATGCTTCCCAAACATCGCCATTTTTTCGCCTCGGAAAGCGTCACCAAAGGCCACCCGGACAAGGTGGCGGATCAGATATCGGACGCGGTTCTTGATCATATTCTGACGCAGGACCACAAAAGCCGTGTAGCTTGCGAGGTATTGGTCACCACCGGCCTCTGTCTCGTGGCAGGGGAGATCACCACCAACTGCTGGGTGGATATCGCCGAGATCGCACGGGGTGTGATCAAATCCATAGGCTACAATGACTCCAGCATGGGGTTCGATTGGAAGACATGTTCGGTGCTCTGCGCCATTGGCAAACAATCGCCGGATATCGCCATGGGCGTGAATCCTGGCGTCAATCGCGAGCAAGGCGCCGGCGACCAGGGGATGATGTTCGGCTATGCGGTGAATGAGACGCCGGAGCTTATGCCCATGCCGATTATGCTGGCGCACAAGCTTTGCCGCCGCCTCGCCGAGGCGAGGGAAAACGGCGAAATCCCCTACCTGCGCCCCGATGGCAAAAGCCAGGTTGTGGTGGAATACGAAGACCGCCGTCCAGTGCGCGTGCATACGGTCTTGGTGAGCACCCAGCACGATGAAGAGGCAAGCCATGAAGAAATCAAGCGCGATGTCATCGAAAAGATCGTTCGGCGCGCCATCCCCGCTTCGTTGCTCGATGAGCATACGGTCTATCATGTCAATCCCACCGGGCGCTTTGTGATCGGCGGTCCGCATGGCGATTGCGGGCTCACCGGCCGCAAGATCATCGTCGATACCTACGGCGGACGCGGCAGGCACGGGGGAGGCGCTTTTTCCGGCAAGGACCCATCCAAGGTAGATCGCTCCGCGGCTTATGCCTGCCGCTGGATTGCCAAAAACGTGGTGGCCGCAGGTCTGGCCGAGGAATGCGAGATTCAAATTTCATACGCCATCGGCATTGCGCGGCCGCTTTCCATACGCATCTCCACCTTCGGAACCGGCAAGGTCGATGACGAGCGTTTGGCCGCGATTATCGCCAAGTATTTCGATCTGCGGCCGGCAGCGATCATCGAGCGCCTGGATTTGCTCAAGCCAAAGTATCAGCCGACTGCTGTGCATGGCCATTTTGGCCGAAACGAAGATGGCTTCACCTGGGAAAAGACCGATATGGCCGAGATCATCCGCGCCGAGGCAGGAATCTAAAGGGAGGAGTTCCATGGCAACGTTGCAGGAGAGAGTGGCGCAAGCTATAGGGGATATCCGCCCCATGCTGCAGGCCGATGGCGGCGACATCGAATTGGTGGAGGTGGCGTCGGACGGTGTGGTCAAGGTTCGTCTGCACGGCGCTTGCCGCGGCTGCCCCCATGCGGCGATGACCATCAAGCGCGGCGTGGAAGCGCGTCTGCGGGAGGCGATTCCAGAGATCGCGGCGGTGGAGCTGGCCAAAGAAGTCGAGGGCGTCTGAGGGGAAGCAGAGCGCTTTCGTTTAAAAGTGGCAGCGGAATATGGCGCGTTGCGAGCCTATTGCAATCCTCTCCGACATCCACGGCAATCTCGAGGCCGCGGAAGCGGTCTTCAACGATATCGCCGGACAGGGCGTCAGCCGCATTCTCAATCTCGGCGACACGGTTGGTTATGGCCCTGATCCTGAGGCGTGCGTGGATTTGGCTGCCGGGCGTTGTGCTTGGAATCTCTGCGGCAATCACGATTATGCCGTGCTCCATGACGCCGAGGGCTTTAACCCTATCGCGCGCGCGGCGGTGGATTATGTCCGCAATCGCATGAAGCCAGTGCCGCAGCGTCAGGATGCCGATATACTGCGGCGCTGGCAATTTCTGGAAAATCTTGAGCCCATTTATGAAGAGGAGTGCTTTGAGGCCATGCATGCCTCGCCGCGACAGCCAATTACCGAATATGTCTTGCCGTCTGATCCGGAGATGGATCCGCGTAAAATTCGCGATATTTTTGCGAGCATGAGCCATCGCATAGCATTTATTGGGCACACGCATTTTCCGGGCATAATCGAGGAGGATTGCGAATTTTTTATCATGCCGCAGATGTTCGATCAGGTTTATCGCGTGGGAGATCGGCGGGCGCTCGTCAATGTCGGCTCAGTGGGGCAGCCGCGCGATCGCGACACGCGTTGCTGCTATGTGATCTTTGATGGCGATGCTGTAGTCTATCGCCGCGTGGCCTATGATATCGAAAAAACCGTGGCAAAGGTCCGCAGCTGCGGCGGATTGCATGAGGTCTGTGGGCTGCGGCTGCGCGAGGGGAGGTAAGCATTGTCTTGGCTCGCTCCTTTTATTCGCCAGCCAGCATTGGCCTACGGACTTTCGGGGGTCCTCCGGCCAATGCTGGCTTGGCCGTTCGGTGTATCGGCAGCCGCAAAGGCGGGCATATATCTTCTTCGTCGCCAAAAAGTTGTTTGTAATCCTCTTGGCCAACAACGTCCGATAAAAGGCTCAAAAAGCTTTTTCTCAAGAACCACGAGCGGTAAATGAAACTCACATGGCGATATCCTCATAACAATGGCGAATTGGGGTTGATATATGCCGGAATTCTTGCCGCATGGGCGGGAGTGGCATGGTTGCGTTTATTTTTCCACCTGCCTATGCCACCCTGCCTGTTTCATTATTTCACCGGCATACCATGCGCGGGATGCGGTTCAACCCGCGCCGCATCCGCGCTTATGCAATTGCGCATTGCTGAAGCACTGGCGTGGAATCCGTTGACTACTGTTGCTATGATCGGCGTGGCCCTATATTGCGCCTGGACAGTGGCGGGCCATATCCTCCGTTTGCCGTTGCCTCATCTGGAAATTACTGCGGACGATTTGCGCTGGGGCGTGGCACTGGCGGGGTTTCTGCTGGCGGCCAATTGGGCCTATCTTATCTGGGCGGGTGTTTAGGCGACGAGCGGGCGGCAACGCGGATAATGCCGCGCAACCGGTCGATATTTGCCTGGCGCTCTACCGCGGTCGGTGCAGGAGACGAGATTGGCAATTCAAGCGAAATTACGGGTTTTCTGTTTGAGTCTTTTTCGGTTGCTAACCAGCCAAGGAGCGAGTCTGACGGATCAGCCGGCGGAGCGAGAATGGGCCCCATCCAAGGCTCGTCGGCGCGTCGCACTTGCCGGCGCGTTGCGCGCAAGCAGGGCCGCAGATGTCCGGGCTCGCTCCTTTTTATTCGCCAGCCGGCATTGGCCGAAGTTCCATAACACTTAGTACAGCTCCCCATAAATGAGGGGGAAAATGGTCGCCGGTTCATTGTTGCAAAAAGAAAGCAGTCAAATCCCTCGCCAACCGCTCAATACGCCGAACAGCGCAGCCAGCATTGGCCGAATGACCCATAAAAAGTCCGCAGGCCAGTGCTGGCGGCCGAACGCTGTTGGCGCGCAGTGCGCAGGCAGACGGAGCCAACCCCTCGCACACCATGATTCTGGCAAACGGCCGGCGGCAAGGGATGGGCGCGCCCATTTCCCCAAGCTTACTATGTTCACCGCATGCTTGTCGTGAGTCATTTTTTGACCCCTTATTTATGGGGAGCCGTACTTAGCCCAACGCCGGCTTATGCGGTTTGGCGTATCGATACCTGCAATGCCATCGGTCTCTGCCTCTCTGCTCTCCTGCGCCGCAGACGCGGCAGGGGGCGGACTGAATGCTGATCACAAGAATCCCCTTGGAGTTCAAGGCCCACCATCGGGGATGGGCGTAATAAAAGCCCCTTTTGCTTTGCAGGGAGGGAAGGTATATTCCTCCGGCCGTTGTGCTATAATAAAAGGCTATGCTGGAAATCCAAGTTGCATCTGATTTCACTGCTTTGAGCGATGCTTTTTTCGCAACGCTTGCGCAAAAGCCAGGGGATGATCCCCTGGCAGCAGAATGCGTCATCGTTCCCACCCGTATCGCCGCAGCATGGCTTCGACATAGGTGGGTGTTGGAGGCTAGGCGCCACGAGATATGCCCGCATTGGGATGTATATTTTTTGCATGTTTTTGTAAACGATTGTCTGGCTGGCGTTATGCCAGGAAGCGGCCGCGTGGCGGAAGCGCACCCTTATTATCGTGTCAATCTCTGTTGGCGGCTTTATGACCTATTGCGTCGCCATAATCCCTCGCTCGCCTTAGCAGCTTATTTCGGGGAAAATTGTGAGCCATGGCGGCGCTTTGATTTTGCCGCCGCGTTGGCTAAATGCTTTGACAATTACCAGGTTTATAGAGCAGAAATGCTCTGGGGCTGGGAGATGACAGATCGACCGGCAACGGGCGATGCGGAGTTTTCCTGGCAGGCAGATCTCTGGCGTTCGCTTGTTGCCGAAAATGCCGACACCTATGCCGCGGCCTTTCGCCGAATGTCAGAACGCCTCGATGCCAGCAAAGTCAGCGAGAAATATCGGCGTATCGCTGTCTTTCCCTCGCCTGCCATGCCGCCTGTCTATCTTGAGTTTTTTCGTTTGCTCGCTGAGCGGGTGTCTGTCTATCTTTATCTCTTCACGCCTTTTGCGCCCAAATGCAAGGTCGAGGAGCAACCGGGCGCAGGCAGATGTTTATCGCTCGAAGGCCATCGATGGCATCCGCCGCTGCGGCAAAATTCCCTAGCAGCGGCGTTTGGCCGCGTTTACGACGCTTTTTTCGCCGAGCTCGCCTGCCGCGGCATGAGGTGGAAGGAGACATCTCCAGCCGCCTTGTCTCCGCCTGGCAATGTGCTAAAAGCGCTTCAATATGCCATAAAAAATGACCTTCCTCTGTCTGCCGAGCGGCAAATAGCAAATCGCGAGGATATCGCCTCCGACCACTCTGTGCGCATTCATATCTGCCACAACCCGCTGCGCGAAGTGCAGGTGCTGCACGACCACCTACGCCGTTGGTTCGCTGAGGACCCCTCTTTGGAGCCACGTCAGGTACTGGTGCTGGCGACCGATATGGCAATATATGCGCCTCTTGTGCAAGCGGTGTTCAGCGCATCTGAGCCGGAAGCCGGAATTCCTGTCGCGATCGCCGATCGCTATGCGCTTTCCGATAGCGGTATAACGCAGACATTTCTGAAATTGCTGCGCATTGCCAGCAGCCGCTTCAAAGTTTCGGAAGTTATTGATCTCCTAGGCTGCCCGGCTGTTTCGCGGAAATTCGACCTGGCTGCGGACGAATTGCCTGCCCTGCAAGAACTCATAGAGGAGGCGGGCATCAGGTGGGGAATGGATGCCAATCATCGCCGACAATGCGCAGGCGCGCTCTTTACTTCCGCCACAACCTGGCGCTGCGGCCTTGACCGGCTTCTCCTGGGTTATGCCATGGGCGGCGATCGTGAAGAGGAAGACTGGCGGCTGCTCCCAAATGCCGCCCAGCCGATTGTCGCCGCGCGCTCTCTGGCTGAAGACGAGGCGGAGCGGGTTGGCAAGTTGGCCATGTTCCTGGAAAGGCTGGAATGGCTGCGCACCTCCATGGCGCACGGCGGAAGCGCAACAGCGAAGCTGGCAGAGTGGATGAGGCGGATGGCTGAGATCATCGAGGAGTTTTTTGCCGATACCCCGGAGACCTTTGCCGAGTTGCAGAGCTTGCGCAAAACCTTCGCCGGCGTTTTGGCAAACGCTCAACTTGCCGGCATTGCGGATATCGAAGTGGAATATGAAGCCATTGTCTTCGCGCTTGAAAACGAGATGGCTTCTGTCGAAACAGCGGGCAATCTCACGGCCAACAGCGTTATCTGCGCGGCCTTGCGCTTGGGCGCGGCTGTGCCGAGCCGCATTGTCTGCGTCCTCGGTCTTGGCGATGGCCAATTCCCGCGCTCGGATAAATTGCCTTCATTCGACCTGCTGCGCAGGGAAAATGATAGGCGCGCATGCGATCCATCGCTGCGCATGGCGGATCGCGCCGCCTTCCTCGAGGCTGTGTTGGCTGCGCAGGAAAAGCTGCACTTAAGCTACGTCGGTAGAAGCGATCGCGATGAGACGATTATCCCCCCCTCGCCTTTGTTGGCAGAGTTAAAAGACTGGCTTGAGCAGCGATTTTGCGGTATTGCCGACCTAGGCGTAAAAAGCCGCGGCCACATTGCGCCATTCGAGGTCCTGCACCATCTGCAACCATTTCACCCTGATTACTTCCTGGAGAATGGCCAGCTTTTTTCCTGCTCGGAATGGGCGGCGCGCGCCTCTCGCAGCCTTATCAGATCCAGGCAAGAGGTTGGCGCGAAACAGATCAGCAAACGCGGGCTGCGCGCCTTGCCGAAAACCTCCGAGGCGCGAACAGCGGTAAGCCTGGAGGAGATTTTCCGGTTTTTGATGAATCCAGCCCGCTATTATTTCCAGGCGCTGGGCGTCAGGTTTGAAGAGAAGGAGATGACGCCATTCACAGACGATGAGTTGTTTGATTCGGATTCTTTGGCCGATTACCTTTTGAAAGAGGCTATCATGCGCGCATTGCTATACGGCAAAAATTCCCAGGAATACCTCTTTGAAGCCTTGTGCCAACGGGGACTGTTGCCTTTGGGAGAGCAAGGAAAACAAATTTTAGCGCAGCGCATGCAGGAATGCCATGAAATTCTCGCTACGAAAATATGCGGCAATGAGCTAAGGTCGATTCTGGCCACGCCGGCGCAAAATCAACGCCTCGAAATAAATCTCGACACCGGCCAAAGGGTGGATGCGGAAATAAAAATCTACAAAATAGGCCAGAAAACCGCGGCAATATATGCCCGCCCTGCTGAGCTCAAAGCCAAAGATTATCTGCAAGGTTGGCTTGTGCATCTTGCGGCAGCGGCGGCAGAATTTCCACTTGCCACTTATATATTCCCTCGCGAACCAGGGGAAAACGGGATAAGATATTCCGCTTTGTCGGCAGATGAGGCTCGCCAGCAGATCGCGAAATGCTTGCGAATGATGCAAGAGGGTTTGAGGCGGCCTGTGCCCTTTGCGCTGAAAACTTCTTTTGCATTTGCCGAGCAGATGCATAAGGCGGCCAGCGGCGCAGCTGGGCAAAAGCAGAAAAGTCTGAGCGCGGCGCAAATTGCCTGGCGCAGCGCCGACCAGCAGCGCGGTGAAAAGGACGACAACCCCTATCTCCGCCGAGCATTTGGCGATGCCGGTCCTATGGCTGACAGCGAGTTTGCTATATATGCGATGGAGATATTTGCGCCAATGCTCAGCGCGGTGCAAAAGTTTAAAGAGGAGGATAGCATGGAATCCATCCCCGAAAAAGCCGAGCAGGGATATGAGAGATGAGCGGCATTTCATTTTCCGAGGCCATTTTGCAGCCAGATTTTCCTCTTGCCGGCTGCCACCTTATTGAGGCGAGCGCTGGCACGGGCAAAACCTATGCTCTCCAGACAGTTTATTTACGGCTGGTGGTGGCGGAAGGAATACCCATCACACGCATATTGGCGGTGACCTTTACAGAGGCAGCCACATATGATTTGCGCAGGCGCATGCGCGAAATCTTGGACGAATGCCGGCGTTATTTTTCTGGCTGCAAAACGGCGGAGGATCGCGTAACCACCATCTGCGCCCTTCCTCCCAGCGGAGCGGATTGCGAGCGGGAGCGCGAAATTCGCTATCAGCGCATAGAGGCGGCGCTGCGCGATTTTGACGAGGCGGCTATTTACACCATCCACGGTTTTTGCCATCGCCTTTTGATCAATCACGCCTTTGAATGCGGACAGGCGTTTTCATTGGATCTAAGCGGCGCTGATGACAAAATTTTCGCTGAAGCCTGTGCTGACTGGTGGCGGCAGCATGCCTATGATTCGCCGCTTATCGCGGGTATTCAAAAATATGCCGAGGCGCAGGCTGCTGCTCGCCTTTTGCTTGCCAAGCCCGATAGCCGTCGCGCGCCAGAAGCGGATTTCCAAACCTCAAAACAAAACCTGGAAAATCAGTTGGAAGAACTGTTGGCGCACTGCGACGGCGAGGCGATAGAAAAGGCGCTTGGCAAACAGCGCATATTAGGCAAGTGGGGAAATCCAAGTGTGCGCGTTAGAGATATATGCGCCCTTGCGCGGCTGCGACAAAGCAGGTGCCTCACCGCAGATGCCATCGCGGCAATCTCCAGGATAGGCAAGGCGCTCGAAGCTTCTATAGACGCTGATTTACAGCGCATATGCGCGATCTATGCGAAAGCCTCCCAGGCAATAGCCGCTGTGCGCGCAAGCATGGCGGCCGATATGGCCTCCTTATGCGCACAACGCAAACGCAAGCAGCGCCAGATAACCTATGACGACCTCATCCGCGAAGTACAAATGGCGCTGCGCGATTCTCAGCGCCGGCATCGCCTTCGCGCCGCGCTCCGCAGGGCGTATGACGCGGTGTTTGTCGATGAATTCCAGGATACAGATCCAGCGCAATATGAAATTTTTCGCGGCGTTTTTTTATCGTCGGCTGAGGATGATGCCCTGCCGCTGCATCGCGTGTTTTTAGTGGGCGATCCCAAACAAGCCATCTATGCCTTTCGCCACGGCGATATCTATGCTTACTTTGCCGCAGCGGCGGACAGCTTGCTGCACCGCCACGCGTTAACGGTCAATTATCGTTCCGAGGTCAAATTGGTGGATGCAGTCAATCTTATCTTTCGCGATGCATTTGACGTGAGCGGCGCCGACCCTGACACCAATATCGACTATCCTAGCGATCTGCAGGCCAAAGGAAAAGAAAATGGCGATGCGCTCTTTGAGAAGAGGGATGCCGATCAAGGCGAGATGCGCGATCCCCATCCATTCCATGTTTGGTACTATGATCTTCCTACAGACCGATTTGGCATTGGCAGCCCGGGCTATGAAAGCATCTACAACGATGTTGCCGATGAGGTGGCCAGGCTTTTAAACAATCCTGATATAAAAATAGGTGAGCGGCAATTGCGGCCGCGCGATATCGCCATTCTCGTGACAAAGCATCGCGAGGCCGACGCCATCTATCGCTGTCTGCGCGCGCGCCATGTGCCGGCGGTTAGGCAGCACAGCGGCAATCTCTTTGCAGGCGACGAAGCGGATGATTTGCAATTTCTGCTCGCTGCGCTCCTGGAGCCCGCGCATGCGGCAGCGCTGGCTGCGGTTTTCGCCACCGATCTTTTTCCGCTTTGCGACCGCGATCTGGAGGCGCTCCTCAATGGTGAACGCCTAGAATGGCAAAATGCCAGATATGACCTCAGCCAATGTATCCGCTGCTTTCAAAGCGCCAGATACGCATGGGAAAAGCATTCGCTTTTTGCTGCCTTTCAATATCTCGACCAAACCTATGGCATTCTTCCGCATATGTTGGCGCAGGAAAACGGCGAGCGCCGGGTCACCAATTTGCTGCAGCTGCTCGAAATGCTCGATCGCGCCGCTGCCGAATACCATCTTGCGCCTATCGGTATAGCGGCGTGGCTGGCGCAGCAGCGAGCGCAAGCAAGCACGGCAAAAAGCGAGATAGAGAGCGATGCTGGCGAGATGCGCCTGGAGAGCGATGAGGAAGCTGTGCAGCTGCTTACCATCCACAAGAGCAAGGGCCTGCAATTTCCTATTGTTTTTATCCCTACGCTCGCTGCATCTAAAACCGCGTCTCCCGGCTTTCCCTATGTCTATCACCAAAAACAGCGAAGCTCACCGCCCAAATGGGAGGTAATTGTTGATTTTACTGGGGATGGCAGGCAATATGCGCAGCAAGAGGCGGAACAAGAGCGCATCCGGCTTTTTTACGTGGCAGCAACGCGCGCCATCAACCGCGTTTACCTTGTTTGGGGAAATTTCGGCAGATGCGACGACTTTTCGGAGTCAATTGTCACGCGCGTTTTGCGGAAGCTGGAGTTATGCAAGGCAGCGGGAGGCGAAGCGGATTGGTCGGCGATCAAAAGCGCCATCAGCGCTGCGGGCGAGGCCGGCCCCATAAAGTTCGAATTGCGGACGCTGGCGAATGCCGAGACAAAACCGGCGGGCAAGTTGGAGCGGAAAATTTCTTCCGTTGATCCTGCCGCTCTTCAAACCTGGCAGGAACACGCGGGTGTAAAGCTGACCGTCAACACCTCCTGCCGCCACACCAGCTACAGCGATTTGGCGCCATCGCAGGTGTCACCGGCCGCCTATGAAGATCGCGATTATGATGTCGGCGAGGAAGCAAGCGAAAGCAGTGATGATGACATCTTCAGTTTCCCAAGCGGCGAGCGCACAGGCATATGTTGGCATGAAATACTGAGGCGCCTCGACTACGCTGCCCTGGCGGCGCAGACCGCCTCACCAATGCGCGCACAAGCCGAGGCGCTTATCGCTGATTTGCATAAGGAATACGGGCTGCTGCCGCGACACGCCGGGGGGCGCGCCAAATGCCGCCTGAAGGCAGCGGTGAATATGTTTCGCAATGTTTTGACCACACCGCTGCTCAATGACAGCGGCTTGACGCTCTGCCAGATTCCCGCCGCGCAACAACGCCGCGAATTCGGCTTTGATTTTGCGCTGCGGCGGTGGAGCGCAAAAGAGAGGGCCGTCAATCGCCGCAAGCTTTTTTTGGGCGAGATTCTGGCGCGTCATTGGCGGGGGGAAGAACACCGTTTATTTCTGTCCAGCGCTGAAGGGTGGGAACTTGATCTGCCGCAAGGCTTTCTCTGCGGTTATATAGATCTTATCTTTCGCCAGGGGGAGCGATATTATCTGCTTGATTGGAAATCGCATCGCTGCGGCGGTGTGATGGAAAACTTCTCCTGCGAGCGTCTGCGG
>Ga0129299_1001599_pt1 | contig 15113 bp, 12 predicted proteins | sample ConPoolayeCmetaG_FD_94477 | JGI IMG/M metagenome (GOLD analysis project Ga0129299, IMG submission 94477) | Hot spring microbial mat communities from California, USA to study Microbial Dark Matter (Phase II) - Cone Pool mat layer C metaG ... | reverse complement strand
TGCTCGATCTGAGCAATGTCATCTTCGTTTTCAGCGCTTATATCGGCACTATCGGCCGGTTGTTGGCAGATGCTGCGAGTCAAAGCAAATGTCTCACCGTGCGCATCAACAAGAATTTGTTATGGTTTTTTGAGATTTCGGGATTTGCCAAGATGCTTGACTTGGAGGTGACTCCCTAACATATTTTATTTTTTATTTCTGCTCTGGAGGACGTATGCATATCAACATCTGCGCCCGCCATGTCGAGGTACCCGAGGCGCTGCGGTCGAAAGTAGAGGCCAAATTCGCCAGGCTTGAGCGCTTTTTCGCCGGCATCCAGGAAATCAGCATCGTGCTCAAAAACGAAGATCGCCGGCGACACTGCGAGGCGGTAGTTCGCTTGCGCAATCGCTCTTCGATCATCGTGGATGTGGCGCGCGATGAGCTGTTGGAGGCTATCGACATAGCCATCGAAAAATGCGAACGCCAATTGCGGCGCGTCAAGGAGAAAATCGCCGATCGCCGCCGAAGCGGTGGGCATATCAAACATTAGCCTTCGCACTCCCGTGCGGCCAGGCTCTGCTATTTCCCCTTCGCGCAATTTCCCCGGCAAGGAGAAGCCACCCATGCAATTTCGCGACTTCATCGTGCGCAACGCCATAATCGGCGACCTCCAATCCACAACTAAAAACGAATCGTTAGCCGAAATGGTGGATGCCTTGATCGCTGCCGATGCCATCGCCAAGGATCTGCGGCAAGGGGTGCTGACCGCCCTGCTCGACCGCGAGCGGCTGGGCAGTACCGGTATCGGCCAGGGCATCGCCATTCCGCACGCCAAGCACCCCGGCATAAAGAAGCTGATCGGCCTTTTCGCCCGCAGCCGGGAGGGAGTGCAATTCGACGCTATCGATGGCGAAGCGGTCCACCTTTTCTTTCTTTTGCTCTCTAACCAGGAGCATACCGCGCAACACTTGGAGGCCCTCGCCTATGTGAGCCGCCATCTCCGCGATGAGCTGTTTTGCAAAGTGTTGCTGCGCGCGCGCGATGAGCGCGAAATTCTAGAATTCCTGGAGGATGCCGACCAGAAGGTGCTGGAAGGAGGTTAGCGCCTATGGGGAGATGGCGATGGCTGCAACCAGGGCTTCATCTCAAACGGTGGGTGCTGGTGATCTGCGTGGGCATCGTCCTCCTTGTGGCCGGCGCCATGGCTTTGACGGTAGGCGTGCTTCTCACCGCTGAAGCCGCCACCATTCCTCCAAATACCGCCAAGCGCGGCGGAGCTATTTTGGTGGCAGCGGGCGCGGCGCTGGTATTTACGGGCGTCTATCGCCTCGTCAGGCGTATCGAGCGGCTCTTGAAAAAAGAGGGTGAATCTCGCACCCTTAGTGAAATCGCCTGGCAGACCAATCGTCTGGCGCGCGGACCACGCATCGTATGCTTGGGGGGCGGCACTGGTTTGAGCACCATGCTCAGCGGTCTCAAGGAACACACGGCCGAGCTCACCGCCGTCGTCAGCGTCGCCGATGACGGCGGCAGCTCAGGAAGGCTGCGGCTTGATTTCGATGTCCTGCCACCTGGCGATATACGCAACTGCCTTGTGGCCTTAGCGGACGCTGAGCCAGTGATGGCGGAGGTGATGCGCTATCGATTTGAGGAGGGCGAATTCGCCGGCCACTCTTTTGGCAATCTCCTCATTGCTGTCCTTGCGCGGATCCGCGGCGATTTCGGCGATGCGGTGCGCGAAGCCAATCGCATCCTCTCGGTGCGCGGACGCGTGCTTGCCGCCACATTAGACAAGATCAGTCTGGTGGCCACTCATTCTGACGGCACCAAAACGACGGGGCAACGTCTTATCGCCCAATGCGGCAAGCCGATAAGCACGCTGGAATTAAAACCTTCCCCTGCGGCGCCGCCGCGCGATGTTCTCGAGGCGATCGCGGCCGCAGACATGGTTGTGCTTGGGCCAGGCAGCCTCTATACCAGTATTCTTCCTATTCTTTTGGATAGGGCGGTAGTTGCGGAGATCAATCGCTCGCACGGCCAGGTGGTCTTCGTGGTGAATACTATGGGGCAGGTCGGCGAGACCGGAGACTTCACAGTGAGCAAGCATATTCGAGAGCTGCGGCGTCATGCCCCGGGCTTGCGGCTGGACTATATTCTGATCAATAATTATCACCCTTCGCCGCCGCGCTTGGAGGCGTTGGCGCAAAAAGGCGTAAGGCTGACAGAGTACGACGCGGAGGAAGTGGCAACATTCGGGGCGCGCGTGATGCTGCGCGATCTCATTGATGTCGATCAGCCAATGCGGCACGATCCGCGTAAATTGGCAAAGGCATTGATGGAGATAGCGGAGAATGCGCGGCAGCCGGGGTAAAGATAAAAACGGAGCACAGCCTTTTATGGCCTGCGATAAAAACGGCAAGGTCAATCCGGTGATGCGGCAGGTGTTGCTGCGCAATCGCTATGGCCTGCATGCGCGTCCCGCCGCCCTTTTTGTCGAGCTGAGTAACCGGTTTCAAAGCGAAATCACTGTGCGCAAAGGCGAACAGGAAGAAAACGCCAAAAACATTTTAGCAGTGATGACCCTGGGCGCCGGCCCAGGAACAGTGCTCACCATTTCCGCCATAGGCCCGGATGCGCAGGAGGCTGTCCACGCGCTGGTTAAGTTGGTGGAAGATAACTTCGGCGAATCTGATGTTGCCATCTCTCTGGAAGGCGGCGCATGAAATTCGGGGTAATAGTGTCCTGCTTCTCTTGGAAATGGACAATCGCCAAAATCCGTTGCATAGCAGATGGGATACGGATGAGGTTGGGTATTCATTTATTGCACTATGAGATATCGAACTTCATACGGTGGCAGTTTAACCGTCACCTTGTTCTGTGCAAGGGGGACTGCGGTTTCGCTTTCGATATCGGAGACGGAAAACGCCTCGGGCAGTCCCAACGATTTGGCGTCAATTGTTAAATCCGCTTGCCGCTCCTTTTTGCCGTTCACGTTGCACACCACCAGGAGCGCTTTGCCTGGCCGTTGATAGACGCTCACCTTGATCTGTTCCTCAGAGCTGGCGACCAAGCGCGGTTCCTCCCAGTAACCGTAAAACTGCACATCATTCTCGTACAGTCCAAACTTCTCCTTGACCGGCTGACTCGGGTCTTTCTCCCCCCACGGCGGGTATGGGCCGGTCACATCATGCAGCATCAACTGCCCGCTGCAGTAGCGCTGGGCTGCGGCATCGGGACCAAGGTAGGCGACGTTGCTGAAGCGACCCCAGGCGCGGCCGGACCAGAATTGCAGCGTTGTCAGCGGCATGTGATCCAGGTAGCTTTGGCCTGGGCCTATGGGGAGATTTTCCACCAATACGCCGCAGGTAACGTGGCTCGTGTACTGCGGCGACTCGCCCCACGATGTGTGGTTCAGCATGAACGGTTTGCCGATAGGGCTGTACTGCAGGGAGATGACATACTGCCGCTTGAATAGCTCGCGCACGTCCAATGAGTGGTAGCTGCCGCGCAGGTTGCCTTGCCGGTCCAGCCAGCCGCTGTCATTGATCATGTTGATGTCCTCTCTTTCAGCGCCGTAAGCTTCATCGATGTAGAAGCCAGCGTAGCGCTTGGCGCGAAAGTAGAAATCGTAATTGAACGTCATATAGTCGCGATAAGACGCCACGGGGCGCACAAAACCCCACCGCGAAGGCATGTTCGCCCACTCTTCCAGCATTATCGGCTCTACGGGCGACAGATTTTTGAGCGCCCAGGGCATGACAGCCGGATAATGGAACCAGGGATTGGTGTATGGCAAGCCCAACTGGGGATTGTTGGTTCGATTCTGATCTTTGAACTGGTCGAGCTGGCTTTTTGGGATGTCATCCCAATTCCATGCAAGGCCGCCGTTGACGGTTTCATATTTGCGGTCGTCGAACCAGTCCATGAGCCAGAAGTAGTGTCTTTTTTCATCGGCGCGCGGATACAGGCGCCACCCTTCGCTTCGTTGGCTGGTCGGAGTGGCCATGAGCGCAAAGGTCAGCGACGTGGATGACACATATTGGGGGCCCTGCACAAAATACACGCGCAAGCGCGCGGCATCGACATCGCGCGAGATCGTTTGAAGTGACTCCCCCATGATTTCGTACCAGCCTTTTGTATTGTCTGCTACGAACGCCAAGCCGCACTTCCAGTTGCCGATCCACACGTGCGAGACCAGTGTATTCATCAATTCGTTGTCCACGTAATCCTTGCTTTTCCAGACCACACCCTGCCTGACTGGCAGCGCACTGTAAGACGGCGGAATATGCACAAAGTCAGCAAGTTTCAACTGGATGGGCATGTCAAGGTAAAGAGCGTCTAGCTTTACTGGACGGGGGCAGTCAATATTAAGCTGATAATGGATCAGCCCGTCGTACTCCAAAGAGGCAGCGGTGGTCAGAGCCATAGCATCATTGCTGACATGGCCCCGCCAGGTTGCAGTCAGGCCATTCTGGCCGATCTCGACTTGGAGGGGTTTGTCCATTGGCTTGAACTCCAGCGCCTTGCCGTCGGCTATAGCGACATAGCGGATCGGACCAGCCAAAAGAGGCTCCTCAGCGCTGATGATTTGCGCAGGCAGACCGGACTGATTCAGCGTGATCAGTCGATGCAGAATCTGCAAACCCTTTTGCGCGTCGCCCCGAACCGGTGTCCACGGCGGCGGCACCTTCTCGGCCACGCCGCAGCGCGTCCCTATCCAATCCAGGATGCGGCCTTCGCGCGCCTGATACGGTTTGTTGACTTTCGGGTCCTTCAGATTAAGCCGTTCGAATTCGCTCTGGGCTTCGGAAATCGTCATACCATCCATCCCCAATGCTTGTGCCTTGACCAGGTACTTGCCAAAGGGAAGGTCAGGGGGCATGGCGAATTTCCAGAGCGCCAAATCCTTCTGGAAATAAGTCAATTCCTTTTCCGCATAATGTCTGCCGGGATTCTGAGCCGATTCCACCCAGACGCGCACTTGGTCCAGGTTAACGCCACTGCGCCGAAGGTACCAGACATCCACCTGAACCTCAAGCGCATTCAACAACTGCCCGTAACGGGCGCTCACCTCGATCGTCTTGGGAAGAGGAAGTTCCTGCTTCATGGTTTCTTGCCATTTGGCGCGCGCTCCGACGTTCTTGCCATCCAGGCGAAGGAATTGCTGATAATACATAGTCTTCTCGTCTCCGCTGGCGCAGGTCAGCGCGGCATGGCCGCGTTTACCGGTGAAAGCGGCTGAACTCTGCAGCTTGACTCCTTTCGTTCACCCCCTGCGAGCGCGACCTCTATGTGGGATTGGGCGAGAATTTCCTGCTCTGTCTCTCCAGTGACTACAGCCGACAGCCGATACGTCTGCGCTTTGCTGGTCGGATTTTTCATGCTGACCTTGAGATCAAGGCTCCCCTCCATCAGCGGATAGGTATTCAGCCACTGGATCACCGGCGCGCTGGCATCCAGGCGCATAATGCCCATGTTGTCGCGAACAATCCAGAAGCCGCCGCGCGACGCCCAGGCGATCTGCGGCCACGCCCAGCAGAAGTTGGCTCGCCATACAGCACCGTCGCGAAACCGGCCTTCTGGATCCAATTCTTTCACGTCGATATAGCCTTCGAGATAGAACTGCGCCGATGTCTCTGAAGTCTTGAACTCAATCTTGGGGTTGTAGCCGGGCGAGGTCTGACCAAACGCGGGGACATTGAGGATGTCATACACTGCGCCATAGGCGTTGATGCAGAACTGGTAGGCGCGCTCTTTTCCAGTGCCAGGGTCAGGGGAGAGGAACAGTTCGATGTGCGGATCAAGGTAGGTGGCTGAATCGCGAAAACGGCTGCGGGCCTTGAACCATTCCGGTTTCTCCTTGTCGCGCAGATAGCCGAAGTAGAATCGGTCCTGATCATAGGTGGCATAGATGACCGCATTGGGGAATGCATATGCGCCGCCGTGGTGAGACAGCGTGGTGATCATATACGCGTCGTCCTATTCCTGCGGTTCGAGCTTGCCGTCTATAGCTGGCGGCGTCTTACAGGGTGGCATCGCCATGAAAGGCACAGGCACGGCATCTGCCTGCCAGTTGAGCGCCTTGGCCAGCTCGTCGGCCCGCGCATCAGCTCCTTTGGCCGCCGCGCACACAGAGGCCGCTATGATGGCCATGACAAGTGTTTTCGCATGAATGGGCCACGATTTCGGTTGCATAGGATGCCCTCCTTCATGTCCCTTCCACTGGATTCCTCACTTGGCGAGGATCGCTGCTGTATAGTCCCAGAAGCGCCAGATGTTGTCGATATTATATGAACCCCATCCAGGGTACTCAGGGTGATCGATGGCAAGCAATACCTTGTACATCATCTTCCAGTGAACGCTGCCTTGGATGGTTCCCATGTTGAGACCTTGCCAGTCATGGCAGAAACCCCACTCGCCGGCATGGGCATAGTCGCCCGAAGGACCTGCGGTCATTATGTCAGCAAAGATCACCGGCCTTTCTCGGAAGTAGGAGGTATCCGTGCTCTTGTGCGAGTGGGGGAAGTGCTCGGGATCAGCCGGAACATCCGCTGCGGCATTGTACAGAATGGGCGAATAAGCATAGACATAGTTGGTGACGCCCTCTTGGATTTCTACTCCAGCCTTCACCTGGGTCATAAATTTCTTGAAATAGTCTCTGCCGCCCCATTTATATCCAGGGCAAAGGAGCAGCGCCGGCACCTTGCTTCCTGCATATCCCAGGGAGAACAGCTTGCCCTGATTCCACACCTCGTATTTCCCTGGAACTGCGGCCGCGTTTTGGATCTCGGTTAGCCTCCATGCCTCTAGCGTGGGAATATAGTCGCCGAAATCGCTGCAATAGTATAACGTGGCCAGAAGCAGCTGCCGCTGATTGCTCATGCAACTGGCTTTTTTGGCTTCTTGGCGCGCGCCATGCAGTACAGGCAGCAGCATGGCGGCGAGAAGCGAGATAATACCCATAACCACCAATAGCTCTACAAGCGTAAAACCGTGATGTGTTGCCAGGCAAGATTGCATAGTCATCGCATTAGCTAACGGTTTTGCTAGCAGTGGGTGGCATTTATTCCGACTCATTGGATTCTCCTTTATTCAACCCCAAAAGCCTTGACGACTATGTTGCGTCTTCATCGGCGTCAATTTTTCGCCGCCTTTTGTTTTTGCTCGTCCCACCATTTTGTCCACTCTTTGCGGCCACAGAATTTCTCGCCGGTCAGCTTCTGGAGCGCGTCGTCCAGCTTGTCCCAGATGTTGTAAACCACGTTACTTTGGTAGACGCGCGCAAACAGCTTCATCAGGGGCTCGATGGCGCGCTTGTCGCCTATCTCGCCCAAGGCGACCACAGCGGTCTGGGAAACCTCTTCGCGAGGGGATGCGAGATGCGGAATGATCGCCTCCACGGCTGCGGCGCAGCGCAGCCGGCCGAGCGCTTCCACCGCCGCATTCTGGAAATCATGGCGTGGGGAAGACAGAAAAGAAATCAAGACCTCTATCGCTTCCGGATCGTCAGTGCCAGTGGCAGCAAGGGCTTGGATGCCATAGATCACAGTCTCCATGTCGCCCTTTTTTAGAAGTGCTATCAGCGGCTTTACGGCCTCTTTACCGAAAAGACCTATTGTCTCCGGTGCAAACAGACGAAGCAGTGGCCCTGCCTGTCTATCTTCCATTAGCGACACGAGTTTTTCCGCTGTCTTCGTGTCGGTTTGAGGTCCAAAGGCGCGCATGGCCACGAGGGCATTTTTGCGCACCAGATTATCCGGGTCATCGAGCATTGCCTTCAGAACAGGTAAAGCGTCCGCCTCTTTGCTCTTGCCCAGACGCTCGGCAGTCCAAAACCTAACACAGGCTTCCTCATCCTTAGCAAGCAGGAGCAGAGTTGCCTCCTCGGCCCTGGCTACTTTAAGCGGTGGGCCGGCCTTGCGATAAGCAACCTCCGTGTACAAGGCGCGACACACCATATTTTGCGGCGGTTCGAACCAGGTCGGGAAAAGGAGGACGTCGCCGCGCGAAACCCCGCCGAATTGCGCTTCCCATATCTTCTCCGTAGTCGGGATGCTTTCGAACACTCCAAAGGCTTCGGGCCAGATCTCGCGCACGCGGGGGTCGAGTTGGTATAGAAACCACTGTGAGCTTTGATATGGCGCGCAGACCGAATAATAATAGAGGTTACTCCATTCGGGAAAGATCAGAACATCCGGGTGTTCAGCGCAAAGCTTGCGGAGCATTTCAACTGGCATGAGCCATGGAACACCCGGTCCGCTGTCCTCTCCACCATAGACGTTCGAATCCAAGTAAAAGAGGGTTGACTTCCAACGTTTCTTGCAATAGGCGATCTTTTCGGACATGAGTTTCACTGGATCCTTCACATGGCGATGCTCCAGCCACCACTTGTCGGGACTGGGCTGGTAAATTTCGGTCGGTCGGATGGTGACGCCGGTTTTAAAACCCGCATCGTGGAATTTCTTGAAAAACTCATCGGCATATTTATTCATCTCCGGCGAGACCAAGGGAAGCGCCTGGGGGTTGCCGATGTAGGTGATAGGATGCGGAAATTCGGCGCCTTCAAGATCCCAGACAATCACGCCCTGGGCGTCCATTTTTTTCAGGATTGCCACACATCTATCCGCATATTCGAGAAGCCCTTCGCGAAAATCTGCCAGTCCTTTTGCAGTGGTGATGTCAATTCCCTCGCTGCCGACCTTGACACAGGCATAGCCGCGAGGGTTGGCGGGTTTAGGCCCGGCCTGCGGCGCGATGAAAATCGTTCCGATAGGCCTCCGGTCCGGCCACTTGAGAGCAAAAGGTTGTTGCTTGCGAATGACTGCAGCACCCTTTCGGCAAAGCTCGGACGTCTGTTCCTTGGTGATATCAAAAATAAGCGAAACAGCGTACTCGTCGCTCGCGCCTGCCGTCACCGGTCTGCCCGGCATATAGAAGAATCGATCGTCCACCACCTTGTGCTGAGGTCGACTCTCCTCGGGAATCGTCAGCCGTAAAATCAGCGGATCCATATCCACACACCGGATCATCAACCGCGCGCCGACCGGACGCTCCAGCTCAGTGTTACAGAGGGTGATGGTTCCTTTCTCGTGTATGGAGGTTACAAAACCGAAGGGATTGTGCGGCGCTGGTGTCGCGTCGAGATCGAGCCTGCGACCGCCAGGAATGTTTATCTGAAGCAGGATAAGGGAGGCGCCAATGATGGTCTGTTTCGACCTGTTTTCGATCCGCACTCGCATATCCAGCCGATTGCCGGCGGGATGGTATTGGCATGAGGCTGTTCCCCACTCAAAAGTCAATGCGCATAAATGGCGTTTCGGATCTGCAGCGCTGGATGATGGCGCGGGATTTTTGATTTCTCGTTTGCCTTGCGGCCCATCAAACACAATACGCTCGACCGAGAATTGTGTCTCTTTCAGGAGGAATTGCGCTCCGTTATATTCAAGCTCCTCCAGCCCCTTATCCGTGAAGGCAACTTTATCTTCGACGCTTCGCTGGCCGCGAGCATTGTGGCGAAGAGAAGTATGCCGCCGAAAACCGCTCCTGTAAAAAGGCACACGCGCGCTTCATGTTTTGCTGGTAGCATGGCGTTCTCCCTGCCCGTAGGGCGAAACAGAGGTGTTTTCCCAGCCGGTCCTCCTGATCTCTGTCACTCGCCGCAGCACTTCCTCCGCGTTCAACTCGCCGGCGAAAAACCGCCCCGCCAGCGCATTCACGCGCCAGTAGACATCGACAGCATTCTCTGACCACGGCCAGAGAAGAGAGGAGGAGTCGACGACCTGCCGCAGCGTCTTCCCGGGGATCGGATGGGTGGCGAGGATCTCGGGCGCAAAGGCATGTTGTTCGAGAGGCGGCAGGTTGCCGTGCAGAGCTGCAAAACGCAATTGGACGACATCACCCATTAAATACCGGATCAGGTCTGCTGCAGCCTCGGCTTCTTTGACCTCGCGATGTCTGGCCAGGCAGAGAAGCTGAGCATCGTAGATTTTGTTTGGGGTCGGATGAGGCACCGCAGTCCATGGGAACTGCGCTTGGCGAAGGTATAGTGTAAAGAAACTGCTATGAAGGCAGTATAGAACCCGGCCTTGACAGAAGAGAAGGCGGTCGGCTCCATCATTTGGTTTGCTGCGCAAACCGGCGTGCCGAAGGAGATGCAGCGCGCGTGTCATCTGCTTTTGATCGATTCTCCATCGGTCTTCACCGCAATCGGAAAAGGCGCCGCATAGGAAAAACCAGTAGCATAAATCAGGGAATAGATAACCGTAGACTGCTTCGCAGCCTGCGGAGTTTTCGACTCTACTGGCGTGCGCCAACAGCGATTCCACAGAGACAGGGTTTTCCGGCGCCTCAAAGTCCTCACACAAGGCTTGATTGACGTAAAGAAATGGGATGGTGAGGGAGAATGGTATAGCGACGCGCGTCTTCTCTTTTTGTAACCATCTGCTAATCGGAGCGAGCAGATGCCGCTCGGCAATGCCAACCTGACACAGATCGACGCATTCTTGAAAGCAAGCGGCATGCTTTCTTAGGATCAACCGTTCGGCGTGCACCACATCCACGCTACGCTCTGCGAGAATCTCCTCGATATGGCCGTTTTTGGGGCTTAAAATTTCGAGGCGTAGGGAGCGATGGCGAACGATGAAATCGTCAAGCACTTCCTGCCACACCGCTAAATGATCGGGATGGACATCGGAGACGTATATCGAAATGGTTTGGCGTACTGGCAGAGGCCGGATGTAATATGTTTGTTCGAGCGGTCGGGTAAAAAATTTTGAGTCTGCCTGCTGATTCAGATTTGTACTGGCTGAATTAGGCAATGGCTTTGCGGCAATAAAGAAGCCCCGTTTTGACGGTTGCCGGACAAGTATTCCTTGTTGAAGGAGTTCCTGAATTGCCTCGAGGACAACCCGTTGGGAGATCCGATAGGCTTTAGCCATGGATCGGATGGGCAAGATTCTGTCCCCGGGCCGCAGCGCTCCGGTACGCACTGCTTTTATCACCGCCTCGATGAGGCGGCTGCGCTTATACTGCTTCTTGAGATTGCGAGACTCTGTTACTATTGTTATCATCATATAACCTTTTTGTTATCATTATAATATCATTTCAATGGCTTGTCAAATGGTTTTTCAATTATTTTTTTGGAAAAGTATCTCAACCAGTTTGGCAAAGGCAAGCGCCCTTGCTCTGGCGATATCGAAGAATGGGCGATCCCATCCCTCCTGTTTCACCAATACGCTGACCAACCCAGCCGGCATTGGCCGGAGAGCTCCATAAAAAGCTCGTAGGCCAATGCCGGCGGCGAATGCTGTTCTTTGGGCGCAATAGACGGGGCAATTTCACCGCAGAAACGCAGAGAAGGGAATAGAGCTATGTGTTTTTCGACCTGCTCGCCTTTGGCGGCTGCTCATCCTAAAACTGGCAGACGCCAAAGGCGAGCAGGAGATACCGGTTTACCGAATACTTACGCGTAGCCACGAGGAAGAATATAACGGAAAAGCGTAAAACCCATTGAAATAAAAGGGTTATAACAAAAAAAGTCTTTGAAATTTCATGGAAGATCCGGTACAATGTCATCTGTCTCTGTCTCTCTGCTTTCCTAACACCGCGGATGAGGCAGGCAGATCAGAGGATGGGTGCCACAAGCAGTCATTTTGCTTTGCCGTGAGGGGAGGTGACATCTACGCTGCAAGCCGACCGGATTGCAGCGAGGTTCTTTACTGCTTTTTCCCGCAACTGCGCACCGCAAAACCTGGTTGTGTGCTGCTTTTCAGCGATAACTGCGAGGATTTATTCCCATGCGCTGCATGCGATAGCTGAGAATCCGCTCCGTGGTTTTAAGCGCTCGCGCCGCAGCTGCAATTCGGCCGCGATGCTCCTTGAGCGCTTCGGTGATTATGCCGCGCTCAAATGCCTCGATCATTTCGCGCAGGCTCGCGTTTTCGCTCTTGCCCAGCATAGATTTCGTTGTTTCCTCTACGCATCGCTGCAAAGAGGGAGGCAGGTCGGCGGCGGTTATGACGCCGGCGCGAGATGTGAGCACAGCGCGCTCAATGCAGTTTTCGAGTTCGCGCACATTGCCAGGCCAGTGGTATGACACCATGAGGCTGATAGCGTCATGGTCGAGCCGCGCGATTTCCTTGCCATACATTTTGCCATACTTGGCGGCAAAGTGCTCGGCGAGGAGCACAATATCCGATCTGCGCTCGCGCAGCGGCGGCAGGAAAATCGGGAAAACATTCAAGCGATAGTAGAGATCTTCCCGAAATTTACGCTTTTTCATCGCCTCTTCAAGATTGACGCTGGTGGCTGCGATGACGCGCACATCAACGCGCAGAGTCTTCTCGCCTCCGATGCGCTCAAATTCCCTCTCCTGCAACACCCGCAATAACCTCACCTGCACACTGGCGGGTATATCGCCGATCTCATCCAAAAAGAGCGTGCCGCTGTCGGCTTGCTCAAAACGGCCGCGGCGCTGCTGCATGGCGCCGGTAAAGGCGCCTTTTTCATGCCCAAATAGCTCGCTTTCGATCAGATTTTCCGGCAGCGCTGCGCAGTTTACGGCGATAAAGGGCTTGTCGCGCCGCTGGCTGCTGAAATGGATGGCGCGCGCCACCAGCTCCTTGCCTGTGCCGGATTCGCCGCGCACCAACACCGTGGCGCTGCTTTCGGCCACTTGCGCAATCTGCTCATAGACCAAACGCATGCCGCTGGAATTGCCCACAAGGTTGGCAGGCCGGTATTGATCGCAAAGCGTCTGCCGGAGGAGGCGGTTTTCTGCCAATAGACTTTCCCGCGTCACTGCCTCGATGCGGATCGCAGCCACTGCCTCTGCGATCAAGCCAGCGATAAGCGAGAGGAACCGCAGATCGCGCTCCAGTTCCTGCCGGGGCGCGAGGGGGCGGTCTATGCTGAATGTGCCGATAACCTGGCGGTTGTGGATAATAGGCACACACAAAAATGCCACCCTCTGCCCGCGCCTGGCGCCGGTGCGGTTGAGAAATTCAGGCTCCTGGGTTATATCAGGCACTAACGCCGCTCTGCCGCTCTCAGCCACCTTGCCGGTGATGCCGTCGCCCAGCCTGTACTGGCCGCGTTTCTTTTCCTCGGAAGACAGGCCGCGCGAGGCGACAATTTCGAAAATTTCCGTATCCAGCCGCCGCAGGGTAAGCGTGCCGCGCGCGAGCGCCATTTCTCTCTCCATTACATCGAGAATGTCATTGAGAAGGGCGGCAATATCGCGATGTTCGCGCGCAACCGCGCGCGAGATACCGTAAAGGACATCGAGCTCTACCTCTGGGCGGCTTTTCATACGATTGCTCATTGGTTCAAAACATTATAGCGCATTTATGCTTGTTTTGCCATAGGGCCTGATAGCAAGGCATTCGGTGAAGCGGTAATTTTTAGCTCTCCGGTCAATGCTGGCTGGCGAATAAAAGGCGCGAGCCGGACGTCTGCGGCGACGACGCTCCGACGAGCCTTGAAGGGGCCCATTCTCGCTCCGCCGCCGGTCTGTCCGACTCGCGCCTTGGCTGGTTAGCGGCCGGAAAAGTCCCAAACAGAAAGCCCATAATTTTTTCCACTTGAATTGCGAGCCAAGACAACGCGCCCCCACATGGTCCCACCATCAGAGATGGGCGTAAAAAAAGCCCATCTTGCTTTGCAGTGAGGGAAGGCAGCGTCTGTGTCCCCTCGCGCGGGGAAAGCATCGCCTGTGCGCGCCGTGGTGCAAGCGGATAGCGTGGGGTTTTGACAGCTTTCTTTTTGGTCTTGTCCTGCTCGCCTTTGGCGGCTGCTCACCCTTATGTTGGCAGCCGCCAAAGGCGAGCAGGACAGACTTATGTCTCGATAAGATGGCATGTTTTCTGCATCTGCGCCACTAACGCCCGCCAGGCGGTTACAAACAGCACAAACGGTTAAACGTTTTTTTCTTGCCATTTAGCTTTTTTCATGCTATTTCGTGCGAGCGAAATTTTGGGAATTTTAACAAAGACGATGCTAGCAATGCCTCGACCAAGGCCAGACAGTCTTGTTGCATGGCCTGCAGTGGCAGGTTTTACCCTTGTCGAGATTTTGACAGTGCTTGCGATTATTTCCGCGCTCGCCAGCCTGCTGCTCGCAGCGTTGACCGCCGCTCTGCGCGAGGCGCGCATCCATGCCTGTGCCGCTGGTGTGCGCCAGCTCGCGCTCGGCGCCATGCTTTATGCAAATGACAACAATGGATATTGGCCGCATCCTGACCGCGGTGCCTCTCCCAACAACACCATGCCGCATGTAAATTATATCCGCCAGAAGCCCCAGCCAGGGTTTTCTGGCGGCCGAGCTGGCTTGGGCGATCTTTATCCTTCCTATACCTTGCCCCGCCTTTTTTATTGCCCTGGCCATCGCAATGGCGCATACGCCATTGACCTCACCACCGGCCCTGACGGCGAAGGCAATCTCGGCTGGCGTGGATGGAAAGGCGTGAGCGATTTAACTTGGGGCCATATCAGCACCAAAGCCAATTATCTCTACCGCCGGCGGCGGGGTTATGACCTGCAGCCAGGCGAGAGTTCCCCTGTGATCGATTATCGCATGGACAAAAATCACGGCATCGCCATGATTGTAGATTATCCGCTTTATTTTGCCGGCGTCTGGGCATTCAGCAAATTCGGCATGAATCACGAGGGCCAAGGCCTCAACGCCGCATTTGGCGATGGCGTTGTGCGCTGGATAATGAGCAGAGGCACGCGGTTGGTTGACCCGCGTATCATGGATAGCCATGTCACAGGCGAGTGGTGGCAAGATATTGATCGCCATCGGTAAAAAAGATCTGGTGTACTGTTCGTGGTTTTTGAGAAGAAGGCTGGTTTAGCCTTTTTTGTCTTGGCTCGCTCCTTTCTATTCGCCGCCAGCCAGCATTGACCTACGGACTTTTGGGGTTCATTCGTCCAATGCTGGCGGCGAACAGATGGATGCTGCTTACACGCAATGCGCAGGCAATACGCAAAGCATGGGGCGAAAAGCAATGTCCTGCTTGCCTTCAGCGGCTGCTCACCCCAAAACTTGGAGGCCGCCAAAGGCGAGCAGGACGGAAACGATGGGCCGACGCCCATTTGCCCCCTTATTTGTGGGGAGCTGTACCAAGAATATAT
>Ga0129299_1001594_pt1 | contig 15136 bp, 12 predicted proteins | sample ConPoolayeCmetaG_FD_94477 | JGI IMG/M metagenome (GOLD analysis project Ga0129299, IMG submission 94477) | Hot spring microbial mat communities from California, USA to study Microbial Dark Matter (Phase II) - Cone Pool mat layer C metaG ... | reverse complement strand
GCGACTAGTGGTCGATCTGGAGTGCGGCCAGGCCGCTGGGCACGTCGTCCACGAAGTCGAAGATGTGGTCCAGTCCGGTGACCAGAAAGACTCCCCAGACCTGGGTGTTGATGCCGCACAGCTTGAGCTTGCGCTGATTCGTGGAGGTGACCAGCTTGCGCAACTTGAGCAGTTTGGCTATGTTGGAGGAGTTAAGGTAGTTCACATTCGCGAAGTTCAGCAGCACGTCCAGGCGCGTGTTCTCCGTGCACTGCTCGATGATGGCGGTCAGATCGTCGGTGAACTGCGGATCGTCCGCGAGCTCCGCCAGGATTACCGTGTCGGACCATTGCTCAAAGGGCATGTCCGTTTCCCTGTTTCTGTGACGCTGTGGGCCCGGCTGCGGGCCCGCAACTCCGGGCGGACAATACCGGCCGGCTGGCGTCGTTGTCAACCGGCTTACCGCAGCTCGACGTCCCAGTAGGCGAAATCCAGGAATTGCTTCCAGCTCGCGTAACGCGCGTCAGAGAGCTTGACGGTCAGCACCGGCGAGCGGTGCGGACGTCGGGGTGGGGCGATCAGGCTCATGCCGGCCTGCTGCGGCGTCCGGCCGCCCTTGCGCGCGTTGCACTGGACGCATGCGCAGACCATGTTCTCCCAGGAGCTGGTGCCGCCGTGGGCCCGCGGCACCACGTGATCGAGGCTCAGTTCGCTGCTGGGGAATCGCTTTCCGCAGTACTGGCAACGTCCCTGGTCCCGGGCAAACAGGTTCCGGCGATTCAGCTTCACCGTAGTCCGCGGCAGCCGGTCGTAGACGAGCAGGCGGATGATCTTGGGCACGGCGATATGGAAGCGTACGGTGCGGATCCAGTCATGCTGGTCCGGTTCGAAGCGGTGTTTGGCCTCGCTGACCTCCACCCAGTCGTTGAAGTCGTATGAAAGGAACCTGCCGTCTTCGACCGAGACCACCTCGGCTGCGTCCTGGTACAGCAGGGTCATGGCCCGGCGCGCACTGACTACCCGCAGCGCCATGTACAGGCGATTGAGCATCAGCACGCTGCTGCTAAGTACCGGTGCGCAGGCCACACTCGCCGCGGTCATACCTCAGCACTCACCCTCCATCCCGTACGTCTTCATCATAGCCATTTTATCCCGTCGGGCGAAGCGGCTCAAAGGGCAAACGCTGCGTCCGCGAGCATCACCCGCCACTCGTCCGGCCGGCAGGCAGCTATCCGCGCCGTCGCGGTGGGCCTATGGGGGGGCGGTGACCGGGGCAGGACCGCTGGCCGGCGCCGCCGTGTCCGCCGGACGCGTGACGTGCACCCACTCGGGCTGCACGGACCCGTCCAGCGGATTGATCAGGCCGCGGACGGCAACCGCGTCCCCCACCCGGACATCGGCGAGCGTGGCTGGTCTGCCGTTGACGAGAATCTCGCAGTTCTCGGGGATGTGCTCGGCGGCTACGGTCATCGTTCGCCCGCTCTTGGGGTGGACGAACTCGATCTCGCCGCGGCGGGCCTGAACATCGAGCTGCGTCACGACGGCCGCTTTCAGCTCGTATTGCCGGGGCCGCGCCCAGTGAGCCGCCCGCCAGGTGACCGCGCCAACGGCACCGACGGCCAGGACCGCTACGATCAGGGCGCTTTTGTGTATGCTGCTCACGCGACTGCCTTTCATCCCAGGCCGGTCGGTGGTGCCGCCTGGGGCTGCCTGATTCCCTGCGGATTCTCGTGCGAACGAAGGGGACCGTCAATTAGCCTGGACGTCGCCGGCTCGATGCGTCACTTGTCCGCTCATCGCCGGTGGTGCGCTGCGGGCACGCTTGCTGGCCAGCCTGATCTACCGGTCAGGGCTGCGACGTGGCCGACCGTGGCGGCTGTAGCGTGCGCAGGCCGGCGATCAGCCGCGCATCGCCGGGCACCTGGCGAAGCCCGCTCCGGAGTGCTTCCGCGGCTTCGGCGTGCCGGCCCATTGATGCCAGGAGCCGCGCCAGGTTGTAGTAAGCGTCTGCCAGCGCGGGCTTCAGACGGATGGCCTCGCGGTAATGCGGGATGGCCTGCTCGGGCTTGCCGAGCGCCCACAGAACGTTCGCCAGGTTGTTGTGGGCTTCGGGGAAGTTGTGGCGCAGGCCGATGGCCTGGGCGAAGCGGGACGCGGCTTCTTCCAGTCGCCCGCGGGCAGCCAGGACGTTGCCGAGGTTGCAGCAGGCGTCGGCGTTATGCGGATTGATCGCCAGCGCCCGCTCGAAGTGCGGGATCGCCTCGTCCAGCTTTCCCTGGTCGGCCAGCGCCGCGCCCAGGCCGTTGTACGCCGGATCGTAGTCGGGCTTCAGGCGCGCCGCTTCCTCCAGGTGCGCGACGGCCTCCTCCCAGCGCTGCTGCATGGCCAATATGTTCCCCAGATTGGTGTGGGCCTTGTGGTCCTGCGGGTGGAAGCGCAGGGCCTCGCGGCAGTGGCGCGCCGCCTCGTCCAGCCGGCCGCTCCTCAGGAGCTCGCCGGCCAGAGCGTTATGCACGATCGGGGAGTAGGGGGCGAGGGCGAGCATGTGCCGGCCCAGCGTCTCGCTGTTCGCCCACAGCGCCAGTTGCCCCCGTGTGGCCCGAATCTGCACAAGCATCAGCCCCACCACCGCCACCGGCAGCAGCCGGCGCAGGTTTCGCCCCAGGTCCGTCTGCCCGCACCAGTCCCACAGACGGCCCAGCCCGGCGGCGAGCAACAGCAGCCATCCCAGAGCCGGAAAGTAGGCGTATTTGTCCGAGGCGATGACGTTGGTGAATCCGATCGCCCCCATCGTGGGGAATATGGCGGCCAGGAAGATCAACCAGCCGGCACAGGCCGCCCGCGTCCAACGCAGCGAAACCGCCAGCACGGCGAGCAGCACCAGCGTCGCGATCAGCGACAACAGCACACGCGGGTTCGTCAGGTCCAGCGGCGCGGGGAACGGGTTGTGCGGCGTCAGGTTGGCGGGCCAGATTGCCTTTTCCGCGTAGAAGACGACGTTGTGACCCAGGATCAGCAGAATGCGTCCGAAGGATTGCTCCGCGGGCGAGGCGACCCAGGCAGCGCGGGACTGGGAGATGCCGGTGATGATCGCTGAGGCCACCGAAATCGCCAGCAGCGGAATCTTCTCCAGCACGGCGCGCCAGTTGAGCCGTCGCAGCGGCCACCAGTCCAGCAGCAGGGCGACGACCGGCAGCGGGGTGGTCGTGGGCTTGGCCAGGACCGCCAGGACGAACGTCAGGCCGGCGACGACGAGGCAGCTCCGTCGTCGAGTGCGGACGAACGCCACGTACAGAACCAGCGTCCACAGGGCGAAGAAAGAGGCCAGCAGCGTTTTCCGCTCACTGACCCAGGCGATCGGCTCGACGGTCAGCGGATGGACCGCGAAGAGCAAACCGGCGGCGGCGGCGACCCAGGGCCGACCGAAGAGCAGGTCCAGCAGCACCACGATCAGCAGCGCGTTGCACACATGCAGCGTCAGGTTGGTCAGGTGAAACTGGCGCAGATCGTCCGGACGCGCCCCCGCCGCATAGTCCAGCATGAGCGAAATCATGGTCAGCGGCTGGTAATACCCGCCGACCGTTGACGGCTTGAAGACCTCGCGGAAAAAGGTCGCCGCCGACTGCCAGCTCGGATTCTGAACCAGCCAGTTGTCGACGAAGTAGGCTTCGTCGTCGAAGCACAAGGCGCGGGCGGAGAGCACCGGCCAATGGGCGACCACCCCGGCTGCCGTCACCAGCGCCAGCGCCGCCACACGGGCCGCCATGCGCGGGCGGCCGGGCGGAACCGGGCCGGCGGGCGGCCGGCTCGGTGCCCGTCTGGCCCAATCGCCGCGCTTGGCTGGCATCTTGCGCACTCGTGTTTGGCCTGGGCAGGGTGCGCTCCGCTCCCGTGACCGGTGCGAAGGGTGACGCTTGCCCGGATTCGGACACGCCTGCTTTTCCATCCGGGCGTGTTAAAAGCATGCTAGCCGCATCGTTACGAGCGGGCAACGCGACGCCTCATGCCGATACGCGTCGGACGCGACCGGCGAGGCGACGGCGGCGCCGCGTCGCCTTTCTTTGAGCCGTCGGGCGCGTATACTTTGGGGTTTCGGTCAAGCGCAAGTGCGCCGGGAAGGACTGAACGGAACCGGTGGTGAGCAGGCTGTGGAAGACCTGTCCAAGATAAGAAACATCGGAATCGCCGCGCACATCGACGCCGGCAAGACCACCACGACCGAGCGGGTGCTGTACTACAGCGGGACGATTCATAGGATGGGGGAGGTCGATGACGGGACGACCGTAACCGATTTCGACGTTGAGGAGCAGCAGCGCGGGATCACGATCTACAGCGCGGCGGTCTCGTTCACCTGGCGTGATTGTCACGTCAATCTGATTGATACCCCCGGGCACGTGGACTTTACGGCGGAGGTGGAGCGGAGCCTGCGCGTGCTGGATGGGGCGATCATCGTTTTTGACGCCAAGGAGGGCGTGGAGGCTCAGTCGGAGACGGTTTGGCGGCAGGCGGACAAGTATCGGGTTCCGCGCTTGTGCTTCATCAACAAGATGGACAAGGTGGGGGCCGATTTCCATTACGCGGTTGGGACTCTGCGGTCCCGGTTGGGGGCCAATCCGATTCCGATTCAAATACCGTTGGGAGAGGAGAGTGCGTTCCGCGGGGTGATCGACCTCATCGGCCGGCGGGCGGTTGTATATGGCGGTGGCGACGGCCGGCAGTTCGAGGTGGTCGAGATTCCGGATGAGCTGCGGGCCGAGGCCCAGCGACGTCGGCATGAGCTGGAGGAAAAGGTCGCCGAACTCGACGATCGGCTGATGGAGAAGTACGTCGAGGGCATGCCCTTGACGGCGGAGGAGCTGCGCGCGGGCCTGCGCAAGGGGACGCTGGCCTTGCAGTGCCAGCCGGTGTTGTGCGGCTCGGCGCTGCGGTACATCGGGGTGCAGGCGCTGCTGGACGCGGTTTGCGACTACCTGCCCTCGCCGCTGGACATACCGCCGGTGACCGCCTACGACCCGGACCGTCCCGACAAGGTCGTGCGGCGCAAGTGCGATCCGGGCGAGCCGCTGACGGCGCTGGTTTTCAAGGTGGTGGCCGAGCCGCACGGCGATGTGCACTTCTTGCGCATTTACTCGGGCACGCTGAAGGCCGGCATGCGTGTCACCAACGTCGGTCGGCAGAAGAAGGAGAACGTGCCCCAGCTCTTCCGGGTCTTTGCCAAGCGACGCGAGAAGATTGAGAAGGCCTGGTGCGGGGACATAGTGGCGGCGGTGGGCCTGAAGGAGTCGCTGACCGGGGATACGCTGTGCGAGCATCGCGGCCAGGTGCTGCTGGAGCGGATCGAGTTTCCGGAGACGGTGATCAGCATGGCCATCGAGCCGCGCTCTACCGCCGACCGCGACAAGCTGCTCAGCGCGCTTTCCATGCTGGCGCGGAGCGACCCGACGTTCGAGGTCCGTACCGACGTGGAGACCGGTCAGACGCTGATCCACGGGATGGGTGAGCTGCACCTGGAAATCATGTGTCACCGTCTGGAGCGGGACTATGGCGTGCCGGTTCGCGTGGGACGCCCCCGGGTGGCTTATCGGGAAAGCATTACGCGGATGGCCGAGGCCGAAGGGCGCTTCGTACGCCAGACCGGGACGCGCAGCCAGTTCGCGGTCGTGCGACTGCGCGTCGCGCCGTTCGCGCCGCAGCCCGGTCAGCCGCACTTCCTGTTCGAGAACCACCTGTCCCGCGGAGCGATCGCGCCGCAGTTCCTGCCCGCGATCGAGCAGGGGGTGCGGGGCGCCGCGCAGAGCGGCGTGCTGGCGGGCTACCCGCTGATCAACGTGAAGGTGATGGTTGAGGGGGCCGAAGAGCATCCCGCTGATTCGACCGAGCTGGCTTTTGAAAGCGCTGCGGCGATGGCGGTGCGCCAGGCTCTGGAACAGGCCGGCCCGGTGCTCCTGGAGCCCATCATGCGGGTCGAGATCGTCACGCCGGAGGAGTACTTCGGCGCCATCAACGGCGATCTGATGACCCGCCGGGCGACGATCACCGACACGACGATGCGGGGGAAGAATCGGGTGATCACGGCGGAAGTCCCGCTGGCAACGATGTTCGGGTATGCGACGCAGATCCGCTCGCTGTCGCAGGGTCGGGCGACGCACGCGATGGAGCCGTGCCGGTACCAGGAGATGCCGGCTGAGCGGGCTCGGCAGGTGCTCGGCGTCTACTGAGGCAGCTCGCCGGCGGCGTCAGCGCCAGACAGCACTCACTCCGACAAGACCCGGGGCGCCCTTTCACCCGCCGGTCAGCAGCCGGACGAACGGCTGGATGTCGAAGCCGTCGACCTGGCCGTCGAAGTTGACGTCCGCCAGTTTCGCTCGGCATTGGGGGTACGCTTTGCCGTAGCCGGCCGGATTCGTCAGCGCCAATACGAACGGCTGGATGTCGAACCCGTCGACGGTTCCGTCGCAGTTCAGATCGCCGTACGCGAACGAGCCGTATTCGTCGGCCCCCATGTCCACCCGGCCGCCCAGATCAGCGCCGCCCCAGACGCGCATCTGGCCGTCGATGTCCAGCTCGCCGGGTTGCGGGACGAAGTTCGGATCGCCGCGGTCGATGCACTTCGAATAGGCTTGCAGGTGGTAGTCGTCCGCCGCGGGATCGGCGAACTCCGGATCGACATCCAGATTGCCGGTTCCGGTCCAGCCGCCCTGAACGTCGCTGTAGTTGACCACGATATGCGAACCGGTGTCCGGGTCGGGATAGATCTGGCTGCCCAGCGTGGCCGTGTTGCCCCAGATGATGCAGTCGGTCACGATCGGAGCCTGGGCCGGGTAATTCAGCGCGTAGATCCCGCCGCCCCGGTAAGCCTGATTGTCGGCGATGGTGTTTCCGGTGAGGATGCATCGGTCGTAGCGGCAGTACACTCCTCCGCCGCCGCAGGCCGCCCCGCCGCTGGGCGCGCTGTTGTGGGCGATCAGGTTGTTGCGGACGATGGCGAACGTGTTGTAGTAGATGTACGAGGTCCAGGAGTTGATTCCGCCGCCGCCCCAGCCGCCCGAGGAGTTGTGCAGAATCACGTTGTTTTCGACGATGGGGCTGGAGCGGGCCCCGAAGTACATGCCCCCGCCGGCGTAGTAGGCGGTGTTGCCCACGATCAGGTTGCCGACCACGCGCGGCGAACCGTACTCGGTCGTGCACACGCCGGCGCCGCTGTCGGCGATGTTGTCGTGGATGTAGTTGTAGGCGATGAGCGCGGACGAGGTGTCCGTGAGCACACCGCCGCCGGTACCGTTGTAGTTTGCATTGTGCGAGTAGTTGTAGCGCAGCTCGTTGTGGCATATGGTCGGCGAGCAGTTCTTGCAGTGAATCGCCCCGCCGCGAACCGCCGGGTAGGCTCCGGTACCCTTGGCGTATTCGATGATGCAGCGGCAGATGATCGAGCTGTTGTCGGCGCCGTCCAGGATGATCCCGCGCCAGCCGGTACCCTGGTCTGCGGCGGTCATCAGAATTGGCTGGTTGACCGTCCCCACCGCCTGCAAGTTGCCGTGGTCGACCAGAAGCTTGTAGTTGCCCTGGCCGATGACGACCACGCCGGGCTGGATGGTCAGCGTTTGCCCGGGCGGCACGCGGACGTCGCCGATCAGGTAGTACGGACTGCCCGCCAGCGTCCACGTGCCCCAGACGTCGCCGGTCACGTCGGTAGCGAGCGCCGATGCCGCCGGCAGCGCGAAAGCCAGCGCGATTGCGGTGCGAATCCTGAGCGTCATGACTGCTCCTCCTACGTGGAAGACTCGGCTCGTTCCCACTTCTGGCGGCTCGACCCGCTGCGACCGCCGGTCGGGCCCGCGGGTACTTGCATATTACCATGTTCGCCCGTCGGGCAGGCGGCTTTTGCTCTGAGTCCGCTTGAGGTCAGGGTTGGCTGTCGGGCAACTCCCCGATCGCCAGAATGCTGCACGCCAGGATTGGATTCAGCCCCAGGGCTTTGGCCCGCTCCAGCAGCTCCTCGCTTTCGGCTCCGGGGTTGACGAAGAACTCCTCCGGCGCGGCCCGAGCGATGTCGGGCAGCACATTCAGGCCGACGGCCGGCGGCAGGTAAAGCGCCACGCGGTCGAGCTTTACGGGAATCTCGGCTACGGACTTGTAGACCTTCCGGCCTTCGATTACGCCGCCGGTCGGATTGACCGGATAGACTTCCCAGCCTTGGCGCAGGTAGGCGCGTACCGCCTGGTTGCCGAACTTTCTGGGGTTCGCGGAGGCCCCGACGATGGCCACGTTTCTGCGCGTCACGGTTGCATTCCGTCAAAGCCTGCTTTGTGCCCTGCGCGGCCGGCCACCCGAAGAACGTGGGCCGGGGGTCGGGCGCCCGTCAGCAGAGTGCTGATACTTCGGAGACACCGCTATGCCCGGGCGCCCCAGCAGCCGCTTCACCAGGAGCCACTCCCCCACGTCGTTGCCCTCGTGCCGGTGACCGATGATTTGCAGCGCGTATCCTGCCGCCACCAGCAGCGCCGGACGCCACCACAAATCCCATCGCCACAGGCAAAGCTGTACCAGGGCCAGCGCGAGTCCCGCGACGACCAGCGGAATACCGAGCAGATGAAGCCATAGCGACAGCCCGCTCTGATGGCGGGCCCGCCACTGAGCCAGCAGACGTGGTCCCGACCGGTTCATCAGCCGCCGATGGTAGCGAGGCCGCCGGCGTGGGCAAAGATGGGGCGGGGGCTCAGAATCGGGCACGGATGACCCGATAAGACCCGTGGGGATGGTTCTGCGGAGCCCGGCCATGATCGTGACGCTCGACGGGCAGCGGGTCAGGCGGAATTTTGCCCCCGGCACTTCGCTTCAGGGCATACTCGACCTCGTCCGCAAGGATTTCCGGGACGACCGGTTGATAACGTCGGTGGCGGTGAACGGGCAACCTTGCGGCGAGCATGATCTGCCTGCGCGCCTGGCGGAGCCGGTCGGTGAGGCCGACCAGGTCGACCTGGAGTCCGCGGATCCGCGGGTCGTCTCCGCGGAGGCGTTCCGCGGGGCGGCCCAGGACCTGGCCGAGACCGGCCGGCGGCAGGTGGAAATCGCGGATCAGCTCAACTCGGGCCGGACGGCGGAGGCTCTTGCTCGCATCGGCACACTGGTTCAGACTTGGCAAACCTGCCGGGCCCTGATCGTGCAGTGCAGTGGCCTGCTGGGCGAGGACCTGACCGCCAGGCAGGTGGACGGGCGCAGCCTCGCGGAGCACTTGAGCGCGCTGGTCGAGCAGCTTCGGGAGCTGCGAAATGCCCTCGATGCGCGTGACATGGTTCTGCTGGCAGACCTGCTTTACTACGAAATGCCGGCGACCTGCGATACCTGGCACGACCTGCTGCTGAAACTCGCCGACGCGGTGTCGGCCGGGACGACCCCGGCGTGAGCTGCCGCCCGCCTTTCGATTGCCAGTCCCGTTGCGAACCAAGCGAAAGTCGCCGATACGCCGCCAGGGACCTGCCGCACTCGCCCATGGTGTCGCCGGCCTGCGTGCTCGCGCGCGGGGACATGGACTGCGGTCATCGGCTTCTGCGTTGACGCTGACGCGCGGCGATTCCTAGAATTGACGTGGGCGGGGGAGCGGGACCCGTCCGAGGGTGAGCGTGTGCTCAACCGATGGATCGGCTTCGGCTGCGTTTTCCTGATGCTGGTGGGCAACGCCACGCTTTTCGTGCGGGATGTTCTGCCCGGTCTGGTGGTGGGGGAGCCGCCGGACCCATGGTGCATGCTGCCGGCGGATGAGGAGCGCTGCGCGCAGGTCGGGATTTTCGACTCGGCCAACCGGCTGGTGGGGCGGAGCTGGACGCTGGCTCGGGCGCAAGGCGAGTTCGTCAAGGTCGAGTCCGTCACCAGACTCTACCCCATCCAGCTTCCGGAGGAGCTGGTGACGCCGCACCTGCGCATCGACGTAGACATGCTGTACCGGTCGGCGGACGCGCTGGTGGATGAGCTGGTCATGGTTATTCGCGGGCTGCCGGCGGTGGTCGAGCTGCGCGGCGAACTGATCACCCTGGAGGAGTTTGCGTGCAAGTGGCGGGTGGGGGTGCCGGGCAGCGGTCCGAGCGGGCGGCTGGTGCTCGATGCGCAGGCCACCCGCGCGCTGGGACAGGTGCTGCGGCCGTTCTCGCGCCTGCCGGGACTGCGTGTCGGGCAGACCTGGCGCTTGGAATTGCTTGACCCGCTGGCTCACGTGATCCAGGGTTTCAAGAGCCCGGAGATTCTGGCGGAGCCGCAGATCGTTCGCGTGAGCGGCGTAGAGACGATTACGCACCGCGGTCGTAAGGTGGAGGCGTTTGTGGTCGAGACCCGGCAGACGCGCGCCTGGGTTGCTCCGGACGGCACGGTGTTGAGACAGGAAGTGGAGCTGCCGCTGCTGGGCAAGCTGCTGCTGCGCGACGAGCCCTTTGATCGGCTCGCCTATGAGGAAGGTCGGCGCTGGTCAGGTAGCCCATAAGGAAGACACCCGTGGCCACCGGGGATTTCGGCCCATCGGAGAGCGGTCCTGACGCCCGCCAGACCGCGCGCCCGGTGACCGTTCGCCTGGGTCAGGTGTGGAAGTCCTACGGCCGCACGCCGGCGGTGATCGACCTTTCGCTCGAGCTCTACGCGGGCGAGATTTTCGCGTTCCTGGGGCCCAACGGAGCCGGCAAGACCACCACGCTCAAGCTCACCACCGGCCTGCTCCGGCCGGATCGCGGCACGATCGAGGTCTGCGGCCATTCGCTGGCCCGGGCCGGTCGCCAAGCCAAGCAGCACATGGCCTTCGTGCCGGACCAGCCGTTCGTTTACGACAAGCTCACCGGCCGCGAGTTCATCGAGTTCACCCGGGAGATGTACGCCGTGCCCCGCGAACTCGCCGACCAACGCCTCCAGCAGCTCCGACAGCGCCTGGTGATGGACGGCTTCCTGGATCAGCTCACCGAGACCTACAGCCACGGCATGAAGCAGAAGCTGGCGCTGGCGGCGGCGCTGGTGCACGCGCCGCGGGTCCTGATCGTGGACGAACCCATGGTCGGACTGGATCCCCGGACCACGCGCGTGATGAAGACGATCTTCCGCGAGCTGGCCGCAGCCGGCGTCACGGTCTTCATGAGCACGCATACGCTGGACATCGCCGAGCAGGTCGCCGACCGCATCGGCATCATACACCGCGGCCGGCTGATCGCGCTGGGCACCCTGAGCGAGCTGCGGCAGATGGCGGCGATCGACGGCCGACTGGAGGATGTGTTCCTGCACCTCACCGAGGAGCAGGAGGAGTCCTAGCACTCCGTTCAGGAAACGGCCGGGAGCGCTTGGGGCAGCAGCGCCGGACCGCAAGCCTGCCCGCCGCGGCGTGGGTTGCACCGCTTTCGGACGACCGGTGCGCCGGCGCTGGGCCCGGAGGTCCGGTGCTGAAGGTTTTCAGGGGACGGCTAGACCTTGGTCACCCGGAGGACCTCTTGCGGGGTGGTCAGGCCGCGGCGGCAAAGGTCCCAGCCGACTTCGCGCATGAGTACCAAGCCGTCATCGCGGGCTGCCCGCAGCAGCTCGGCCGCCGAGCGGCGCTGGGTGATCATCTCGCGCAGCCGATCGTTCATGATGAGCAGCTCGAACAGCGCCCGGCGACCGGCGAAGCCGGTGTTGTGGCAATCCCGGCAACCGCGCCCCCGGTAAAGCACCTCGCCGGGCTGGTAGCCGAAGTCCGGCGGCAGGGCCTTGGGATGATCGGGGACCCACTCCTCCTTGCATTCCTTGCAGATCACCCGGACCAGCCGCTGGGCCAGAACCGCCTCGACCGAGCTGGACACCAGGAACGGCTCGACGCCCATATCGAGCAGGCGCGTGGTCGCGGTGACCGCGTCGTTGGTGTGCAGCGTGCTGAAGACCAGGTGGCCGGTGAGGGAAGCGTTGATGGCAACCTCGGCGGTCTCCAGGTCGCGGATTTCGCCCACCAGAATCACGTCCGGGTCGTGCCGCAGGAAGCTGCGCAGCGCGCGAGCGAAGGTCAGCCCGATCTTCGGCAGAACCTGCGTCTGGTTGATCCCCTCCAGGTAGTACTCGATCGGGTCCTCGATGGTCAGAATCTTGATCTCGGGTGTGACGATGGTCCGCAACGCCGCGTACAGCGTGGTGGTCTTGCCCGACCCGGTCGGACCGGTGACCAGCAGGATTCCGTGCGGCCGCTGGATCAGTTCCTGAAAGTCCTCCAGCGTCTTGCCTTCCATGCCCAGAGTCGGCAAATCCAGCTTGACCGCGGTTCGGTCGAGGATGCGCAGCACGATCCCCTCGCCGAAGGCCATCGGGATCACACTGACGCGCAGGTCAATCTCCCGACCGTGCGCCCGGATCTTGAACCCGCCATCCTGCGGCATTCGGCGCTCGGCGATGTTGAGGTTGGAGAGGATTTTGATGCGGCTGATGATGGCGTTCTTGAAGCGCTTGATCTCGGGCGGCACGTTGGCGTAATGCAGCACCCCGTCGAGCCGGTAGCGCACGACGAAATCCTGTTCGAACGGCTCGAAGTGTATGTCGCTACAGCGCTGGTCGATCGCCTCCAGCAAAATCTCGTTGACCAGCTTGACGACCGAGGCCTCCTGGGCCATCTGAACGTCCAGGTCGGCCGACTCGATCCGCTGCTCGTCGACAACCTCCAGCTCCGCGCTTTCCTTGACCAGCGTGTCGACGACTTCCCCACCGACGCCGTAGAAAGTCTTGATGAGCTTGTGAATCTCCGCGCTGGTGGCCAGCACCGGCTCAATGGGCATGTTGATGCAGGTGCGCAGCTCGTCCAAGGCGTAAACGTTGTACGGGTCCGACGTGGCGACGCGCACGCCCTTCCCGTTGCGCCCGATCGGAATCATCCCGTACTTGTGAACTAGGCGGCTGGGGACAATCTTCAACAGCTCCCGGTCGACGTCGGATTCGTCCAGCTCGACGACCGGAATCTGAAGCTCCTCGCTCAAGACCTTCAGAACGTCCCGCTCCTTCACCAGCCCGCTGCGAATCAGAACCTGATCCAACCGCTCCGAAGGCGAGGTTCTCTGGGCGGCGGCTTCCTCGAGCTGCTCCTGCGTTATCAGGCCCTTGGCCAACAGAGATTCGCTGATGGGCATCTGCGATAACCTCTTGCAAATGAGCCACTTCGGCGCACACCCTCCACCTGGCGCGCCGTCGCGTGTCCATCATTTCTACGGCGTTTGGGCTACGCGATTGCAATAGGGGCCCGGTTTTTCTTTCGCGCCGGACGCGCCCTGCTTCGCCCGCCGCCAGGGGCGCCCCACCCGGCGGTCCGGTCCGGCCGTGGGCGACCCGCGAGCAACGGACTTACCGCGCACCTGCCAGTTCGCTCGGCTGTAGCATCCCGTGCGCGATTACGGTCGCTCTTGAGCGGAAGGCCGGCGACTCAGGACTTGACCCGCTGGCCGGTTGCGCCTACCAGATGGCTTGAGTGCCTACGGCCGACTGCGCCAACGGAGGCTACCGCGATGCGATGCCCCACGTTCTTCTGTTTGGCGGTTCTTGGGGTTCTGCTTTGTTCAAGCCCCGTTGGCTGCGAGCGGCAACCGCCTGGCGGACAGGATGTTACCGTCGGCGCCGCCGCGACGCAACCGACGCAGGATGACTTGGCTGCCGTCAGCCGGATGGTCGGTGCTGAACGCCGGGTGGCGGCCGGCGCCACCACCGCCGAGCAGAGCCCCGCGGCCGGGTTGACGTGGGATGTGCCGTCGGCGTGGCAGCCAGTGCCGCCTCCGCCCCACTCGCCACGCAGAGCGCAGTACCGCGTTGGGCGGCAGGAAGGCGACCCGGCGGACGGCGAGGTAGTGGTGTTTCACTTCGCGGGTGGCGGCGGCTCGGTGGAGGAAAACGTTCGAAGGTGGGCCGGCCAGTTTCGAAAGGCCGACGGAGGGCCGGTCGAGACAGAGGACCTTGTGCGGGAGACATACGAAGCGGGCGGCCTGACGGTCCATCTTGTCGAAATCGCCGGCTTCTATGCCGCGGGCGCCATGATGGGCGGCTCGGACAGACCAAGTGAAATCGAATACCGTCTGCTCGGCGGCATCGTCGAGACCCCGGACGGCCCGTGGTTCTTCAAAGCGACCGGTCCGGCGGCGACGATGGCCGCAGCCCGCGATGATTTTCGCCGAATGCTGCGCTCGGTGCGGCAGCAATGAGGGGCGCGGTGGCGGGAAGGACGTCGGCCGCGGTCAGTGTCCGCTACGCTCCACGCCGGAGCATGACCAGTGCGCCAACTCCCAGTAGGAAGAAGGTTGCCGGTTCCGGCGTCGGCTGGGGCTGTAGGTTGCTCAGCGCGCGGGCGAAGCGTCCGTCGCACCTCTGCGCGCTAATCCCGGCGCGTCAACCTGATGGTGCCAGCTCAGCTCGTCGCCTGACGCCGCGCCCTGCGGCGCGACGCAGGTAGGTGAACGGCTTGACAAAGGGCTGGTACAGGAAGTTGCGGTAAAGCTTGCGGATCAGTTGGTAGCCGTAGAACACCGTGGGGCAGAACCACTTGCGGTCCAGGACCTTCCGCACGAAACGGTTTGTGGCGAAATCGATGACCCGGTGGGCAATCCAGGCCGGCAAGCCCAGGTTGCGCAGACTCAGCACGCATCGCAACCAGATTGCCAGGTAGTCGTGCCTGGCGAATTGCAGCGCGCCGGTCCCCATGTAGTCGTACGCCGCGCTGTCCTGTTTATCGATCAGCCTGTCGGCCACGGCCCGCTGATACAATGGCGTGCCGGGGTAGAACATCAGCGGGAAGACGCGCAGCACCGCGCGCCCCCGGTGATGAGTGGCGATGAAGCGCATTGTCTGGATTACGTTCGCTTCAGGCTCATACGGATTGCTTACGATGTAGTGATACTCCGCGCGGAGGCGGTACTTCTTGAGCGTGGCGATGGCCTCGGCGATGCGGTGTGGGGGCGTTGGTCGCTGGTAGATGTGCTCCAGCGTGTCCGGGCTGGCGCTTTCGATGCCCATGCTGATCAGCTCGATGGGCACCCTGGCGAGGGCACGGATCTTCCGTTCCGTCACCGTGTTCGGGTGCGCGTCGAGCTGTAACGGCAAACCCACCTGGGCGTTGTACTTGTCAGCGAAGTCTTCCAGCTCTTCTTCGCCGCGCACCAGGAACAGGTCGTCGACGAAGTTGATGCTGCGGATG
>Ga0129299_1001593_pt1 | contig 15137 bp, 12 predicted proteins | sample ConPoolayeCmetaG_FD_94477 | JGI IMG/M metagenome (GOLD analysis project Ga0129299, IMG submission 94477) | Hot spring microbial mat communities from California, USA to study Microbial Dark Matter (Phase II) - Cone Pool mat layer C metaG ... | reverse complement strand
GGGGCGGTCGGCCGGAAGCGGTCACTGCAGGCCGTATTCCCGCAGCTTGCGGTACAGCGTCCGGGCGCCGATGCCCAGCATCTTGGCCGTCTTCTCGCGGTTGCCGCCGGTGAGCTTGAGCGTGCTGGCGATGTGCAGCTTCTCCAGCTGCTCCATGGTCAGACCCGCGGTGCTGAACGGCGTCACCGGAACGATGTCCGTCGTCGCCCGGATGCTGTCGGGGAGGTCCTCCACGTCCAGCGACTCGCCCTCGGCCAGCACCACCATCTGCTCGACGACGCTGCGCAGCTCGCGGACGTTGCCCGGCCACGGCTGGGCGGTCAGCCGCCGCACCGCCTCCGGGGCGATCGAGGTCACCTTCTTGCCGTGAAGCTCGCAGGCCCGCTCGATGAAATGCTGCACCAGCAGCGGGATGTCCTCGCGTCGCTCGCGCAGCGGCGGCAGCCGCAGCGTCACCTGGTTGAGGCGGTAGTACAGGTCGTCGCGGAAGGTGCCCTTCTCCACCATCGCCCGGACATCCTGCCGGGTCGCGGCCACGATGCGGACGTCCACGCGGCGGGTCTCGCTGGCCCCCACCGGCTGGATCTCGCCGTTCTCCAGCGTGCGCAGCAGCTTGGCCTGCATCGGCATCGGCATGTCCCCGACCTCGTCGAGAAACAGCGTGCCGCCGTCGGCCACCTCGAAGAGCCCCTTGCGGTCGGCCACCGCCCCGGTGAAGGCCCCCTTCACGTGACCGAAAAGCTCGCTCTCCAGCAGGTTTTCGTTGAGCCCGGCGCAGTTGATCGCCCGGTACGGTCTGTGCCGGCGCGGGGAATGGCGGTGCAGAGCCCGGGCGACCAGCTCCTTGCCGGTGCCGGATTCGCCCATGATCAGCACGGTGAGCTTGCTGTCGCCGATCCGCTGGATCCGCCGGGTGACGCGGATCATCGCCGGGTTGGTGGTCAGAATGCCCTCGAAATCGACACACCGCTGGGCCTGCTCGGCCAGGGCCCGGCTGCTGCGGTTGCGTTTGGCCTGCTCGGCGGCGGCGGCCACCGCGGCGCAGAGGGCATCCGTCGAGGCCGGAGCCTGCATCCGCCGCCAGGTCCTCCCCGAGGCTCCGCCCTCGCCGGGCCGGTCGGCCGAGCCGTCGACAATGATCACCTCGGCGTCCGGGGCCAAGGCCCCGAAATCCTTGAGCAGCTCCGCGCGCCGGTCGACCGGGCAGAAGCCCCCGTCCAGGACGATCACGTCCGGACGGACGGTGCGAATGCTGTCCAGCGCCTCCTCGGGGGTCTGAACCAGCCGGCAGGCGTGCCCCTCGCGCCGCAGGGCCTCCATGGCGCGCTCGGCCTGGTCAGCCTCCCCGCCGGCCAGAAGAATGAAGGCGGTCTCGCTCATCGAAGGTCGTGATGACTCCACTGCCCGGGCATGCAGGCGCCGGCGCGGCCGAAGCGTGCCGCAGGGGCCTTGCCCGCAGGAATGCCCGTCGGTCGATCGTGCGGATTATAACCTCACCGGCGAGGATCCGCCCGGCCGCCCCGGGGCGCGGGAAAGTCAGCTCCTGCGAGCCGATGCGTGTCCGGATCGCAGGGCAGCCGCCCCCCGGCGCGGGGAAGCGACCCTTCAGGCAGCCTCCGGGGCGTCTCCGAAGCCCGGTCGGGAGCCGCCCGGGGTCGGTGCCACCCGATCGGGAGGCCGCCGGCACGAACCATCCGCGGACCGGCACCGCCGACCGTGGCCACCCGCTCTGCGGCACCCGGCGCCCGCTGCGACACCGGCGTTGCCTGCGGCATCGGCGCTGCCTGCGGCGCCGTACGGAACGGACCGCCCCGGCCCGCGCCGGAGGACCGGCCCGCCGCCAGGCGCCGGCCTGGTCGTCCCGTCGCGTCAGCCCGGCCGCGGGAGCCCCCGCCTCAGGCCGTCGGTCGGGGCGTGCCGGTCCTGGCGACGGCCGGCTTGCCCGCCGGAGAGGGGCCGGCGTGCTTGACGTGGTGCGCCTGAAGGCCCTTGTCGGACTCGACCAGGTCGAACTCCACCGTTTCCCCGTCCTTGAGGCTTCGAAAACCCTCGCCCTCGATGTTGGTGTAGTGGACGAAGATGTCCTTGCCCTCCTCCGCTCCCTGGATGAACCCGAAACCCTTCTTCTTGTCGAACCACTTGACGGTGCCGGTGCGCATGGATGATCGCCTCCGGCGCGCCCGCGCGCCGATGGGGTGGGCGCCGACGGGACGCGAGCCTGACTACCCGGGTGCCCTCGACCAGCACATACGCTCGCCGGACCCCGGGGCGGTCCAGCCAGGAACGGCCGCGCGCTTCGCCGGCCGGCGGGCGAGGCGGGCGAACCGACGCCCCTGGCAACCCGGGAACCCTGGCGGCTTCGTCGGCCGGCACCCGGTCGAAGGGCACCCTGCCAAGACATGGTTCACGAAAAGGCCACCGGCCGACGTTTCGTCATCTGCTGCTCCGCCCGTCCAGGCCGCGGCGAAAGCGGCCTGTGGACTCCGGATCGACGCCACCGAAGCGGCGCCGCGGGAGCGCCTGTCAGGCGGAACTCGAGGTCCGCTCCTCCCTCGACTGCTTGAGCAGCGCCTTGCGACTCAGCTTCACCCGACCCTGATCGTCGATCAGGATCACCTTCACCTCCATGATATCGCCGACCTTGCATACGTCCGAGACGCTCTTGACGTAGCCGTCGGACAGCTCGCTGATGTGGCACAAGCCGTCCTGGCCGGGCGCGATCTCGATGAAGGCGCCGAAATCCTTGATGCTGCAAACTCTGCCTTTATATATTTTACCGACTTTGACGCCGACGGCAACCAGTTCCACCATTTCCTGGGCCTTCTGGGCCCCTTCCATGTCCGAACAGGCGATGGTCACGGTGCCGTCGTCCTCGATGTCGATCGAGGCCCCGGTCTCCGCCTCGATCCGCCGGATCCCCTTGCCGCCCGGCCCGATAAGCAGCCCGATCTTCTCGGGGTCGATCCGCAGGGTGATGATCCGCGGGGCGTACGGGCTGATTTCCGCCCGCGGACGCGGCAGCACCTTCAGCATCGCCCGCAGGATGTCCAGCCGGGCTTTGCGGGCCTGCTCGAAGGCCTGTTCGATGGTCTCGAACGCGATCGTCCGCTCTTTCAAGTCCAGCTGAATTCCCGTGATGCCCCGCTGGGTTCCGGCGATCTTGAAATCCATGTCGCCGAAGTGGTCCTCCTCCCCGATGATGTCGGTGACCAGGATGCGTTTTTCGTGGTTGTGGAAGCTGCCGATCGAGATCCCGGCCACCGGCTGGGAAATCGGCACCCCTGCGTCCATCAGGGCCAGTGTGCCGCCGCAGACCGAGGCCATCGAGCTGGAGCCGTTGGATTCGGTGATCTCGCTGACCAGCCGGATGGTGTAGGGGAAACTCTCAGCCGTGGGCAGTACGGCCTCGAGGGACCGCTCGGCCAGGGCTCCGTGGCCGATCTCCCTGCGGCCCGGCCCCATGATGCGGCGTGCCTCGCCCACGCAGAACGGCGGAAAGTTGTAGTGCAGCATGAACTTCTTGCTGTACTCCTCCGCCAGCCCGTCGATGATCTGCTCGTCCCGGGCGGTCCCCAGCGTGGCCACCACGATGCTCTGGGTCTCGCCGCGGGTGAACAGGGCCGAGCCGTGGGTGCGGGGAAGGAAACCGACCTCGCCGGAGATCGGACGGATATCCGTCGGGCCGCGGCCATCCGACCTCGTCCCACTTTCCAGCACGAGGCGGGTGACGATCTCCTCTTCCATCTCGTGCAGGGCATTGAAGACCGCGTTGCGCGGGAACTCCGGGGCCTGGGCGTCCTTGGGCGAGAGCTGGTCCATGACCTGGTCGTACAGCTCCTTGATGGCCGTCTGACGCTCCAGCTTGCCGGTGATCTGGCGGCGTTTGACCATCTCGTCATGGGCCAGTTCGCGGACCTTGTTCAACAGGGCCTGGTCGGGCTGCGGCGGCGTCCAGGAGACCGGCTTGCCGGCGACGGCCCGCAGCTGGCTGATCAGGTCGCAGATCCGGCGAATCTCCTCGTAGCCGGCACGGATGCCCTTGAGCATCACGTCCTCGGGGGTCTCGTGGGCCCCGACCTCGATCATGTTCACGCCGTCGGGATGCCCGGCCAGCACCATGTCGAACTCGGATGCCTCCACCTGCTCGTAGGTGGGGTTGATGATGTACTGGCCGTCGATCCGCCCCACGCGGACCGCTCCGATGGGGCCCTCGAACGGGGCATCGCTCAGGGCCAGGGCGGCCGAGGCGGCCACGATGGCGGTGATGTCCGCGTCGAACTCCGGATCGGCCGAGAGCACGAAGGTCTGGATCTGGATCTCATCCATGAATCCCTTGGGGAACAGCGGGCGGATCGGACGGTCGATCATCCGCATGGTGAGGATTTCCTTGCTGGTCGGCCGCCCCTCGCGTTTGAAGAAGCCGCCGGGGAACTTGCCGCCGGCGTAGGCCTTCTCGCGGTAGTCGACCGTCAGAGGGAAGAAGTCGATGCCCTCGCGGGGCTGGGCCCGGACGGCGGCGCCCAGCACCACGCAATCGCGGTAGGAGGCCATGACCGCCCCGCCGGCCTGTTTGCCGATCCTGCCTGTCTCGAGGGTGAGCGTCCGTCCGCCGATCTCGGTCTGAACCTTGTGCGTCTGCATGAATGAGTGGTCCTGTCCGTCCGTATCGAGTGTCACGACCCGGGGTTTCCGCCGCGGCGTGCGGCCTTGCACGCCGCTCCATCAGCGGGCCCGCGGCTGCCTGGGGAATGACCAGTTGTCGATGCAACGGCCTTCAAGGCTGCTCCTGCGCGGCACCTCGCACACGCGGGGGGCGCGTCGCATGTCTCGGGTAGAGAGGAGTTGCCGGAGGGATCTGGCGCGGTGCCGTGCCGCCGTGCGGCCTCCGGAACGTAATTCGGCCGGCCGGCGCTACTTCCGCAGGCCCAGCCGCCGGATCACGTCCAGGTAACGCTCGCGGTCGGTGGCGGTGAGGTAGTTGAGCAGGCGTGCCCGGCGTCCAACCATCTTCAGCAGACCGCGCCGGGATGATTGGTCCTTCTTGTGGCTCTTGAGATGCTCGGTCAGCCCGTTGATCCGCTCGGTGAGGATAGCGATCTGGACCTCCGGCGAACCGGTGTCCTTCTCGTGGTGCCTGTACTCGCTGACCAACTGTGCCTTCCGCTCGACTGCAAGCGCCATGTGTGCCTTCCGGGTGCCCGTCAACCTCTGTCCTGGCCGCTGCCGCGGCATCCAGCCACGCGCTGGACCTGACCATGCCCTTACACTCTCTGTCTCTAGTCTGGAGGCAATATAGCCCCAGCCGCCCGGGGATGCAAGCCCGGCGGGGCTCCCCTGGGGGGTCGGACCGCGACCTCCCCTCCCCCGACCCGCAGCCGGGCGTTCCTGGGGCGGGGCGGCCCCGGCCGCGGCGGGCAGAGGCCCCGACCGGCCCGGTCCGGCCACCAGACCCCCGGCCGGGGATTTCTGCCGCCGGACGCCTTCTTCAGGGTCCCGTAACCGCCCCCAGCCGGCATATGCCGACTGGTGCGCCCGGTGCTCCGGCCGGATCGTGGGCCTTGCCGCCGGTGGCGGGGACTGTAGGATACGGCCGGTATGAGGCTCGCGGCCGGTCATCGGGCCCTGGGATGGGCAATGCTTGCGGCCCTTGTCGGCTGCGAGGACAAGGCCTCCAAGGAACTTCTGGAGGTGCTTTCGGCATCGGACCAGGTGGCGAGGGCACCCCAGGAGGACGCCCCGGCGACCGGGCCGGTTTCGGGCCCGGCCAAGGCGGTCCGGGCCCGCCCGGGGGCGAGGCTTCTGGCCTTCCGGCGGGGCTGGGTCGAATGGCTGCACCCGGCCAGGGGGGAAACGGAGGTTCGCTTTCTCAGTGCCGCCGGGGAACCGTTGAGCGGGGTGCGCCGGGCGAGCCTCTGGCTGGCGGGTCCTGACGGTCCGCGGGAGATCGCGCTGGTTCCCGGGTCGATCGAGGGCACGATGTGCCCGGTCGAACCCATAAGCGAGTCCCTGCCCCAGGGTGTCGTGAGGTTCATCCTGGGCGAGGAAATGCACCGGGTGGCCCTGCCGATCGCCGCCGCATCGGAGCCGCCGGCCTCGGCGCCCGAGAATCGATCCTGATGCATCTGGAAGCGTCCATGCCCTCCAGCCCGCCGGGCCATGTCATCACCCTGTCGCTGAATCCCACGATCGACCGCATCCTGGAGGTGCCGGGCTTGCGGGTCGGGGACCACCTGCAGGGCCGGCTGCTGGCCCGCCAGCCGGCGGGCAAGGCGGTCAACGTCTCGCGGGCTCTGGTCACGCTCTGGACCCGCAGCACGGTGGTCGGGTGGGTGGCGGCGGACACCGCCGCGCTCCTGGAGGACTTCCTGGAGGACATGGGCGTGCGGGCGCGGCTGATTCCCATCGCCGGACAGGCCCGTGAGAACATCACGCTGATCGACCCGCAGGCCGGCACCGAAACGCACATCCGCGACGTCGGACCGACGGTGACCCCTCCGGACGTTTCGCGTCTGGTCGAGGTGCTGGACGAGGTGGCCGATGAGCGCTGCCTTGCGGTGGTCACCGGGTCGGCGCCGCCGGGCCTCTCGCCCGACGGCTGGGCCGGTCTGGTGGAGGGGCTGCTGGGCCGGGGGGCCACCGTGGCGGTGGACGCTTCCGGCGAGCTGCTGCGGCGTGCGGCGGAACGGCCGGTATGGCTGCTGAAGCCCAATCTGCGGGAGCTGGGCGAGCTGGTCGGCCGGCGGGTCGAGTCGCAGGAGGAGATCCTGGAGATCGGGCGGCGGCTCAACCGGCAGATCGCCGTCGTGCTGGTGACGCTGGGGTCCGGCGGGGCTTACGCCTTTGCCGAGGGCCGGGGCTGGCGCGGCCGGACGCGACTTCCGCAGACCGAGGTTCGCAGCACCGTGGGCTGCGGCGACAGTTTCCTGGCCGGCTTCCTGGCCGGCTGCCTGGACCCTGGCCGTCCGATGCCCTCCCGCCTCCAGCAGGCCCTGGCGGTGGCCGCAGCCTCCGCGCTGACCGACCGGCCGGCGGTGTTCGAGCCCGATGCGGTCCGGTCCTGCCAGGAGCGCACCGAGGTCGTCGAGATCACCTGAGCCGCCGTCCGGAGTCGGCCCTGGCGTGACGCGTGCATTTCGTGGCTTCGCTTGCCGGGTTCGGATGACACGGGGGACACCGCGTTCGACGGCCGGCACGGAGGCCGGCCGCTACGGCGCTGCGCAACGCCCATGTGCGGCCATGTTGGACGGCCGGCACGGCGGCCGCGGCCGTGCGGCGTGCTCAGAAGGCCATATCCACGACCTGCAGCTCAACGGAGGTGCGCCCGTTGAAGCTGTTGAGGATCGGCTCAAAGGCCACGCGGCAGCGGCGCTTCTCCTGCAGCGGCTCGAGCAGATCCTTGCGGCCGAAGGCGATGGCCTTGCGGCTCTGACGGCCGTCGGTGAAATGCAGCTGCAGGTGATCGGCGTTGCGACCCACCAGACGCGGTTCGCAGGCCAGGGTCAGCGACGGCGAGGCGAAGCGCGGCCGGGGGTTCCCGGTTCCGAAGGGGCCGAGGCGTTCGAGATCCCGCACCAGCGGCTCGGTCAGGGCGTCCAGCGGCACCTCCGCGTCCAGGCGGAGGCTGGGCTCCAGGTCGCGGGCGGTGAGCAGCCGGTTGGCCCGGGCGACGAAGGCCTCGGCGAAGGCCTCGATCCGCTCGGGGGCCACGCGCAGGCCTGCGGCCATGGCGTGCCCGCCGAAGCCCAGCAGGTGTTCGGCGCACTCGGTGAGCACCTGGTGCATGTGGAGGTTTCGGATGCTGCGGCCGGAGCCCTGGCCCTCGCCGCCGTTGATTCCGATGAGGATCGTCGGGCGGTTGCAGGTCTCCACCAGGCGCGAGGCGACGATGCCGATCACGCCGGGGTGCCAGCCTTCGCGTGCCAGGACGATGGCCCGCCGGGCGTCGGAGGCCAGGTTGCGGCGTTCGATCTCCTCGCGGGCCTCGTCGAAGATGCGGCGCTGCAGAGCCTGGCGGCTGCGGTTCTGGCTTTCGAGGAAGCGTGCGATCTCGGCGGCCCGGGCGGCGTCGGCCCGGGTGAGCAGTTCGGCCGCCAGGCGGGCGTGGCCCATGCGTCCGGCGGCGTTGAGCCGGGGGGCGAGCCAGAAACCCACGTCGTCGCTGTTGAGCCGCTTTTCGCCGAGGTTGGCCGAGGCGATCAGGGCGGCCAGTCCGGGCATGGTCGAGTTGCGCAGGCTCTTGAGTCCGAAGCCCGCCAGTACGCGGTTTTCGCCCAGCAGCGGGACGACGTCGGCGATGGTTCCCAGGGCCACCAGAGCGGTGGCGTCCAGCAGGAACTGGCGGAGATCCGGCGTGACTTTCTCGCCGCGGGACAGACGGCGGGCGATCGCCCAGGCGAGCTTGAAGGCCACCCCGGCGCCGCAGATCTCGGGGTTGGGGCTTCCGGCGCCGATGCGCGGGTGCACGATCGCGTCGGCCTCCGGCAGCGACGCCAGGGGCGTGTGGTGGTCGGTGACCACCAGGGTCAGGCCGATCTGGCGGGCCAGGCGGACCTCCTCCAGGGCGGTGATGCCGCAGTCGACGGTGACGACGGTATCGGCTCCCTCGCTGCGCAGCTGGCGCAGGGCGTCGGCGTTCAGGCCGTAGCCCTCCTCCAGGCGATGCGGGATGTAGAAGGAGACGTCGGCCCCGGCCCGGGTGAGCAGGTGCCAGAGGATGGCGATCGCGGTGATTCCATCGACGTCGTAGTCGCCGTAGATGACGATCGGGCGGCGGTCATCGATCTTGCGGCAGATCAGCTCGGCCGCTTCGAGGGCCCCCGGCAGCGTCTCGGGGGGATGGAGGGCGTTCAGGTCCGGCTTGAGGAAACGGCGGGCATCCTCCGGGTCGACGACGCCCCGGTTGTGAAGGATCTGGGCCACCAGCGGCGAGATGCCGAGCCTGCGGGCGAAATCATCGCGTTGGGGCCAGGGGGGGCAGATCGTCCATTCCGCGGGCATCCGTGCGCCTTCCTTCCGGCCGCCCCGCCGCGCCGCGGGGACTCCCTGCCCCGCCTGCCGGGCCGCGGGGACTGCATGTTCGGCCCGGCGGCAGTATACGCGCGGCCGGCGGCCGACGGAAGCCCCGGATTTCCGGGCCGGGCCGGACCGGGTCGGGCCGGACCGGGTCGTCAGCCGCGGGACTCCAGCACGTCGCGAACGCGTCCGGCGTGACGCGCCAGCAGGTCTTCGGCGGTCGCCCGATCGACGCCGCGCAGATGCATGACGATGGCGGTCTTCACCCGCCCGTCGGCGGCCTCGAGCAGCCGGAAGGCTTCCTGGCGGTCCACGCCGGTGACCGTGGCGATCATCCGGGCCCCGCGGTCCACCAGCTTGCGGTTGGACCGGGAGTTCACGTCGACCATGAGATTCTGGTAGACCTTGCCGATCCGGATCATCGAAAGCGTGGTGACCATGTTCAGGACCATCTTGGTGGCGGTGCCGGCCTTCAGGCGGGTGGAGCCGGTGAGCACCTCGGGGCCGACCAGGACGCGGATGGACACGTCGGCCTGGTCGTCGCACTGTTCCTTCGGCACGCAGGCGAAGAAGACCGTGCGGGCCCCCCGTTCCCGCGCGCGCCGCAGGGCGCCGTGGACGTAGGGCGTCGAGCCGCCGGTAGCGATGCCGAAGACCACGTCTTTCGGGCCGACCCCCCGCTCATCCATCACCTCCGCGCCGGCTTCCCGGCTGTCCTCGGCCCCCTCGACCGCCCGGAACATGGCTCCCGGTCCGCCGGCGATGATGCCCTGGACCATCTCGGGGTCGCTCAGGAAGGTCGGCGGGCATTCGGAGGCGTCCAGGACGCCCAGGCGCCCGCTGGTGCCGGCCCCGACATAGATCAGACGCCCGCCAGCCTGAAAGGCGGCCACGACCAGTTCGATCGCCCGCACCACGTCATCCCTGGCCGCCGCCACCGCCCCGGCGATGGAGGCGTCCTCGGCGTTCATGACGTCGAAGCCCTGGGCGATGGACATCCGGTCGATGTCCATGGACCGGGGATTGCGCTGCTCGGTCAGGAAGTGGCCGCGATCCTGCACGGGTGCATTCTCCTGGCGCCCCGGCCGGGCCGGCGGCGGATGCCCGGCCCGCCGGGCGGGGGGTCAGTGTATCGGCCGGCCGAACCGCTGGCCAGACGCCGTCGACGGATCCGCCACCGCCCGGCCTCCGCCGAACCGGTCGTGCGGCATCCGCCGGACCGGCTGTCGCGGCGTGGCGGCGGATCATCTCCGTCCGGGCGACAAACGCCCCACCGTTGCCCCGGGGAATACCCGCTTGACACACCACCGGCCTGCCGGCGGGTCTGCCTCCCGACCGGCGGCGGCCGGCACCCGGCGGCAGGACCGGCCTTGGCCACGGCGGGACGCCACGTCTGCAAACCAAACGACCACAATGGGTTAAGGCGTTTTCCGGCCGATCCTCGGTCGGGCTCGACGGATGCCGTGGCGGGGTGAGGATTCAGGCCCCGGGCCGGTGGTCCGTCGGGTGCAAACCTGCCCTGGGGAGGTCTTGGCCCATGGGGCTTTTGCCGCCCCGGACGCGCGGGCCAGCGCCTGGAGGCCCCGGCCGGTCCGGCGGGGGGCAGTCCGGCGGCGGCTTAAGCTTATCGGGGGGTGGTCTGCCGGCCGATGTATCCAGGAGGACCGGGGCGGGTCCGGAGCCGCCGGCAGGCGTTCCGACGGTGCGGGTGTTGAACCGGTACAAAAAAGTAAAAAAAGGGATGACAGCCCCGGGGCCGGCGGTTATAGTAACGTCTGAGGCCCGACGCCGGTCCAGGTTTTTGCAGCCCCAGCGGCAAATGAGGCCGCAGGCCGGCTGAACAGTCGTCACCCGACCGGATGCGGAGCCACGGGCAAGTCGTTCGGGTCCGGCGGCCTGCGGGTCTCACCGGGCATCGACGGGAGGCCGACAGGCGTTCGGCCGGCCGGAAGTCAATATACGGGCGGGAGGATCCTGGCGTCTTACACTTCCATCGGAGGCCTTTCAGCCATGAGAACGCACTTCAGCGACAATCGACGAATGGAGTCGGCTGAAGCCGGCCACGCTCATGTCGCGCCGGCCAAGCCTGGCGGCCACCACGGCCGCGGCGGCTTCACGCTGATCGAGGTGCTGGTGGTCGTGGCGATCATCGCCCTGCTGGTGGCGATTCTGCTGCCGGCCCTGGCGGAGGCCCGCAACCAGGCCCGGGCGGCGCTGTGCGCCAGCAACATGCACCAGGCGATCAACGGCGTGATCATCCACATGGCGACCGACACCCGCATGCGCAAGGATCGGTGCGATACCAACTTCGGGTGGGCGGTGGAGTCGTTCAAGAACAACGGGGCCAACGGCAAGCTGTTCCAGTGTCCTGAGGACACGGATCCCAGGCCGGTGCCGGTGGTTTACGACCGTCAGTACCTCAACGGCGCGTTCAGGGGGGTCAGCTCGGGAGCCTCGGTGTTCAACCGCATGAAGCGGGAGGAGAACCGGTGGACGGTGGACCTCCAGGACCAGGTGGACTCCAATATGCTCGGCGGCGACGCCTATTACGAGCAGGCGGGCGACTGCCTGGTGGAGTTCGAGGCGACCGCCGGCCAGACCAGCGCGCTGGCGACGGTCCGCCCCGGCCAGACCGGCTGGCGGCACGACGGCTACCATTACAAAGGCCCGCAGCTGTGGCAGAACACGGCCTCCAGCGGCCCGATCACCATTCCGCTGCTGTGGACCAGCTACGGCGCCAACGCCAGCGCCGGCCTGCGGAACGTGAAGGGCTCGCCGATTCTCCTGGCCGAGGCCGGCAAGCTGGGCATTTTCCCGGAGGACTTCGGCAAGACCAGCCAGGGGACCCACACGCGCGACAACCTGGCCAAGGTGCTGCGGTTCCGGCACGGCGGCAAGGCCAACAATCCTCATCTGGGCGGCAAGGGCTCGGACTTCACCCGCCAGTTCCACCAGCCGACGATGGCGGTGGATGCGAACTACCAGCCGCGCACCCGGGCCGCCTGCGGCTTCCTGGACGGGCACGTGGAACGGCTGGCCTTCTACGAGCTGTTCACCATCGTCCCCGGGGCGGACCCCAACAACCCGCTGGTCAACAAGCCGGAGATCAACAAACCCCTGTGGCTGGGAGCCCGCCGGGCCGGTTCGCTGGGACCGCAGGGCGGCTTCTGAGGCGGACCGGTCGACCTTAACGACGTCTGCTGAACGGCCGGGTGCGTCGGGCGTGCCCGGCCGTTTTTTCGCGCCGCCGGCCGGCCATCCGCTGCGCCCAGGGGCCCTGAACAGGCCGTTCTGCCGTGCCAATCTGACAGCCCGGCCGGGTTCCGCTGTGACAGGGAGGGGGATCGGCGGGCATCGGGGCTTTGAGGGCCGGGAGGCGACTCGGCCGGGCGGATAAAGCTTAACTCATTTCTTGACAAATGCTTACAACACCGGTCGATCTGTGGTGCTGTATCTTTTGGTCGCTGGCATTGACCTTGCTAACGGCTGGATGAGGTTTCCCCGCGCCGGGCGGTCCGCGCCGAGGGAAACGCCCTGGGCGCCGCCGGGCGCCGGTCAGGCAGGCACACCACTGTTGGTCGAGGCAGCCGTCAGTCGAAAGGAGCAGGCGATGGCCAAGTTGAAGATTCGCCCCCTGGGGGAAAAGGTGCTGGTCAAGCGGGTGGAGGCGGAGTCGAAGACCGCCGGCGGGATCGTTCTGCCGGACACGGCCAAGGAGAAACCGCGGCGGGGCATCGTGCAGGCCGTCGGCGACGGCAAGCTGCTGGACAACGGCCAGCGGAGCAAGCTGCAGGTCGCCAAGGGCGACGAGGTGCTGTTCAGCAGCTACAGCGGCACGGAGATCAAGGTGGACGGCGAGGAGTACCTGATCCTGGACGAGGGCGATATCCTGGCGATCCTCGAGAACTGACGGGGCCGGACCGCCGGCGGCGGCGGAGCGGCCGGCGCGGGAGCGAGTTCATCGGCGACCGATCACACGGAGTGAATCAATAATGGCAGCCAAGAAGATTGCATATGATATGGAAGCCCGCGAGGCGATCCGGCGCGGCGTGAAGCAGCTGGCCCGCGCGGTCAAGGTGACGCTCGGCCCGTGCGGGCGGAACGTGGTGCTGGAGAAGTCCTTCGGGTCGCCCACGGTGACCAAGGACGGCGTGACCGTGGCCAAGGAGATCGAGCTGGAGGACGCCTACGAGAACATGGGCGCCCAGATGGTCAAGGAGGTGGCGAGCAAGACCTCCAGCGTGGCGGGCGACGGCACGACCACGGCGACGATCTACGCCGAGGCCATCTACGACGAGGGTCTCAAGAACGTGACCGCCGGCGCGGACGCGATGGAGCTGAAGCGCGGCGTGATGGCCGCGGTGGAGACGGTGGTCGCCGAGCTGGCCAAGATGAGCACGCCGGTGAAGGACTCCTCCCAGATCGCGCAGGTGGGCACCTGTGCGGCCAACCAGGACGCGGAGATCGGCAAGCAGATCGCCAACGCGATGGAGAAGGTCGGCAAGGACGGCGTGATCACCGTCGAGGAGGGCAAGGGTCTGGAGACGACCGTCGAGCTGGTCGAGGGCATGCAGTTCGACAAGGGCTACCTCTCGCCGCACTTCGTGAACAAGTACGAGACCATGGAGGTGGTGCTGGAGAAGCCCTACATCCTGATCCACGAGAAGAAGATCTCGGCGGTCAAGGACCTGATCCCGCTGCTGGAGAAGGTCGCCAAGGCCGGCCGGCCGCTGCTGATCGTGGCCGAGGATGTCGAGGGCGAGGCCCTGGCCACGCTGGTGGTCAACAAGCTCCGCGGCACGCTGCAGGTCGCCGCGGTGAAGGCTCCGGGCTTCGGCGACCGCCGCAAGGCCATGCTCGAGGACATCGCGATCCTGACCGGCGGGCGGGCGATTTTCGAGGATCTGGGCATCAACCTGGAATCCGTGGAGCTCAAGGACCTCGGCCAGGCGAAGAAGATCACCATCGACAAGGACAACACCACGATCATCGAGGGTGCCGGCTCGACCGCGGCGATCAAGGGGCGCATCGACCAGATCAAGAACGAGATCGACCGCACGACCAGCGACTACGACCGCGAGAAGCTGGAGGAACGGCTGGCCAAGCTGGCCGGCGGCGTGGCCCAGATCAACGTGGGCGCGGCCACCGAGGCGGAGATGAAGGAGCGCAAGGCCCTGGTCGAGGACGCGATGCACGCGTGCCGGGCGGCGGTGGAGGAGGGCGTGCTGCCGGGCGGCGGCGTGGCTCCGCTGCGCTGCCTGGGGGCCCTGGACAGCCTGGCCAAGAAGCTCAAGGGCGACCAGAAGACCGGCGTGGACATCGTTCGCCGGGCCCTGACCGCCCCGATCAAGCAGATCGCGGCCAACGGCGGGCTGGACGGCTCGATCGTCTGCCAGAAGGTCATGGAGGCCTCCGACCGGAACTTCGGCTACAACGCCCTGACCGGCGAGTACGGCGACATGGTCAAGATGGGGGTGATCGTGCCGACCAAGGTCGAGCGGGTGGCGCTGCAGAACGCGGCCTCGATCGCCTCGCTGCTGCTGACCACCGACGCGATCGTCAGCGAGATCAAGGAGGACAAGAAGCCGGCGCCCGGCGGCCATCATCACCATGGCGGGATGTAACCGCCACGGCGCCGCATTCGGCGACACACGCGACGGGCGTTCCGGGAAGGGTTTCCCGGAACGCCCGGCGCTTTGAGGGGCTTCTCCGCGGCGCCGGACGCCAGCGGGCCGACCGCCTTGCCCGCGCGCCGGCGGGCGCTATAATGCTGCAGGCGGACGCCCCGCGTTCCGGGGCGGCTCGAGCCGGACCCTGGAGGAGCCATGACCCACATCATCGCCGAGCCCTGCATCGGCACGAAGGACACGGCCTGCGTCCCGGTGTGCCCCGTCGACTGCATCCATCCGACCAAGGAAGAGGCGGCCTTCGAGACCGCCGAGCAGCTCTACATCGACCCGGACACCTGCATCGACTGCGGGCTGTGCGTGGACGAGTGCCCGGTCAAGGCGATCTTCCCCGAGGAGGACCTGCCCGAGGAGTGGCAGCGCTTCGTCCAGATCAACGTGAGCTACTACAAGAAGTAGGCCCGGCCGGTTCATCCCCCCTGGCATGACGGTCAAGCC
>Ga0129299_1001590_pt1 | contig 15138 bp, 14 predicted proteins | sample ConPoolayeCmetaG_FD_94477 | JGI IMG/M metagenome (GOLD analysis project Ga0129299, IMG submission 94477) | Hot spring microbial mat communities from California, USA to study Microbial Dark Matter (Phase II) - Cone Pool mat layer C metaG ... | reverse complement strand
GTTCATACCGCCACGGCGGCAGGTCGGTTTTGCCCCAGACAGCATAAATGCCGTAGCGGGAACGCAACTGACCGACAAAATCGCGGAATGCCTGGCGGGACTGTGCGTCATTCAGGTATGAAATATTCAAATAGTCTCCGGTCATGAGGATCAAGTCGGCGTCGAGGCCATTGACAATGTCAATGGCGGCACGTTCTCTTCTCGTCAATCGCTCGAAGTGCGTATCCGATAGCTGAACGATGCGCAAGGGTGTTGCTTCTGCCCTCCAGTTGCCTGACACAATGGGCACCGTCTCCGTCCGAATTGACAAAGGCTCAAACACCAGCCCATGAACCAGACAGCCGGACACGGCCAGGTTGAACAGAAACGGAACGCTCCACCACGAGGAGGGCAAAGGCAACAGTCTAAAACGGCGTGCAGACACGTACCTGGCAACCAGATACGCTGCCAACACAACCGCCCCGCTTAGAGTAGCCAGCCCTCGTATCAGAGTGATGGACAGGAAAGGGAAATGAACGGGGCCAAACGATAGCCCCAGCATGGGCATGCTCCTGAACAGGGCCAGGTCAAGCAAGCCAAAGCTGACAATAGACACAAACACGGCCAGGATGACCCGCACCCTCCGCGAGACCAGCCCCCAGGCAATCGCGCTCAGTATTCCCGAGCCGACAGGCAATGAAATGATGCTGACCAGATAGACCAGATTGCTGTAACTTTGACTCGAAACAATTTGTTCGTGCATCGTACACCAGACCAATAGGTGGCTTTGAGACGATAGGAACAATAATACCACAAATAAGGTTTGTTTGCCCAACTCTAAGGCTACGATTAGCCTACGCCGGAAGAAAGCGACCCGCTCCCAATGGTGGGCCCCCTACGGTTCTGGTATGAAATGCGAGATGATTAGCCAGAAACCGGCTCATAGTATATAATGGCACAGCATCGCCCATCGTGGCCCAGACCAGTAAACGGGCGTGCTGGACAACCGTCAAGGGAGGCGCATCAGAGTTGAAGGAAATCCGAATACATGGACGTGGAGGTCAGGGGTCGGTTTTGGCTGCCGAGCTGTTGGCCCTGGCTGCCTTTGAAGATGGTCGCTATGGTCAGGCGTTTCCACTTTTCGGTGGAGAGCGACGAGGAGCGCCCGTGCAGGCTTTCGTCCGTTTGTCAGACGAGCCGATCCGCCTGCGCACATACATCCGCGAGCCGGACTACCTGATCATTCAGGACCTGACCCTGCTGGAACTGGCCGATGTCCTTCAGGGATTGAAGCCGGGCGGCATTATTATCGCGAACGCTGATGGGCCAGAAGAGGCCCATTGGCCCGACAGCGCCAAGGTCTACACGGTGCCTGCCCTACAGATCGCCAACGAAGTGCTGGGCCGACCTTATCTCAATCCGGCGATGCTGGGCGCATTTGCGGCGGCCAGTCATGAAGTGCGTCTGGAGTCCATTCAAAAAGCGTTTCTCGCACGCTTCCCCGGAGAGCTGGGAGACAAGAACGCCCGCGCGGCTCAAATCGCTTACGAGAAGGTCGAGGGAAGGCAGAGATGAAATTGCACTATGCTTTTCTGGTCAGGCCACGCACCTCTCTGGACAGCAAGACAGGTACGTGGCGATTGAGCCGCCCGGTGCTCGATAAAAGCAAATGTTCTCGCTGCGGTATCTGCGAACTGTACTGCCCGGATGTCTGCATTGTGGCCGCGAGCGACGATTACGCGATAGACTATGATTACTGCAAAGGGTGCGGCATTTGTGCGCACGAATGCCCGACCGGCGCAATTGAGATGATCCCTGAGGAGATGTGAACGTGTCATTTCACTCGAAAAACATGGCCGTCATGGAAGGCTCGATGGCGATAGCGCGCGCGGTGCGCGATGCCCGGCCCGGCGTCATTCCGGTCTATCCGATTACCCCTCAGACTCACATCGTTGAGTTCCTGGCCGAAATGGTCGCAAACGGCGAGCTGGACGCCCAGTACATCCGCGTCGAATCTGAGTTCTCGGCGGCATCGGTGCTGTTTGGCGCTGCGGCCGCCGGAGTGCGCGCTTACACCGCTTCGGCATCGCAGGGCCTGGCCCTGATGACCGAGGTCATTTTCAGCCTGGCCGGCAGTCGCTTGCCCGTGGTCCTCACCGGCTGCAACCGACAGCTCTCATCGCCCATCAGCTTGCAGCCCGACCATCAGGATACGGTGCTTCTGCGCGACAGCGGGATTATCGAGCTGTATGTGGAGAGCGCGCAGGAAGCCTATGACACACACTTGCAAGCGTTCAAGATAGCCGAGCATCCGGCTGTCAGGTTGCCAGTCCTCGTCTGTGTGGATGGCTATGTTTTGACCCATGTTTTTGAGCCGGTCAGCACGTTGTATCAGGAGCAGGTCAATGCGTTCTTGCCGCCCTACCAGCCGCAGGAGTATCTGACGCCAGAAAACCCGCTCATTTACGGCGCCTATACCGACGATCAAACCGCCCTGGAGATGCACTACCTGACCTATCAGGCTACGTTACGGGCTAAGAGTGTGATTGAATGCGTCGCGCGCGAATATGAAAGTCTGTTCGGGCAATATCATGGCGGGCTGATCGACACGTACCGGCTGGATGACGCTGAGGTTGCGCTGGTGGCGATGGGCTCGATGGTCAGCACCTTGCGCGAGGCGGTTGACCGCCTGCGCCGGCAGGGCCGACGGGTTGGCCTGGTCAAGGTGCGTAGCTATCGGCCTTTCCCAACCGAGGCACTGCGCGACGCGCTGGCCAAGGTGCCGGCTGTCGCCGTGCTGGAAAAAAGCCTCTCACGGGGGTTTCAGGGCGTGCTGAGCGCGGACGTCAAAGCGGCCCTCTACCACGCAGCCCGACGCCCGCTGGTCCTGGGCCTGATGGCCGGCTACGGTGGCCGCGAGATGACCCTGGGCACGGTTGACGAAGTGGTAGCGCGAGCCTATCAGGCTGTCGGACAAGGTTGCGTAGAGGAGGATTGCGTGTTTCTCAACTTGCGAAAAGAAATTCTGCCAGAAGGGATTGCGCAATGAAAGAGTACTACCAGGACAAACTTTTCGTGCCGGGCCATCGATTCTGTCCGGGCTGCGCCGCGCCCATCGCCGTGAAAGCTATCCTGAAGGCAACTGGCGCGAACGTGATTCTGGTCAGCCCAACCGGCTGCCTGGAGGTCTGCACCTCACCGTACCCCTATTCGGCCTGGGGCGTCCCCTGGGTGCACTCGCTCTTCGAAAACGCCCCAGCCATTGCCGTCGGCGTCGAGGCGGCCCTGAAAGTCCGCGGGCGGCGAGATGTACACGTCGTTGTCATAGGCGGCGATGGGAGCACCTATGACATCGGACTCGGCGCGCTGTCGGGCATGTTCGAACGCGGGCACAACATCCTTTATATCTGCTACAACAATGAGGCTTACATGAACACCGGTGTACAGCGGTCTGGGGCAACGCCGTATCTGGCATCTACCATGACGACTCGGCCAGGCCTGATGGAGCCAGGCAACATGCGTCCCAAGAAGAATCTGCCGGCTATCGCTCTGGCACACGGCATTCCGTATGTCGCTACGGCTTCTGTTGCCTTTCCCCAGGACATCACCCGCAAAGTCGAGCGGGCCTTGAACATCGTTGGGCCGAAATACATCGAAATCCATACTCCGTGTCCGATAGGCTGGGGCTTCGACACTGCGCTCAGCATCGAGGTCGCCCGCAAGGGCGTGCTCTCTGGCCTGATCCCGCTGTACGAGGCCGGCCCAGACATCCCATTGAAGGTCAGGCCGATCCGCAAGCCCGAACCAGTGACCGCTTATCTCAAGCTGCAAGGGCGTTTCAAACACCTGTTTTTGCGGCCTGATGGTGAGCAGTGGATAGCAGAAATCCAGGCGATAGCGGACGACAACATCAGGCGGTTGGGTTTGGCCTCTCAGCCGCCAACGCAGGAAGCAGATGGCATCGCTACCGATCTTTCAGGGGCCTGAGCATCAGCCGTTTCAACTGGCGGGGCGGCACAATGGCCTGGCGCTCTTGATACACGGCTTTCCTGGCACACCAGCCGAGATGCGTCCCCTCGGTGAAGTGCTTCAGCAGGCGGGCTGGCATGTAGAGGGCATGTTGCTGCCCGGATTCGGTTCGCAGATCACAGCCATCGGCTCATGTCGCTATCAGGACTGGCTGGCGGCGATTGGTCGGAGGTTGGCGCAGCTCAGGCGTGAACACGGTCCGACTGTGCTGGTCGGCTACTCCATGGGCGCGGCACTGGCCATTGGTGTGGCCGCAGAAAATGCGCCGCATGCCTTGGTGTTGCTCGCGCCTTTCTGGCGCCTGGACGCTGGCTGGCGCGGGATGTTGTTGCCTATCCTGAAATGGGCCTTTCCCCACTTTCGGCCTTTCGAGAAAGCGGACTTCTCAGACCTCGCAGTGCAGAAGACCATCTATTCCTTCGCCCCAGACATTGACCTGGGTGACCCGGCGGTACAGGCAGCCATCCGCCAACTGTCCATTCCCTCCAGAGTCATTGACGAATTGCGCAAGGCTGGACGGTATGCTTCCCGAAACGCCTCACGAATCGGCATTCCAGTGCTCATCGTGCAAGGCGCCCAGGACACACTGGTCAAACCAGCGCATAGCCGCGAGCTCAGCCAGCGATTTGTCGGCCCGGTGCAATATCGGGAAGTCCAGGCTGGTCACGACCTGTTGCATGCTGAAGGCGATGCCTGGCGTGAATTGACAAATGTGATTATCCATTTCATTGCGCCATTTGCCCCTTCGACCCCTATTGAGCACGACGATGGCAAAGGGCGGACATGAGGAGGTGTGCTCATGCCAGACTATGACGTGCTGTTCATTGGCGCCGGGCACAACGCCCTGGTGTGCGCGGCCTATCTGGCGAAAGCCGGCTACAAAGTTGGCGTGTTGGAGAGGCGGTCCATTGTCGGCGGCGCGGTTGTCACCGAGGAGCATGTGCCAGGCTTTAAGTTCGACCTGGGCGGCTCTACGCATATCTTGATCCACCACACCCCCATCGTTCAAGACCTCGAGCTCGCTCGCTACGGTCTCGTCTATATTGACCTTGACCCGCTGTTCTTCGCTCCGTTCCCTGATGGGCAGTCTATTACCATCTGGAGAGATGTGGACAAAACCTGTGAGAGCATTGCGCAGGTCTCGGCGGCGGACGCTGAAGCCTATCAGCGTTTTGTTGTGAAATGGCGCAAGATGGCGCAGGGCATGGTCGAGGCATTTCTGCATCCTCCGACGTTACTGAACTTTGTGCGCTATCTGGCTTTGGGCAGCGGGGCCGCCAAGGACTGGCAACTGCGGCTGAGCGATATCTTGAGCAGCTATGGCCAGGTACTGGAACATGAGTTCAGGAGCCCGCAGTTGAAGTCGCTCATCGCCTGGATGGCTGCCCAATCCGGCCCGCCGCCCACTGAACCGCTCTCCGCGCCGTTTGCGCTCTGGCACCCGATGTACCACATCAGCGGTGCGAAGCGGCCGCGTGGGGGGTCGGGTATGCTCACTCAGGCGTTGGCGAAAGCCGTCCAGGCGCATCAGGGCGAGATATTTACCGACGCGCCAGTAACCCGCATCTTAGTCGAAGGTGGACGCGCAGTTGGCGCGGAGACGGAGCGGGGCGACAGGTTCACGGCGAAGGCAGTCGTCTCGTCCGCCCACATCCACACCACCATCCGCCTGTTGCCCGATGATGTGGTCCCGCCGAAAGTCAAGGAACTGATCAATCGGACGCGGATTGGGAATGGATTTGGCATGATCGTGCGCTACGCGATGCGGGAGCTGCCAGACTATACAGTCTGCCCGACAGATCAGACGGGCTCGCCCGGCCCACAACATCGCGCGTTGCAGTTCATCTGTCCCAGCCTGGCCTACCTTGAACGCGCCTACGCCGACTACCTGGCAGGACGTCCATCGGCGGAGCCGGGTCTGATTGCGATGACGTTCTCAGCAGTCGACCCCACCCTGGCACCGCCGGGTCAACACACGCTGTTCCTGTGGGGGCAGTATTACCCTTACAAACTGGCCTCCGGTGAAAGCTGGGACGAAATTGGGCCTCGAGTTGCCGATCAGATGCTGCACAAACTCGCCGAGTACGCACCCAACATCGCCAATGCCGTCGTCGGCCAATTGGTGGAGACGCCAGCGTATCTGGAACGGACACTGGGGCTGCTGCAGGGCAATGTAATGCACCTGGAGATGTCGGTCAATCAGATGTTCATGTTGCGGCCGGCCCTGGCCTTGAGCAATTACCGCGGCCCCCTGCCTGGGCTGTATCTGACCGGCGCCAGCACGCATCCGGGAGGGGGCATCATGGGTGCCGCCGGGCGAAACGCGGCTGCCGTACTCCTGCACGACCTCTCGCGTCGAAAATGGATGTTTTGGAGACGGTAATGGCATGGGTTATAGAAAGTTCTCCATAAGACCAGCGTTCTGCGCCCTGCAAGGTGAATTGCGGCCCATTGACAGGCTGTCAGGTTTCTTCCTTGCGGTGTGGCTGCTGAGCATGATTTCCGTCCCGATTCAGCAGTGGGCCTGGGGCGAAGAGGCCGTGCTCCGCGGCACGATCATCGGGGTCTTGCTCCAGGCGACGACGGTCAGTGTCATCCTGCTGCGCATCTGGCCGGCAAGGAGGGCGTTAACCCTCGGATTGGGCATCGCAATTTTCGCCTGGGCCATCGAATGGATTGGGTCGTCAACTGGCGTGCCATTCGGCTCGTATCATTATACGGAGAGACTCCAGCCCCAATTGCTCGGCGTGCCGTTGCTCATCCCTCTGGCCTGGCTGATGATGGTTCCACCAGCCTGGGCGATTGGCGGCCGGCTCGTGCGCTGTGGCCCGCGCTGGCAATTCGTTGCCGTCAGCGCGGCGGCGTTTACCGCCTGGGACTTCTTTCTTGACCCTCAGATGGTGCACTGGCGGCTGTGGGTCTGGGACGAGCCGGGCGGCTACTTTGGCATTCCCTGGGCGAATTTCGCAGGTTGGTTTGTCGCCGCCGCTCTCTTGACCGTCCTCTTGCGGCCCGAGCCGACCTCCGATGCGCGCCTGGTGTGGGTCTACACCCTCACCTGGGGCCTCGAGGCGATGGCCCTGATCTTGTTTTGGGGGTTGCCTGGCCCTGGCCTGGTTGGCCTGGTGGTCATGGGCGCGTTTGTCGTCATGGCCTGGCGCGGGGGCAAAGGCCCATGTCCGTGAACGCTCTGCTCTGGGCGCTGATCGGGTTTGTCTCGGGTGCGGTTCCCTTCTCCGTCCTGATCGGCAGGGCCGCGCTCAAAGTAGACATCCGCCGTTACGGCGACGGCAATCCGGGCGGGACGAATGTCATTCGCGCCGGCGGCCGATGGTGGGGCGCCCTGGCGATTCTGCTTGACTACTTCAAAGGCGCCGCCCCGGTGGGGCTGGCCCATTTCATCGCCGGCGTGGAAGGCTGGCCTTTGGCTCTGGTAATTGTCGCGCCTGTGCTGGGCCATGCGTATTCGCCCTTCCTGGGCTTCCACGGCGGCAAGGCGGTGGCTGTCACATTTGGAGTCTGGACAGGGCTCACGTTGTGGGTTGGGCCGACCCTTCTGGGCCTGTCGCTGGCCCTGTGGTTCGCCTTGCTGGCGAACGACGCCTGGGCTGTGATGTTGACGATGGCGGGGTTGTTGGCCTACCTGCTTTCTACACATGCCGACATACCCATCATAGGGGCGTGGATGGCAAACGCATTCATCCTCTTCTGGAAACACCGTGCCGACCTCGCCCATCCGCCGAGGTTCAAGCACTGGCTACGTCGCCTGGTGGGCCAATGACCATTCTCGCTTCTTTTGTCGGCATAGCGCTGATCGGCATGGCGTTGATCGCCATCAGCAACGCGCTGCTGTTACCCCGCCTGCGGTGGCCGTCCGTTCCAGGAAGCACACCGTTGCTCTCCCTGCTCATACCTGCTCGCAACGAGGAAGCTGTCTTGCCAGACACCCTGCGTTCCCTGCAAACGCAGACGTACCCGGCCTTCGAGGTGCTCGTCCTGGACGATGAGTCCGAAGATGCGACCGCTGACATCGTGCGCGGGTTCGCCAGGCAGGACCGCCGTTTTCGGCTCGTGAACGGTCAGCCGTTGCCTGAGGGCTGGATTGGCAAGAACTGGGCATGTCATCAACTCGTAGGGCTGGCGCGGGGAGAGTATCTCATCTTCAGCGACGCTGACGTGCGGTGGACGCCGGGCGCGCTGGAGGCCATCGCGGCAGCTCTGGAACAGATGCGCCCTGATGGCCTGGCCGTCTGGCCCACGCAGATCACGATTACCTGGGCGGAGCGTTTGATCGTGCCGCTGATGGCGATGAGCACCCTGGGCTACCTGCCTGTCCTGGCAGTGCATCACCTGCCTTTCGATTCGATGGCCGCAGCTATTGGACAATGCCTGGTCTTCCAGCGCGACGCATACTGGCGCATCGGCGGTCACGCCGCAGTGCGCGACAGGATTCTTGAAGATGTGTTGTTGGTACGGGCCGTCAAGCGAGCCGGCCTGCGCCTGCGCTGGGCCGATGGCGCGGGCCTCATCGCATGTCGGATGTACCAGGATTGGCCGTCGGTGCGCGATGGCTTCGCCAAGAACATCCTCGCCGGACACGGCGACTCCGTGTTCCTGCTGGCTTTGTCGGCCCTGTTCCACTGGCTGGTCTTCCTGGTGCCCTGGCTCTGGTTGGCAGCGGGGCTGTTTGGCGTAGGGTCGGCCGGTTGGCCGTGGCAACCAGCTATCCTGATCGGGCTTGGCGTCGGCATACGCGCGCTGACGGCTGCGACCAGCGACCAGCGGCCAGCCGATGCCCTGCTGCTGCCCGCCTCGATTGTGCTCATGACTGCCATTGCCGCCTGGTCGGTCTGGCAGCGATGGCGGCATGGTGGTCCGCAGTGGAAAGGGCGCGCCATCCCAAGTCGGACGCGCCGCTGACGCTTCGTTCTGTCCATAGGGCTAGAACTAACTCTAAAATCCTGGTCGCCCCCCTGCTTATCGGTTCAATTGCTCCTGCAAACAAGCTCGTGTATAATTGGTTTATGGTATGCAGGTTTTGGGGCGGGCCCTGAGAGCAAGGGAGGGGGTAGGTATGGACAGACAAAACACGACACCGACTTACGAGGAGCTACTGGAGGAGAACCGTCGTCTCAAGGAGCAGAACAAGGCGAATGAGGAACGTATTGCGGCGTTGTATGCCCTGCAGGACGCCGCGCGGACCCTGGCTCTGGAATTGAACCTGCCCTTCCTGCTCAAGAAAATCCTGCGTTCAGCGGTGCAGGTCATGGATGCGACAGCCGGCTCATTGCTCCTGCTCGACCCCGACACAGACCAGTTGGTCTTTGAGGTCATCGAAGGAGGCGGCGGGGACGCCCTGATCAAACAGCGCATACGCAAGGACCAGGGCATCGCTGGCTGGGTCGCCACCCATGGTGAGCCGGTGATGGTGGACGATGTGACCAAAGACGAACGTTTCTATCCAGGCATAGACCGCGTCAGCTCGTTCAAGACTAACTCTCTGCTGTGCGTGCCGCTGATGTCAAAGGGCGAGGTCATCGGCGTCCTGCAATTGCTTAACAAGAGGTCGGGAGAGTGCTTCGATGAGGATGACGTCAACATCCTGAACATCTTCGCCGCACAATCGGCGGCGGCGATTGAGAGTGCCCGACTGTATGAGGCGGTGCGCGAGGAACGCGACCGGGTCATCGCGGTCGAGGAAGACGTGCGCCGACGGTTGGCCCGAGACCTCCATGACAGCCTGGCCCAGCTCCTGGCTGCTGCGCTGATGAACGTCCGTTTCATGAACGAAGAGGTCGCCAAGAACAATGCCATCTCTACCGCCGACCTGGCCGCGCTAGAAAGCACCATCAGTAAGGCGCTCTACCAGGTGCGCACCATGTTGTTCGACCTGAGGCCGGTGATTCTAGAGACCCAGGGGTTGGTGGCTGCCCTGGAAGCCTATACTAAACGCCTGCGCCAGGAAGGGACTGGCCGCCTTCGTTTGGTCGTGAACAAAGAGTTGGGACGACTGCCCCCCAAGATTGAGACGGCGGTGTTTTCCATCGTCCGCGAGGCGCTCAACAACGTGCGACGCCACGCCCGCGCCAAGAACGTGCGCGTGTCGTTAGACCGCGACGAGGAACGTCTCACGGTAATGGTGGACGACGACGGACAGGGGTTCGACGTAGCGCTGGTCGAAAAGATGTATGGCGAGCGGGGCAGCATAGGGTTGCTGAACATGCGAGAGTGGGCTGAGAGTGCAGGGGGGACGCTGAGCATCCAGTCGGTAATTGGCCAGGGGACGAGAGTGACCCTGGTCGCGCCCCTGTACCCCAGAGAAGAAGCCGTTCAGAGCAAGCCTGCCGAAGAGAATAACGCAGCGACGTGAGGGGGTTTCTGCCATGACAATCGCCGAACAAGTCGGCCTTTTCAGCAAGCTGTCGCCCGAAGCCAGGGCGCGCATTCTGGCTCACACGGTGCAAAGAGAATATGGGCCGGATGAGTACGTGTTCTTTGAGGGCGATGGGCCAGCTCAACTGTGGTTTTTGGAGCGGGGTCGGGTCAAGCTCCTCAAACATTCTGATACGGGCAAGGACGTCATTGTCACGGTGATTTCGGCAGGCGATTTTATCGGTGGCGCCGCCTCGCCCGACAAGGCGGTCTACCCGGTGACCGCTCAGGCGATTGAGCCAAGCAGCCTGCGCGTTTTTCCCGAAAATGCCTATATCGAGATGTTGCGCCTGTATCCCGATGTCTCTATCCTTATCATCCACGGCCTGGAGCAGCGGCTGAACGAAGCCTACGACACCATCCGCAGCATGGCAGTCGAACGGGTAGAGAGACGCATCGCCCGGTTGCTGCTCAAGTTGGCCGGCTCGTTAGGCAAACCAGTGGGCGGAGGGCGAATTCTGATTGATATGCCCTTGAGCCGCCAGGAGATTGCCGAAATGACCGGCACAACCGTTGAAAGCGCCATCCGCGTGATGAGCAAGTTCAGGAAGCAAGGGCTGGTCGAGTCCAAGAATGGCAAGGTCTTTCTCGTTAACCCCCATGCGCTGGTCCGGATCGCGGACGAGTTGTGATGGTTTTGTGGTACTATTGCACATTTCTGTACAATAGGGTATAATTGTGGTGAACAAGTGTACCAGTTGTCATGCCTATCCCCAAGGAGGTAGCTGAAATGAGGAGGTTGCATCGCTTTCTAACAATCGGAATAACGGCCGCGGTCGTCATGTTGATCATCGGCTTTGGCATCTGCCAGGCGATGTCGGAAGGGTCGAACGTCGCGCCTCCCCGGTTCTCGACGCAGGCCAATGGCTCGCTGTGGCCTGACGCCATCCTCGACCCCGGCGCGTTCAGCCAGCTTCAAGAAGAATCGCCGACCCCCGCCGCCGGTCAGGGGGGAGAAATGCCCACCCCGCCTCCCAATGTCGCCGCAATGGTTGACGGTCAGCCCATCATGATTGATGCTTATGAGAAACAACTCAGAATGGCCGAATGGGCGCTCAAAAGCCAGGGCTACGACCTGAAGTCAGATGAAGGCAAGAAGATGTTGGCGACCGTCCGCCGTCAGGTACTGGAAGATATGATCAATCTGGCGATCATCGAACAGGCCGCAGCCGCACAGGGGATCACGGTGTCCCAGGAAGCGATTGATCAAACGGCCGCCAAGACCATCAAGGACGGCGGCGGTCGGGCGGGATTCGAGAAATGGCTCAAAGACACCGGGCAGACCGAAGAGGACTACAAGAACATGATCCGGGCTCAGCTTCTGGTCGAGGCGATTGGCGAGAGAGTGACCGGCCAATTGCCCGATGCTGCGCCCCAGGTCCATGTCCGCCATATCCTGTTGGATTCAAAAGAGAAAGCTGAGGATGTGCTCAAGCAAGCACAGGGCGGCGCCGACTTCGCCAAATTGGCGAAGAAATTTTCCAGCGACAATGCCACCAAGGACCAAGGCGGCGAGCTTGGCTGGCTGGCCCGCCAGATGATGCCGCCGGAAATTGACGCGGTCATTTTCGAGTCTGAAGTTGGCATCGTGCCCAATGTGGTTGAAGATGCGTTCGGCACTTTCCACGTCATCGAAATCCTGGAGAAGGACCCACAACGGAAGCTGACCGACGAACAACGGAATGCGCTGAAGGCCTCCGCTTTCGGCAAGTGGCTGGCCGAGCAGCGCAAACAGAAAGAGGCCCTGATCATACGATACATCGGGTTCGAAGACTGACAGGAGAACATGCGAATTAGCCCCAAGAAATGGGTGTTGCCGGCCCTCATCGCTGCCGTCTTTATCGTCCTGATCGCAGCCTTCCTGGCGATGGGCGTCCTGACCATCTTGGCGAAGCGGCGTTCGACAGAGGCTCTGCCCATAACCACTCCAGGCGGTTGGGCCGACCCTGTTTCGCTCATCAATGTCAATCGCGTGGCGCCGGCTACGGGCCTGTTGCGTCTGGCAGGCAAAGATGACATCACGGCCATCAATTCGGCGCTCAAGGAAGGAGACGTCGAAAGCGCGTATAGCCTGCTCGTCCTGAGTCCCAATCTGTCCGACGAAGAACGGATAGGTAGCCTGATCTTGATTGCCAGGCACTATGCGGCGAATGGCGATGTAAGCGGGGTGCAAAATGTCGTCCGGCAGGTCAACCTGATCGCCGTGCTCAGTCCTACGCTATCTGATCTGGCTCGGGCTGATGCACTGTTGCAAGCCGGGGAACAATTGCAGGCCCTGAAACTGACGAACGAAGCCCTGGGCACGTTCAACCAGGCGCGCACCATCGCGCTGCACAGCGTTTATCTGCGGCCAGCCCACCGCAAGCATATCCTGGACCGGCTTATTCCGGCCTATTCGGCCCTGGGCCTGGGCCGCGAGGCGTGGGAAGAACTGGAGGTGGCATTGGAGGCGGGTACTTTCGCCCAGAAATCTGATGTGGAGGTCGTCCCACCGGTGCTAAGCGAGCTCAGGCTGAAGGACTACAGCCATCCAGAAGTGCAGGCCGCGGTGGCGGACCGGGAAAAGCAGGCAACCGTGTTGGCCGAGTACATCAGGGACAGAGGAGGTAAAGTCTCTCAGTCCCTGGTTGACTCTGTGGTGAGGGCACTGTTGGTTGAAGATGCCAGGCGGCAAGGAGTCTATCAGGCGGAGCTGCTCAGGGCGCCTCAGCTTGTGGATAAAATCGCCTTGATGCACGACCGCGTGAACTGGCTGACTCTCAAATATGCGGTAGCGCTGCGGGCGCAGGGTTTGAGCCTGATGCCAGCCTGGGAAAAACAGGTGGGCGCCATTCAATCTGAGCTGGCTAAAGCGCGGCAAGACCTGTACGCACTCTACGGCGACTGGATTGTGACTTTGCCCGAAGCGTCGAAAGTCAATCGGGCCTGGCTCGAACTGTTTCGATTGGAACTGCAAATGGGCCGACTGGGCCTTTATCCCAACTATCCGGAAGAGCAGTTGATCGTCAAAATGAAGGAGGCCACCAGGACCCTGATAGCGGAAGGGGTTGACCAGTCCATGCGCGTGGATACGGTCTCCAAAGGAGAGTTTGCAACATTCGTGCTGGTGGACGGCGCGAGCTATGGGTCTACTACCCCTTTGAGGTGAGGAGTCAACAAACATGTTGAGGGGAATGAGCGACCGTTTGGCGTTGGCGCTGACGTTGCTGTTTGTATTCCTGAGCATCACTCTGTGTCTGTGCTATGCGGCGATCTTCGTGTCGCCGGAAATCGCGCTGAACCCCTTCCCGCCCTCCAAAGCTGCGCTGAACCCGGTCATCGCCGAGGACGGCGCCGGTGCGGGAGCGTTGTCGTCCCCACAGCCAATCAGGCCGACCGGCACACCGACCTTCCCACCGACCTGGACGCCGACGCCGACGGCCACGGCGACGGCTACGCCAACACGGACCTTCACGCCCACGCCCACCTTCACCTGGACGCCGACCGATACGCCCACACCCACCCAAACGCCGACCAACACCCCGCGGCCACCGAAGCCGCCGCCTCCGCCGCCTCCGCCCACCTTCACGTTCACGCCCTATCCGACCGAACCGACTTCGTTGTGGAAGGGCACACTGATCGCGACGTGGGTTAACTGCGGCAGCACCGGATTGTTCGGCAAAGTGCGCGGCCCGGCCGGCGACCCGATCGGCGGCGTTTGGGTGCACTATTGGGCCGATGGCTGGGACGGCGCATGGGCCGAGAGCAAGAGCGACTATTGGGGCGAGGCCGGCGACAGGAACTGGGATGGCTTGTTAGCTAACTTCCCCAAAGCAGGAAGATGGCACGCTGCGATTGCGGCCGGCGAGGGCAGCCATGAGTACCTGTCCAATACCGTGACGGCGGACACCAGCGACTTCTGCGAGGGGCATGGCGCGTCGCAATGGATAGAAATCGAGTTTGTCCGGAATTACTGACGGCCGCGTAGGTCGGGTTTCGATACCCGACCGCCTGATACGGAACGCCGTCCAGCGACAAAAATGCCAATGGCGTCTGATGTCCTGTCAGCCCGGCGTGACGAAACGGACGGAGAGGGAGAGGGAAGAACATGCTAGACCGAATGGATGACCGCGTTGTGGAACTGCTGACCATTTTGGTCGCCATCGCGACGTTGCTGACCTGTCTGTGTTACGCGACCATCTATTTCAATCCCGCGGTGCCGTTCAACCCGTTCCCTCCCGACACGCCGACCCCCGCGCCGACCGACACGCCTACGATGACGCCCACCTTGCCGCCGACCTGGACGCCCACCAACACGCCAACCAACACGCCCACGCCCACGCCGACCTTTACCAACACGCCGACCTGGACGCCCACGTGGACGCCTACCCGGACGCCGACGCCGACCTTCACCTTCACGGCGACGCCCATCCCGCCGCCGACCAACACACCGATGCCGCCGCCTTATGAGGTGCGCTCGATGATGGCCGGGCCGCACTGTAGCTATACCGGTGTGTTCGGCACGGTTGTCGACAAGGACGGCCTGCCAATGGGCGGAGTACAGCTCCAGCTTGTCGGCGAGAACGGCTGGCAATCGCCGATTGTCACCACCGATGGCGCGGGCAAGTACGAAATCGTCATCCAGTACAGCCCGATTCAGGGCACATGGTTCGTAACCGTGCTGGAAAACGGCCAGCCCGCCTCCGACCGGATTGGCTT
>Ga0129299_1001585_pt1 | contig 15156 bp, 12 predicted proteins | sample ConPoolayeCmetaG_FD_94477 | JGI IMG/M metagenome (GOLD analysis project Ga0129299, IMG submission 94477) | Hot spring microbial mat communities from California, USA to study Microbial Dark Matter (Phase II) - Cone Pool mat layer C metaG ... | reverse complement strand
CTTTAATATCAATATTCAAATGAAAAATTCATTAGGTATCAAAATTTCCGACTTGTATAATCAATCTTTACAATCAGGACAGTCTGATTTTATTAATCTTAATACATTGAATATTCCATCTGGATTTTATTATATTACATTCGAAATCGAAGGAAACACCACAATTACCAAAAAAATTGTAATAATAAAATAAGAAATGATAATTTTTTTTTAATAGTAGCCGATATTTAAATAGTGTTTTTTAAGCTTATTTGGAATATCGGCTCATGATTTTCAGGAAAAGAATAGATAAAGCTCAGGAAAATGTTCATTTAGATAGATATCTTGTTACATATGCAGATTTGATAACACTTCTTCTTGGCTTATTTGTTATTTTATATGCATCTTCGAGAGTTGATGAAGAAAAGTTCAAAGAAATTTCACATGCTTTTTCAGAATATTTTCAACCCGAAAAAATTGCCGATGGAGGTGCAGGCGTGTTCAAAGGCATTCCAAATGGTATTCCCGAGCCTATTATGCCCTATCCTTCAAAGAAATCACTCGAACAGATTCAGATTGAAACAGAACGTTCTCTGAGAAAATTTGTTGATAACGGATTATTAACTGTTACAAGAACAAGCAACGGCTTAACCCTAACACTTTCCGAAAAACTTCTATTTAAATCAGGAAAAGCCGAAGTTGAACCCGAAGGAATGAGCGTAATTGATACTTTAGCCCAGATTTTGAGAGGTATAGACAAACAAATTAGTATTGATGGACATACTGATTCTGACCCAATAAAATCTTTCAGATATGAATCTAATTGGCATCTTTCAGTTGCAAGAGCAGTTAATGTCGGTTATTATTTAGTCGAAAGAGGGATATCAGAAAGCAACCTGATGCTGAGGGGATTTGGTGCTCAACGTCCAGTTGCACCGAATTCTTCGATTGAAGGAAAAGCTAAAAATCGAAGAGTTGAAATCAATATTACAGAACTTTCGAACAACACACCTTCAACTGAGGGATACCAACAAAAAAAATAACATTATTAATTTCTTTTCAACTATTTTTGTCTTTTTTAAATTATTATTTTATTTTTGAATGTTTTACATACAAAAATGTTCTTTTTATGGAATCAGGTAACCAAAGAAAAATTATTTCAAGTCAATTTGGTGAAATAACTGTCTCCGATGACTTAATCTTCGATTTCTCAAACGGAATTCTCGGATTCGAACATCTCAATCAATTTGTCTTAATCAGCGATGAAGACACTGAGCCGTTCAAATGGTTGCTTTCAATTGAAAATCCTGAAATTGTATTTCCATTGCTCAATCCATGGCAGATAGATATTAACTATGACATTGGAAACGAATTCAATCAGGAAAAAGATGCTGTTATGGTTATAGTTACTCTTTCCGATGAAGATGGCTCTATGAGTGCGAACATGAAAGCACCAATTATTCTGGACGTCATTGAACAAAAAGGCAAACAAATTATTTTACCCTCAGATAAATATTCAACAAATCTGATAATAACCAAAAAAAGTAATCAATAAGTTTTTTAAAATTTCATTATTTTTTTATCTATAATTAAAACTCAATATCTTCCAAATTGCCCTCTAACCATTTAAATGTTATACAAAAAACAAGTTTCTTAAGATTTCTTTAGTCTAACTTTAAAAATTTATTGTAATTGATTGAAATTTCAAATGAGTAGTTTCTCATTAACCTAAATTACCACATTTCATTTTTCCTTAACATAAATTTAGATATTTCCTAACATTATATTCCCATTAAAACAACTATCAACAAATAAAACTATTTACTTGAATAATGAATTCATCAAATATTCATTTTCGTTTAATCTATTTGTAAATTCAAATAAATCAATTATTTATAATTTCCAAGAAAAAAATTTTCATTTTAAAAATTATTCTTCTTGAAATTTTCAAAAATTTATAGGAAATTAACTTTTGAGAAATTGATATATATTTTTTTCAATTGATGTGAGGTTAAAATTGTTATAATGTTACTTATAAGTTTATTTCAGAATATCTCATTAACATTTTCTTAAATAAACTTATCCCCAAATCTCAAGTACAGATTAACTCAAATATTGAATAAAATTATCGTAATAAACTATTTTTTTAATCTATTAAAAAAAGGAGTAGGCTTTGTTTTCAAAAAAAGATGAATTACTGGAACTGACATTAGATAGAGAAAATGGCAACAAGGAAAGAGCTATAAGTACGGATAATGTCAAACAGAGCAACTCTGTTGCAGAAGAATTCTGGGATAGATGCAGGACAATAATCAAAGACAATGTTTCCGGTCAGGTATTTCAAACCTGGTTTTCACCAATCAAGGCACTAAGGTTTGAAAATAATACTTTGACTATTAGTGTGCCCAGTCAATTTTTTTACGAGTGGATTGAGGAACATTACTTTCCGTTGCTTCAAAAAACTCTTGTTCAGGTCATTGGTGACGATGCCAGATTGAGCTATCATATCGTGGTTGACGAAAATCTGGAAAAAGATGAACAAAAATCAATCAAATTGCCCGGTAACAAGTATTCAACACGGTCAGTGCCTCAAAACCAACTACCCTTTGCCGAGAATCCTTATCTCAACAAGGAATATCCCACATTTCTCAACCACAGATATACTTTTGAGAATTTCATCAAAGGTGATAGTAATCAAATGGCAAGCTCAGCTGCCTTTGCGGTCAGTCAGAATCCCGGAGGTACAAAATTCAATCCTTTGTTCATTTATGGTGATACCGGTTTAGGCAAAACTCACCTTGTTCAGGCTCTTGGCAACAAAATTGTAGAAAAACATCGTAAGCTCCGTGTTATGTACACCACGAGCGAAAGATTCACAATGGAATTTATCAATGCTATTCAAATGAATAAGGTAAATGAATTCACCAATTTCTATAGAAGCATTGATGTCCTTATAGTTGATGACATTCAATTCCTTGCAGGTAAAGAAAAAACTCAGGATAATTTCTTTCATACTTTCAATGCTCTTCATCAGGCTGGCAAACAAATTATCCTGACAAGCGACAAAGCTCCAAGGGCTCTAAGCGATGTTGACAGCAGGCTTATTTCTCGTTTTCAATGGGGTTTGATTGCTGATATTCAATCTCCAGACCTTGAAATGAGAATGGCAATTCTCAATCAAAAAAGTAGGGACGAGGGTCTTGAACTTCCTGTTGAAATTGTTGAATATATTGCAAAAAATATAGTATCAAGTATCAGGGAACTCGAAGGCACTCTTATAAGCCTTATTGCAAAAGTTACGCTCGATCGCAGAGAACTTAATCTCGAATTAGCTAAAGAAGTAATTAACGGAGTTAATTATTCATCCAATAAACCCATCACTATTGATGATATTAAAGAAGCTGTTAGCCTTCAGATGAATATTAGCATTGAACTGATGGAATCCAAATCAAGAAAGCAGGAAATAGCCCTTGCACGTCAAATGGCTATGTTTTTAGCCAAAAAGTTAACAACTTTATCATTAAAATCAATCGGTGCAAGTTTCGGAAATCGTGACCACTCTACTGTGCTTCACTCTTGTCAAGCCATTGAAAATTATCTTGTTACAGATAAGACCGTCAAAGCTGCTTATGAAACTCTTCTGAAAAAATTTCAAAAAACTTAAAAAAAATGGGGTTGTCTTAATTTCATAAAAAAATGACAACCCCTTTTCCATTTTATCAAACTATATCAACAAAATTTTCTTTTCAGTCTTGAATAATTTATCTTTATCGAATTATCGTGAATTTGACATTCTTTGTGAAATTATCTCCGACAATTCGAAGGTAATATATGCCCTGATTTAAATTCCTTACGTCAATACTTGTTCTGTTAATACCCTCTGAAGTTAGGAAAGAGCTTGAATGAACAAGATTCCCGGTATTATCATATATATATAGTTCTGAAATTCCGGGCTTTCCACTAAACTGAAGGTTTAATGTATTCATTGCCGGATTAGGATAAGATACAAGGTCAGCAATGCTTTCAAAAGGTTCATCAATCGAAAGTGGTTCTTCCGCATCAAGCACAATCACAAGACCACTGTTCCTTATATTTTCGGAATAATCTGTCAAAAGCTTTTGCTGATAAGTCTTAAACCCGACATGGTCAACGTAAAGAGTGTTTTCCCCAGCGGCAATTTCTGTCAAAAGGAATTTACCATTTATATCAGTAAAAGTATAGTCCGAAACTTCACCAAATTCATCGAGAACATAAACAAAAGCACCAGCAAGAGTATTTAGACTTGTTGGAACATCTGATTTCTTTATAATTCCATTATTGTCTATAATAACTCCATCAATCTGAATGATACCTTTAAGTCCGGCTCGGATTTTATGGCGAATTTCGAAAATAATGTCGATCATATTTTCGCCGACATTAATTCTTGTGGCTTCTCTCCATTTCAACGTTGCAATATCCCCCATCTTGTAGTAACCGGGTGTATAGGCTCTGTCATAAGGGATGGATAGAAGAACATATTCACCGGGAATAAGATTTTCGAACCTGAAATATCCGCTTCTATCTGTTTCAGTCATTCGAGAAAATCTTTGGTTTGTATTATTATTTTGCTGACTCACTAAATATGCAAAAACCAGTGAATGTAAAGGATTTCCTTCCTTGTCTGATATTACTTTTCCAGTAAATGAATTTTTATGTTGCTGACGCAGTTTCAACCTGAAATCAATACCGCTTATATCTCCTGTAAGCTCTATTAAGTCTGCTTCGAATGGGGATTCCACCTTGTCATAGTATTGAGGGATAAAATCATAATCCATTGGCACAGCATAAGCACGATAAATAAAGTTATCAGGAAGTTGAATACTATAATTTCCTTTATCATCTGTCTTGGTTATAAATGTATTTGGAGTAGGTTGATTAGGATCTCTATAATTTTTATCAAGGTCAATAGGTATAAACTGCACAGAAGCCATTAATGGTTTATCTCCCTGCTCATTCGAAACATTGCCAGTAACTTTGAATGTTTTGGGATGTTTCTTTCGTTGAACAAATACATGAATTTTCATTTGATCATCACATTTGAGCACAAGTTTTTCGGCTTTATCAATAGAAAGAGCGTCCTTATACCATTCGCTCAAAAACTCAGGTCCGTCAAAATTAAGTAAATAAATACCATCAGGAACTTTAAGTGTGAAATAACCATTCTGGATTGGAGATGAATAAGTGATATCAGTATTAGTCCTCTTATCAATCCTCCATGCATTAACTCTTCCTTCTTTAACCAATTGATTTTCACTCTCAAATTCAACAACTCCTGTAATCAAGGCACAGGCCTGATCGTTATGTCCCTCAATAACATTAATAACAAAAGTTTGAACATCAGATATCTTTTCATCGCATTCAAGATATGCCTTCACGGTAAATTTATATGTTCCCGGTTTTGCGGGTATCCATTTTAATAAACCAGTTCGCTTATCAAAACCTACCTCATTTGGCAAATCAGATATTAGCTCAAATAGAATTGGACATCTTATATTTGATTGAGCAACTATCTGATAAATTAAAGTCTGACCAACTACTGTTGTATGTGGTGGCTGGCTAAGAATTTTAACATACCCCTCATTATTTTGCCCAACAGTTATAGCAAAATCCTGTATAGCAGGCTCTACATTAATCTTGCAGGTTGTTCCTACTATTACAGATACTTTGAAAACCCCATTTTCTTCCGGTATCCACTTTATTAATCCTGTATGGTCAATTCTCATGTTTTTAGGTGCATTTTGAAGCCTATATTCAAGCGGGCAATTATCACTAAGATTTGTAATAATTTTTAGCTGATATAAATACTCTTTTCCAACATTTGCATAAGTTGGCGGTTGAGAAATAATTCTGATATAAGGCTTTTCATCATTTGTAATTTGAACAGAAACAATATCAGAATTTTTACTTTCCAATATTGAATTTGCCTCAATAGCTGCGGCAGTCAAAAAGAATGAATATTCCCCGCTTTTAAATCCAGATTTGACATAACTATATTCCTGAAGATTACCTGCTTGAATATAATCAGTGCGTTTGAATTTGGATAAATCCTTTGTGTTTTCTGTTGCTACATAGAGAAAAAACATAACAGGCTGAGTTCCCTCAGCGTTTTTCATCCATTTGAAATATACAGAATTTGCATTTTGATTATTATTTTGAACAAAGGCAGTAAAATTAACAGGTGGATTTGGTGCTTCTAAGGCAATTGCCTTTTCAAATAAAAAAAATAATGAAAAGAAGGCAATGAGAATAAATTTGAATTTCATAATTCCTCCAGAAATTGATTTATTTTAAAATCTGTTTAATATTTCAAATGTATCTTGGTGTTAAGAAATAAAGAATCCTGCTTACTCCTGATTTCTTCGAGACTTAATCTGATTTCTTTTACGTTGGGAACGCCTCCGACCCAAGTTGTATCATAAACAACTGTGTCTTTTTGCTCTTTCCATATTTTTTGGTCATAAATCTTTGAGTATAGATAAGCCCAAACCTCTTTTTTAGCTTTGTTATAACTAAAAGATAATTCACTTATGTTTTTTCCATCACCGGAATAGATTGTGGTATCAGACTGTATGTTCAGCCCCCTGTTTATAAAAAATTTAGCCCAGCAGGGTGTATTGCTTAGTTCAGGTATCATTTTAAAAGGTTGACCAGAAAGCTGGGTAGAATCAACACGAATATTGATGCTATTAATGCTGATTCTTTCGGTGCTTTTCCTGTTATCATAGGAATCGAGAGCAAGATTCAACCAAATTAAGGGTATTTCATTGGAAGTATCAATGGCGATAAAATAATCCTTCGCTATAAAATCTCTTTGTATGCCATTCTCCTCAAGCAAAATACTATTTATTTTGGGATATATTTTTGCAGGTGGATTGCCAACTAATCTCTTATCTTTTGGTGTATCCAGATCCATTGGAGACGAACACGACCAAAGTAAAAAAGAAATAAATAAAATAGTTAATAATTTCAATCTGTCCATTTTAATTTCTATCTTTCTGATTTTCACAAAAATAATAACATCCTAATAAGAAATAAGTTACAAACTAAAAGTGAAATGACATACCATAAGTAAAACCAATTTTCTTTGTATTATACCAGACCTTTTGATTGATGTAAGAAAGGAGAGTTCCTTCCAGACCAATTATCGCACCAATTCCTGTCTCTTTCGAGAAATACTGCAAACCTGTTATAAACTTGGCCAGTGGACCGAGCTCGGTTCCGCCAAATGTAGCCTGCACAAATGGTTGAGGACCACCGGTAAATAATAATTCATTATCGAAAATATACATAATATCCAAACCCGCCCAGTAAATTGCTGCATTCTGTGTATATTGCCATTCTGTTCCATTTTCATTATTATTAAAGACTTGTCCAAACGGCTCATTTCCAAATTCAAATCCAATTCTGAAATTCCCGAACCTTGCAAAATAAAATGCAGCACTCATATTTGAAAATACTGTGTTCTGCTTATATGGAACCTGCACCGAAGGGAATGAAATTCCGTTTATGCCTCTAAGTTGTAATGAATATTCATTATTATCGTTTTTGGGTTGTTTTGATTGATTAAGATTAAAAGGAATATTTCCTAAGCTAATTTGTTTTAATTTTATCTCATTATCTTTTAATAGATAATCCGAAGTTCTTTGATTTTTTGCAAATTGGCTTTGATTAATCATTTCAAAATATTTTTCTGCCGAACTATTTTCATTTAGAGCCTGATTATTTTGATTAATAGGATCCTGACTTGCTAAATTTTGAGCCGGCAAGGAATTATTTATATATTTATATATAACTTTTTCTGTCTGGCCTGTATTATTGGCAATATCTTGTGTGATTGGCTCGATAGAGTAAGAAACCATCATTGGAATATAGCTTTGAGTTGTCAGGTAGTCAAAATTATTATTTAATGCAAAATAGGTTATCAAAGATGCTACTATAGCTGTAGTAATTGGAGCCCAGAGTTTTTTCAAAGTTGATAGAACCAAACCTGAAAATGGTGCCACTGAATTTGGATTTGTCAATGAAGGATTGAAACCTAATGAACTAAATACAGAAGCAGTTGCTTCAATAGGAGGAGCAACAGGTATAGAATCTGTTCTGATCTTGTTGCGAATAACTAAAAAATCCCTCATCTCGCTTCTCAATTCTTCGCTTGAAGCAAGCTCCGAAAAAAGGACAGTCTCTTTTCCGGATTCAAGCTCCCCATCAAGAAATAGATGAAGAAGCTCCGATAGATCTTGATAATTTGATTCGTTCATAACTATTCTGCGATTAAATAAAAATAATACTAATATTTTGATAAATCAGCCAAATAAGGCGCTAAAATTTCTCTTATTTTTTGTCTTGCTCTGAAGAGTCTTATCTTCACTGTGGCAAGTGGTAAACCAGTAACATTAACAATCTCATTATATGTTAAACCTTCATATTCTCTTAGTATAAACAATTCTTTATATTCAATTGGCAACAATTCCATTGCCATTCTTATCAAATTTAATAACTCATCATTATCACTTTTTTCATAAGAAGAAGACATATAGTCTTCGAATGTCAAGGTAGATGTATCCTTCCTTTTAATATTAACACATAAATTTCTTGCAATCTTAAGCAAAAACGCAGGAACATTAGTCATCTCCCTTTCTTCTTGGGCGCTTTGATAGAACCTTACAAAAGCTTCTTGAAAAACGTCCCTTGCTTCTTCTTTGTTTCCCAAAAATTTTCGGCAATATGAAAAAATTCTCGCTGAATATCTATTGTATAGAACTTTGAAAGCCTGCTCTGAGCTACCACTTCCTGACTTCATCAAATAAAAAAGCTCTACATCATCATATTGCTCGAAGTCATTCTTCATCGCTGTAATAACATTTAAAAATTAAATAAGTTACAAAAAATATAATTTTTTTTTATAATTAAAATCTGAATTGTTTTAATAATTCCCAAGTCGTTTTTGTCTCAATTTTCTGCTTGAAATACTCTTTTTTAATATAAGAGCCTATTTCCAGATTATACTTCGCTTCAGCTTTGGAAACAAATCCACGACTATGCAAAATTAATTCAAAAGAACCTTCCCCTTTGGTATCGGCAACTTCAATCAACTGTGTCTTGATTCCATATAGTTTTGCTGGTTTATTCTTTGCCCTAATATTTTTCGAAACACCTGTAATATGAAAGAAACCATCTTTGAATTTAGTAATTTTTGTCGTAAGGGTATCAAAAAAGTTGATATAGTCAAGTTGTAAATCTATCGGAGTTTTCCAAATTGAATCAATTTGAATAGGTTCAGCTGGCAATAATATTTTTTTGACATCTGCCAAAAATTTTAATCTGTCGAGAGAAATACCCTCCTCCCATGAAAAGTTGATGATTGCATCGCTCAAGGGATTATTCTTTTGCTGTTTAATATAGTCTATAAGAAAATCAAGACGCTCACCATCAATTTTCGCTACTTCACCATAAGGAGAATATGTAAGGTTGAATTCATTTCCTAAAGGGACAATTGTTGTTACAAGGTCTTCGAATGTTAAAGCACCGGGGTTATCCGCCTGAGAATCGAATTCAAATACTGCTTCGCCTTCGGTAAATTTATATTTAAGTGAATCTATTGATACTTCAAAAGTCATAAATCCATCTTTCGGGGGATTTGGCATAACAAAATTAAAGTAATACGATACTTCACGGGTATATTTTTTTGTGCTGTTATCGCTGAAAATTCTTGTTACAACTGTTGAATCGTGCATTTTGTAAACATGTCTTATCGTTTGAGGTGGTATGAATTTAAGTTGATAGGCAGGTGGTTCCTCTGATTTTTTTGCTCCATCCTGAGAAAATAATTCATTACGGTTTAGAATTAAAAATACAAATATCAGAACAAAAAAATACGACAATATTTTCTGAATTTTTTTCATCTCTTGAAATAATAAAGAGACCAAGCAGCTAATGTCATTCCGTCCCATATTTCTCCTTCTTTAATATAGTTGATAATATCTTTTTCAGTTAATTTAAGAATTTCGAATTCTTCTGAATAATCAGGATTATTCCCGACATAACGACAGTTTTCGGCAAGAAAAACATAGCAAATCTCATCGGTTACCCCATTAAATGGATTAAAATTTCCAAGATGGCTTACCGTGTCAGATATATAACCAGATTCTTCCTGCATTTCGTTCATTGCATTTAATTTTGGGTCTGTTCCTTCTTTGAGTCCGCCTCCGGGGAATTCTATGCTGAATTTTCTATTCAAATAACGATATTGTTTTATCATAATAAAGTTTTTATCATCGGTTATCGGTATGATAAAAGTCGAGCCTTTCGAGTGAACGTAATGATATTCACCTTGATCGCCGTTAGGCATAACATAAATATCTTTGGCGTATTCCCACCAGTTATTGCTGAAAACAATATCACTCTTTATATGTTCTAAGATTTTTAACATTTTTTTTAAACTTGTTCAAACAATATATACTAAACACTTAAAACGTAAAAAGGTCTCAAAAATTAGTAAAAAATAATTTTTTAAAAAAAAAGGCTACCTTGTTTTCTTCAAGATAGCCTCAATGAAAGAATGATAAAGTGTTTTATTTTTTAAAATCGTAATCTTTGCATTCTGTATCTTTCCAGTAAGTAAATCCCTTGTCCTTTGCTTTCATTAGGTCGTAAATCATAGCATTTGCACCAAAAAGAATCGATCGGGCATCATAACCCAATAACCTTAAATATGCAGCAAGAAAAGAACTTGTCTGACCGGTATAGCAATATAGAATTACTGTTTTATTTGCTGGTAAAGTTTTGAGAAATGTAGTGCTTTTCAAATCAGCTTTGGGAGTATACTGTATTGCACCGGGTATATGACCGGGGTCAAGATATTGATCTTTGGGCCAGTAATTAACAATATAAAATGTATTCAATTTTGAGAATACTTCGTCTGGAGTTATTGTTGCTTCAGTGTATCCTTTTGCAAGAAGAGCATCTACTCTTGCTTCGAGAATTTCTTTGCCTGTCTTTTTTCCAGTATTAATTGTGGGTAATGGACCTTCTGGACCTTTTGGTGTTTCATCTTTGACAAATTGAGTAGCTCGGGCATTACTCAGTTTTTTCGTCCAGGCTTCTTTGAAATCAGTATGCCATGATGCCATTCCCCATTTTAATGCAAATACATTGTTAAAACCCAGCAATCTCATTAATGATGCTGCATAGGAGGCTGTCTGCCCGCTAAAACAAACGATTGCAATTTTAGTATAGCTTGCAGGGTTAATGGATTGAAAGTGCTGTCTTAACTTAGCAAGTTCAACGTTCACTGCACCGTCTATATGTCCGTTTGCGAAATCAGCAGCAGGTCGAATATCAATAATATGGATTTTTGTTGCATCCACAGATAACTGGGTTTTGATATCCTCGGCAGTTATCATTGCCGGGGCTGCTGTGTTGATAAAGTCTCCATTTTCTTCGAGGTATTTTAATAATACCTCAGACTCGTTGATTTGCGGCTCATTTATATTGTCATCTTTTGAACATCCAACAAAAGCAAAGATCAATAGAAGAGCAATTAGATTGATTTTAATAATATTGTTTTTTGAAAATAATTTTTTCATAATATAACTCCTGATTGTGAAATAATACTATAGACCCCATTTTGAGGGTAATTTTCCGTCAACTGTAACTTTTTCGTTAGCAATAAGCTCCCATGGAAGCAAATCTTTCTTGAATAGATATAATTGAATATTTCTGAATGTATCTCCTTCTTTCACTATATGGCAGTTGTCATAACAAGCTTTTCCTGATTCAGTTTTTGTTCTTGAAGTCCACCTTTGAATATTGTGAGGAGTAGTAAAATTATAAGTTGGAAAAGCATCAAAATTTGGCAAAACAGGAACACCAAAATTTGACCAGCTATCCGGAGCCATTAGAGTTCTTCTCAAAAGTGCAAGTTTATAGTCCCTGACATCCTTGATCGGATTCATACCAATCTTAAATGATTGATAAGATGGGATCCTTGCCCCTTCGAGCTCAATATGACAACTACCGCAATTGTTATAATCCTGAGAATGACAAGTATAGCAAGTTAAATCCGCAGCATGCATTCCATGATAAATATTTGATTTTGCAACATCCTTATGACAATCAGTGCATTTTGGCATGTCCTTAACGTGGAATCTGGTCTCATATTTATTGCCATCACCATGTATTTCATTTTTTGTGTGGCAACTCATACAATCGAATCCCTTTTTTGTCAAATGTATATCTGGTTGTGAACCGGGTGCTACTCCAAGATAAGCATGACCTCCTCTTGATTTATGACACGTAACACACACCTCAACCATATCAGGCTTTTTGCTGAAGTTATGCCCATTCATCAAACCACCTCCACCAGCGTGTGGTCTATTAACATGACAGTCACCGCAGGAAGCATGGCAGGAAGCGCAATTTTTATCATACCCCGCAACAATCGCTGGTGGCAGTTTGTGAAATTCATCCGAACCAGCGAGACCATACCTGATAGTAACTTTTCTCTTTTGTCCCCAACCCTGCTCATGGATACTATTTGTAGTTCTTGCAACTTCATCGGGATGACAGCTTTGGCATTTTTCCTTAGCAAATCTCGATGGATATTTTATGAAATTGTTTGAATGAGCAAGCTTTTTGTCGTCAGTTCCGTCTGTTCCGTTGTGACAGCTTGTGCATGGAAGTTTTCCATGCTCTGATTTTTTAAAAAGTTGATAACCATCTCCGCCTAAATATACTCTGTCGTAGGGTTCATAATGAGGTGCATCACCACTACATCCTCCTCCTGTTGTTCCTGTATCGGGAGTGTGCAGTCTTTTTAATGCATCATAATTTGTATGGCAGCCCACGCAAGAATTTATCTGTGCTTGCGGGTTGGTTGTATTATCTTCTTTACTGCAACTGCTAATAATAACAACAAAAAATGATGTTAAAACCAAAATCCTGAAAAAATTCTTCATAACTCACTCAATATATATTTTTAAATATTAATTAATTTCGTATAAACCTATATTAAATAAATATATACTTAATTCTATTAACAAATTCTAAATTAAAAATAATATTTAAATTAATAAATTATTTATTTTTAATAGTTTAGGTGATTTAATAAAGAATTTTATTAGCCTCTATTTTCAATTTTAATCTTTATAAATCTTTTATTTAATCGCTACGCGATATGAGTAGTTTTTGTTATTATCTTGTTACAATTATTTAATCACTACGTGATTAATGCTATTTCAGGTATAAAAAAAGGACTGTCATTTTGAGACAGTCCCACTTAATCAATTCAATATCTATGACTATAAAAGTTCTAATTCACAACAAGTATCCTGAAGTAGCTGTTTTTCCCGCATATGAGCCTAACTGAGTAAAATCCCGGGGGTAATTCAAAATTAATAACATGATTTTTTTGATTACCAATTAACTGTTTTTGTATCACTATTTCACCAAGCAAATTATATATTTCAAGAATAAAATTATCAGAATTCAATTCCTCAATAACTATATTTGCTGAATTTTTTGCAGGATTCGGGAAAATTGAAAAAGTCTCACTAATCAAACCATCTTCAACACTCGTAGGAAGTGATTTAAATTTTCTTATTACAGATTCCTGGGTTGATTCACCCGGTCCAATAGAAATCACTTTCCAAAAATAATTAACATTTTCTGATAGATTTGTTGCTTTATAAAATGTGTCGGGTATAGCAGCAGAATTTATAACAAGTTCCTCGAATGATTCATCAAGAGCAACCTGAATTTTGTAGGATACAGCACCTTTCGCCTGCGACCATAAGAAGTTAACCGGAATAGGAACAGAGGATTGATCTGCCGGGAAAATCAGATTAGCAGCCTGAAGAACTACCTTGGTCCTAAAATTCCATACTTCAGACCAGATTTTTTGATTATCGAGTGAATTTGAAGCAACCCGCCAATAATAATCAGTATATTCGGAAAGACCATTCACATTATAAAATGTGTTCTGAAGTTGATCTTTCTCTCTGAAAATATTATTAAAGTTAGGATCGAGAGCGACCTGAACGTGGTAAGAAGCTACCCCAGGCACATTTGACCATCTAAGAACAAGGTCAAATTCCTGATTCATTTGTTTATTTTCAGGGGTTAAAAGCTGTGGAGCTTTCAATTCGGGGAATTTGATATCACTTATTTTTCGTCGAATTATTCCAGAGTTAGAGGTTCCGGCATAAACATATTCATCATCAAATGCCAGAGATAATATCTTGTAATCGGGGATTTCCTCGTTAATTTCAATCCAGATTTTTCCATCTGTGTTAGAGAAAAATATACCCCCACCATTAGTTGCAGCTATTAATTTCTCACCAATTTTAATGATTGAATTAATATCAAAATTTGTTAATCCCTGACTGGCAGATGTCCAATTCTTTCCACCATCAACAGAAAGATATACTCCACTTGATGTGCCTAAAAATATTTTCTCATTTTCAAGCAAAATGGATTTAATCGTAGAAATAAGTGGACCACTTTTCAGGTTTTCCCAGTTTTGACCAAAATTAGTAGTTTTATATAAATTCCCGAATTCAGAGCCGACATATACTTCGTTATTTCTCGATGCAATTGATGCAAGAATAAGATTTATATCTCCATTATTCATTGTTGACCAATTTTTGCCAAAGTCAGTGGAATAAAATAAACCAGATTCATCTGTCATTGCAAAAATATTATTATTTGATGTCGAAAGAGCAAAAACTGAAAAATGACCAAGACCATCGTTGGATTTTGACCAGTTCAAACCAGAATTTGTTGACATATATATACCTTTGCCCTCGGTGGCGGCAAATAACCTGTTACTCAATACCTTTATATCCCAGACTAAATTGGTTTCCATTCCAGAATTAATTGGTATCCATGTTACTCCCTTGGTTTGAGAAAAGAAAGCACCACTTCCGTAAGAGGCAGCATAAAGTTTTCCACCTGCACTTGTAATTGATTTAATTTCACCCGAGGAACCTTCGGTTAATTCCCATGCGGAAAAGGATAAAACAGGAATAAAGAAAGCTAAAAACGCTATTTTGAGTGATTTGATCATAAAAGTTATCCCGAATTTTACATCTTACATTATATATAACACATAAACAGCAAAAAAGTCACAAAATATATATT
>Ga0129299_1001583_pt1 | contig 15165 bp, 9 predicted proteins | sample ConPoolayeCmetaG_FD_94477 | JGI IMG/M metagenome (GOLD analysis project Ga0129299, IMG submission 94477) | Hot spring microbial mat communities from California, USA to study Microbial Dark Matter (Phase II) - Cone Pool mat layer C metaG ... | reverse complement strand
GTCATAACCAATGCCACCACCAAGACCTCCCGAAATCATCGGAGAAGTGTTTTGTATCACAAAAGCTATTCCATCGGCACCGGGTAGTGAGCCATCTTCACAATTGTTATTACTGCCTTCGGTAAATCTGAATTTGAATTTTGTATAAAATCCACTCTTGACCGGAACCTTTGTTGTATGCCAGATTGCTCCACTCTGATTGACTGCCGAAGGTGTTATTCTTATGAATTTATCTGCTAATTTCGAAGAACCTGCAAAAAATATCCGCTGCGGGTTCGAAAAATCTGCATAGTTAAATTCGCTTGCATCACACCTCGATGAATTTATCCTTACTATAAGAATACTTTTGCTACCACATTCTGTGGTTACAAACAATGTATCTACCACAGCATCATCGTTTGGGGCTGTGTAGCAAATTCTTATCGAATCAATATCAGATGGAAATAATACTTTATTATTCGATGTTACTGTAAATCCCGGTTTTTTGAAAATATAAGAATTAATAGTTTGAACAAATTTTGTTCCATAATTTTTTATTGGGACAGTGAAGCAGACGGTTTCCCCTTTTTTCATATTAAATTGAAATACTCTCAATGTATCAGTCCTTTCATTTCCAATAATGGAAATTGTGAATCCGGGAATGAAAAACTCCTTTGTGGAACTTAAACCCGTTGAATCAACAGCTGTGAGTTTGAAATAACCATCATATCTGTAATCTCTCAGCTCTGCTGAAAAAGCTACGTTTTTCTTATATGGTTTAAAGTTTTCAATTGTTACAGTAACATTATCCTCATTGTCCGAAATCAACTGACCCAGTCCTGAGTCATTACCCGTGTAAGCTGAAGCAACACCTTTAACCTTATAACAACCATATTCAGCGGTGATTTCTGGTGGTTGATACTCATTTGGTTTGAACCCCATACCTCCAATGTATCCATAAGATACTGCATATCCATAACCATAAACATAGACCCCTACCGGCTCGTCAGCATCAATAGTATGCACTCCATCTTCTACCCGAATATTTGCATAGGAATAACCTGAACCGGATATTGGAACAAACGCATTCGCTGGAACTGGCTGATTATCTAACTTTACAGTCTGAAGATAATTATCAGGTGAAACAATTATGATATATTGTTCAAGATACACTTTTTCATAATTCACGTTATCAGCAGCTAACTCAAAAGCCTGATTATTTATAACTCGGCAGGATTTCAGGAACTGCTCTTTGGGTGGTATAATCATCATAAACGGGTCGCTTATCTTATACTCCGGTGTTACAGCGGATGTTTTTTTGAATTGAGCTACAAGCACAGGATTGGAAGCTGTCAAACTGGCTGAATTTCTTAGTTCTCCTTCGTAGAATTCTCCTCTGTTAAGAGTGGTTATGAAACCCCCGTTGAGATAAATTTGAGTGCTGTCGTAAGCAGCTAATATCCTGAATAAATCATTTCCTTGTAGTGTAATTTGTGACGGTTGAGCATAAGGTACAAGTAGTGCATTCTTTCCCCATACCTTCACAGGTGGCAATTGCTCAATTAAACAATCCCTGGAAAACGACTCCCCAACTAAATCATATGGGATTTTTGCCCTTTGATGACCTGAAAAAACTGCTATCGGGTTTGATGAAATTATTTCTGTCCCAGTCAGATCATTATGAGGGTTGTTTTCAGTTATCAATGACTGAACAAAATATGTTTCCCCTCGGTTTAACTTCACATTTTGAACATTCATCTGACTTTTGTGGGTTGGTGATGAAGGTATTATCTGAATCTCCGTATTGTCTTCAATAGCAACTATTCCGAACTGAGATGGAGTCCAGGAAAGTTGTTGAAGAAAATTTGATCCATCGCTGTTATATGCCATTATGAAGTAATTCTTCCCGAGCACATCTGTTGGTAAAACAAGAAAAGCATCGCTTGTTGTTACTGCCTGATTTAAAGCATAAACAGTAATATCGTCATCTGATGTAATATGAAACGACTGCTTTACAACCGTCTGACTCTGATCCGTAAATAGATCTTCATTTCCACTGTCATTCTGTCCCACCAATTCAATATCATAAAAGCTAACTTTGAATGTATATACTTCAGCTGGATTTGTTATAGTAAAGTTATGAGTTAAGCTCTGGTTCTTATTATCTGTATAATCAATCTTGCCCCTTGTGGGTTTTTCCGATGTAATAAATATATAAAGCGAGTCCCCAAACTTCCTTTTAGTCTGGCTTGAAAATTTATTATTATGATAATTCGGTAAAAAAGTGAGCCAGAAATCCTTCCCTTTGCTATCGAAATTTTCCTGTGCTTCTGTCCCAGATTTTCCGATAATAAATAAAATTAATATTATAAAGAAAATTATTTTTTTTGATTTGAACTGATTAGTATTCATTTTCCATAATTCATAATTTTATAAAAAATCAAATTTATAAAAATTTGACCAAATTAACATTTAATTAAAACTAAAATGTTTATTTTGTTACAATTATTTTTTTTGTGTAAGAAATATTATTTTTTATCATCTTTAGTAAGTAAAAGCCAGCTGGTATTTCTCTGATGTCTATTTCAATAGTATTCTTATTTACTTCATTTTGATTTCTTATCGGAATATCAAGGATTGAACCAAGAACATTTATTAATTTTATTTCGATATTTTCCTTAAGTTCCATTTTGGAGCTGAGAATTAGTCTATCGTTAGCAGGATTTGGAAAAATAGAAAACAACTCATCATCACTTTCTGTGGTCTCTTCAACATCTGTAGGAAAAGCCTTATCTATACATAAATCCCAGCTTAGAATATCCTGGTTCTGGAAAGCACATCCTGTTGCACCTGTTATCCCAATATAACTCAAAACATTACTTTCAAGGTTTATTAATTTTGATAGGTCAAAATCCTTGATAAAAATAACAGGTTTAGATAAATACTTAGTGGAATCAAAATAGACAGTCATAGTTTTTGATTTAGGATTATAAATGACTGAAACATAATAAGTTCTTCCATCTGAATGAATTTTCGGGATATTATCATTCAAGGCTAATTTAATATTATGAAGATGCTTCGATGTATTCTCATTGGCTCCATTGCTTTGAACTGCAATATGATTACCATTAGGATCGAAAAGGTTTTCAAGCTGAGTTGAATCATTAGAAAATGTATCAAATTCAATCGCAATACTATTTTTTATTCCATCATAGCCAATTCCCCCGCCAGACCAACCAAGAGCGTATGGATTGGAATTTTGAATGACAAGTGCAATTCCATCTGCTCCTTCCTCTGAATTATCTTTGCAGTTATTGTTCGAGCCTTCGGAAAACCTAAAAGAAAAATTGCTTGTAAACCCATATTGAAGGGGCAGTTTCTTATTGAACCATATAGCACCTGCTTCATTTACTTTTAATTTGGTCAATCGGATAAAATTTTCGTTTTGATGGGCATTTCCAATAAAATTCAATTGCCTGACATTTTTGAAATCAGCATAATCGAAGGCAGGAAACTCGCACTTTGTGCCAGTTCCGAACTTAACAATAAACCCATCCCTTGTTCCACCAAAAACAGGCTGAAAACTATTTTTCGAAGGGAAATCCGGGCTTTCGGTTACTCCGCAAATCACCAGCATTGAATCCTGATAGATATCAATATCGTATGCATAATCAATTTTTGATCCACCAAGATAGGAAATAGTAGAAGCTGTCCCGTCTTGATTAAAAATTCCGAAAAATCCGTCCAATTGTCCTTGATGGCTTTTTTGAAATGCATCATCAGTTGTTTTCAAATCTTTACTCTGAGTCTTTGCTGCTATGGCAATTTGTCCATTATTTGAGCAGGCTACATTTCCAAATTGTGTATAAATTCCTGCTACCTCTGCTTCATAACCTGAACCACCTATATAAGTAACCCATTGGAATTTCCCGTTATTATCAAATTTTGCAAGGAAACAGTCAGACTCACCCCCGAATTTTGGTTGAAAAACTTCTGGTGTTGTAGGAAGATTTATACTTGAAGTATATCCGTGCAAGTATAAATTATCATTTCCATCAATGGCAAGATTGCTACCATAGTCATACAATGCTCCACCAAAATATGTTGACCAGATTACTTTTTTATCATTGGAAAGCTTTGTCAATACTGCATTTGTGGCTCCTTTAAGGCTATTTTGATAAGCATTAGAAGAAACAGGATAATTGTTACTGCTTGAATATCCGGACACAATCACATTATCTTCGGAATCAATAACCAGACCTTCATAAAAATCGTCATACTGACCTCCAAAATATGTTGAATATAATAATTTTCCATCATTCGAAAATTGAATTATTACCCCGTCATACTCCCCATCAAGATTTGATTTTATGGCATCCTGTGTGCAGGGGAACACTCTGCTGTTTGTTCTTGAAGCTAACCATAGATTATTCCGTGAGTCAAAAGCCAGTGACGAAAAAGTATCATAATTCGAGCCTCCAAAGTATGTTGAGTAAAGTCTTTGTCCTTTATCATTTAGTTTGATTATAAGCCCATCTGCTGTCCCTCCCCGATAATTCTTCTGATAGGCATCTTCCGTGACAGGAAAAAAATCATCCCTGCATTCTCCTACTATCCAGTAATTATTATCATTGTCAGCCTTGATTGCGTTTCCGAATTCCATACCATTAGAGCCGTAAAATGTGCTCCAGATTATATTCCCGTGATTTGAAAATTTCATTACAATAATATCAACAGGTGCGGTAAACTGCTCTTTCCAAACTCCCGGTGTGGTAGGAAAATTTTGGCTATATGTGAATCCTGTTGCGATTATATTTCCAAATTTATCGAACTGGGTGGATATTATCTTATCTTCTTGATAACCACCGGCATAAGTTGACCAATCAAAATTTGATAGTGAATTATTATTATCTGAATTTTTCTTTCCTGCCGAAAATGAAATTATATTATTGTCAATTTCATAATCAATATCTAACCGACTATTAGTATTTTTATCATTGGTTAAATAAAAATCAGGAAGTTTAATTGGTAATGTATCATTATCAAATACAATCAGCAAAAATTCTTTATTCAAGCTTTTTATTTCTTTAGCCCCATCGAACCTGAGTTTGATGTCATCAATAGCGTTTATGCTGTGTAAACTTATTTGACTATTAAGAACATTATCCTGTAGAAATAAACTTAAATCAGCATCGGGGTAAAAATTAGTCAATTTGACTTTCCTAAAATTTTTAACATCTGTCAACCCATCAGGAAGATGTGACAGATAATAATTAAATTTAAAGTCTTCGTCATCTTCACCCAAAAGATTCGAAGATATATCTTTTCCTTCGAAATATAAATCAACTCTGTATAGTTCAGGTTTCTTGATTTCAATTTTCGCATCAGTAACAAACTTAGATTCAATATCTGCTCTCATCACAGAGTCTTTTCTTGAAACAACAAAGCTGATTCGATTATCAGTGATGTAAACAGATGGCGAGACCTTATCATTTAAAAATCTAATATCATAAGCAATTTTGCCATCTGTGTTCAAAAGCTGTCCCTGATTTTCAATGAATGAGGAGTTCCATGATGATAATAAATTAAGTCCTGATAAGAGGTAGCAAATAATAATTGAATATTTTTTCATAACAATCTTATCTTAATTTAGAAATTAATTGCTAAACAAATTAAACAAAGAAATGTTACAAAAAAACGGAGATAAATAAAAAAAGGCTATCACGAGTTTTTTTAAGATAGCCCTTTTAAATAAAAAAATTGTAATACTATTCTAAACGTGTACTTCAGTCAATTTTGATGGAAATGGTTTCTGCACTGGGGTTGGAGAAACATTCTTTCCAAAATTGAACAGGTCTGGCTTATGAGCTTTCTGAACTTTTTCCTGGATCAGCATAAGAGCTTTGATAAGTGCCTCCGGTCTTGGCGGACATCCTGAAACATAGGCATCTACTGGTAAAAACTGGTCTATACCCTGAACCACTGAATAGCTGCGGAACATACCCCCGGTAGAAGCACAAACACCCATCGAAATCACCCACTTTGGATCGGGCATCTGATCATAAATCTTTCGGACAACCCATGACATCTTGTAGGTTACAGTTCCAGCAACAATCAATAAATCAGATTGTCGGGGCGACATCCTGAAAACTTCAGACCCGAATCTGGAAACATCAAACCTTGGTGATGCAAAAGCCATCATTTCAATAGCACAGCAAGAAATCCCAAGAGGCATAGGCCATAAAGAATTCTTTTGTGCCCATTTTATAACATTATCAACCGTTGTGGTCAAAAAGCCATCTCTATCTAATGCATTTACTGCCATTCTATTCCTCCCTTTTTTAATTCATAAAAATATCCGGCAAAAAGTATTGCAATGAAAATAAACATCGCAATTATTGCCTCCGGACTTAGCATTTTAAACTGAACAGCCCACGGATAAAGAAAAACAACTTCGATATCAAACACAATAAAACTCATTGCAACAAGGTAAAACTTAACCGAAAATCTGTCCCTCGCTGTTCTGAAAGGTTGCATTCCACTTTCATAAGTTGTTTGCTTTTCTTTTGTTACTCTCCTTGCACCAAGCCATTCAGATAGAACAAGAAAAACAACTGCTATTCCGAATCCAAACACCAACATAAATATCAATGGCAAATACGCTTCTATCATAATTTCTTCCTAAACATTTTTCATTCGAAATAGCAAATTATCAAATATTCAATTATTTTCAAAGTAAAATCATTTAATCCATTTCTAAATACGACTAAAATAGTCTTATATTTTAATGAAATTTTCTTATTCATTCAATTTTTAAGTTTTATTTGCAGTTATGATTTGATTTCTTATTTTTGAGGTTCAAAAATTATAAGAAAGTAATTTTATGAAAAAAATTGCTCTTTTTGAACATGCAAATAAGCCAGAAGCCATACAATGTGCCGAGATTACTATCGAAAAATTAGTAAATCACGGAGCCGAATGCTATGGAACTCCAGAATTCCTGTCTAAAATTAAACCTGAACTAAGGAAATATGTTAAAGCTGTTGCAATAGATGACTTCGAAAAATTTGCTGATGTTATGATTTCTTTCGGGGGCGATGGCACTATGCTTCACGCTGCCCGTCTTATGCTGAAAAACGATATCCCTATTCTTGGAGTTAATGTTGGAAAGCTTGGCTTCCTTGCCGAATTCTCAATTGATAAACTCGACGAAGTTATTTTCAATCTTGTTGAAGGCAATTATAGGGTGGTTGACAGGGCTGTGATTGAAACAGAATTTAATGGTGAAAAACTCTATGCACTCAACGATTTCGTTATAGAGAAAAGGGATTCTTCAAGAATGATAACCGTAAGGACTTATTCGAACAAACATCACATCGCTGATTATAGAGCTGATGGACTAATTCTTACAACTCCAACAGGCTCAACGGCTTATTCCCTGTCATCCGGTGGACCTATTCTCGCACCTTCTACACGTGTTTTTTGCCTTACTCCTATTTGTCCACATTCGATGAATCTCAGACCTCTTGTTATACCTGATACCAACGAAGTTAGCATAATTACTTTTTCGCCTACCGGTGAATCAAACCTTGTTGCTGACGGACAAATCATCAGGGTTCTAAAGAATAATCAAATGGTCGTTTTCAAACGCTCAGAAGCTGTCGTTAAACTTATCAAACCTCTTAACTCAAGCTATTATGACCTGTTAAGAGAAAAACTCCTTTGGGCTGCTAATGCTGTTGATTTCAATCCTGAACTTAGTAAAGTTTGATCCATTTAATTTCAACGATTTAAGAGAAATAATATGAATTTTTTAGCATCAATTGTTTGGAATGTATCTCCAGAAATAATACAGTTAGGTCCCATTCATATCCGATGGTATGGACTTCTGTTTGCCCTTGGCTTTATTCTTGGTTATACATTAATGTCATGGATATTTAAGGTTGAAAATAAAAGTCCGAAAGCACTTGAATCTTTGACTATCTATTTAGTCCTTGGGACTGTTATTGGTGCAAGGCTCGGTCATTGCCTTTTCTATGAACCTGATTATTATTTAGCTAATCCAATTGAAATGTTATACGTCTGGAAAGGCGGATTGGCAAGCCATGGAGCTGGCATTGGTATTATCCTTGCATTGCTTGTTTTTAACCGCAGGTTCAAAGATATTAAACTAATCTGGGTTTTCGATCGGGTTGTTATTCCTGTCGCACTGGCTGCCTTCCTTGTAAGAATGGGTAATCTTTTCAATTCTGAAATCATCGGAAAACCGACAGATTTGCCTTGGGCTTTTGTTTTTACAAGTGTTGACAACATTCCTCGCCATCCTTCTCAACTTTATGAAGGAATTTCTTACCTGATTATATTTATTATTTTATTTTTTATTTACAAAAAATATAAATCCAGCCTTCCCTCCGGAAGAATTGCCGGAATTTTTCTGATTCTTCTCTTTGGAGCACGATTTTTCATAGAATTCTTCAAAGAAACTCAGGCTGATTTCGAAAAGACCCTTCCACTTGATATGGGTCAATTCTTGAGCCTACCTTTCGTATTGTTAGGTGTTTATTTTCTTTATTATTCTTTCACAAAAGGAAAAAATAAATCTTAATTCTCATAACTTTTTTTGAAAATAAATTAAATCTTAAGCTTGTAAGATTAGGTTTTTAACTAAAACCTTTTTCATTTTATACAATTCAAAGTTTTTTTAGCTTTGTAAAATAATTCACAGAAAAATTATATTTTTTTAAAAAACATTTCTCTATCTCGAATGATTTTAATAATTTAGAAATCTTGTATTTTTTTAATTTTTCAATTAAAATGTTTTTGGAGTATTTGAAATGAACGTTTACGAGACAAAAAATATCAGGAATGTTGCATTATTAGGTCACGGCGGTTGTGGCAAAACAACATTTGCCGAATCATTCCTTTTTCAAACAAATGCAATTAACCGAAGAGGAACAGTTGAAGAACATAACACTCAATCTGATTATAATGAAATAGAACACGAAAGGGGGACTTCTGTCCTTGCAACACCTTTATTTACTGAATATAACAATATTAAAATCAATATAATTGACACTCCCGGATATGATGACTATATTGGCGAAATGATTTCATCTATTAGCGTTGTGGAATCCGGTCTTATCATTTTAAATGCTCACGGCGGAGTTGAGGTTGGAACAGAAAACGCATGGGAATACGCAGAAAAATATTCTATACCTGTCTTTTTTGCTATCAATAAAGTTGACATGGATCAGGCTGATTTTAATGATACCTACGAGCAAGCCAAACAAACCTTCGGCAGAAATACTATCCTTTTGCAATACCCCTTGCAAATTGGTGCAGGTTTCAATTCTATTGTTGATATTTTAAATCAAAGACTATTAGTCTATCCCCAAACCGGTGGAAGTGCTCAAATTAAAGAAATTCCCGATTCTGAAAAAAGCAGAGTCGAAAGTTTAAGAAGTGAACTTGTTGAAGCTATTGCCGAGACCGACGAAGAATTAATGAACAGATACTTCGAAAATGGTGAGCTTGGAGAAAAGGAGCTTATGGACGGTCTCCGAAAAGCTTTTATCAATAGGCAGATTTTCCCTGTCTTTACCATTTCCTCAAAAATGAATATCGGAACCGATAATATTATTGATTTTATTACCAATATCTGCCCTTCTCCTGATGAATATGTCGGACGAGAAGATGTTGAAGGCAAACTTATTAAATATGATGTTAATTCACAAAATTCTATTTTTGTCTTTAAATTGTCCTCTGAAGCTCACCTTGGCGATATGACTTTCTTCAAGGTCTGTACCGGCAAAATTACTCCCGGTATAGATTTAATCAATGAGCAGAAAAATACCTCTGAAAGACTTAACCAGATTTTTGTTATGAGCGGGAAGAAAAGAATTGATGTCCCTCAATTAAATGCCGGAGACATTGGCTCTACTGTCCGATTGAAAGTTACTGCCGTTAATCATACTTTGCATGACAAATCTTTTAATATTAATTTCGCTTCGCTCAAATATCCCAATCCAAGAATCAGAATTGCCGTCGTCCCGAAAACAAAAGGTGAAGAAGAAAAAGTTGGTATGGGGCTTAATAACCTTCATCAGGAAGACCCAACATTAATTGTTGAGCACTCTCCCGAGCTTAAACAAATTATTCTTTATGCACAGGGCGAACTTCACATGGCTGCTGCAAAATGGAGACTCGAACATCGTTATAAAGTTGAAACTGATTTTATCGAACCCAAAGTTCCATACAGAGAAACAATCACTAAACAGGCAAGAGGTTTCTATCGCCATAAAAAACAATCCGGCGGTGCCGGCCAGTTTGCAGAAGTTCATATGATTATTGAACCATGGAGCGAGGATGCACCCTATTTCCCTGAGGTAACCATTAGAGGAAAAGAACTTATTGATCTCGATTGGGGTGGCAAACTTGAATATGTGAATTGCATTGTTGGTGGGGTTATTGATGCAAGATTTATGCCGGCAATCCTGAAAGGTATTATGGAAAAAATGACTAATGGTCCTCTGACAGGATGTTATGTCCGTGATATCAGAATATACGTCCATGATGGAAAAATGCACCCTGTTGACTCTAACGAAGCTGCTTTTAAGACTGCTGGCAGAATGGCTTTCAAAGAAATTTTCGTAAAAGCTGACCCAAAAATTTTAGAGCCTATTTACGATGTTGAAATCAAAGTTCCCGAAGAATATGTCGGTGATGTTATGAGTGATTTACCCTCCAGACGTGGTGTAATTCTCGGTATTGACGTCGAAGGAAGATATCAGAAGATAAAAGCAAAAATGCCATTAGCAGAGCTTGACAGATATTCTATTGCTCTAAGATCTATGACTCAGGCAAGGGCTACCCATTCTCAAGCCTTTTCGGAATATCAGCAGGTTCCACCTAATGTTCAAATGAAGTTAATCGAAGAGAATAAGAAATCTCAAGCTGAAGAGGAAAATTGAAAAAGCTTCTTGTTTTATGTGTTTTTGTTCTTGCTTTTTCAAGCTCGAGCGGCAAGATCTTGATGAAGCCTTATCTTCAGGCTTTGGCTCATAACTCTGTCATTGTTATGGTCGAAACTAATAATTCAACACCTGTAACAGTTCAATATGGTCTATCAGAAAATCTTGAACAGAAATCCTCAACTTCATTTTTCGTTGAAACAGAACGCAGAAGAAATAATACCTTCGTTCACAGAATCAAACTTGATAGTCTAAGTATCAACACTACATATTTTTACAAAGCCATTCACGAAAATGATATATCCGAAATTTCAAAATTCAGGACAGTTCCAGATAGAAATCTTCCAATTTTATTTGCCGTCTCGGGTGATAATCGCTCTAACCCATTTGACCATTCCAGAAAATCCAAAAAAATTAAAAGATTTGAGCCATTATTTTCAATTTATACAGGTGATTTATGTTTTGACGGCAGGTATGATACCTGGAAATCTGAATTTTTCACCGAAGATGAGTTAAATTTAATTTCTCAGGTTCCTTTCTTTAATTCAATTGGCAACCACGAGGGCTCCGGACAAAATTCAAAAGCATTTTTAGAGCCTGCTAATAAATTTTCAGGTCATAATTTCTTTTATTCTTTTGATATCGGTAATATTCATTTCATAATTATAAGCACCGAACACAGCGTTAAACCCGGTTCTGAACAATGGAAATTTGTTGAGCAAGATCTTAAAAATACAGAAAAAAAATGGAAAATTGCTGTTTTCCATGAACCTGCTTATAGCGGGGGCGGCCACGGTAACAACAAAAATATGATTAAAATGAGCTCTGAACTCTTTGAAAAATACGGAGTTGATATTTGTCTAACCGGACACAATCATTATTATCAAAGAAATTTTGTCAATAACATCTATCATATGGTTTTTGGAGGCGGCGGTGCACCATTATATACTCCAAAGGATGAAGAATATACACAAATCAGCGTCAAAGATTTCAATTACGGTATTTTCGAAGTTTTTGATGATAAAATCAACATCAACGTCTATAACCTTAAAGATGAAAAGATAGACAGTTTCCAGATTAATAAATAATTTTTTTTTCAACTAAAAAAGGGGTTCTTCATTCACCCCTTTTTATCATAAAAATTACTTCTAATAAAGCTTTTTAAAGACTGATTGTATTCTCATTCATTGATTCAAGGCTTTTTACAATAGCTGCAAGGCATTGCCCGGCTAACTGACCATCGATAACTCTATGGTCATAAGTTATTGAAACAAAAGCAATATGTCTGACAACAATTAAATCTTCCCCGTCAATTTCTTTAACCACAGGTCTCTTTTTGATTGCTCCTATTCCCATAATTGCTGTCTGTGGCTGATTTATAACCGGAGTTCCAAAAAGGGTTCCGAACGTCCCCACATTAGTAATCGTGAAGGTTCCGCCCTGTATATCATCGGGATTGAGTTTCTTGCTTCTCGCTCTTGTAGATAGGTCATAAACAGATCTTGCAAGGCCGGAAATACTCAGTGCATCTGCATTCTTTATAACTGGTACAATCAGATTGCCATCTTCTAATGCAGTTGCTACACTCAAATGAATTCGTTTATGAAGTATTATATTTTTTCCATCAACACTAACATTGACCCTCGGAAAAGCTCTTACTCCATCCACTGCAGCCTTTGCAAAAAAAGGAGTGAATGTCAGTTTGAAACCTTCCCTTTTTTCAAATTCAGCTTTATGTTTTTCTCTGTATTTAACTATTCCTGTTACATCGGCCTCAGCAACACTTGTAACATGGGCTGAAGTATGCTTTGAGTAAATCATATGTTCGGCAATCAACTGACGAACTCTATCCATCGGAATAATTTCAACTTCAGCACCTATTGCCGCAGGTGAGACCAATGGAGTGGGTTCGGGCTTCTGAACTGCAGGCTGTGATATTTCAGGCTTCTTTTGTTCGATTACTGCCACTTGTGGAGCTGGGGCTTTTTTCCTGTTTTCCAGATAATTCATTAAATCATTTTTTGTTACTCTTCCTTCGGAACCAGTTCCTTTAATGGTATCAAGTTCTGCAAAACTGATCCCTTCGGCTTTGGCTATACTTTTCACCAATGGAGAGTAAAACCTGTTGCTCTTTTGCTGGCTGCTTTCCTGAGTTGCTTCATGTTGAGGTATAGCCTCCTCTATCGGTTCTGGAGCGGTAACACTTGATGTTTGAGGTTCTGGAGCTTTTGAAATAACGGCACCATCACCTGTTGAAATTTTTGCAATAACTTTTCCAACTTCGACTGTTTCGCCTTCTTTGGCAAGTAATTGAACCAGTACACCGCTTACTGGTGATGGCACTTCGGTATCAACTTTATCTGTTGAAATTTCGAGAATCATCTCATCACGCTCAACTGATTCGCCCTCCTTCTTTAACCATTTTAATATAGTTCCTTCCTGTAATGATTCGCCCATTTTAGGCATAACCACATCTACCAAAGAACCACCAGTAGCTTGTGGAATGTCCTGACTTTTCGGCTCAGTTTTTGGTTCTGATTTTTCGATTGGGGGAGGGGTTGCTTTTGGTTCCTGTGGTTTATTTGTATCTTCGGCGGGCTTGACTTCAGCTTTTCCTTCTGTTTCAATATATGCTATAACTTTTCCTACTTCAACAGTTTCATTTTCAGGGAAAAGTATTTGTGTCAGAACGCCTGCAACGGGAGATGGTACTTCGGTATCAACTTTGTCAGTTGATATTTCAAGTATCATTTCATCACGCTCAACATAATCACCTTCTTTTTTTATCCATCTAAGAATTGTTCCTTCCTGCAGTGATTCTCCCATTTTGGGCATTAGTACTTCAACTTTCATAATATCTCCATTTCCTACTTATTTTCAATTTTAATTAAACAAATAATTTAAAATTAAAAAATTATTATAATATGATTTGATAAAAATCTATGGGATGCTAAATAAATTGTCATCAATTGGATTATTCACCTGTATGTTCTCTATGATAACTTTTGTAAGCCTTTGATTATTATCAACTTTGGATTCAATTATACGGGGGAAAACTATTCCATTGAAAGAATAAAACTCCATCAATTTAAGTTTGAATGTCAGGTTTGTGCTTCCGAGAACCACCGTATGAACAAAATCCAGATATGTATTTGGGTCAATTGTATATGTATAATGATGATTTCCCGGAGTTGTAAATGCTAAATTAAAAACCTTTTTACCCTCATAAGCTGATTGATAAAGTGAATCGAGTTTTATTCCCTTGCTCTCATAATTAATCAATTTATCGGAATAAAACGAAAAAATACAATTCAGCATAGGCTTTATCGAAGCTACATCCATTGCTGAAAGTCTTTGTGGGGTAAATATGTTTTGTGAAGGATCTACCAGCCAGCCTTCGTCTCCATTGAAAACAGTAATTCCGTTTTGTCCCATTAAATCAATCTGTATTCGGTATTTATCAGGCGATTTATAGTAATAAACCATTGGAAATTCTGTCCCCTCTGTCTCAATTTTCCCGACAATTCTGAAAGTCTTTAAATTTTGTAAACTATCAATATTGCCTCTTGCCCTGAGATTTTTCTCAATCATACTTTCGGGTGTCTCGGAATAGAGAATTACATTTGCGAATATCAGAACACAAATTACAAGCTTATTTGTCAGTAATCTCATTTAATTTAATAGGATTATAAGTATTAACATTCTTAAAAACGATTGAATTTTATCAATATTGAATTTCCATTCGCTTATTTGATTTATTCAATACCTTCCCACCTCTATTCATAAATTCGCACAAATACCGAACGATTATAAATCCTTTGTTGAGGAGTGTCATTGCTGAAAGGATACTCACCAGTGATTAACACATTCACCCTGTTTCTATCAGTTTTTAGCAATCTTAAAGCAGATTCAGAACGTTTTGAGGCTAATAACCTATTATACTCTGGTGTTCCAATATTATCAGTAAATGGAAGAATTTCAATTCTCTTCCCTTTATTTAGGTTTTGCAGCACTATTAATTTCACTCTTTCATCAATATATGAAAAATCAGATTCATTAAAATTAAAATAACCAAGAATAAATTCACTATAGTTTTCGGTAGCTGTGCCTGTTTCTCTTATATTTTCATTAATATTAGAAAACTTATAATTGGGATTCAATACAAAATTCAAATTACTAACCTTTGAATTTCCTGAAATATCCATATAAATAGCAT
>Ga0129299_1001582_pt1 | contig 15178 bp, 14 predicted proteins | sample ConPoolayeCmetaG_FD_94477 | JGI IMG/M metagenome (GOLD analysis project Ga0129299, IMG submission 94477) | Hot spring microbial mat communities from California, USA to study Microbial Dark Matter (Phase II) - Cone Pool mat layer C metaG ... | reverse complement strand
TTGGCCAGGAAATCAGGCAAGACGTCCGACGTCGGCGGCGGTACCGCGACCCGCAGGTCCGCACCCGCCGGGGCCCGCAAGACCGCCGGCAAGCTGGAGTCTCTGGCGGACACGATCGTCCGCGCCGCCCGGGCCCGCAAGAGCCCGAGGCTGGAGATCCCCATCCGGGCGCTGTCCAACGTCAGCTTCAACCCGCGCAAGGCGATCATCGAGATGGGCGATGCCCGCCAGACGCGGGAGTTCTTCGACATGAGCATGGCCCGCAAGTTCATGCAGACCCTGCTCATCGCCGCCCAGTGCAAGCAGCTCATCGAGGCCGGAAAGACCGCCTCGATCCGCCAGATCTACTACCTGGCCAAGCACGACGTGGCCGGCACCCGCGAGAAGACCTTCACCGACCAGGCCGAGTCCGACCCGATCATCGAGGACATCGAGGTCGCGATCGAGGCCCTGCGCGAGGAGCTCCACGTCTACGCCAGCAACCGCGGCAACCTCGTCGGCCCGATCACCATCGTCGACGACGGCAACACCCTGGACTGCATGCGGATGGGCTCGGCCGGCTACCCGGTGCCGAGCATCGTCGAGCCGGACGTCGTCCAGTTCCGCAAGTGCTCGGCCAGGTTCGTGCTCCACGTGGAAAAGGACACCGTCTGGCGGCGGTTCTACGAGGACCGCTTCCACGAAAAGCACGAGTGCATCGTCTCCCACGGCGGGGGGCAGCCCGCCCGCGGCATGCGCCGGCTGCTGCGTCGGTTGCACGACGAGCTGAAGCTGCCGATCTACTGCCTGCTCGACAACGATCCCTGGGGGTACTACATCTACTCGGTCATCAAGCAGGGCTCCATCAACCTGGCCTACGAGTCGCAGCGCATGGCCGTGCCGGCGGCGCGGTTCATCGGCGTCTCCAGCTTCGATTACGAGCGCTGCGGGCTGAGCGACGACGTCAAGATCGGCATGGAGGACGCCGACGTCCGCCGGGCCAAGCAGATCCTCAACTACCCCTGGTTCAAGGGCAAGAAGCCGTGGGAGCGGGAGATCCGCAAGATGATGCAGAACGGCTTCAAGATGGAGGTCGAGGCCATGATCAACAAGCGCCTGACCTACCTCACCGAGGAATACGTGCCGATGAAGCTCCGCGACCGCTCCCAGTGGCTCGACTGAACGCCGGGCTCAGAACTCCCCCGCCTGCCGCCAGTCCAGCATCCCGGCCGGACCGACCCTGCCGGACTCGATCCGCCGCAGCTTCCAGCCGGACGCCGTCCGCTCGCAGACCACCGTCCAGCGGCTCCGGACCCCGTGCGCCGAGCGCGAACCGCTGTGCCAGTCGCACACCGCGGTGAAGGCGACCGTGGCCGAGCCGCCGTCCACCCGCACGTCGAAGCCCCCGACCCGCAGCTCGTCGATCCGGACCCGCTGGAGGTACAGGTCCGCGTCGCGCACGAAGTCCGCTTTGTCGCGGCTGCCGTCGTGGAAGCGTTCGTCCAGGGCGTCGGCCAGAGCCGCGGTGTCGCCGGCGTCCACCGCCGCCGCCGCGCCGGCGATCAGCCGCCGCAGCTGCTCGGCGTCGGTTTCCACCAGGTGCTGCACGGCCGGCAGCACGACGCACATCAGCAGCACCGCCGCCAGGAACCGACGCGTTCCGGGCGAGCGGCGCTGCCGGTGCACGGCCAGGGCGGCCGCCGCGATCGCCGCCTCGGCCAGCAGCAGCAGCGGCAGACTCTCCAGCAGCACGTAGTGGATGAAGCCGATCACCCGGACTCCGCGTCGTCCAGCCGGGCTCCTGCGGCCACCAGATCCCCGGGCCCGCTGCGGCGGATGCCCGGCGGCCAGTCGCGGGCCGGATCGTACCACTCGGCCAGAACCGCCTGCCAGTCGGCGGCCGACCGCGCCGCGATGAACGCGTCGCGCACCTGCCGCCCGGCAGGGTGAAGCTCGCTGTACTTGATGCCGAACTTGCGCATCACCGCCGCCGCCTTGCCGGGCCCGTAGAGCTCGGCCGCCCAGGCGAAGTGTCGGGCAATGACCTCTCCCTGCTCGGCCACCGTCGGGGGAGGCGGCAGGGGCCGGCCGGCCAGCAGCTCGCGGCACTCCCGGAAAAGCCAGGGATTGCCGATGCAGCCCCGCGCCGCGGTCACGCCGTCCACCCCGGTCTGCTCCATCATCCGCAGGCAGTCCCGGGCAGAGAACAGGTCGCCGCTGCCCAGCACCGTCCGCCCGCCGACATGGCGCTTGACCCGGGCGATGAAACCCCAGTCGCTGGAGCCGACGTAGCGCTGCCGCACCGTGCGCCCGTGCACGGTGACCGCCTCGATGCCGGCCTCGAAAGCCCCGTCCAGGATGGTGAAGAAGGCCCGCTCGCTTGCGGGCGAATCGTCCATGCCGCGGCGCATCTTGAGGGTGACCGGCCGCCTCCCGGCCACCGCCTCGACAACCGCCCTCACGATCGCCAGGGCCGTCTCCGGCACCGACAGCAGAAACCCGCCCCGGCAGCGGCCCAGGACCTTCCGCACCGGACAGCCGAAGTTGATGTCCACGACGTCGTAGCCGGCGTCCACCAGGGCGTCGGCCGCCCGGGCGAAGGCCTCGGGCTCGGACCCCATGAGCTGGCCGCCCACCGGGTGGTCGTCCGGCGCCAGGCGCGTGATCGCCCGCTGCCTGCGGCCGCGGGTCAGCACCAGCCTGTCCAGCACCACTTCATTGAGGGTGTAGGCCGCCCCCAGCTGCCGCGCGACGCGGCGCATCGGCAGGTCGCTGTAGCCGCTCAGCGCCGCCTGCACCACCGGGCTGTCCAACTCGAGCCGGCCGATCCGCAGCATGCCCCCATGCTAGCCCCCGGACGGCCCGCCCGGCAATGCCCGGACCGGCCTGCGCTCGACGCCGCTGATCATCGCGGGTTCGGGCGGATCGGCGGCTACGTCCGGGATATGCGGCGAGGAGCCGTCGCTTCCTCCCGCGGCCCGGGGTCAAGGGGTGTCCCATGCCTGTTCCATCCCGCCTCCGGGCCGACTCGATGGGCGTTCCTTCGCTTGCTTCCGGCCCGGAGCCCCTTTCGCCTGCCATGGACTCCCGGAATCAGAAGATCACCTCCTTGATCCGCCTCATTTCAGCATAGACTGCCTTCCAGTATCGCCGTCCATCCGAGCTGCGGAAACCGTTCCAGCCGCCGAAATGCAGGCCGGCCAGAATGTCGAATCGCTTCTTCTTCACGGCGTCGGGGCAGAGGTTCATCCAGTAGGCCATGAGGACCTTGCGGCTGTACCCGTCGCCCCGGCAGTCCTCCCACCGGCCAGGCACGCCGCTCTCGAGCCATTCGTTTCTGGTAATGCCGTACGGCCCGATGTGTGTCACTTCCCGGGTCATGAATACCCTGGTGCGTTCGATCCGCCGCATGGCCCTGAAGAAGACCTCCCAGTCGCTGTTGTGCCGGAAAGCAGAGACGATGAGCACCACCACCAGCAGGAACAGCAGGAAGACGCAACACGCCGCGTCCGATGATTCCGGCAGACAGGGCATGACTCATCCTCCTTGCGGGCGGCTCGACAGGCCCGATTCTTCGGACGCCACCGGCGACGGGCCGGTGTTGTGCCGGCGGGCCGGAACCGCCCCGGGACCGCCGGCGGCCCGCCGCGTTGCACCCCGGGCGTCGGCCCGGCCCCTTCGGCAGGGGCCCGGCCCCTTCGTCAGGCCGACGGCCCCAGGTGAGTATGCTCCCGGGGTACGACAGGAGAGGTCGTACCCCGCCGGCGGTGTCCTGCTTCAGTCGGAATTGGAGAAACCCGCCGTCTGAGTTACGCGCAACCGTTCACGGCTGATACCACGCCTGCCCCGGTCGTCGAGCCTGACTGCGGCTTTTGCCGGCGTTGTACCGCCACTGTTTCCGATAAATGATGGACACATGCGAGGCAATGGCCGGTGGAACCGGGCCGCGGGCATGGTACCAGCGACGGATCGCCGAACGGGAGGCGCAGGTCCGCCGGCGCGACGAGCGCATCGCGGCCCTGGAGCAGCAAGTCGCCCCTCTGACGGCCCGGGTCGCACAGCTGACCGCCCGGATCGCCAGGCTCTCCTGGAACTCCTCCAGGCCGCCCTCCAGCGACATCGTCAAGCCGCCCAAACCGCCGCCGGCTCGTGGACGACGCCACCCTGCACTATCGCCCCGTTCCGCCCCTGCGACCCTCCGGACCGTGAACGGTTGCGGCTTGCCCATCGGGCAGAACCGGGTGTTTTCAAGCGAAACCCTCCATGCCGTCAGCCCGAAGGAACCGATCGAGGGCGCCGGCAGGTTCGTTTTCGCCGCAAGCCTGCCAGCCCTGTCAGGGCCAGCATCAGGATGGGAACAGGTTCGGGGATCGCACAGACCCGGAAACCAACACCGCTGCTTTCGTACGTCGGGGTGTAGGCGTAAAAGCGGCAGGACGCATGCATGTAGATGAACAGGAAGTCCGAAGATCCGCCCCGCATGCCGCCCCGCGCGTGTCCATCCTTGTCGATCATCGTCTCATTCCACTCCCACACATTCCCTCCCTGATCGAACGTGCCGTACGGGCTGGCCGAGTTCTCGTGAGCGCCGACCTCGGTGCGCCAGTAGGGAGCGCCGATCGTCGAAAACCCGGAACCGTAGCCGGCGCTGTAAGTCGCGTTGTTTCCCGGATCCGTCGGAATCCCCAGCGCGTTGCTCGGCACGGCGTCGGCGCCGGTCGGGTATTCCCAATAGTGAGCCGTCAGGCCGTCATTCTTGTGGTAGGCCGCCTTGTACCACTCGTCCTCGGTGGGCAGCGCCCACCTCCAGCCCGGATTCCGCGTTACAGCCCGGAGTTCCGGCACGGTCATCGCACCGTTCAGTGTGTAGGCCCCGGTCTCCGTGGTGCCCGGTCCCTGTGCCCCGATCGGCTGGCCGTTATGCAGCCAGTTGACGAAGCGGGCCGCATCGCCCCAGGATACGTGATTCACGGGCCGATTGGCCCAGTCCGGCGCGACGCTGTACGTGTAACTTCCCGGGGAGCCGCTGCGCCGGATGTTGCATCCGTAGCGGTCCGGGTGGGCCTCGTAGTCCATGTAAGGGTTGTACAGCCCGTAGGGGTCGCTGGCGGCCACGGCGTTGAGGAACAGGCAGTACTGGGCGGCGGTCACTTCGTACCGGCCGATGAAGTACGCGTAGCTCACACTCCCGCGGCCGCCGGTTCCGTCGTTCATGACTCTGAGGTCAGCCGGATTGCCCGGGTTTTGCACCAGCACGGTCTCCAGGCTGGCCAGGCCGACCCAGGTGCCGTCGGGATTGCGGATCCCGCCCATGTTGAAGACGTCCGCTGCGGCCGTGCCGGCCAGCAGACCGACCAGCGCGCAGCAGCCACCGCTCAGCGCACGAAACGACACGGCAGGCCGTCCGCACACGTCCCTCCTCCTTCCGCCGATACGCGCCTGGGGTAGTTCGTTCTTCCCTGCCACTCAGCGGCAGACGGTTCTGCCGGCACCGGCAGTCGCCCGTCGATTGCTGGATTCGACATGCGTTCGACGCCGAACCGCGTTTGTGCTCTGTGTGGGCGCGCCCGGCTGCCACGATTGTACCCTCCCTGTCAAGGCTCGGGAAGCAGGATCTGCCCCCTGTCCTGCTTCAGTCGGAACTGGAGAAACCCGCCGTCTGAGTTGCACCTATGGGGCAGTACCAGACGGAGGATCGTCCAATGCCGAAAGAGCGAGGAATTTCAGTGGCACTGAGAAGATGGCCATCCTGCGGGAGCACCTGATCGAGAAGGTTGCGATCTCGGAGGTCTGCCAGAAGCACGGCGTCCAGCCAACGCTGTTCTATACCTGGCAGCTGTTCGAGGAGGGGGCGGTGGTGTTCGAGCAGCCGCGGGCCAGGTCCGGCCGGCAGGCGGCGGCCGAGCAGCGGAAGATCGAGGCCCTGGAGGCCAGGATCCGCAACAAGGACGAGGTCCTGGCCGAGCTGCCGGGCGAGCACGTGGCGCATGACAACACGGTCCGGCTGCACACCGGTCGGTTGAACGCCGGGGCAGGTTGCGGCCGTGGGGCGAGGGCGCCCGGGAGTGGCCGTCATCAGGCTAGGCCGGTGATGGCCGCCACGGCCGCCTGCAGCGCGACCTGCAGCACGCAGCTTTCGCCTTCGGTCAGGCTGTGGGCGGCGGTCTTGAGCTCGGCGCCGTCCTTGCGGACGCCGATCTTCATGTAGAAGCCGTCCTCGCCGGTGGAGCGCACGAAGGCCAGGCTCGCGTCGCCCCGCGGGCTGCGGTGAAAGAGCCCGGCGAACTTGCCGTCGTCGCGTTTCGGGCCGGCGCCGGGCTTGCGGCCGGTCAGCACGGCCAGCAGCTCGCCCAGATCCGGCAGCCCCAGCTTGAGGGTCAGCCCCTTCTCCCAGTCGAAGCGGGCGTGTTCGCCGTCGGAGGGCACCTGGGCGGCGACCTTGAGGAACACGGCCTCCTTTTCCGGGACGAAGCTCCAGGTCGAGGCCGCCCCCTGGCCGTTGGGGCGCGGCTTATAGAACTTCAGTTCGCGGAAGCGGTTCTGGGGCGCAGGGGCGGACTGCGGTTCGTCGAACAAGGGGCACCTCCCGATTTCTCTCTGCCGGCGATCCAGGAGTACGGCCGGCGGGCCTGTGCGGCTCCCCCGACGGGAGCCTGTTTGAATGCTAACAAAAACCAAACATGAGGTCAAGCCCCAATCTGCAAGGATTCCAGGGCTTTTCCGTACCCGGTACCGCTCATGGACAGGTCCCTTTGTCCGTGGGCGGTTTTGGCCTTTTCGTTGTGGCCGGGGACCGGGGCGGGCCAGGACGCGTGGGGTTGGCACTGCCGTCGTGGTCGGCTGGCGGTCGTCGACACCGCTGGGCCGCAGGTCTACATTGAGCAGCGTCGCCGGGCGCCAAGCCGGCGGTCCCGGGGAGCGGCACGCGGGCCGGCGGGACGATGGGGTCGGCGACCGGACCGGGCGTGGCCGCCAGGCCGTGGCGCGGCCGTGGCGAAAACCTGTTGAGGCGGGGCATCCGCGGAGACCCTTCCGCCTTGCGGTCCGCTTATAGAGGCACCGGCCATGACCAGAACGTCGATATCGGCTGCGGCGATGGTCGCATGCGGATGGTTGTCCACCGCGGCGGCGGCCGGACCGTGGGTGGTCTATGAAGGATCGACCGACCCGGGGCGGGGCCGGCACGTGGTGCTGGTCTCCGGCGATGAGGAATACCGCTCGGAGGAAGCTCTGCCCCAGCTGGGGCTGATTCTTTCGCGGCACCACGGTTTCCGTTGTACGGTGCTGTTCGCGGTCGATCCTTCCGACGGCACGATCAACCCGGTGGTCCGCGACAACATTCCCGGCCTGGAAATGCTGGAGAAGGCGGACCTGTTGATCATCGCGACGCGTTTCCGCGACCTTCCGGACGCGCAGATGAAGTACGTGGATGCCTACGTGGCCTCCAGCCGGCCGATCATCGGCATGCGGACCGCCACGCACGCCTTCAACATCCCCAGGGGCCGGACGTACGCCCGCTACAGCTACGACAGCACCGAGGAGGGCTGGGAAGGCGGATTCGGCCGGCGGATCCTCGGCGAGACCTGGATCAGCCATCACGGCGACCACGGCCGGCAGAGCACGCGCGGGGTGATCGATCCGGGGGCCGCCGAACACCCGGTCGTGCGGGGCTGTGAGGACATCTGGGGGCCGACCGACGTCTACACCGTCCGGCTGCCGTTGCCGGGGGACAGCCGCGTGCTGGTGCTGGGCCGGGTGCTGGAAGGCATGAAGCCGGGCGATCCCCCGCTCAGCGGGCCGAAGAACGACCCGATGATGCCCGTGGCCTGGACCCGGACGTACCCGGGGGCTCAGGGTCGCTCCGGCCGGGTCTTCACCACCACGATGGGGGCCGCGACGGACCTGGAGAGCGAGGGTCTGCGTCGCCTGCTGGTCAACGCCGCCTACTGGTGCCTGGGCATGGAGGACGTGATTCCGCGACGGGCCTGTGTGGACATCGTCGGGGAGTACCGGCCGTCGCCGTTCGGCTTCGGCGGGCACCGCAAGGGCGTGAAGCCCTCTCAACTGGCAGCGATGGCCGCTTCCGCGCCCGCCGGCGAGAGCCGCTGACCGCCGCGCGGCTCAGACGGCCTTTCCGCGGCCCGGCGGCCTCGATCAGGCGGCCGGGCGTCCGGGGTGCAGGCCATCGCGGCGGGCTGTCGGGGGCGGTAGAATCCGGCCATGGCCATCGAGGCCCGGGGCTTGACGGTGGTGCGGATCGGACGGACGGTCCTGCGCGACGTCGATCTGCGAATCGACGACGGCGAGCGGGTCTGCATCATCGGGCCCAACGGCGCGGGCAAGTCCACGCTGATGGCCGCTCTGCTGGGGCTGCTGCCGGCCGAGCGGGGCGAGGTGCGGCTGGACGGGGAGCCGCTGGCCCGGCTCGGGCGGCGCGAGATCGGCCGGCGGGTGGCGTACATGCCGCAGGTCCACGAGGGTCACCAGGGGTTCACCGTCGGCGAGGTGGTGGAATCGGGCCGCTACGCCCATGTTCATCCGCTGGCGGGCCTGGGCGAGGCGGACCGGCAGGCGGTCGGCCGCGCGGTCGAGGCCTGCCGTCTGGGCGACCTGCTGGACCGGCCGGTGGGCACGCTTTCCGGCGGCGAACGCCAGAAAGTCTGGCTGGCCGCCGCTTTGGCCCAGGACACGCCGGCGCTGTTTCTCGACGAGCCCACCGCGGCCCTGGATCCGCGGCACCAGGCCGACCTGATCGGCATCATGCGCCGCTATGCCGCCGCCGGCCGCACGCTGGTGGTGGTCTGCCACGACCTGAACCTTCCGCCGGCCATCGGCGGGCGGGTGGTGGCTTTGCGGGACGGGGCGATCGCGTTCGATGCCCCGGTCGAGCGACTGTTCGACCCGGCCGGCCTGGCGGCGCTGTACGAGGCGCCTTTCGTGCTCCACCGCGGCCCGGACGGGCGGCGGTCCGTGCATCTGGACGTGTGAGCAGGCCATGCCCGAAAGCCGTACGGTCACCTACCTGCTGCTGGCCGTCGCCTGCCTGGCGGCCGCGGCGGCTTCGCTGGGCGTGGGCACCTGCGGGGAGTCGATTCTGGTTCGCTGGGGCGAGCCGGGCAGCCTGCACACCTTCACCCGGCTGACCCTTCCGCGGCTGGTCATGGGCATGGTGGTCGGCGCGGCCCTGTCGGTGGCCGGCACCATGTTCCAGGCGCTGTTTCGCAATCCGCTGGCCTGCCCTTACACCCTGGGCGTTTCCAGCGGCGCATCGCTGGGGGCCTGTGTGGCCATCCTGGTGTTCGGCGGCGGGTTGTGGCACGGGTGGCCGGTGGTGGGTCCGGCGGCGCTGATCGGGGCTCTGGTATGCATGGTCACGGTCTACGCGATCGCCCGGCTGCGGTCCGGCTGCACCACCGGCACGCTGCTGCTGGCGGGCATCAGCATCGGCTTCGTGTGCTCGGCGGTGATCGTGCTGCTGCTGTTTCTGGCCCGCACGCACAACCTGCGGCAGGCGCTGATGTGGATGATGGGCTCGCTGGACGACGTGGTGGGCTTCGACGGGGTGCTGGAGTCGCTGATCATGATCGTCCCGGCAGCCGGCGTCGCGGCCTGGCTGCACCGCGACCTGGACCTGCTGATGATGGGCGAGGCGGTCGCCGCCGGGCGGGGGGTCGATCTGGTCGCCGCCCGGCGTCTGGTCTATGTGGCGGCCTCGCTGATGACCGCCGGGGTGGTCGCCCGGTGCGGGCCGATCGGCTTCGTGGGCCTGATCGTGCCGCACGCCATGCGTTCTCTGGTGGGGTCGTCGCACCGCCTGCTGATCCCGGCCTGCGCCCTGGCCGGGGCCACCTTCCTGCCGCTGTGCGACCTGCTGGCCCGTAACGCGATGTGGTGGTTGCGTCAGGAATCCCGGGAGCTGCCCGTGGGCGTGCTGACCAGCCTGGTCGGGGGCGCATTTTTCCTTTACCTGCTGTTGACCCGGCGGGGCGACCGCCCGATGTTATGAGAGGACCGCACCGCAGCGATCCGCCGGCGCCCGCGGGAACGTCCCGCCCCGGCCGGTCCGTGTTGCCGGCCGGCACGAGGAAGTCCCCGGGGCCATCGGCTGGAATGGCCTGCCGGCCGGCGGCCGCATAACATGGCGGATGTCCGCGGATTTGCCGGCGGCCGGATCAAAGCCGCGCAGGTGACGACAAGGAGAGTCGGATGTTTCACCCGGACAGGCACGGATGCGCCGGCGCGGTCGCGATCGGCGGGCGGATCGCTGTGGCGGCGGCGTGCGTGGTGCTGGCCGGCTGCAAGGCCCCGTCCGGCCCGGCGCACGAGCAGGCCTTCATGAGCCCGGCGGCTCCGGAGGTGGAGCGGCCCCGGCCGGGCGTAAGTCCCTTCGTTCCCCTCGCCGGACGCTCCGAAACGGTCGAACTCGGCCGGTCGGTCCAGGGCCGCCCGATCGCCTGTCAGGTGTTCGGACACGGCCCGGACACCGTCCTGATCATGGCCGGCATCCACGGCAGCGAGCCGGCCGGCGGCCCGCTGGTGCGCGAACTGGCCGGCTACCTGGTGCGGCACCCGGAGCTTCTGGAAGGTCGGCGGATCATTCTCCTGCCGGAGGCCAACCCCGACGGACTGGCCGCCGGGCGGCGGTTCAACGTCCGGGGGGTCGATCTGAACCGCAACTTCCCGGCCTCGAACTTCGCGGCCGTCTCGCGCCACGGCCCGCGGCCGCTCTCGGAGCCGGAGAGCCGTCTGCTGGACGATCTGCTGGAGCAGTATCGCCCCGCCCGCATCGTGACCATCCACCAGCCGTTGAACTGCATCGACTGGGACGGGCCGGCCCAGCGGCTGGCGGCGGCGATGGCGGCGGACTGCGACCTGCCCCTGCGGAAGCTGGGCGCACAGCCGGGCTCGCTGGGCTCCTACGCCGGCGACATGCTGGGGATCCCCATCGTGACCGTGGAACTGCCGGGTCCGGCCAGCCGGCTCAGCCCGGCGGAGCTGTGGGTCCGCTACGGCCGGATGCTCCTGGCGGCGGTTCTCTTCAACGGGCGGGAAACCCCGCCGGCGACGCCGGTGCGCGAGGCTCGCCCTGCCAGGGTCCCTGCGGCCGGAGCCCGCTGAAAGCCTGTCGGCGGCTGTTCGGCCGGGCGCAGGCCAGCCCGCCTGCGATCGCCGGATCCCGGCCGGCGGCTCAGTAGTCGATCCAGCCCCATTGGCGGAAAACCAGTCGCAGCCAGGAGTGCGTCCAGGGGTTGGCGTCGCGCATGGCGAAATAGACGCTGTAGAGCGACACCGCCAGCATCATGTGGACGATGATCTGCCCTCCGCGGCTGCGGCCGATGCGCTCCAGACCGGCCGGCAGAAAGACCAGCCACAACGGGATCATCCAGAACAGCCAGCGGAAGCCGTTGCAGCCGCCGCCGTAGTTATTGGTGGTGAACGTGTAGACGCCGACCACGGCCGCAAAAAGCCCCGCGGTCAGCCCGGCCAGCGCCGGACAGGCTCCCGGTCGCCCGCGCAGGTGGCCGGCCAGCCCGACGGCGCCGATCAGGAAGATGGGTGTCAGCGAGAAGAAGCCGTCGTGCCCGACGAGCATGTGGGCCAGATACACCGGCCTGGGCTCGGCCAGGGCATCGATGCCCTGTGGATGGTTCCAGTAACTGCCCGGATAGTCGTAGGGCCCGCCGGGAACGCCGAAGCGGGCATAGGCCGGGCTGAACGAGCCGGTCACGAGGTAGTTGGTGTACAGGGCGGCGCAGGCCGGCACGGCCGCGGCGGTCAGACCGGCCATCAGGGTGCGGTTGGGATCGCGGATCAGCAGACCGGCGAACAGGGCCACCGCCAGGAGCCCGGCCGGCAGCTCGATCGCGGCGGTGAACGAGGCCAGGAACCCGGCCAGGGCGAACAGGTGCCATGAGCGCCGCCGGTCGTACCAGATCCGCATGGCCGCCTCGACGGCCAGGAAACCGGTGCAGGCCGCCGGGACGTGGTTGTTCAGCGTCACCACCCAGGGGGTCAGGTAGGTGCACAGGGCGGCACAGGCCATCGTGAAGTTGCGCACGAAGACCGAGGAGGTCATCCGGAATACCCGTCCCCGCAGCACGAAGAGGAACACGGCGAACGGCAGCACCTGGGCGGTGATCAGGATGACGCGTTGAATCGCCCGGGGGTTTTCGTGGAAGCTCCAGCCGGTCAGCTTCGAGGCGGCCAGCCCGATCCCCGCCAGGCAGGTCGGCAGCAGCGGCGGCTTGCTGGAGTAATAGCGGCCGTCGATCCGGATCATGTCGATGGTCCAGAGGACCCCGGCGTCGCCCGCGGGCCCGTCCGGCGAGGGCGGCGAGGCCCAGGGCGGCTCCGGGTCGCGGACGAAGGCGTAGGTGCCGTGTTCCATCAGCGAGTAGACCGTGTTCCAGCGCGAGGCGTCGTTGGGCGAGTCGGCCAGGCGTTCGGTGGTCAGGATCGTCCAGCAGGCCAGGGCCACGGCGAACAGGATCACCGGGACGGTGAGATCGAGGCGAACCGTCATCAGCGGGTTGCCGGGCGGACCGGTGGATCGGGCACCATGGGCGCTGGAGTCCTGCATCCGCTCATCCCCGCCGCGGCCGGCATCAGACCCCGCTGAAGGCGCTGAAGCCGCCGTCGACCGGCACGGTGATGCCGGTGACGAAGGCCGAGGCCGGCGAAATCAGCCAGCTGACGGCGCCGTAGAGGTCTTCGGGTTTTCCGTAGCGGCCCATCGGGGTGTGGGCCAGGATGGTCTTGCCGCGAGGCGTCATTTCGCCGGTGTCCCGGTCGATCAGCAGAAACCGGTTCTGCTCGGTGAGGAAGAAGCCCGGGGCGATGGCGTTGACCCGGATCCGCGGCGAGTACTCCTGGGCCATGTGGACCGCCAGCCACTCGGTGAAGTTCTTCACCCCGGCCTTGGCCGCCGAATAGGCGGCGATCTTGGTCAGCGGCCGCAGGGCATTCATGCTGGCGATGTTCAGGATCACGCCCTCGCCCCGTTCGGCCATCGCCCGGCCGAAGACCATGCTGGGCAGGATGGTCCCGATGATGTTGAGGTCCATGACGCTCCGGAAGGCGTCGATCGGCAGGTCGAAGAACGGCTGGTCGGGGCCGGTGGTGGCCCTGGGATGGTTGCCGCCGGCGCCGTTGATGAGCACGTCGATCCGCCCGAAGGCGGCCAGGCAGGCCTCGTAAGCGGCCTGGAGGCTCGGGCGGTCCAGCACGTTGGCGGCCGCCGCGATCGCCCGGCCGCCGGCGTCGCAGATCCGGGAGGCTACGGCCTGGGCGGCCTCGAGCTTCAGATCCAGCACCGCCACCGCCGCCCCGCAGCGGGCCAGGTGCTCGGCGATGCCGCCGCAGAGTACCCCCCCGCCGCCGGTGATGGCCACCGTCCTGCCGGTCAGATCAGACATCCGCCGTCGTCCCTCGTGCCGCCGGCGCCCCGCGCCGAACCGCCGCCTGCCGAGGCTCTGCGGCGGGCACCGCCGCCCACGGCCGCGGAGACGCTGCCTCCGCGGGCCGCCGCCCGGTGAAAGCGTTCCCCACTGGACTCGAACCGCCGCCGAATTCCCAACAAAAACGACGATTCCGGGGAATCGGGCGCACCGTTTGGCGCAAACGCTGTTCCGGGCACGCCCGACGCTCGCCTTGCCCGTATCAAGGCATTGTGGCCGACGCTACCCGAGGACGTCAAGGCGGCGGTAATGGACCTGGTCGGCAAGGCCGGTGTCACCGGTGCCACCGTCACCGAAACCCCGCCGGGCGGCACCCAGAACGGGCGTTTTGGTGACGGCCGCGGATGATCGATGCGGCGATGCATGCTGTGGCGGCCAAGCCTGGTCCGACCTGGCATGGCCCGGCATGGCCGACCCCGAGCCGCAGCGTGAATCGACGGGCCCGCAACGCCTCAGGAAAGGCCCGTAGAACGCGGTTGCAGCCCCGCCAGGAGACGATCGGCCGCGGGCCGGTGGACCGCCGGGCGGATGCAGGGCTACGCGCGGCTGCGGGGGACGGCGGCGACGATGAGGTTCACGCCTGGCCCCGACGGCCGGGGCTAGCCGGCCGGGACGCAAGGCCCGCGCATCGACGCATCGACGCATCGACGAAACCCCGCGCCGCGGGGCCGAAAACGGGGGTTTCGTCGATAGCGGCCGGACCGTGGACACCGCCAGCCTGGCGGGAGTTTTGGCGCGACCCCCACCCCCTCGCCGGCCATCTATGCGATGACTACTTTTCTCTTTCCCCCGACGGCGTTTTGTCGTAACATAAACTAGTGAGTACTAACTTGAGGAGATCGCCATGCACGAGATGAAGCCGCACGATGCGTTCGAGGACCCCTTCGCCGATGCCGGACCGGCCGACGGTGCGGCCGGCGGTGAAGTGGAGGCCGCCCTGCGGGAACTGGGCCTGTGGGAGGAAGCCTGCGACTACCGGCGCGCGCGGGAGGCCTTCTGGAGCCGCCGGCTGCCGCCGGTGGTTGCCCGTGCGCGGGCGGCCCGGGAGTTCCTGGAGCACTACGGGAAGCTGGCGCCCCGCCCGGGCCGAAGCGGACGGCGCGAGCCCATTTCCGGTGCACCCGCTGCACGCCCGAAACGCGAGGCCCTGCTGCAGGTGCCGGTGACCGATGAGACGTTCTGCGACCCGAAGGCGAGCCAGACGACCGAGTTGCGGTGGGTCGCCGAGAACGTGAACCGCCCGCTGGAGGAGATCGACCCGCGGCGCTGCCCCACCCGGGCGGCCTGGAACCTGCTCGTGGAGTCCGTGGACGACCCGCGGACGTTCCTCTACGAGGTGTATCGGCAGGTGAAGGTTCGCAAGGAGGAGCTGGAGGCCGAACGCCGACGCATGCCGGCGGATCATGTTCGAGCGGCCCTGCGAACCTTCGCTGCGTCCGTGGGGATCAGCCTGCAAAACTGCGGCCCGTCTTGCGGTGATGCCCCCTGCCGGTGCGCGGCGACCAGGGAGTGATCGGGATGGCGGGCCGACCGATGTCGATGATCCGGCGCGTGGAGGCCCTGGAGGTGGCCGGCCTGCAGCTCGCCCGCAGGATGGCGGCCGCGGTCCCTGAGGTCTACCTGGACAACGACCGCCTGCCCGCCCGCGAAGATGAGCTCACGCTGGCCTGGCGCGAGTGCTACCGGACCGCCTTCCGGCTGTGGCGGACCCTGACCCGCCTGGGAGACGCGGTCCGCAGGCG
>Ga0129299_1001581_pt1 | contig 15178 bp, 21 predicted proteins | sample ConPoolayeCmetaG_FD_94477 | JGI IMG/M metagenome (GOLD analysis project Ga0129299, IMG submission 94477) | Hot spring microbial mat communities from California, USA to study Microbial Dark Matter (Phase II) - Cone Pool mat layer C metaG ... | reverse complement strand
GCCGGTCGCAGACCGGCTGGGAGCTTTTGAAGCAGTCCCAAAAGATTAGCTTGATGCCTATGGGGTCTGTGACCCCCGCCAGTGGGGCCCGCCGGGTCACAGACCCGGCGGGAGCGGGGCAGGCGGGAAATACTGCCGGGGGTGTAGGACAACGGCGAGCAGTTGTCCTACCACCCTTCTTGCGCCAGTGCTCCTCCTGTGGTATCATCCGCCCGCTATTTCGTTCGAGGGAGGTCTCTATGTCAGCAGAAACGCCAGCGGTCAAGATGCCGCCTCTGTGGGTGATCAAGCTACGCGCGCCTTTCTTTGTGGCCGACCTGGTGCCGGTGCTTCTGGGCACGGTCATCGCCTGGGCGCGCCTGGGCGCTTTTAATCTGTGGACCTTTTTGTTGACCCTCCTGGGCGCGGTCTGCCTCAACGGCGCCACCAACATGGTCAATGACTATTTCGACCACAAGTGGGGCTCTGACGAGGTCAATACCGAGTTCGCCAACCCCTTTACCGGCGGCAGTCGCCTGATCCAGATGGGCCTGGTCAGGCCACAGGAGATGCTCTGGCAGGGCATGGGCTTGTTTGTCGCCGGCAGCCTGATCGGCCTTCTCCTCCTCTGGCTGACCCATGCCTGGGCGATCCTCTGGCTGGGCATCATGGGCGTCTTTTGCGGCTATTTCTACACGGCGCCCCCGATTCGCCTGGCGCGCACCGGCCTGGGCGAGCTGGCCGTGGGGCTGTGCTTCGGCCCGTTGATGGCGCTGGGCGCCTATGTTGTCCAGGCCGGCACGCTGAGCTGGGAGACGGCGGTCGCTGCTCTGCCGGTCATGATCCTCATTGCGCTGGTGCTGTGGATCAACCAGTTCCAGGACATGCCCGCCGACGCCGCGGTGGGCAAGAATCATCTGGTGGTGCGCCTGGGCCGCCAGCGCGCAGCGACGGTTTACGGGCTGCTCCTGGCAGCGACGTACCTCCTGCTGGTCGGTGGCGTCCTCTTTGTCGGTGTCTCGCCCTTTGCCCTGCTGGGGCTGCTCACTGCGCCGCTGGCACTCAAGGCCTACCGCATCGCCCGCGTCCACTATGACCATCCCCAGGAACTGACGCCGGCCAACGCCGCCACCATCCGCATTCACCTGCTGACCGGCCTGCTGCTGTCGCTGGGCTACCTGATCCAGGGCATCGTCAGCCGGCTGGTGTCAATTTGAGCCGGTCAGCGTTTCGCTTTGCTTCGGCGGAGGAAAAACGCGCCTTTACCCGCGGCCTCTTTGCGCGGTTGGCTCCGCGCTACGAGCTGGTCAACGTGGTCATGTCGCTGGGGCAGGTGAACGCCTGGCGGCGCGCCGCCGCCGCGGCGCTGCAGCCTGCCCCCGGCGGCTGGCTGCTCGACGTGGCGGCAGGGACGGGGGGCGTCACCCGCGCCGTGGCGCGGCGCTGGCCGACGGCGCGGGTGGTGGGGGTCGATTTCTCCCGCCCTATGCTCGACATCGCCCGCGCTCAGCGGGGCGGTGAGGGCCTGCGCTGGGCAGAGGGCGACGCCCTGCGCCTTCCCTTTGCTGATGCCACCTTCGATGGCGTGGTCAACGGTTTTATGCTGCGCAACGTCACCAGCGTCGAGGCGACGCTGGCCGAGCAGACGCGCGTCGTCCGCCCCGGCGGCCGCGTTGTCTGCCTGGAGATGAGCTGGCCGCGCAACCGGTTCTTTCGCCCCTTCTTCCGCTTCTACTTTAGCGGCCTGGTGCCCCTGCTGGGCTTGTTGCTGACCGGCTATCGTCAGGCTTACGAATACCTGCCCTACTCGGTCGAATCGTTCATCGATCCGGACGGACTGGCAGCGACGATGGAGCGGGTGGGGCTGCGGCAGGTGCGCTACCGCACGCTGATGATGGGGACGGTGACGCTCCATGTCGGCGAAAGGCAATAGGGGAAATGGCTGAAGCCGTGCGCGTCATCCGCTGCGCCGGACGGGCTTTTTTCGACGAGCTCTATACGCTCTTCGTCCTGAGCATCCTGACCGTTCTGTGTCTTCCCCTGCTCGCGCCGTTTCCGCCAGCGCTGGCTGGCCTGTGGAGCGTCGCCCGGCGGATCGCCGAGGGCCGCGCCGTCCGCGTGCGCGATGGCTGGGATGGCTTCAGGCGCTATTTCTTTCCCGCCTGGGGGCTGGCGCTGATCAACCTGGCGGCCTATAGCCTGATGTTCTACAACATGGTCTTTTACGCCAATCTGCCTTTTCCCGTCCCCGACTGGATGCCGCCTGCCCTGCAGGCTTTTTGGACGGCGGCTCTGATCGTGTGGAGCGGCTGGCAGCTCTTTGCGCTGGCGGTGCTGGTCGAGCAGGAGCGCCCTCACGTCTTGAGGGCGCTGGGGCAGGCGCTGGCGCTGATGGGCAAGGATGCCGTCTTTACGCTGACTCTGCTGACCGTCGAGTCGCTGCTGATCGCGCTGGGCATAGCGGTGCTGGGGCTGGGCATCTTTGTCCTGCCGGGCGCGCTGGCCATCCTGACGGTCTATGCGGTCCGCCATCTGTGGGGCAAAGAGGCGGCCGAACCGTGAAAGAATGGTTTCTCTACCTGCTGCGCTGCGCCGATGGGACGCTCTACACGGGCGTGACCACCGCGCTGGGGCGGCGGGTGGAGGAACACAACGCCGGGCGGGGCAGCCGCTACACGGCGAGCCGGCGACCGGTCTGGCTCATCGGCGCATGGCGTTTCGACAGCCGCGCGGCCGCTCAGCGCGCCGAGGCCCGCCTGCGCCGCCTGCCGCGGCAGGAGAAGGAGCGGCTGGCGCTGGCGGGCGATCCCTTCCTCGACGGCCCCTACTGCGGCCCTCAGGCACAGACTTGACGAACAGGCAAAGCTGTGGTATTGTGCAGCCCGTTGCCCCGCCAGAAGGGGGCCAGATATCGAGAAAGGAAGGTCAGTACGTCAGCATGTCAGGCAACAACAATCGATCACAGGGAACCGTGCAATGGTTCAGCCGCGTCAAGGGGTTTGGCTTTATCCGCCCCGACGATGCGGAGGAGGACGTCTTTGTCCACTTTACCGCGATCCGCGGCGAAGGGTATCGCAACCTGACCGAGGGCCAGCGGGTCGAGTTCACCATCGAGGACTCGCCCAAGGGCCCCCAGGCCGCGGATGTGGTTGGCCTATAGGGTCTGCCTGCTTTGCACGGCCAGGACCCCGGCAACGCCGGGGTCTTGCTTTAAGGTGCCGGGCTTAGCGCTGAATGACCCGACCCTGCATGTCCGGCGGCACCGGCAGGCCCAGCAAATCCAGCACGGTCGGAGCCACGTCCATCAACTGCAGCCCCTCGACGTAGCGGCCGTGGTGATTGCGGCGCGGCTCCCAGAGGATCAGGACGCCGTTCTGGTCATGGTTGGCGTCATCGGGGCCGCTGTCGCTTTCAGAGGCGTACACGTCCGGCAGGCCGAATGAGCCGACTGCTCGCCAGCGCAGGTCGCCCAGGTAGACGATCAGGTCGGGCGGGATGTTGCGGATCGTGCGGTAGAGGTCTTGGGGTTTGAACACCCGTGAGCCCAGCGGCTTGCCGTCGGGGCCGGCGATGGCTTCGATCATCTCCTTGAGCCGGTCGCGCATCGATTCGTACTGGCTGGCGGGGATTTTGCCCTGCGGTTCGCGCCCGGCGACGTTCATAAAGATGCGGGCATAGTAGCCGCCGGCGGCCCAGGCGGTGGTGTTCTGCCAATCGACCTCGACCTTTTCGAAGGGCACGATGCCCTGGTAGGGCAGCTCGTCCTTGAGCGCCAGCAGGCCCTGGCGGCGCAGCCACTCGTTGATGGCAAAGCCGCCCTGCATGGCCTTGGCCCCATGGTCGGAAACGACCAGCACAGCGGTGTCGTTGTCCAGCATCGCCAGCAACTCGCCCAGCGCGCGGTCCAGATAGCGGTAGTAATCGGGGATCGCCTGCTGGTAGGGGTTGCCCGGCTCGTGCCTGGGATGGGCCGGGTCCCAGTGCTTCCACATGCCGTGGTGAATGCGGTCCAGCCCGATCTCGACGAACATGAAGAAATCCCACGGCTTTTCGCGCAGCAGGTACTGGATCACGGCAAAGCGCTTTTCGGTCATCTCCTGGATCTGTCGCAGGAGAAAGCCCTTGTCCTCGGTGCGGAACTGGGGCACGTCCAGGTCATAGGGCCGGCCCTCCAGCACGCGGTCGATCTCGTAGCGCAACTGGGGGGGATAGGTGTACTGGCTCTGGGTGCTGGGGGTGAGAAAGCTGCTGATCATGTGCCCCTTGAGCGGGCGAATGGGGTAGGTCTGCGGCACGCCGACGACGATCGACTCGCGGCCGGCCTCGCCCATCACCTCCCACATCCGCCGCTCCTGGATCACGTTGCCGGTGGCAATGGACATGCGGTCGTAGGAATAGTCGGCGCGGTTGCGAAAGTCGTAAAAGCCCAGCGTGCCGGGATCCTTGCTGGAGAGCATCGACGTCCAGGCGGGAACGGTGACGCAGGGGATACAACTGGAGAGCGGGCCGTAGATGCCCTCGTCGATGAGGCGGCTGAGGTTGGGCAGTTGATCCTTGAGGCCCAGCGCACCCTCGGCGCCGCTCTGGAAAAGCACGGCAGGCGGGGCGCAGTCGAGGCCCACGACAAGCACTTTGCGCGGATGGCGTCGAAAGAGTCCTGGCATTACGGCTCCCGTTTTCGAATCCCCTCCATCAGCACACGGGCGACCTCAGGACGGGTGAATTCGCCGGGCAGCATTTCTCCCCGCTCCAGCATCTCGCGCACCTGCGTTCCGCTCAACATCACCCAGTCCTCTTTGCTGTGCGGGCATGTCTTGGCCGAGACGACGGTGCCGCACTTTTTGCAGTAGAAGGTGTGCTCGAACTTGAGGGGGATAATGCCAATGTCATCCGCCGGGAACTGGTCAAAGATGTTCTGGGCGTCGTAGGTGCCATAGTATTTGCCGACGCCAGCGTGGTCGCGCCCGACAATAAAGTGGGTGCAGCCATAGTTCTTGCGGGCGATGGCGTGAAAGATCGCCTCGCGCGGGCCGGCGTAGCGCATCGCGGCGGGAAAGACGCCCAAAATGACGCGGTCGGGAGGGTAATAGTCGCGCAGGATGGCCTGGTAGGAAGCGATGCGCACGTCGGCGGGGATGTCGTCCTGCTTGGTCTCGCCGACGAGGGGATGGAGGAAAAGGCCGTCGACGATCTCCAGCGCCGTCTTTTGGATGTACTCGTGGGCGCGGTGGATGGGGTTGCGGGTCTGGAAGCCGACCACCGAGCGCCAGCCGCGGCGGGCGAACATGCGCCGCGTCTGCGCGGGGGTGTGGCGCAGTTCGGGGAACTCGCTGCGCACAGCCGAAGGCCAGTCGACCAGCCAGATGTCGCCGCCGAGCATGAACTCGCCCTGGCGGTAGAGGCGGGCGACGCCGGGGTGGGCCTCGTCCTCCGTGCGATAGACCTCGCGGGCCTCGCGCCGCCTGGCTTCCTGGCTGTAGGGGTATTTCTCCGCCACCTCCATCACGGCCAGGACGTTTTCGCCCTCGCAAAGGGCCACTTCCTCCCCCTCACGAATCTGGTCGGCCAGTTCTCCCTTCACCGCCAACGTGATGGGGATCGACCAGACCAGGCCATTGGTCAGCCGCATCTCGGTTACACAGCGCTCATAGTCGGCCTGGCGCATAAAGCCGGTGAGGGGGCTGAACGCGCCGACGGCCAGCAGCTCCAGGTCGGAAAGGCCCACCGGACCGAGGGGGATCTTGACCATGCGCTCAGCGCGCTCTTTGACCGCCTCGCGCATCTCGCCGCGCAGGACGCGGTCGACCAACACCCCGCCGTGCGGCGGGATGACGTCGTAATAAGGCTCGCTCAATGTTCTCTCCTTGCGTCAGAGTTCAGCAAGAGGAGATTGTACCACGGGGATAGGGACTGTCAAGGTCAGCAGGTTTGACCTCTGCATGAAAAGGCCGTATAATCTGCTTTGCGGAGGTGGAACGATGAAAGCACATGAAATCGACTATACCCTTTATGGAGACGACCTCCAGTTCGTCGAGATCGAACTGGACCCCGGCGAGACGGTGATTGCCGAGGCGGGGACGATGATGTACATGGAGGACGGCATCACCTTCGAGGCCAAGATGGGCGACGGCTCCAAACCCAAAGCCGGCTTCCTCGACGCGGTGGTGGGCGTGGGCAAGCGTGTGCTCACCGGCGAGTCGCTGTTCATGACCCACTTCACCAATGCGGCGCGGGAAGGAAAGCGGCGTGTGGCGTTTGGCGCGCCGTATCCGGGCAAGATCGTCGCCATCGACCTGGACGAAGCCAGAGGGGAGCTGATCTGCCAGAAGGACTCGTTCCTCTGCGCTGCGCTGGGCACCGAAGTGACCATCGCCTTCAACAAGCGCCTGGGAGCTGGCCTCTTTGGCGGCGAAGGGTTCATTCTCCAGCGGCTGCGCGGCGATGGGATGGTCTTTATCCACGCCGGGGGGACGATCGTCGAGAGGCGGCTGAACAACGAAAAGATCATGGTCGACACCGGCTGCATTGTTGCCTTCGAGAGCACGATTGTCTATGACATCCAGCGGGCCGGCAACCTCAAGTCGATGATCTTTGGCGGCGAGGGGCTTTTCCTGGCCACGCTGCAGGGCAGCGGGCGCGTCTGGCTGCAGTCGCTGCCCTTCTCGCGCCTGGCTGACCGCATCATCCAGGCGGCCCCCTCGCAGGGCGGCAAGTCCACGGACGAGGGCTCTGTGCTGCGCGGCGCGGTCAGGCTGTTGCAGCAATAAGCTGGAACATCAAAGGAGAGACCCATGACCGTTATCCTCGATGGTTCGAATCTCACAGTCGACCAGTTGGTGCGCATCGCGCGCTACGGCGAAAAGGTCGAGCTGGCCGCCGACGCATTGGAGCGCATCAAGGTCTGCCGGGCGATGTTGGAGGAAAAGATCCAGGCGCACGAGATCATGTACGGCGTCAACACCGGCATCGGCGAGTTCTCCGAGGTGGTGCTCACCGACGAGCAGGTGCAGCAGTTCCAGCGTTACCTCATCTACAACCACGCCGCTGGCATCGGCGAGCCGACCTCGATCGAGAACGTGCGCGGGGCGATGGCCAGCCGCATCAACGTCCACGCCCGCGGCTACTCCGGCTGCCGGCCCGAGATCACCCTGACCCTTGTGGAGATGCTCAACCGCGGCGTCACCCCTTACGTCTGCCAGAAGGGGTCGGTAGGCGCCTGCGGCGACCTGGCGCCCATGTCGCAGATCGCGCTGCTGTTGATGGGCGAGGGGCAGGCCTACTACCAGGGCGAGCTGCTGCCCGGCCGCCAGGCGATGGAGCGAGCGGGCATCCCCATCCCCGGCCTGCAGGCGCGCGACGGGCTGGCCGCCATCAACGGCTCGAACCTGATCACGGCCATGAGCGCCCTGCAGCTCTATGACATGCGCCGCTGGCTCAAGCAGGCCACCATCGCCTGCGCCATGACGCTGGAGGCGCTCTATGCCAACCTCAAGCCCTACGACGTCCGCCTGCACCAACTGCGCGGCTTCCCCGGCGCCGTGCGCGCCGCCCGCAACATTATGCGCTGCATCGAGGGCAGCGACCTGCAGACGGGCAAGCTCAAGATCAAGGTGCAGGATGCCTATTCGATGCGCTCGGCTCCGCAGGTCATCGGCGCCGCCTTCGACGCGCTGGAATGGGCCTGGAAGCAGGTCGAGATCGAACTGAACGGCGTGGCCGACAACCCCGTCTTTGTGCCCGAGGCCCGGCTGACCCTGACGGGGGCTAACTTCCAGGGCTCGCCGGTCAGCCTGCCGATGGACATGGTCGGCGCGGCGATCACGATGGTCAGCGTCATGTCCGAGCGGCGCATGAACCGCCTGACCAACCCGGCGCTGAGCATCGGCCTGCCGCCCTTCCTGACCCAACAGCCGGGGCTGATGTCGGGCATGATGCTCAGCCAGTACACCGCCGACAGCCTGATCGTCGAGCAGCGCATCCTGTCTATGCCGGCCAGCATCCAGTCGATCCCCGCCGCTGCTGACCAGGAAGACTTTGTCTCGATGGGCATGAACACGGCGATCAAGAACGCCCAAATCCTGGAGAATGCCTATGGCGTCCTGGGGATCGAGTTCATGGCCGCAGCCCAGGCGCTCGACCTGCGCGATTTCACCTTTGGCCGGGGCGTGCAGGCGGCGCGGGAGGTCATCCGCCGCCACGTCCGCTTCCTCGACGTGGATCGCCCGCTCTATCCCGACCACACGCGCATGCGCGAACTGGTGCGCTCGTGCGAGATTCTGGAAGAGGTAGAGAAAGCCATCGGCGAGCTGGAGTAGGTCATGATGAACAGCGATGATTTTCCAGGCCAGCGCAAAAATGTGCTGCACCGCTGGTGGTATGTCCTGCTCCTGGCCATCGCGGTGGCTGTCATCCCGCTCATCCTGCTCTACGTCTTTGGCTTTTCCATCAAAACGAGCGATGAGTACGACTGTGCAATCCGCATGGCAGAACAAAGCGCACAGGTCATTGCTGTCACCGGCGACCCCATCACCCCGGGGCTGTTTGCCTGGACGCGTTACTTTGAGAGCGGCCCCGGCCTGCGCCAGGGCTATTTCTCTACTGGTATCTCCGGCCCACGCGGACGAGGCACGCTGTATGTACATTTCTACCGCACACCTATCGGTGCCTCCTTCGACGTCTGGTTCGAAAGCGGCAGACAGAGGTTCAGCGTCTATAGCGGTGACTACCGTTGTCCCTAGCCCAGCCTGCTGCCGCAAATGGGTGGGACCTTGCTGCTGAACGATGATCACGAAAAGGCAACTGGGTATCGCGCTGGCTCTGGCCAGCCTGGCCATGGTGATAGGCGTCGTCGCTGCTGACCGGGTCGGCGCGGGCGAGTGGAGCGGCTTTGGGCCGCTGCAGGGGCTTGGGCTTGGCGCGGCGGCCGTGCTGCTGCTGGTGAGCGTCGGCCTCATCCTTCGCGGCAATCGCCCGGCCTGAGCGGGGGATATGGAAGGGAAAGGCACCTTAAAAATCCTGGGCATCGTGCTGTCGGCTGTGGCCCTGCTGGTCTTTGTGGGCTATCTGGCGATCTATGCCGTCTATGCGCTGGCTCTCTTTCGCTGGCCCTATGACTATGACCAGGGCGAGGGGTTCGAGCTGTACGACGCGGTGCTGTACAGCCGTGGGGAGTGGCCCTACCGCGACAACGCGGTCTTTCCCTTCTACGCCTCCAACTACCCGCCGCTCTTTCACCTGCTCATCGTGCCGCTGCTGCCGCTGTTGGGGCCGCGGTTGATCGCCGGGCGGCTGGTGTCTTTTGCTGCGACGCTGGTCACAGCGGGGGCCATCGCCGCTGTCGTGCGGCGGGAAGCGCGCACCTGGCTCGTTCCAGCGCTGGCCGGCCTGGCCTATCTCTCTTCCAACATCGTCTACCAGATCGGTCCGCTCTGCCGGCTGCACCCGACGATGGTCATGTTCGAGACGCTGGCGGTGGCCTGCATCGCGGGCTTTCAGGACCCCCGTCACGGGCGGCGCAACCTCTTGTTGGGGCTTTTCTTTCTCCTCTGCGCTGGCTACACCAAACAGTTGGCCGTCTTTACCGTCGCTGCGGCGCTCGGCTTTGTCTTTCTGCGCGACGTGCGCAGGGCGCTGGCGGCAGGGGCCTCGCTGGCCGTCGTCGCTGGCGGGCTGTTCCTGCTCATCGACCGCCTCACGGCCGGCCAGTGGATGGTCAACATCATCCACGCCAACGTCAACGAGTTCGATTACCTCTGGACCCTCGCCTTTCTCAGGCAGTGGCTGCAACTGCATCCCGTGCTGATCTTCCTGGCGGCGGGGCTGCTGGTCTATGAGCTGTTCTGGGGACGGCTGTCGGTCTATGCGCTGTGGTTCGTCTTTGCCGTGGGGATGGGGCTGTTGAGCGGCAAATGGGGGGCGGGACCGGGCTATTTCATGACCGCCATCGCTGCGGCGTGCGTGATGGCCGGGCGGGCGCTGGTCCTGCTCGAAGCGGCGCTGCCGCGCCGCTGGCCGCGGCTGGCGGGGGCGGCCGCCCTGCTGGCCCCCTTGCTCTTTCTGCTCCAGGCGGCGTTCACCGTCCACATGCCGACCGCCGGGCCGGTCTTGGGCCCCGTCGCCCGCCTGCTGGGCGTCGACGATCGGCTGATTCAGGGCGATTGCACGACCTTTGCCTACACCGACAGCAGCGGCTACACCCAACTGGGCCATCTGCTCTCCCCCGCCGATTACGAGGCCGGCGAGCGCATCATGGCCTATGTACGCGCCGCCGACGGGCCGGTTTTCAGCGAAGAAGCTGCCTTCAGCCTGCTGGCCGGCAGGCCGGTGGTGACCAATCCCACCCAGCTCCTCAACCTCTACAAGAACGGCCTGCTGGACACAGGCGAGATCATCCGCCGCATCGAAGCGGAAGAGTTCGGCGCCGTCATCTTCCGCGCCCAGTTCTACCCGCCGCCGGTGCTCGAGGCCATCGGACAACACTACCGTCCCGTGGAGCACATTTGCATGAACGGCTTTTATTACCACATTCTCTTGCCCCATCGATTGGGTTATGTAGCACGACCCTAAAAGCCTTTGTGGTTTCTCGGGGAGAGAACATGGAGGGAGAAACGCACATCTGTCCTGACTGCAACACCGAAAATCCGCCGGGCGCTCGTTTCTGCAACGGCTGCGGCCGTCCGCTCGACCTGGTTGGCCACATGGTCGAAAGCCACCTGACTGACCGCCGCGAACGCATAGCCCGGCAGAGAGAAGGCGTCTCGCTGCTCAAAGAACAGGTCGAGCAGGCGTCACAGCAGCGCATGGAGCAATGGTGGCAGGAGGAAAACGAACGGCGTCGGCGGGTGGCCGAGGCGCAGGCGAGAAAGCGCCGTCAGGAACGGCTGATCGTGACCGCTGCCATCGTGGGCGCAGCGGTTCTCCTGGGGTTGATCCTCCTCATCACGCTGCTGGTCAACCCACCGTCTGGCCCCGTCGAGGCAACGCCTTTGCCCATTCTCTGGTAGGAGTAAGCAAGATGAGTCAAGTTGGCATTGTTACCGACACCAGCGCCAGCATCCCTGCTCCGCTGGTGGAAAAGCTCGGCATTGCGCTGGTCCCCTATTACATTCACAAGGGGTTGGAGACCCTGCGCGACATGATCGACGTGTTGCCGGATACGTTTGCGCGCTACCTGGAGACGACCGATCGCCTGCCGACGACCTCTAACCCCGGCCCGGGCGACTATCTGGCCGTTTTGCAGCGGATGGCGGCGCAGACCAGAGACGTGGTCGTGTTGACCATGACCTCGAAGGGGAGCGGCGCCTTTCAGGCCTGCCAGGCGGCGGTGGCGATCCTGCGCGAGCAACTGCCCAAGATGCGCGTCGAGGTGGTCGACACGCTGCAGGTTGCCATGTCGCAGGGTTGGGCAGCGATCGAGGCGGCGCGGGCGGCGGTGCAGGGATTGAGCCTGGAAGAGGTCGTCGCGCAGGCCAAAAGGGTAGCCCGGCTGGGGATGATGATCCAGACCGCCGACACGCTGCGCTACCTGCGGATGGGCGGACGCATCGGCCGGGCGCAGCACCTGGCTGGCTCGCTGCTCAACATCAAGCCGCTCATCGGCATGCAGGATGGGGTGATCGTTGCGCTGGGGACGGCGCGCAGCCGCGCCAAAGCCTATGCCAGGATGGTCGAGCTGATGTGCCAGCAGGTAGGCGAGGGGGCGCGGATCAAAGTTGCTTTCACCCACGTCGCGGCGCAGGAGCAGGCAGAACTGTTGCGCGAGCGCGTCCGCGAGCGCTTCGAGTGCGTCGAAGAGCTGATCTCGCCCCTCTCCACTGCCCTGGCTGTCCACTCAGGACCGGGTACCGTTGGCTTGAGCTTTTTCCCCTTGAGCGGCAACGAGGTGTAGGCGGCAGGGGGACCTGTCCTCCGCAGGTTAAAAGTGGCGGGCAATAGAGCAAGCGGCTCATTGCGGCGTGCTCCAATGCGGAGATTGCGTCCAAACCTGCGGGAAGGTAAACGGTTTTGGAAGACTTTTTTTCATGAGAGCCATGGATGTCCCGATAAGAAAAGATGAGGTCATCAGACGGTTAACAGACCATCGGCAGGAATTTGTTCGGTTTGGTGTCAAATCTCTGGCTCTGTTCGGCTCGGTGGTCAGGGATGAAGCCCGGCCGGGCAGCGATGTGGACCTCCTGGTGGAATTTGAAGGTCAGGCAACGTTTGACCGATACATGAATCTCAAATTCTATCTGGAGCAGTTGCTGGGCTGCCGGGTAGACCTGGTCACGCGCAAAGCCCTCAAGCCGCGTTTACGTCCCGTGGTGGAAGAGGAGGCGCTCTATGTCACGTGACCCCCGGTTGTACCTGGATGACATCCGCGAAGCCTGCGAAAAGATCATGCGCTATGTGCAGGGTCTGAACCTGGACCATTTCGTGGAGGACGAGAAGACCTTTGATGCCGTCGTGCGCAATCTGGAGATCATCGGAGAGGCAGCCAAGCACATTCCAGCAGAGATGCGAGCACTCTATCCTGATGTGGAATGGAACAAGATAGCCGGCTTGCGGGATATTGTGGCGCACGAATACTTTGGCCTGGACGAAGACATCCTGTGGGATGTAGTTCAGAATCGGATTCCTGTACTTCTCGATCGGGTTCGGCAAATTCTCGCTGCAGAAGACAGATAGGCGATGGCGTCTGGCGCAGGTTGTCGCCGGGGCGAGACGAAGTGTACAGTGAGGCCGAAGTAGGAGTACAATTCGTTCATGGAGAAGCTGGTTCGTTTTTCTCGTCACGCTTTACAACAGATGGTCGAGCGTGGAGCCACCCAGGATGATGTATTGGAAACCGTTCGTTCTGGCGAACAGGTGCCAGCCAAACATGGCCGGGTGGGTTACCGTAAGAACTTTCAATACCAACGCCTGTGGGGTGGCCAGTATTATGCCGTTAAACAGGTGCTGGCTGTCGTGGCCGAAGAGCCAGAGACGCTCGTCGTGGTGACCGTTTACACGTTTTATTTTTAGCATGGAGGAGGACCGATGAGGGTAATGTATGATCCTGAAGTAGATGCCCTATACATCCGCCTGAGCGATGAGCCGGCCGAGGTGACCACCCAGCGGCTGAGTGAAGAAGTCGCCATCAACTATGCACCCGACGGGCGCATCGTTGGCATTGAGATTCTGGATGCCTCCGAATATATCTTTGGCCTGAAGACAGAGCGGAAGATCACCCTGGAGAATCTCACCCCGGTTATTGGGTAGGGGGATGCCAGGGTTTCACCGGTGCGAAAAGTTTGGTGCGTCCAAACCTGCGGGAGGGTAGACAGTTCTTGAGGCCTTTGTGGTAAAGAGGAGGTTCCTGATGTTGCATCGTCATCTTACCCACCAGCAATTCACCCTGGCTGCCATTGATGACATCATCGCCCGCGGCAAGCGGCAGGATTGGGCTGAGTTGCGCCGCGCGGCGCTGGCCGATCGCACGGTGCTGGAAAAGATCCTGCGCGTCTGTCAGGCCCACGTGGCCGACCCCTACGCCCAGCGTTATCACTTTTGGAAAGCCTATGCCGAACGACGCCTTGCCTGAGTGGGAACGGGTGCTTTCCACAGCCGCTGGAAACCACGCAGATCGAGTATCGGGGCGAAACGATCACCCTTCCCACCGAAGCCGAGATGTTGCGCATCAAAGCGGTGCTGATCCTGCAACGGAACGCGACCCGTGACTATCTCGATTTCGTCGCCCTGGCTGACCGTATGGGTGATGAGAAAGTGGTAGAGGCTTTGCGATCTTTTGACCGTCTGTACCCTCAGCCGAACGAAGAATCAGCTTTGCAGCAATTGCAGATTCAACTGGCCAATCCGCTGCCTTACGATCTGGAGGAACTTGATCTGGCGGAATACAAGAACCTGGATCCGCGCTGGCAAGACTGGCAGGCGGTCAAGGCCGCATGCTTGGATGTAGCCATCCTGGTTTTTGATCACATTGTTAGCGTGTAGCCGTCCGTCCTGACTCAGGGTTCAGCGGTGTGAATCTCGATCCGCCCGGTCAGTCCCGGCAGCAGCGGCAGGTCGCTGGCCGCCAGCCGCACATGGACGGCGAAACGGGCGTCGGTGTTCGTGGTCAGTCCGGCCAGCGGGGCCACCGCCTCGACCGTGCCCTCCAGGGGCGTGTCGGGGAAGGCGCGCAGGGTGACGACCGCCCGCTGGCCCGGGCGGATGGCGGCGACGTGCTGCTCGCTGAGGTTCTGGGTGACAAAGCGCAAGCCATCCTGGATGTCGAGCAGCGTGACCACCGGCGTGCCCGGCCCGACCGTCGCCGCCGGGGCGACCTCCACCGACAGGACAATCGCCGCCCACGGCGCAGTGAGACGGGCGTGGGCCAGCGCCTCCCCGGCGTCGGCCAGCCGCCGCTGCGCGTCTTCGACCGCCCGCTCGTAGGCAGGAGCGATGCCCGCCTGCAGCGCGTCGAGGGCGCGCCGGGCGCGGGCCACATCCGCTGCCGGTCCCTGCACCTGCAGGTAGCCAGCACTGGCGGCATCCTCGGCGTCAGCCAGGCGCAGTTCGGCCAGTTCGCGATCGCGGACTGCCCGCTGCCAGCTATCGTAGCAGGCGGAGATGACCTCCTGGGGTTCCCAGGGGCGGTTGCGGGCGTCGTTGTACTGCTGGAGGGCGTTCGCCTCGGCCTGTCGCGCCCGCTCCAGAGCCGTGCGCGCCTCTTCGACCGCCGTGGTCGAGAGCTGCAACTGCGCCGTGGTCAGGGCGCGCTGGGCGGCGGCCAGGGCCTCCTCCGCGTTCGCCACATCCCGCTCCCATTGCGCCTGGGCCAGATCCCGGTCCACCGTGGCGCGGTCGAGGGCCAGGCGGGCGTCGTCCACCGCCTGCCGCAGGTCGGTATCGTCCAGCAGCGCCAGCAGGTCGCCCGCCTGCACCACGTCGCCGGGACGGACGGTGATGGTCAGCACCTGACCGCTCACCCCGCCGCCAAAGCCCAGCGCCAGGGGCGGGTAAGGCGATTCCAACCGCCCGTCGGCCAGCACGGTGCGGCCGGCGGCCAACGCCGGCACCGTGGGCAGCGCCTCTGCCGTCGGCAAGCCCTCGACCCCCATCCCTTCTGTCGAGCGCGTCGCACAACCGGCCAGTGCCAGCGTCATACCCGCCAACAGCCAAAGCCAGCGTGATCTACCCATAGGAACCTCCCAACGTGTTGCGTGGTGCGTGGTGCGTG
>Ga0129299_1001580_pt1 | contig 15185 bp, 15 predicted proteins | sample ConPoolayeCmetaG_FD_94477 | JGI IMG/M metagenome (GOLD analysis project Ga0129299, IMG submission 94477) | Hot spring microbial mat communities from California, USA to study Microbial Dark Matter (Phase II) - Cone Pool mat layer C metaG ... | reverse complement strand
TGTCTCTTGTTTATTTATAGTGCTGAAGTATAAGGTCACAATGCCATCTTGACTGCTTAGTGGAATGAAATGTTGCTTTCACGCCCCCCTTTTGCTAGAGAAAGGAGCGTTCTCTGAGCTGAAACCTGGAGGTACCATGTGCTATATTCGACACGCGATTGTCAGTGTGTATGATAAGCGGGGGTTGATTCCCTTTGCTCGTGAACTTGCCAGACGGGACATTACCCTGTACACATCGGGGGGCACCTATGCCTTTCTCGACAAGGAACATATTCCTGTCTGCCGTATAGAGGAATATACCGGCTTTCCCGAGATGATGGGAGGGCGTGTCAAAACACTTCACCCGCTCATCCACGGAGGGATTCTTGCGCGACGAGATAGGTCTGCTGATCTCGAGGCGGTAAAAAAGCATGGTATTGTTTTGTTTGATCTCGTAGTGGTGAATCTTTATCCTTTTCGAGATGCAGTAAACAAGAAACTCTCCCGTGAAGAAATCCTCGAGAATATAGACATCGGTGGGCCGGCGCTTGTACGGGCGGCGGCAAAAAACCACCAGCATGTGGTTGTTGTTACTTCTCCTGACGACTATGCTCGTGTCCTCGAAGAGATAGAAAACCATAACGGTTCTGTGAGCGAGAGGTTGCGCCGTGAACTGGCTTACAAAGCCTATGCGCACACTGCCGCTTACGATGCCGCTATAGCGGAATGGCTCTCGCGTGAGGATATCGGGGATGTGTCGGATGAATATCTTCCTCCTTTTTTGATGCTTGACTTTGTGCGGAAGGAGATTCTCCGCTATGGGGAGAATCCTCACCAAAAGGCTGCCCTCTACCTCGACGCCAATGCTCCGTCAGGTACCCTTGCACACAGCCGCCAGATGGGAGGCAAAGAGTTGTCGTTCAATAACTACCTTGATTTGGAAGCAGCCCGAAAGGTGGTGTTCGATTTCGGCGAACCATGCTGCGCCATTATTAAGCATACAAATCCTTGTGGTGTGGCGGTGGGAGATACCCTTACTGAGGCATACGAACGGGCGCTTTCCTGCGATCCGGTGTCGGCGTTTGGTTCAGTCGTCGGGTTCAACCGTCCTGTTGATGTTGCTACCGCGCAAGTTCTTTCGAAACTCTTCATCGAAGCAGTGATAGCACCTTCCTTCGAAGAGGAAGCGGTAGCGATTCTTCGTCGTAAGAAAAATCTCCGCATTGTCGAACTCGGGATGCCTTGCCACTATCCTGACCGCAATTGGGAGTTCAAAAAAATATCGGGGGGGCTGCTTCTGGAAGAGGTTGATCGCCGAGTAGTTCAGGAAAGCGATTTCCACGTGGTGACCAAACGTTCGCCCACTGAAAACGAAAAACGTATGCTCCTGTTCGGGCAGCGGGTCGTCAAACATGTGAGTTCGAATGCAATCGTGATTTGCTCTGCCTGCGAAACGGTAGGCATCGGTGCAGGGCAAATGTCGCGGATCGATGCCCTTCAGGCCGCTCTCCGGAAGGCTCGTCGCCCTGTTGCGAACCTTACCCTCGCAAGCGACGCCTTCTTCCCGTTCCGCGATTCGATAGACCTCGCTGCGTCGAACGGTATCCGCGCGATCATCCAGCCGGGAGGTTCGATGCGCGATGAGGAAGTAATTGCTGCCTGCGACGAGTATGATATCGCCATGGTTTTTACCGGTATCCGATCGTTTCGGCACCTGTAATGGAGGAGAAGAATGAAGATCCTCGTTATTGGCGGCGGGGGCCGAGAGCACGCCCTCTGTTGGAAGATTTCCCAGAGCCCGCTTGTTACAGAGATCCACGCTTTTCCCGGCAATGCAGGGATCGCTGAAATTGCTCGTATTCCCCGTCTTCCTGACGATACCCCTGAAAGCCTTCTTGAATATGCGCGGCGTGAACGGTTCGATCTTACGGTCGTGGGGCCAGAAAGGTATCTTGCCCTCGGGATTGCCGATAGTTTTGCGGCAGAAGGACTTCCACTCTTTGGGGTAAGGAAAGAGGCCTCTCGACTGGAGGCTTCGAAGGTTTTTGCAAAAGAAGTGATGGTGTCAGCAGGGATTCCGACTGCCCGTTTTGCCGTGGTTTCATCGTACGAAGAGGGGAGAGAAATCATTCGCTCTTTCTCTTATCCGCTTGTGCTCAAAGCAGATGGCCTTGCAGAGGGAAAGGGAGTGACCATTGTTGCCACCCTCTCCGAAGCCGAGAAGGAACTTCAGTCGTTTTTAGAAGGAAAGTTCAAGGAGGCGGGAAAAAGGGTTGTCGTGGAAGAATTCCTTGAAGGGGAAGAACTGTCGCTCATTCTTCTCACTGACGGCGTCACATGGCGGGCGTTTCCCTTTTCTCAAGATCATAAACGCGCTTTCGAAGGGGACACGGGTCCCAATACCGGCGGAATGGGAGCCTATGCCCCGGTTTCTATCGGTACACCGGATATCCTTACTCGCTGCGAAAGGGAGATAGTGGCGCCGCTTCTCTTGGCACTTCGCGAGCGAGGTATCGAATACCGAGGTGTTCTCTATGTCGGGCTCATGATCGTGAAGGGGAATCCTTTTGTTCTCGAGTTCAATGTCCGCTTGGGAGATCCCGAGGCCGAAGTGCTCTTGACTCTGCTTGAAAGTGATCTTGTCCCCTACCTCCAGGCGGTGGTTACAGGCAAACTTCACGAAACCCTTCCCATGCAGTTCCGTACTGGTGTTGCGGCAACCGTTGTCGTTGCTTCGGCGGGCTATCCGGGGAGTTACGGAAAAGGAAAGGTGATAAGGGGGTTGGAGAGCGTGGATCCTATGGTGACAGTTTTCCATGCGGGTACTGCTCTCGGTGCAGATGGAACAGTGGTGACGAACGGTGGCCGCGTCTTTATGGTAACGGCGACAGGGGATACTATCTTTGAAGCAGTGACCCGTGCCTGCCGGAATGCCGAGCGAGTCACGTTCGATGGCGCTTTTTTTAGACGAGACATAGGGTATAGAGAACTTGAGCGAGCAAAGTAGATGATCGTGGTACATGATGCACGGTACCTTTCCAGTGCCTTTTTCCCTCACCAATTTCCTCCACCTGATATGCCCGAATATGCATTCATAGGCCGCTCGAATGCTGGGAAGTCGAGCTTCATAAACATGTTGGTGAGGCGGCATAATCTTGTTAAGACGAGCAAAGAACCGGGGAAAACGATATCTCTTAACTTTTTTCTTATTAACAGATCTTTCCGTTTTGTCGACCTCCCCGGCTATGGGTATGCGCGTAGATCCAAGGCACAGCAAAGACAGTGGCGTTTGACCATCGAAAGTTATCTGACGACGAGAAAGTGTCTTCGTTTGGTGTTTCTTCTCATAGATGGGAGACACGGACCTCAAGAAAGTGACGAGCAGATGAGAGAGTTTCTCGAATACCATCGGATTCCATACCGCTGTGTTTTTACCAAGATAGACAAACTGACAAACAGCCGACGAGGAATACTCCGTCACCAATACCCTCATGTAATTCTGGCATCGGTGACGGAGAGAAAAGGGTTTGAGGAGACGTGGGCATGTATCGAGCAATCATTGGCATAACGTTCTTTGTGCTTTTTCTGAACGCCCAAACGATTGTGGAAAGCATTGTTGCAAAGATAGATGATACGGTGATACTATACTCAGAGATTCTTCAGGAGGGAGCACTCCTCAACCTCGAAAATGGAACACCCATCCAGACTCCTCTTTCATCCGATTTCAAACAAAAGGTGCTTGACTCACTTGTCGCCCGGACTATGCTCCTTGCCGAAGCACGCGAGCGTGGACTTTCAGTGAGTGAACAGACGGTTTCTGATACAATGGCAGCCTATGAGAAACTTCCGTATCTTCGAGACTTTCTTGAGAGATTCGAACTCACGCCCGGAGAATTCCGCATGCTCGTAAAACGGCGGCTTCTTTCTCGTGCAGCGCTGGATGATTATCTCTCCCGTTTTTTTTCGGGGCGGCCTGTGCCACCAACTGAAGAAGAAAAAAGGCAAGCATCGGAGAAGTGGCTAGAAACGTTGCGGAAAAAACATCGTATCGTCTATTACTCGTTGCCGTGAAGGGATGACTATGGCACGTGTAGTCACTATCGTCAATCAGAAAGGGGGGGTTGGCAAGACAACGACAGCGGTGAATCTTGCTGCTTGCTTAAGTGTCCTCGAAAAACGGGTGCTTCTCATTGACATGGATCCCCAAGGGAACAGTACTTCAATGAGTTCTATCACCGGGAAGGAGTGCCACACCATCTACGATATGATGAGTGACGAGAACCTCATTGCTATCTACGACACCGAAATACCGTATCTGAAAATCATTCCCGGCGGCAGAGATCTTACCGGTGCTGAGATAGAATTACTCGGTGTCGAGGAGAGAGAGATGGTTCTTCGGCGAATTGTGAAGCGTATTCCCCGCCGCTTCGATTTCATTATCGTTGATTCTCCGCCGTCTCTCAACATACTTACCGTGAACAATCTTGTTGCTGCTGACGGGATTATCATTCCCATTCAGTGCGAGTACTTTGCTCTGGAGGGGCTTTCCCGCCTCCTTGAAACAGTGGAACGTATCCGAACGATAAATCCTAAACTGGGGATAGACGGCATTTTACTTACCATGTACGACCGGCGGGTGAAACTTACCTACGATGTCGAGCAAGAGGTACGGCGGCACTTTGGGAAAATAGTTTTTGAGACGACAATTGCACGGAATGTAAAACTTTCAGAGTCCCCCAGTTTCGGAAAACCGATTGTCCTCTACGACATTTCCTCGGTTGGTGCAAAACAGTATCTCGCCCTTGCGGAAGAATATCTCAGCCGATTAGAGTGAGGGAGCGTCTAATGACGAAACAGATGCCCAAGACAACCAAACGATTGGGGCGCGGCCTTGATGAACTGTTGCCTTCTTCCCGTGAAGAACGTCTTGTAATACTGCGTCTCGACCAGATCTTGCCGGGGAAAAAGCAGCCGCGTACCTTTTTCGACGAGGAACGGCTTCGTGAATTGGCTGCTTCTCTAAAGGAGCATGGGCTAATTCAGCCGATCGTTGTGCGCAAGGAGGGAACGAAATACCGTATTATAGCCGGCGAACGTCGTTACCGCGCGGCGAAAATCGCCGGGATCAAAGAACTGCAAGCGGTGGTTTATAAGGGAGAAGAAGATTACCTCATTGCCTTGACTGAAAATATCCAACGGCAGGATCTGAACCCAGTCGAGATTGCAGAGGCATATTCGGAGATTATGAAACGAAAAGGCTTAACACAACAACAACTTGCAGAGCAGGTGGGAAAATCGCGCCCTGAAATATCGAATTACCTTCGTCTTCTCTCTCTTTCCGATGGAGTAAAACGCCACCTTATACTAGGCAATGTTACTGTCGGTCAAATTCGCCCGTTGGTGACGCTTCCTCCGGAGGAACAAGATCGTCTTGTCGAACGCATCATTTCGGAAGGGCTCACGGCGCGACAAGTGGAGCAGATTTCACGTCGTACTCCGCGAGTGCCTCAGGAAAAGAATAATGAATTCGCCAAACTCGAGCAGGAACTCTTTGAGCGGACGGGATTTCCCGTTCGTATTCGACGTTGGCCCAAGAAAATTGTCGTAAGCCTCGAGTTTATCAAGATGAGAGATTTCCAGGGATTCATTGATGAACTCAAAAAACGGTGATTTTCTCCTCCTTTTATGCCTCGTGGCTGTTTGTTTGATTCCGTACCCTCTCCTTCCATTTACCGTTGTTATTGACGCCGGTCATGGCGGGGCCGAAAAAGGGGCGGTGCACGGTACTCTTGTCGAAAAGAGTCTCACATTACATCTCGCACAGAAGATGCGGCAATTGCTCTCGGTGCAGAAGGGGATTCGTGTCGTGATGACGCGAGAGGAGGATATCACCCTTTCACTCGAGGAACGTGCTCGCATCGTTAACGAAAACACCCCAGATCTCTTTGTCTCTATTCACTTCAACACAGACCCTTTCATGCTTTCGGAAACACGTGGGTTCGAGATATACTATCCTTCGGATGATACGATGCGCCCGCTCGGTGACTTCTTTCCCTCCTTCCATCGTAATAACAAATCATTCGTTGCCGGGAAATTCGTCCGTGACCGTTACTTGCATTCGCCGATCTTTACTATCTGGAAGCATGACCTCAATTTGTTTACTCAACGTGATCTCAAGATCTTTCGTCTGATCACTGTTCCTTCTCTCTTACTCGAAATAGCCTATCTCTCCTCCGATAATGACCGAGCCAGAATCGAAAACAGTCAATTTCTCGACGATATGGCCGCCTTCCTCGTGGAGACGATCGTGGATTACGCAAGGAGGAGGTAAGGACTTGCATCGCGTATTTGCACTGACTCTTAGTGAGGTCTCTCGATGAAGAGGCTTGCCGACTTTGTTATACGTTATCGCTGGCCTATCATCGCGGCACATCTAGTCTTTGCTGTTGCTTTCATCATACCTCTTTCTCATGCTACAGTTGATCCTGACGTACAAAACATGCTGCCGCCAGACATGAAAGAAAGAAAAGACCTTCAGCGCATAGAGGAACTTTTCGGAGGTTCTGAAATAGCCTTGATTATTATAGAAGCGGACGACATTCTTGCTGAGGAAACCCTCGATCGCGCTGCGAAGATAGCCGAGAGGGTGAGAACCATTCCCGGTGTGGACCGGGTAACCACTCTTCCTAATGTTGGGCATGACGAGTTCGCTGATGAGGAGGAGTTGACTCCCCATGAGAAACAGCGTCGGCGTGAAGAAGCCCGTGCTTCTATTCGTGCAAATGATTTGATTTATGGGGTGCTTGTTTCGCGTGATTTTCGTTATCTCGCCATTGTGGTGAAACTTTCTGCACAGAGTTCAGAAACGCTCCGTATCTGCCGTGATATTCGTCAAGTGGTGAGTGAGATTCCAGGACCGGAGAATATCTTGTTCGGAGGACTTCCCTTCATCAAAGAACGTATCTCGGAAGATGTTCCGAAGGACATGTTTTTCTTCTTACCGACTGGTGTCCTTGTCATGATGCTGTTCCTTTTCCTCTCTTTCAGACAGTGGCGGGGTGTATTTTTGCCATTTTCCATTGTGGTGATGTCTATTATCGTGAGTATGGGGTGTATCGTTCTCTTCGGCTGGAAAATACAAACTGTTACCATGATACTTCCCGTTATTATGATTGCTGTGGCAAACAACTATGCGGTACACCTCGTCAGCCGCTATCAGCAGGATAATCGTGATGACTGCTCCCTTACAGCAGACGAATTAGCGCGCGGCGGGATTGCAAGCCTGGGGGCGCCCGTTATTGCAACAGGGGTAACCACTCTCGGAGGATTGTTGTCTCTCTTGACCCACCGACTTGGACCAGCCAAACAACTTGGCATTCTTGCTGCTATTGGCGTTTCGTTCGCCTTGCTTGCAAGTCTTTTCTTTGTTCCGGCAGTTCTATCTCTCCTCAAGCGTCCTCATCCGATTATTACGGCGGATATAAAGAAAAGACCACGGCTTGAACGAGTGCTCTATCAGATAGCCTTTGTCGTTTCGAAAAACCCAAAGATAATCTTGGGCATGACACTGGCAGCGGCGGGGGTTGCTCTCTTTTTCATACCGCGTTTGACGGCGGAATCGAACCTCGTGAGATACTACCCGGCTGGGTCGGAAGTCGTAAAGGTGTCTGAGATCGTAAATAGCCAGTTCGGCGGCGGACAAATCGTCAATGTTATCGTAGAAGGAGACATCAAGAGCCCCGAAGTACTTCGAGAGATGGCTTCATTTGAGACCGAGATAGAAAAACTTCCCAAGGTTGGCAAAACGACTTCTATTGCGCGGTTGATCAGATTCATCTCGCGAAACATCCATCAGCCGGGAGAACCCGGATACGACACCATTCCCGATACTCGCGGGGCAGTTGATTTTTATCTTTCCGAACATGCCAGAATGACTGATCCCCGGGAGATGTCCTACTTGGTTGACGAGCAATTTTCGCATGCCCAAATTATGGTACAGATCAATGATGAAGGGAGCGGCGCGATAAAACGGGTGGTGCAGCAGGTGAATGAACTAACGAAGGGGAAGCGTTTCTTCACGTTGGTAGGGGGAACGGGTTACATCTTTGCTGCTCTCATGGAAGAAGTGGCGCGCGGCCAGATTACCTCGCTCGTGTTGTCCGTCTTCATCGTTGCCGTGTTGGTCATGATTCTTTTCCGCTCCGTAGTTGCGGGGATTGTTTCGGCAATACCGCTCGCATTGGCGCTGGTTTTCCTTTTCGGCATCATGGGAGGTGCAGGGATACCGCTTGATATAGCGACCGCGATGCTTTCCTCGATTATGATAGGTGTCGGGGTTGATTACACAATTCATTTCTTGTGGCGGTACCGTGAAGAACTTTCGTCAGGAAAAACGCCGGAGAAAGCGGTCCGTAAGACGCTCCGTACCACCGGCAGAGGTATCATCTTTAATGCTGTTTCGGTAATGCTAGGCTTTTCTGTGCTCATGTTTTCAGTGTTTATGCCTATCAAATTTTTTGGCTTGCTCATTGTCTTGGCGATATCTACCTGTCTTGCAGGAGCACTGTTTATCATGCCAGCATACTGCATGCTGTTTCGCCCCCGGTTTCTCGAAAGAGGGAAATCGCTTCTCGGAGAGCAGTGACAATCACGGACCCTCGTTGCTTACGAGATTGACCACGTGGTCTGCTAAGAGATGGTCGCTTGTCACGAAAAGGTAGTTCCCGCCATGATCTTCCCAAAAAAGGATATCCTTTCCCTCTCGTGAAAGTCGCTGAGCACGACAGGTAAGGTCCGGTACGCAGGTGGCGTGGGTAAAGATCCTCTTGAGGTCTTCGTTTTTGCGGGTTACCATAAGAGTTCCATTACCGTGGGGCCCCGTAACTTTCACTGAAGCGAAAGGATGCTTTCCAATCTGTGAGAACCGTGCCTTGATGATGGAATTGTCCTTTATGAACCGGGGGAGACGCGCATGAGGGAATTCGAGGTTTTTACGCATAACAGATTCGATATCGGCGGTTGAGAATTCATCCGGCAGTTTTGACTCGTGTGCCCGGACAATTTCTCCTACGAGAGATTCATTCTCCCGATCTATCTGTGCGAGGCGCGCGTGGAGAAGAATGACAATGACGGTGGCGATAGATACTGCTCCGACGAGTGAGAGGACAGGTCGAGGAAGTGCCGTCAGAAACCCTCTCAGAGAGAAACGATCCGAAGATGGAGTTGCCGCGATGAGGTTCTCAAAGAAAAGTCTTTCCGAAGACGACAAGCGTTCTTTACGATGAATTTCGCGTATCGCCTTCTTGATTTGGCGGATTTTCTCGGCGTGAGACCGACAAGATTCACAGTGGCTGATGTGAGATTCCATTGCTGCGCTTTCCGCGTATGATAGTTCGTTGTCCAGATATTGTTCTAAGAATAACTGGTTGTTTTCACACGGTTTTGTTTCTTTCACGGTAAACCTCCTTGGGGAAAGGAACAATGCGCAACTCGATTGCGGCAGGGTAGAGCCGCTCCTTGAGTGCGCCGCGTCCTCGGTGAAGTCGCGACATGACTGTTCCTACCGGAATACCGAGTCGGCGTGCCGTTTCTTCATAGGAAAGTCCTTCGACATCTACACAGTAACACACCTCTTGCTGTTCCGCCGGTAACTCGGAAAATGCGGCCAGAATCTGATCACGTAAGAAAGGGTCGTTGCTGCTACTTTGTTCGAGGAATGGGTCAAACGGCCAACATTCTGGGGAGGTACTGTCTGAAAGATCGGAAAAAGGTGTCTCGCGTGAAGCCGACACTTTTGCCACATGGTTGAGCCAATTGTTTCGTAACACCCGGTATATCCACGAGCGGAAGGATTCTCGCTCTTCATATACCTGTCCTGTTTTTGAGAGAAGGCTCACGATGGTTTCCTGCATAAGGTCGAGTGCCCGATCACGTCGTCCTGTGATAAAGAGACTGTAACTGAACATGATGTCGAGGCTATCCTCTAATAGCCTCTTTAGGTCACTGGTTCCGCGAGACATCCTGCCTCCTCTGATGAAAGGCCTCCGGGAGATAAAAACAAAGGAGAGGGGGAAAACTATTCCGTACACTATGGTGCTGGTACCCGTATCTCATACAGTAGACTTAACGAACCTCTTTTTTTAGATACCAGTATTGGGTAACGGGAGAAGAAAGTCCTGCCTCGGCGGTGAGGCAGTCGCCGAGAGCGGTGATGGTCACAGAAGCAAGGTCATCAGGAACGGTGTAGTAGTTGCCACAAAAGTGTAAGCGCGCCGTTGACCCTTCCGGAATCTGAGAAAGACTCATTCGTACCCCACCGTTTATCCGCTCCACGGTAAAGAGGGGCTCTGGAGAGGGAGGCTTCGCTGTCGTCCAAAAGGGGAGGAGCGCATCGCCAAGCAGAACGACCGCCTTTTGGGTCCATGCCCAACTCTCGGGATCAACTACCGGCAAAGGAACTCCTAGTACCGGCGGGGTGAAGGTATCGTTTTTTTTGATTGCGAGGCGCGCCGCGACCAAAGCATCACCGAATAGAGGACGTTCGTGAAGGAAGAGATAGCGTACCATTTCGTCTATCAGTTGGCTGCCGCCGGCGAGACCGAGGCCAGTCGTGGTGTTACCAAGGTAGAGTATCGCCCCGCCGTTCGGCGCGTTGATGAGTCGCTCTCCCGCCGCATCGTCTGGGAAGAAGCGCTCTTTCGGATTTCCCTGACTGTCGGTGTAGTGCCAGGTGAATGGCGCTTCGAATTGTCCCGCTTGGCAAGCACAGGAGAGAAAGATGAACGGGGTTTCGTTGACGAGGTTGTATGCCATCTCGCCGGTAAAGTTAAGAGAATTGTTCGCCTGTTCACAGGTGAGAAGGTTAGGGGAACCGTGCCCATTGTGGATTACGAGATTTACCCCACCTTCGAGCGCCTGTCGCTCCTTTTCGAGGGTAAGCGCTTCGGCTTGCAGGCTCGGCATGGGAATTGTCGGGGTATAGAGCCGTCGCACGGCGAAGGTCGGGGGAATGAGCGACGCGGTTCGTCCTTCGGCCTCGAAGTAGTAACCGGCATGAATCGCAACCCCATTGTAAGTGGTTGCGATGTTGGCAAGAAGAAGCGCTTTGGGGACGTTCGTTGGATTGAAGGCGGTGAGATAGTGTTGTACCTTGGCGATGTAACGCATCGCTTCTGCGAGATCGGAGACTGGGATACGTGAAACAGCGATCTCGGGGAGCAGGTCGGGGGAATCTACCCCCTCTTCAGCATAAATACCGTCGTGATTGGTGTCCCACTCGGAGAAGTCGGCGAAGTAGTGGTCGCTTTTGAAATCCTCTTCGAATGTCCCTGCCACGAGGTTGCTGTAACGATCGTGGATTGCCCGCGAGGGAATAATTTCGATGTCGCCGCCGAGGATGAGGAATCGTATCCCCGGACGGCTCATCGTCCATGCCTTCAGAGCGGCCGCAGTATCGTTGCGCGGGTCGTCATCGTCGCAGGTGGTGCCGCAGATACTCTCTATTGTAACTACCACCGTGGGGAGGCCGATGAGGGAGTGCAGGATGGCAAGTTCCTCGAAGGCGGGCCGTAAGAGTTCGCTCGTCACGAGGTAGGCGACGGGTATTGCAGGGGGATCAGGATGTGGTTCGAACACCACAGGTGGCTCGTCGGCATCGGACGACTCATCGGAGAGAGATACATCGAGAAGTGTCTCGTCGATAGCCTCGGTATCGAGAGTCATTTCGGTTTCGGGGCCAAGGATATCTTCCTCAGAGAAAAATGGGGCATCGAAACCGCTGCCCGACCCAGCCTCCGCAAGAACCGCACTGTCTTCAGTTATAATCGGTGTTCCCTCCTCTCCCTCCGGGCTGCAAGCACATAACAGAAACGATAGGAAAGCCATCATCGAGGTAAAAAAACGCATGATAGCCTCCGAACAAGCCGTTGCTTCTCTGCCCTTAATATAATTGCCAGGCCATCGCTTGGCAATAAAAGTTGCGAAGTCTCCCTGAATCTGCTAACATTTCTTTGTGACCGCGGCGGCGGTCGTGGGTAACCTACCGTGGAGAAATTGTTTGGACCCGCTCCCTAGTGACTCGAGCATTGTGCTCGAGGTCGTCTCGGTTCTTGTCTGCCTCATCTTCAGTGCCTTTTTCAGCGCTACCGAGACGGCGCTTACCGCCCTGTCGGAAAGTAAGTCTCACCAACTGCTCGAGAAACATCCCTTCGCCGCCGCTCTCTTGGGAAAGTGGATGACTAAGCCGAGCCTCATTCTTTCCACGATCCTCATAGGCAACAACCTCGTGAATATCCTTGCCTCGGTTCTTGCTGCGCGCATCTCCCACCACTACCTCGGTTCCTATGCCGATGCGGTTGCCGTGGGTGTCATGACTTTCATCATCCTCATCTTGGGAGAGGTGACCCCGAAGACTTATGCGAAACTCAACGCCGAGCGATTCGTCGTTCCTGCCCTTGTCTTCTTGAAATTGTTCGATGTTCTCTTTATGCCGCTTTCGGTTATCCTTTCGAAGTTCTCCCGTCTCCTCGTCCGCCTCATGGGGGGTAAGGATACAGGAAGTGTAGGGCTTTCTCTCACTGGTCGCGACATCGCTTATCTCATAAAGAAGGGGAGCGAACACGGAATCTTCGAAGAAAAAGAGCAGGGCGAACTACTTTCGTCAGTGGTCGAATTCCGCGAAACGCTTGTGAGTGAGATTATGATACCTCGTACCGATGCCCATTTTCTTGAAGCGACCGACACTATCGGTACCGCCCTTGCCAAAATCGCCGAGTGGGGTCACTCGCGTATCCCGGTTTACGAGGAGACCATTGACAATGTAAAAGGAATCCTCCTTGCCAAGAGTCTTGTTGCCCAGTTCGCAAAAGGAGAAGTTGACCTTAATCAACCAATCGAACCCTACCTCCGGACACCTGTCCTTTTTGCCCCCGAAAGCCAAAAAATCAGCGAAACACTCAAAGCGATGCAGGCGCGGCGCACCCACATGGCCATCGTCGTCGACGAATTCGGTGGCACCTCAGGCATCATTACTCTCGAAGACATTCTCGAAGAACTGGTAGGAGACATCAAGGACGAGGTTGACAAAGAAGATGAGCCCATTACCACCTTGAAAGACAACATCATTAGTGTTGACGCCCACATCTCTATTTACGATCTGGAAAAGGAACTGGGCATTAGACTTCCCGATGACGGTGAGTACAACTCGCTTGGCGGCTTCATGACAGCACGGGCTGGATTCGTGCCGCCGAGAGGCTACAAACTGGAGTACCAAGGATACCTGTTCCGTGTTGCCGAAAGTAATGAGCGGCACATCACCCGCGTCGAGATACGCAAACTCCCCTAAAAATAAAACATGAAACTGTCACTGCTGCTGAAAGACGGTCGTTTTATGCTAGATGTTTGCGTTACTACAAAACACCCGCGAGCAGCTACGGTGTCCCAGTTCTACTCGTGGTTGGTGAGCCGGTGGACGCGTGGACGCTCCTTGACTGCGACTACCGCGTCGAGGAAGCCACCGACGAGGAGATGTTCCTGTTTAGGAAAGTCGAAGGAATCCTCGAGACGATGAGACGGAGGTAAATGTGAGAAAGAAAGAATGCCGTGAACTCGCTGGGAAACTGCTGGAAAAGAACAGTGTACGTGAACGAATACGTGCGCTATATTTTTGGTCGTTGAATGTGTTGTCAGACGGGAACTAAGTACGCAGTTTATTGTTATATGATTCCTGTGATTATGTGGCGGTTAGAGACATGATTGAAAAACGTCTGAATTTGTTCGGTGCTGCCACGGCTAAGGTTGCACAGGCGCGTATCGTCGAGAAGGGTGGTAAGTGGTACGTCGTGTCTGAGAATGGGAAAAACCTCGGAGGTCCCTATGACTCGAAAGAAAAGGCAAAAAAACGTCTTCGTCAGGTCGAGTATTTCAAACATAAGAATGCTAGATTGCAAGACAGCCTTCGTTTCGAGAATACGGCGGCAGCCGTTAACAAAAAACGATTCCAATGGGTTCCCACAACGAACACAGTAATCGATTTCGGTCAAAACCACAAAGTGCTCACTGACCTAGAAACTGGTGAAGAGTTTGCGACCCGCTGCGAGATTCCGGATGGGTCAGATAACCAGGAGATATTGTTCTTCGATATGGATGGCAACCCAATTGCGGAGATAGAAGGTGAAGATGTCGATGACATGAGTGCGCGGCTTGAACGCGAGTTTGAGGAACGTGTTCTATCTGAAGAGAATACCACGCAAGATGGAGACTTCATTATTGTTGATAGTGTTCGTGGTGGATACGATGTGAGTATACATGGGGAACGCTTCGTCAGACATGTGCCAGACTGGGAATCCGCAGTGGAAGTGATACAGGACATTGCAAAGTCCGAAAACTGGTATCCTGATGTGTGGTTCGTGAATGAGCGCGAAGCCGTGGATAAGGTAACAGATTTTCGGTACTGAGGTGCGAGATTCCGAGTGAACTGCGGTATAATAGTGCCGGAGTTTTAGTGATAGTGATTCGGGTGTAGATATGGGTATCGTACAGTTCAGAATGTTGCATGTTTCATTCAGGGAAACTGGAATGATGGGTGAGCCGTTCCAGTTTGAGGCGGATATCGAAGTGTCACCGGAATGGTCACATATCGGCAACGATGAGTACCAGCGCCTGGAGTTATTCCTGAAGCGGTATGCAAATAGGGCGCACCCGAGTACCAGAGTGGTGCTCGCGAAGAAGCCGGCAGGGGCTCGTGTTGGGTTTTACCCGAAGACCGTGGTGACTGGGGTATCCGCGCTGGTGCTTGGAGAACTGCGTGATAAGTACCGTGAGGCCGTCGTGTGGTCTCTCAAAAGAGCGATAAACAACTGCAGGTTCCCCGAAGACCTTGAGATGCTTCTTAAGCCTGATAAGGACCCAGACAAGAAATGATAGAGCCGTACGGCAGTGCGAATGTTCGAGAAAATTATCGAGAAGTTGACATCGATGTCGCGCCGTGTTGGCGCTACCTTTCGACACTCCTGTTGAGAGAATCCATCGTTCTTTTTCCTAACACCGCGACTTAACGGCTTTTTCAGCAATGCACCATTTTTTGTGCATCGAAATAAGATTGAGATATTAACCAGTTATAAACAAACACACCGCTTTTTGTGTTGAAAGTCGAAAGAATTACTTCTCCCAGACAAAGGTGTCCCCTCTACGATCGACGGTAATAGTAT